>FTCU01002658.1_pt1 | contig 21786 bp, 21 predicted proteins | sample 1639521 | NCBI WGS metagenome assembly FTCU01 (sample SAMEA3914864, study PRJEB12502) | metagenome | biome: forest; material: soil | place: USA | collected 2012-03-12 | depth 0.3 m
AAGATTACCCTAGCTTCCTTTGAAGCGGAAGACATACTTGGTTATAGGAAAACCGCGCTATTGGTGGTGGATGAAGAAGAACGCGTCGTGCCAAGAACTGTCTCGCTCGCTTATCTGTCTCGCTCGCTTATCTGTCTCGCTCGCTTATCTGTCTCGCTCGCTTATCTGTCTCGCTCGCTTATCATGCACGTTATGTCGACTTCAGCAGAAACAGTCCAAGACGACCTCAGCCTCCCCACCACCATAAAATTCACCAGCATCCAAGATCTGTTTCGCGTGATTGATTGCGCTACGGGGGACTTCCTCGCCGTCACGGGTATAGTCTTACCCTCTTGTTCCTATGCGCTTGGACTAATTATTGCCGAGGCATCTCCCCTCGCCTCTTCACCAAAATCGAGTGTGCTCGAGACAAGCGACGCCGTAAGTTTCGTTTCCGCTACGACAACAATCGCCAAGTTCTATGCATCACACTCCCGACTGCCTTGCACGTAAGACTATACATCGACATTTACGAGGGCTTCCGTGACCAACTTGTCAAGAGTGGACGGCAAGATACCTGGCTCTCAATGGGCGCATGTACCTATCGAGCACAACACAGTGGTAGTGGCGAGGGTGACTTTACAGGCGGTCCAAAGGAAGCTCGGGATGGGAGTGAAGCTTGGCCGACTTTGGTGGTTCTGGCAGGCGACCCGAAGCCGCTCATCGAGCTCCACAACGATGTGCTTTGGTGGTTCTCTGCCTCGGAGCATGCCGTCAAGATTATTGTGCTTGCCAAATTCGAGCGGGCACACCGGGCTATCATCTTGGAGAAATGGGAAGAAGAAGAGAGCATTCCAGGCCGTCCAGGAGCAACGGTGACACGAAGTGCCGCTGCTCTTCGCCCAGTACTCTGACAGAAAGTTACAATCACCAAAGATGCCACTACCAACCCCACCTCATACACCGTCGCTGGGGGCGCGTTGGTATTGGGGTTTGAGCTTCTATACCTGCGGCCTCCGAGAGCGGGAGAGGCAGACTTCGTGATCGGCGTTCACAAACTGCAGCGTTACGCGGCGAATGTTTGGAGGTCTTTACCTAGGCATTAATTAGTTAGTAGCTACCGCAATCAGAATTGGCATTGGGCATTCCCTGCTTCACACTACTTCACTCGACTGCTGGTTTTGTTGCCGGGCATCATCCCGGCGGTTACACCAAGTCCGGACCGTTTGCCAGGTTTGTTTGCCGGACCAAACGACCAAACGACCAAACGACCATACGCCCACCATCTTTTCTTCTCTTCGTGGGCTTGTGGGCTTGTGGGCTGCGCTTTTCCCTCCCTCAACCTCTCTCTCCACACCAAGACACGCAGTCACACCAGCTTCTCGTGCTCGCTGCGTGCCTTGAGACAGGTTTCCGAGAACTCGAGCTGATCTGCTACTTTGAGACTCTACTAAGAAGCGCCTCCTCAAGCCAAAATCAGCTGCCTGACCAACAATCGGTAAGTTCCATGCCTTGTTCCTGCCACTCCTCCTTCCCTCGTCTCTTTTTCTTGCCATCTAAGGTACGGACCTTCCCCCAATTCGATTTCTTTTTTCAAACCCTCCTCAAGTTGGGACTTCCTTTCCCCGGTTCCTTACCTGATTCAAAAACCCTCCTCAAGTCAAGACTTCCTTTCTTCCACTTCTTCCACCTCTCCAAACCTCCCAAACTTCCTCTCCCACCCTCTCTCACTCCCACTTCCACTCCCACCCAACCAACTCCTTCTCTTCTCTCCATCCTCCGAGTTCCCTTTCCTACCTTCTACATTCTCCAGAATTCCAGCCATCCTTACCTTACCCGAAGAAGCTTGGTACGCCTTTCTTTCTCCTTCGTGTTTCCTGCTTTCGAATCTTCCCCAGAAACATTACTTCGATTACGACTTGGTGGTCGCCGCTCACAGATATTTCAGTGCCAGCATCAACTTCCAGAACCCGACCCAGTCGGTTCTCGCCAGAGAGTAAGTTGGCTCCAGCACACCTCCATTTCGGCAGAGAAGAAGTGGTATCTTTCCCTGTCGCACACTCGCCCGGCTGAGGTGGATTTTTCACTGTCACTTCTTTCCAAACAAGCTCGGATCACGGGTCGCTAATTAATCAATTCCGCCTGGCAGCCGGTAGCAACGAGTATTTCTCGACACGCTACATCATTGCCCACCATGTCGCACCGCCCGAGCGGTAAGGGCGATAAGGGCGCCAAGGGCGACAAGGAGAAGAACCCTCTGGAGCTGCCCGAGGGCATCAACAAGCGCTGCGATCTGCCGCCCGAGGCCTACTGGGTAACTTGTGGTCCCAAGCCTGCTTCGTACAACGCTAACTTGTCTTTCAGCACACCGACCGCGTCAACACTCCCTTTGCCTCCCGTCCTGGGTACAACTCGTCATGCCCGGACATCAAGGTCGGCGTGAATCAGTTCCGGATTCAGTCCGTCACCGGCAGGGATGTTTACCAGTTTGATGTATGTACCCAGACTCGAACAAGTCAAATGCAGTGTGTGAGAGCATGCGACTGACGTTTTGCACAGGTCAGCATCAATCCCGAGCCGCGCGGCATGATTGTCTACAAGAAGGTCTGGAACTCCAAGGCCATCCAGGGAAAGCTGGCTCAGCAGCCAGGGCCTTGGCTCTACGACAATCGAAAGCTTGCCTGGTAAGTCATTGCGCCATCTTAAGCTTTCTAAAACTGACAAGATCCACCAGGTCGACAAACAACGTCCAAGGCTTCCGGCTCGAGGTCGACTTGGGCGTCGACGAGGGCCGTCCGGGCCGCACCAACAACATCTTCAACTTCGAGATCAAGCAGACATGCAAGGTCCGCATGGAAGCCCTGCGCGGTTACCTGGACAAGAAAGTCGGCTGGGACAACACGGTTCTGGAGTGCATGAGTGAGTGGCAGAAAACAACCCGCTTTCCGTTGGTTACCATAGCTGACACTGTCCAGGCTTCCTCGACCATGTCTTCCGCCAGGGTCCCTCCGAGCGCATGCGCCTGATCAAGCGCACGCTGTTCAACGAGTATTCGCAGACCAAGCGCCTCAACTTGACCACTGAGGCCATCAAGGGAATCTACTCGGCCATTCGCCTCACCGACGTATGTAAACTCCGCCCCAACCTAACTTTTTGCTGTGCTAATTGCGAAACAGTCACTCAAGTCTGGTGGCTCTGGGCTCGGCGTCAATGTTGATGTCTCCAACCAGACCTTCTGGGTCGGCCAAAAGTTCGAGCAACTGGCTCGCAACTTCTTGGGCTGCATGGACCGGAAGTGGGAGAACAGTGAGTACATCGCTCAAAGTGTCGTGTTCATTGAGCTGACTTTGCCCAAGTCGACTATGACAACATGCGGAAAATCCTCATGCCAGTCAAAGTTGCCGTGAGGAATGGCGTCGCTACTTGGGGTATGTCGGAAGCCTTCAAGGCTCTCCGTCGCCTCCAGAATATCCGCTTTGAGGTGAAGCATCGCGGCAACACCCAGGGCCCCAAGGAGTACAAGGTCAAGCGGATCTTCTTCGACCCCAAGTATGGCGAGGAGGGTGCCAATGCTCGCACGGTCACTTTCGAGAAGACCTTCCCGGATGGCACGAAGAAGACGTACAGCATTGCCCAATACTACCAGGAGCAATACAAGGCCAAGATCACTCACTGGTACCTCCCGCTCATTGAGACGACAAAGGCCGGACACTTTCCGATGGAGGTCTGCGAGGTCCATCGGTTCAACCCATATCCCTTCAAGCTGGACCCCAACCAGGTACGCCCTTGCCTTTTGATGCTGTGTTTGTTGTGTCAAGACTAATGGCCCGGGCCCACAGACGCAGGAGATGATCAAGTTTGCGGTGCAGCGGCCTCCGCAGCGCAAGACCGAGGTGATGCAGATGGTGCAGAACCTCGAGTGGGACAAGGATCGGTACCTCGCCCACTTCGGCATCAAGATCAATCCGAGCATGCCGATGGTGTCGGCGAAGCTCATCCCAAACCCCGTCATTCAGTTTGGCAATCGGACCACGGACCCCAAGATGGCGGGCCGCTGGGATCTCCGCGGCATGAAGTTTGTCACCTCGAACAAGGAAGAGCTCGTGTCTTGGGCCTTCGTCATCGTCGACGGCTGCATCGACAAGCAGTCAGTGGACAACTTTGTCAAGGTCTTCAAGACGACGTATGTTGGTCATGGCGGCAGGATCGGGCGGGACCCCCTGATCCACATGCCTCCCAAGGGCACCCACCACGACGACGTGGTGCGCGAATGCTACACGGCGACGGGAAACAAGAATCGAAAGTCTCCGCAGATCATCTTCTACATCCTGAGGGACAAGACGGCGTGGATCTACGACCGGCTGAAGAAGAACTCGGACATCCGGTTTGCGTCGTTGACGCAGATGGTGCAGGCGCAGCACGTCCGCAAGGCGCAGGGCCAGTACTGCTCCAACGTGTGCATGAAGGTGAACTCCAAGCTCGGCGGGCAGACGTCGCGGATTGCGCACAAGGGCGCGCCGAACACGTCGGCGTTCTTCAAGAAGCCGACCATGATGATTGGCGTCGACGTGTCGCATGGCAACACGAGCGTTGGCAACGTGTCGACGGCGGCCATGTGCGTGTCGATGGACAAGGACGCGGCTGTCTACGACGCCGCGGTGCAGACCAACGGCTACGGCGTCGAGATTCTCCAGCCGACCAACATGCACTCGATGCTGGGGCCGCTCGCGAAGCGGTGGAAGGACAAGAATGGCACGGCTCCGCAGCAAGTGTTCTACCTTCGCGACGGCGTCTCGGAGGGCCAGTATGCGCACGTCATGCAGTTCGAGATTGACGAGATGCGCAAGGTCTTCAAGGAGCACCTCGGGGTGGTGCCCAAGATCACGGTCATCATCGCCACCAAGCGGCACCACGTCCGCTTCTTCCCCGAGAAGGGCGACAAGAACGGCAACTGCCTGCCGGGCACGCTGGTGGAGCGCGAGGTGACGCACCCCTTCCACTACGACTTCTACCTGTGCTCGCACGTGGCGATCCAGGGCACGGCGCGGCCGGTGCACTACAACGTCCTCCACGACGAGTGCCAGCTGCGGCCGGACGACCTGCAGCGCATCCTCTACCACCAGTGCTACCAGTACTGCCGCTCGACCACGCCGGTGTCGCTGCACCCGGCGGTGTACTACGCGCATCTGGCGGGCACGCGGTCGCGGCACCACGAGAACATGGCGACCTCCGACCAGGTGCCCGAGACGAGCAAGTACCTGGTGCTGCAGCGGCCCGGCCCGATGGCCAAGCACGACGCCAGCACGGTCTCGTCGCACAAGGACGCCATGTCGCCTCCGCTGATGAAGCCTGGCCACGGCGGCGGAGCCAAGCCGGATGCGGTGGAGACGTTCAACAAGGTCATGTGGTGGGTCTAATCCAGCAGCGGTGGTTTGGGACGGTGGGGGAGCGGACTGGACTGGACCGGACTGGGGAGCGGTGGATTTTTCACGGGCGTCCGACATTACTGCGGACTGCTCATGTTTTTGTTTGGGGGCTTGTCGTGTATGAACAGCTTGGCGGTGGCGGACCGAGGGTGCGGGAGCGGTGGGGGCGGGAATATGCTCAGGCCTGAGGGATCCTAACCACGGGAGTCCAGAGCGGAAAAGTCGTAGCTTGGTATTCATGAATCGTGGATGGTTTTAGCATTTTGGTGTCCCTGTGACTGTGATGTGGTGTGTGAGGATGTGGGTGTGTGAGGATGTGGGTGTGGATGTCGATGTGGGTGTGTGTAGTCTGAAGTTGTGGTGTGTGGGTGTGTGTGTGGGTGGGTGTGTGGGTATGTGTGTGGTGTGTCTTGCCATGTGTGTGGGTGTGTGTGTCTGTCTATTGAGGCCTTGTGGTGAGCGTGGATGTGAGTGGACTTGTCATGTGGGTGTGGGTGTGTGGTGCGGGTGTGTTATGTGTCTTGCCATGTGTGTGGGTGTGGATGTGTATTGTGTGTGTTGTGGATGTGTGTATGTGTGTCTATCCTGAGGCCCTTGTGGTGTGTATGTTGTGTGTGGACTTGTCCGTGTGTGCGGGTGTGGGTGTGTATTGTGTGTGTACTTGCCCCTGAGACGGATGGCCGAGCAACCAACCCCAGCCCATCGTTTGTCCCTATTGCTATTTGTTTTGTACGGCCAACCCGAAACGTTAATGTCTTTCTTGCAACCAACCACCATGACTGCTTTCCACCAGACAAGACGGATATCCAGCAATTTGGTCACTTCGTTTGCTATGCCTACTTCACCCTGCCTGTATTGAACGAGGTCGAGGGGTTTAACAGGATGGATTACTTCCTTGACCAGAGGGAAACAGAGGGGGGAAGAGAGCCTGGTCTGGAGAATATATACGACAGAGAGCTGAGGCCCCCACAGTGCGTTCCACCTGTGCACCAAGGTTTGTGGCCTCTGAACGTCAACTGGCACATATCGTTCGTCGTTCGTTGTTGGTTTCGGTGCACGGACTGACCTTTGGGAGATCGGAGATTGATTATGGATTATGTAATGTTGAGGCTCGGCCTCTGTGGGCTGTGTCGGGTTTAGCTTGCCCGTTGGGTGCGGCGGCATGGAACGCGTCAGACGGGGCGGGGAGCTCGGGACACGGCGGACTTGGCAGGGATTCCCCTCAGCTTTCTCTCTGCGGCCTGCTGTCGGGTGGGCTGTTGTCGGGTTTTACCCCACATGTCAGCAGCAGCACCAACCATTTCACCACTGGAACCGAAGCTGCCGCGTCTGCTCCATTGCTGAGGGACTGGACTTGCTTCTTCCAATCTGTCTTGGACCGAGGTCGTTTGCAACTCATCGCCAAAGGTCAAAGGTCAGCCTAGTTTGGTACTGGCTTGACAAGATGGCGGGCTTCCTGCGCGCGAGACAGGCGGGGATTCAGAATGACTTGTCGGCGGGGATTGCACCGACGGCGTTTAATCCGGATGAGTTGGTGCGGTATGGCATTCGGTCGCAGATTAGGTATGTTATTTTTGTTTCTTTTTTATTTTTTCTTTGCTGGGTACCTACCTGAGGTGATTACTGCTGTGGAGTGCTGGGTGTTGGGAGGTGGGTGGTGGGAGGAGGGAGGAGGGCTGTTGGGTGCTGGGTGCTGGGTCTTGGGCGGGAGGAGAGGTTGAGCTGGAGGAGGAAGATTGAGTCTTGATATTCTCAACTCCCAACTCCCGACTCAAGCACACACTACAGGCACATCACACATCACAGGCACATCCCCACCACCATCACCAACAAACACTAACACCTCTCCCAACCCACAGCTGCATAGCCTACGACCCAATCCAATCCCTCCTCGCCCTCGGCACAACAGCCTCGCAATACGGCCCCGCCCAGATCTACCTCTTCGGCCAGCACCGCGTCACCCGCATCCTCTCCCCGCCTTCCTCCTCCTCCTCCTCCGTCTTCCAACCCTCCCGCTCCGCACCCACCGCTACAAACCCCGCCCACGCAATCCGCCAGCTGGCATTTGTCACAACACGTCTCGTCTCGCTCGACTCGCGCGGCGAGCTAGTCCTCTGGGACCTTGCCGCGCCGCCGGGGAGGGAGATGGTGGCGAAATACAGCTATGGACGGGTTGCCAGCGCGGGGATGGTCACGGACCCCGGGCTGGACTGGGTGTTTGTTGCGCTGGAGACGACGGGGGAGGTGGCGGCTTTTGATGTTGACCGGGGGAGGCCTGTGCTGGGCGGGTGGAAGGGGCTGAATTTCTGGCGGCAGAGGATGCAGGGTCAGGGGACGGGGATGGGGAGGTCCCTGGCCGGGCAGGGGGCGGGGGTGGTGAGCTTGCAGTTGCATCCGAGGGATATTGGGCGGTTGTTGATTGGGTATGAGGCGGGGGCGGTGGTGTATTCTTTCAAGGAGGGGGGGGTGGTGAAGGTGTTTGAGTATGTGCTGCCTAAGGGCGCGCCGGGGGGGGATGGGCGAGGGGTGGAGAGGCCTAGGTTGGTGCAGGCTGTGTGGCATCCTACGGGGACGTTTGTGTTGACTGCGCATGAGGATGGGAGTTTGGTGTTTTGGGATGAGAAGGAGGGGCGGGTGGTGGCGGCGAGGACGGTGTATGAGGCGAGGGTGAATGAGAAGGGGAAGGGGGGCATGGGGAGGCCGATGGGGCGGTTTGGGAGGATCAGGTGGTGCTGTAAGCGGGATCCGGATGATACGGCCGTGCTGATTGCCGGCGGGCAGGCGGTGGATGAGACGGAGAAGGGGTTGACGTTTCTGGAGCTCGGGCCGACGCCCACGTATGCTACCTCGTCGTGGGAGGTGCTGACGAAACATTTCGAGGGCAAGAAGACCATCACGCTGCCGATCCCGCCCGGCGCCGAGATCGCAGACTACTGCCTGGTGCCGCGGGCGTCGCCGTACTTTGACGGCGCGCAGGACCCCGTCGCCATCATGGTCATGCTCACCTCGGGCGAGGTTATCACCATGACCGTGCCGACCGGATACCCCATCAGCGCAACCAACATGCTGCACCCGAGCATGTCGTTTGTGCACCCCTTTGTGCAGAAGATCGCCGTCAGCACCGTGCCGCGCGAGCGCTGGTTGACAATGGTCGAGACGCGCAGCCAGGGCGAGCCCATCCTGCGGGGCGGAACGCCGGCCGAGAAGAGGCGGAGGGCCGGCTGGGACTTCCGCAACGTCGTCCAGGTTGCCCACGCCGACAGCACGATCCGCGTGTGGGACGTCGGGTACGACGACGAGATTGAGAACCCGACGCAGCTGCAGGTCGATGTGGCCCGCGCCCTTGACCGCTTTGAGGACGTTAATATTACTGCTCTGGCCATGGCCGATAGCACGGGGGAACTGGCCGCCGGCACAAGGAAGGGTGAGGTGGTCATCTACCGCTGGGGGCCCAACCGGAACCATGGCCGCGACGCCACCGAGCCGCTGGACCCCAACCCCGGCGGACTGACCGACATCTCGTCCCGCGCGGAGCCGTCGCTCAAGGAGGGCCTGCAGCCGCTGGTGCTCTACGAGATGATGCAGGGCTCCGTCAGCGTGGTGACCGTCTCGGACGTGGGATTTGTTGGTGTGGGTTCCGAGGGCGGCTTTTTCAGCCTGATCGACCTGCGCGGGCCGGGCGTCATGTTCCAGGCGTCGGTGGCGGACTTTGTCAAGGAGGAGAAGCGGTCGTCGTTTCTCAAGGGGGGATCGTCCAAGGCGGCTGCCACCAAGGAGTTCCCGACGGTGGTGGAGTTTGGCGTGCTGACGCTCGAGGGGGACAGCTACTCCAGCATCTGCTGCTTTGTGGGAACCAACCTGGGGCATGTGACCACGTTCAAGATCCTCCCGTCCGGACAGACGTATTCGGCGCAGCTGGCGGGGCTGGCCAAGGCCGGCGGCGACAAGGTCGTTGCTATTTGCCCGATGAACGCGGACAACGGGCAGCCGGCTGCCGCCACGGGGCCTGCGGTTGGTGGGCTCCGAGCTGGGAACCAGGTGAACGGTGTTTTGGTCGTCGGTAGGTCCCTCCGCCCAACCATCTCTCTCGTAGAACTCAGGCTAACACCACGCAGTCACCCAAACCGAAATCCGCGTCTTCAAACCCGCCACCGCCAAAGGCGCCTCCCGCTCCTTCGACGACCAACTCTGCGACGCCGCCCGCGTCACCGAGATCCCGCGCCTGGGCGTCGCCCTCGTCACCCTCTTCGGCGACCGCACCGCGCGCGCCTACTCCCTCCCGGCGCTCAAAGAACTCGGTCGCACCACCCTGCCCATGCTCGACCCCTCGCGCACCATCTCGGCCGTCCTCTCGCGCACCGGCGAGCTCTTTGGCTGGACGGGCCCGTCCGAGATCGCCGTGCTGCCCGTCTGGGGCGCCGGGCGGGGGCTGGCGCCGTCTGAGGATACCCTCGTCAACCCCAACTTGCTGCTCCCGCCGCGCCCGACCATCAGTAACCTGCAGTGGATCTCGGGCACGCAGTATGTGAGTCCGACAGATCTGGATCTGCTGATTGGTGGTGAGGGCAGGCCGCCTAGCAAGAGGATGGTGGCGGCGGCTGCGGTGGAGAGGGGGGCTGCTGCCGGTGGGGGTGGTTCGAATCCGAGGGCGGGGACGGCGCAGGAGGGGTGGGGCGAGTACCTGACCCGGCAGCTCAATGAGCGGACCGAGAGGCTGAATATTGTGGATGATGCTATGAATCGGCTGCATGAGACTAGCCAGGGGTGGTCGGAGGATGTGAATAAGTATGTGAAGAAGCAGAAGAGGGATGTGTTGTTGGGGGGGATTAAGAAGTCGTTTTTTTGAGGGGGGGGGGGTTACTGTGTGCTTGTGGTTTTGGGATGGGGATGGAGTTTGGGGGCAGGGCACGGAGGTACTCTTGTCGGGTTTAGAGGTTGGTTTTTTGGAAGTGGGTACTCCCGAATATTGGTCGAGTTCAAAATGTTTATCTCTTCTTGGTCATCATGAAGTTACAAGACATGTCGGATTGTTTACACCCCTTCCTTGGCCGTGTTGAGACGCGGGCGCCAACAGGGGGTGTGAAACCCGATCGTGGACGAGAGTGATGCAGCATCATTCCGGGCTGTCAACGACCGGTAGCTCAGTGCCGAGCAACTACAGCCGGTGGGCGGTATATCAGGGATAAGGAAGATATAGTGGTGGCGGCAGATGCTCGCTTGTGTTGTACCGGATGCTCCCCGAGCGGATGCACTATGGTTAAATGTCGGGACTGTCCCGTTCCGTCAGACACCCTTCGCGTCAAGTCGACCTTTCGGCTCGAAGCGATGGCCATGATACTGTGCGGAACGAGCCGTGAGATGCGGAGAGGGTGGGTGGGTGGATGTGTCGCTGTGGTTGTGGGTGCTCTTGAGACTACACACACACACACACGCTTGGTGTTCAGTTGACTTAGAGCCACAACGGACTTTAAGTGACGATATGTATTGCTAGCAGTCCTGTTGCGTCTCACTCATCGCCATCATGATCACAACTACCACCCTCCTCCTTTCCTTACTCTCCCTCCCCACCACCCCTGTCTACGCAGCAGACACCCCCTTCCCGGGCTTCCCGTCCCCTTGGGCAGCCAACAACATCTCGGACCCGTCCTGGGCCGCCGCCTATGCCCAGGCTGTCGCCTTCGTCTCCACCCTCACACTGACGGAAAAGGTCAACCTGACTACCGGCACGGGATGGCAGGCCGATCGATGCGTCGGTAATACGGGGGATGTGCCCCGCTTGGGCTTTCGGGGGTTGTGTTTGATGGATGGGCCGGTGGGGGTGAGGGATAGTAGGTCCAGAGTTTCTGTGCTGACTTTGACGTTCCATGTGTACCGTCTTAGGTGCGGGCGAAAGGGAAAAGAGGCTGACGATGGCTAGCCGACCATAACTCGGTGTTTCCTGCTGGCATCAATGTTGTTGCTACCTTCAGTCGCCGGTTGATGCGCTTGAGAGGCGAGGCGCTGGGTGCCGAGTTCAGGGGTAAAGGGGTCGATGTGATGCTAGGACCTGTGTCAGGACCATTGGGGCGGATCCCTCAGGGGGGACGGAACTGGGAGGGCTTTGGGTACGTTAACTCTTGAGGATCCCCCAATACCCACGCTAACGAACAAGCCCTGACCCGTACCTGGCCGGCGTCGCCATGGCCGAGACCATCGTGGGCATCCAGAGCCGTGGGGTGGTGGCGTGCGCGAAGCACTACATCCTCAACGAGCAGGAGCACTTCCGGGGCAGCGTGGACGTGCGCATCGACGACCGGACCATGCACGAGCTGTATCTGTGGCCGTTTGCCGACGCGGTCCGGGCCGGCGTGGGCTCCGTCATGTGCTCGTACAACAAGATCAACGGGTCGTTTGCGTGCGAGAACGAGTGGACGACCAACTACCTCCTCAAGAACGAGCTGGGGTTTCAGGGGTTTGGTGAGTGTGGCTGGTCGCTTCAGGGGCTGCAGTAAACACAAACTAACAACGACCAAGTGATGTCTGACTGGGGAGCGCAACACACCACGCTCGGCTCAGCACTCGGCGGCCTTGACATGGCCATGCCCGGCGACGGCGGACCACCTCCCTACCGAGCCTGGTGGGGCGGTGCTCTCACCGAGGCCGTCCTCAAAGGCGACGTCCCGCAGTGGCGGCTCGACGACATGGTCATCCGCATCATGACGGCCTACTTCAAAGTCCACACGGGCAACTACACCTCCCGGCCCTCCATAAACTTCTCAGCCTGGACAAACGCCACCACCGGCCCCCTCCACCCCTCCTCCAACCAATCCATCACCACCGTCAACGAATTCACCAACGTCCAGTCCACCCACGCAGCCCTCATCCGCGAGCTCAGCGCAGCCTCCATCGTTCTCCTCAAAAACACCCACAACCTCCTCCCCCTCCCCACCAACCCCCCCAGCATCGCCATCCTAGGCGACGACGCCCAAGACGCCCCAAACGGCCCCAACGCCTGCCCAGACCGCGCCTGTCTCCGCGGCACAACAGCCACAGGCTACGGCTCCGGCACCGCCGAGTTCCCCTACCTCATCTCCCCGGCCACCGCCCTCCGCACCCACCTCGCCAACTCCACCACAACGCTCATCAACCCCGCCGCAAGCGTAAACTGGAATCTCCCACTAGCCTGTGAAGCAGCCGCCAACGCCTCGGTAGCAATCGTCTTCGCCTCCGCCACCTCCGGCGAGGGATACCTAACCGTAGACCACAACGCCGGCGACAGAAACAACCTCACCCTCTGGGCCAACGGCGACGCGCTGATCGCCGCCGTGGCAGCATGCAACCCCCGCACGGTCGTCGTGCTGCACACCCCCGGACCAGTCGACCTCACCGCCGCGCAAGCCAACCCCAACGTGTCCGCTATCCTGTGGGCGGGGTTTCCGGGGCAGGAGTCTGGGAATGGATTGGTGGATGTGTTGTTTGGGAGGGTGGGGGCGAGGGGGAGGAGTCCGTTTACCTGGGCTGGTGGTGCTAGTGAGTATCCGGCTGGGGTGATGGAGGTGTTTGGGGAGGGGAGGCAGGTTTTTGGGGAGGGGGTGTTTGTGGATTATCGGTGGTTTGGGAAACACGGGAGGGGGGTGGTGTATCCGTTTGGGTTTGGGTTGGGGTATACGCGGTTTGGGTATGCGGATTTGAGGGTTGTGGTTGTGCCTAAAGGGGAGGTGGTGGCTGGTGTTGTTGAGGAGGGGGGGACTAGCCCTGCGGGGAGCTATGGGGTTGTGGAGGCCGGGTTGGGGGCGCATGTCGCGCCAGAGGGGTTCAGGCGGATCTCGCCGTATGTGTATCCGTGGTTGAATAATAGCGAGGGGTTCGTGGTGGGGGGCGGTGGGGATTTGGCGGCTGGGTTCCCGCCGGCGGCGCGCGATGGGTCTGGGCAACCGGTCTTGCCGGCATCAGGGGCGCCCGGGGGTAATCCGGGCTTGTACGAGGTGCTATACACGGTGACGGCGTCGATCAAGAATATCGGAGACGTCAAGGGCACCGAGATCCCGCAGCTGGTACGTTTACATAATAACACTGCCCCTGAATCCACTCCACTCCACGGCTGTTTGCTGACAACGCGCCAACACGCAATAGTATGTCCAGCTCGGCGGAGAGGATAACCCCTGGGGTGTTCTCCGTGGTTTCGACGAAGTTGAGCTTGAGCCGGGCGAGACCAAGACCGTCACGTTCAACCTGACGCGGCGGGACGTCAGCAACTGGAACACGACGGCGCAGAACTGGGAGATCACAGACAGGGAGAAGTTTGTGTTTGTGGGCTCCAATGTGCGGGACATCCACCTGAATGCGTCACTGCCTGCGCCGGCGGGGTTGCAATGGAGACACGGATGAGGAGACACGGGTGAGGAGATCCAGCGCAGAAGGGGAGGGGCAGAGGGGCATTGGGGCCTTGGGGGAGAGGGGCACAAGGGCAGAGGGGCACAGTCAGGGGCAGTAAACCAGTCAGATAACAACTGAACCGCTCCGTGGTATCTCATCGCGCCTAGACAGAATCCGGCTGTTCCAATAGTCCCAATCCAAACATACCCATCGTTGATATCCATCCTTACCCTAGCAACTCATCATGCCGCCATACCACGATCCTCCGCAGTACCAGCTTAATAGGTATACCGGAACCCAGGCTCGTACGTGTCATCCTGTAGCCACCGTCAGTTCACGCTCGACAAAAAATAAACAGCCACCCAGCTGGGCGGTAGAGAGAGAGAAAAACGTACCGAGTCGCACTCGAGCTCCTTCTCACCGCGGTCGGCCTGCCCGTTCAGGTGGCGGAAGTAGAGCGTCATGAAGCCCACAATGATCATGGTCAGCAGCGTGGTGGCAATGCACGCATACAGGCCGGGCTTGTAGGCGGGCGCGTCCTGGCTGCGGAAGACCAAGCTGCCGGCGATGCCGCCGATGCCGCCGAAGGACACAAAGGTGGCGCTGCAGAAGGCGCGCTTCCACTGGCCGCGGATGTTGTTGGCCTGGTAGGACATGGCGGCGGGCACGTTGGCGTTGGCGCCGGCGGTGGTGAGGAACACGCCGAAGTAGCGGACCGCCGGGTCGGGGTGGAAGCCCATGATGGGCAGGCCGATGATGCACAGCAGCGCGTTGGCGACGATGATGGGGCCGCGGATGCGGTACTTGTCGCCGGCCCAGCCCGAGACGAACATGACGATGCCGGCGAAGGCGTAGGGGGGCGCGACCAGGCACTGCGACGCGCCGACGCTGAAGCCCATGTTGCTGGTGAGAATGATGGGCAGGAAGTAGGCGAGCGCGTACGTGACGGTCGTGGTGTTGAAGAAGATCATGGCGTACGCCCAGACCTTGATGTCAGCGCCGGCGCGGAGGTACTTGGCCAGGGAGAAGGGCTGGGCCTTGACGTCGCCACGGTCGGCGTCAACGCGGGCGCAAACCCTTAGCGCGTGTTAGTGTGAAAAGGCATTGCTGACTGCGCTGGACATGACTTACCAAGCTTTCTCGCGCTCGCCCAGGAAAGACCAGGTGCTGCGCTTGGAGTCGGGGAAGTCGACCAGCAGCCAGTACCCAGCAATACCGAGGAGCACCGTCATGATACCCTCGATGATGAAGATCCAGCGCCAGCCGTTGAGCCCGGCGATGCCGGCCATTTGCATAAGCTGCGCCGTGTTAGCTCTAAACACACCCCACAAGCCGCGGTGGCCAGCTATACGACGGTGTAAAACTCACTCCATAAGCCAGGATACCAGCAAAGGCCGAGGCAACGCAGCCAACCAGGTAGAAGGCCGAGTTACGCTTGCCAAGCTCATCTGTCGGGTGTCAGTAAACACGGCCCCTTTTGCCCCGATCCCTGGGAGGGCGTGTCCTTACATCTTGTGTACCAGGTGCTCAGCAGGTAAACACAGCTGGGGAAGAAGCCTGCGATTTTGTCAGCACATTCTCACTCTCGCACCCCGGATAAGGGGCAAGGGGAGAAAACGCACCAGCTTCCAAGACACCGAGCAGGACTCTCAGGCCAGCCATCTGCTCCCAATCCTTCACAAAGCCCATTCCGATCATGCAGGCGCCCCAGAGGATGGCAATCACAGCCAGATGAGTGCGGGGTCCAAGCTTGCGCACGATGACGGTCGACGGCGGCTGGAAGATGACATAGGTGATGAAGAAGACGAGCGAGATGATGCTCTGGTAGTCATCACGTCGAGTCAGTGCCCTGAATCTCCCTTACCGACGAAAAGAGTAGAACTCACGTAGCGGTCTCCGATCAACAGCAGATCCTTGCCCATGCCGGCAATGTTGGCCGAGCCCAAGTTCGTCCGGTCCATCAGACTGATGCAGTACATGGCACCAACGGTCAACACCAAGCGGCGATCGACATGGCGGATGATCTTCTTCTGCTCCTCTGGGGTGAAGCCAAAGTCGTCGGCCGCGATGGGGGCTCCCTTGGCGGCGTGGTCCGAGTCGGCCGCCTCGACATTCTCGAAGCCGACCTTCTCCTGAGAGTTCGACATGGTGGGAGGCTGTGTTCGTGGTCCGTATGGGGAGGGGTCGTATCGGTTCAAGGGAGGTTCCCGCTGCCGGGGAGGAAAGGGGCTGGAGAGGAGGGTTGTAGACGAGAAGGACAAGCCAGAGGAGAGGGAGAGAGCGAGGAGGGGACGGTATTAATGTAGTTATATCCTACGTCACTTGACGGGGACGACCTCAGGCAGACGCAACGGGTCTGGGAAGCCATCTCCGTTCCCCATCTCACTTCCCCAGACCTCTCCCTGTTACCCCAACATGTCAAGGGGGCGGGAGACGGAGCTGGTACGGAGCTGGTCCCACGGTAGGACCTTGCGATTGGACGCGCGAGCCTGTACCCCCCCTCCCGTGAGTCCTCTCCGTCTCCAGAGCCAAGAACAGCCGAGACAACCATCCCGGTAGTGCCAACGCAAGCATCCAATCTATTCCCTTATCGTTGCCCTGTAAGTGACACGCTCCCGAGCCAACCTGGGTCGACAGCCCAATTCTGGCCAGACCAAGGTTTCCCCGCATCCCTGGGACCCATTGAGGGTGGATTGGGAGTGGCCACCAGCGGCGAGACGTGCGGAATGCTGCCGGTGAAGGAGTCCAATCAAGCCCTTCGCCCGGCCGGGAGACGTTGAAAGCCGACAAGCGCCGTCAGGACGATTTGCCGCATCGGGATGTGGTCGCCGTTGCTGAGCAGGGAGGCACCGTGTTGGCACGTGGGAAAGGTGGGAGTAAAGTTGGCGCTACCGCCTAGTCGTGGTCGAGATGCGACTTGGCATCTTGGAGGGCGACAGGGGGCCTTGTTCCCGCCGCCTGAACTGCCGCTGGGCAGCTCCGCCAGCGCTGCGCAAACGCGGGGAATTTGGTGGATAATGTGGAGGAGCTGGTGGGGAATATCGAATGTCGATCATCCATGCTTCCGCACCTCTCAGGGGTGGTGACCTGCGGGTTAGCTGAGGCTGCCGAGCTAAGCCGGACCTGTTGTTAGCGCGGCTGTCCCCAAGAGCGCCTCCAAAGAGCCGACGCGCCGAGTTCTGGTTTAGCTTGCGATTGGGATGGCCGAGCAGCAGCCGGGGATGCGCCTCAGCACCCGCACCCTCGTGTGCCAAGGGCCTGTGGCGGAATCAGCAGTTGCTGATTCGCCGGCCGTGCATCGATGGGATCGTTGCCCCAACGCGGCGCGCTTGGCAGTCGCAAGGCCGGCTCCAGTTCGGGTCTTGGACGATGGAGCCTCGGTCGAATCGTCTGTCCAGCTAAGGGGGGGCAGATGACCATGTTTGAGCTCGACCTCGATGGCGGTGTGGGCTGTCGGAAGCGGGCACAGCAACACAAAGCAATGGGCACGGCCGCTGAGTGAGTTAGTGGACAGGGGGTGGCATTGTTTGGTTCGTGATACAAGTGTAAGAACAACGACGGTGAAGGTGGCGGCGGGACGACATGCTCGAGTTGGTCAGAGAAACATGGAGGGGTCACGTTCGTCAATCGAGAAAGTCCACTTGGGTCTGACGCACCTTGTTGAATCAGGAAGCTCGTAAGCCCTCTGCATTAGCCTCTCCAGGGCCCAGCTGGGTACCGTGTACCAAGTCGAGAGGGCTGCGGCTGGTGCCGTCTTGCTACCACGTCACCTCTGCGCATAACTGCGTACCACGACGAGCTCGGTGGGCTCACTTCCCGGGAGGCCGGCATGGGGCACGACAGGGACGACAAGGGACGGTGGCACGGATGACAGGCTAGATTCCGGTGCGTCGGGTCCGTCCATGGCGCCGCTCCTGCTGGACGACGGCGCAATCCGCATCGAGGATACGACCTTGGCGGGAGCGTGAGCCTCGGCTTTGGGGGTCTCGGCCTCGGTTTGACAGTCGTCCTTGGCCAATCTTGGCCGCTGTTCAACAAGTGGAACAAGTGGACAATGTGAGGCTGTGTGTGTTCCCTGGGACTTCTTCCCGGGATTTCGATCCCTCACGGACCCTTCCCTCCTGGGTCCTCAGTCCTGGGATCGGGCTGCAGACGATCTCCAGTTGCTCCTCCGCATCCCCACGGGGCTGGCAGCGTTGGGGTAACGGCGCCATCCCCGTCCCTGGCCTGATTCTGGAGCCTCCTTCGCGGAACGGTGACCAGCTTAATCTCGTTAGGTCGTACCCGAACGGTTGGCATTGGTGTTGGGTACCAACGCAACCCTCCAGCTCTGATGGGAACTTCCCACATGCTCTCGTTCTCGTCCTCGCCACCTTCACCAGCGTTGTCAGCACCTAGACGAGATGCACGATCCTTGGCCCAGATGCAGGGGGGCTTCGCAGGATTTCCCTCTGGGGCGTCGAGAATGTTAAGATCAAAGGATTCTTCGCCGCGGCCCGGGTGACTCTGAAGTTCCGAGGCCTGGACGTGTCGAACAGCAAGCTCGGCCATCGCACTGTCCAGCTCGGCTGCCAGCTCGGCCGCCACCTCGTTTGCTCTTCTTCGCGATTTCAAGTTGCGGACAAGACTGGCCAGCAGTGCTCCCGAAGCCACAACGGCAAATAGACTCACCATGAAGATCTCCATTGGGCTCCAGCCTGTCGTTGTCTCCTGGACTTTGGCAGTGCCTGCTGCGACAGCCTGTCGGGACAGCGCCATCTCGAGTTGATATTGCTGTGGTAAGTTTCGGGATCAAGGTGATTCCGCTTCTTAAGTTTGGGAATGGAAGATCAAACTCCATGGTGAGTATCTCCCGCGTCCGTCTTATACTTTTTGGGAAGTTTGTTGACAGGACTGAAAGGTTTGTTGCCTGCCCCTTTGTCTTCGTTTCCACGCCTGCGATTGTCAACGAAGAAGAGCGTTCTCCCCGCCGAACAAAGCGGCACATGGAAGAAGAGAACATTGGGTTGAGACGGCCAGCCGGAGCCCGCCATAGCTCGAATTCTCTGCGGATCCTTTCAGTGTCGACGGCCCCTGGCGCTCACTAAGAACCAGGCGGTCCGGCCCGGCCATTCGTGCGATGGCGGCGCGGTAGGAAAACGGTTTCGGGACCACAGACATCTCGTCAACCTCGTCGCCAACGGCAAGGCCGCCCGGCGGTGTTCTCAAGTCAAAGGCACTCGAGAGTTTGTCGTATCACGGATACACTGAAACCCGGCGCGTCAGCTTCTCTCTCTTCTCTCCACCGACCCCTCCGACGTTACTCGGCCGAGTGCTCACCGAGACTTTGCAGAAATACGACGGCTCGTTCCATCGAAGGACACAACATCCTATCCCGAGCAGTGCTAGAAATACGGGCAAGCGGGTCGAGACTTACAAGAAATTTCAACCTCCTCTAGATCCATCTCTTTGACGCCTGGGACTTGCATCGGACGACATTCCTTATGTTCTTTTTCTTCTCTTTCTTTTTCTCGGTCAGACATTGGTTCGTTGGGAGCCGAGTTAGGAGTTGGAAAGAGTCTCAACAATGGCTAACAACAACTTGGCTTTTCCTGTCGCCTGAGTCACCTCGGGCATACCAAGTCCAAGTGGACTAGTTCTCTGTTGGCCTGTTTCTTCTTGGAGAGGCTGCCCGTGCATTCTGTTCAATGCAGACAGGACCAATGGGTGTTCAGAAAACTGGAAGGACCCCAGATTCCGTTTGGCTGTTTCCAGGTTGCTGCCTCCAGGCAGCGTTCGTTGCCTGGCGCATGGTTCGGGCCGAGCTCATTGCGTGCAAGTGCAGCCGTGCATCCTATCAGAGGTTTCTTTCTTTCTCAAAGGAGAAGCATCCTCCTCGCAGCCGCGCATCCAACGTCATGCGTGCGCCTGGCCCCGGCTTCATTCTGAGGGGAGGCGTCCAAAAGCGGCACATGGGGGCAGCGAAACCGGGTTGCTGCACGTTTCAGCCTCTGGTCTCGCCTCTCTTCTGCTTTTATGGGCAGGGCCGTGGCCATCTCTCGTCCCGGAATCCCAAGACGGGACAAGTCCTCAACGGCATCCGGCGCAATCCACCCGAAATGCTACGCGGAAGAAGCCTTGGACGATCTGGCCCACCGTGGCTGTGACATGGCTGCATCGGTGCATTTTACCTTTATCCTGGACATCAGCCGGCCGATCTTGAAACACGGCTCTGCTCGGTTTTGGTACCTTGGAATATTCGAGAATTCAACGAGGCAGCGCGACAGAGACGAGCAGAACAGCAACGCATCTCATCTCGAAATGTTGGTTCAAGGAATGGCTTGCCGCTACCGGCCGCGTGGGTATGCACAGCTGGCAGATGATGCATCCAAACTGCGGAGTGCGTGGGATGAGACGGGCTGTTCATCTAAATAAATGAAGCCCACCCACTCGGACGTCCCTCCTCCGCCCTCCTCTGACCAACGGTGCCTTCGGCGCGCCAGCCCAGCTCGGCCGTGGAGATGGCTTCATCACAGGACCCCGGCACATTGATGCATACCCCAGGTTTGGGAGGCACCGCCCTGCAAGGGTTGCCGAGCACGAGAACCAGGTTGGACGCCGGCATATATAATGTAGTGGTTTGGTCTCCCGTCCCTGACCTTCACCTCCTGCTCGTGACGAAGCCAACTTGGATACTCTTCTGCTTCTCTCCTCCTAAACCAACACCATGAAGGGCCTCGCTCTCCTGGCCGCCGCGTCGGCCGTCTCGGCGCACACCATCTTCGTCCAGCTCGAGGCCGGTGGCGTGACAAACGCCATCTCCAAGGGCATCCGGACGCCGACCTACGACGGGCCCATCACAGATGTCACGTCCAACGACCTGGCCTGCAACGGCGGCCCGAACCCCACGACCCCGTCCAAGGATGTCATCACCGTGACCGCCGGCACCACCGTCAAGGCCATCTGGCGGCACACGCTCACCTCGGGCGCCGACGACGTCATGGACGCCAGCCACAAGGGCCCGACCATTGCCTACCTCAAGAAGGTCAGCGACGCCACGACCGACACCGGCATCGGCGGCGGCTGGTTCAAGATCCAGGAGGACGGCTACACCAACGGCCAATGGGGCACCAGCACCGTCATCACCAACGGCGGTTTCCACTACATCAACATCCCGGCCTGCATTCCCAACGGCCAGTACCTCCTCCGCGCCGAGATGATTGCCCTGCACGCCGCCAGCTCGAGCGGCGGTGCCCAGCTCTACGTACGTCTCCTCACCACCCTCACAAGCCTCGTCTCTCCTTCTAACACCCCACCAGATGGAATGCGCCCAGATCAACATCGTCGGCGGCTCCGGCTCCGCCAGCCCCGCGACCTACAGCATCCCAGGCATCTACAAGGCCACCGACCCCGGCCTCCTCATCAACATCTACAGCATGACCACCTCGAGCAAGTACACCATCCCCGGCCCGGCCGTCTTCTCCTGCAGCGGCGGCAGCACCGGCGGCGGCGGCTCCAACCCGGCCACCACCCTCGTCACGTCGACGACGACCGCCCCGGCCACCTCCACCAAGGCCAGCTCCGCGCCCGCCGCCACCTCGAGCGCCCCCAGCTCCGGCGGCGGCTCCACTGGCTGCACGACCGCGCAGTGGCAGCAGTGCGGCGGGACTGGGTTCAGCGGGTGCACGACGTGCGCGTCGGGGTTCAAGTGCAATGTGGTGAACGCGTACTACTCGCAGTGCTACTAGGGGGTTAGTTGCATGATGGTGTCGGGGTTGGGTGGGTGGGTGGATGGATGCATAGCAGGCATGGTTGGGGTCGTTGATTGCATTACTTCTCTTCGTAGCTGTACATATTTCCTATCCAGTGCTGTAAATACAACCCGTGAGCTCTCAACGGACTCGTTCAAACACCACCGCCTCGCCCACCTCATCCATCCCACGCCCACACTCCCACCACCTCACACCAACCAAACCGAACAAGCCACCTCTGTCTAGTCAGCCTCACCCCCTCCCCAAATCCCTCCTAACCCTCCAAACCTTCCCCC
>FTCU01000603.1_pt1 | contig 21740 bp, 20 predicted proteins | sample 1639521 | NCBI WGS metagenome assembly FTCU01 (sample SAMEA3914864, study PRJEB12502) | metagenome | biome: forest; material: soil | place: USA | collected 2012-03-12 | depth 0.3 m
TGTACGAGAGATGAGGCGTCTAGTTAGTTGGAGTTAGAAGTTCAGTTGGTTTGATATGGTGTGTAGGAACAGAGGCGGAGGGGGGAATGGGTTGGAGTTGGACGTACGGGTGGAGAAAAAGCGGCGAAAGTAGGATTGACGGCGGAGGAAGTGTCCTTTTCCTGGAGGTTTGAACGGGGTTAGCGGGGTGCTGGGTTGTGTCCTGAATTGAAGAGATTTGGGTGGAAAAGAGGGTGGGGGGCGGGGGGCGGAGCGGATACCGGTTATTTGGAGGGCTTCACCAAAAAGAGGGATGAGACTTGTGCGGAAAGACTCGATGACGGCCGGGTGGAAGGTTGAGGCGCTACTAGAGATAGATTTGATGGAGGCCGAGATCTTCTCGCATAGCTCAGTTCCGATGTTCTGCAGCGTTCCGAGCTTGCTATCAAAGTGCGGAATGATGTCGGGCGCCGTCTCGCAGATGTGGCTGCGCAGTTCGCCGAGAAACGTCTCCCACATGTCGGTTACCTCGAGCTTCAACGGCTGTTCGGTTTTGGGAAGCTCAACTTGGAAGAAATCCAGCCACTCGTCGCGGATACTCTCCAGGAAGGGAGTGCCCCTGAGATGGTCAGTGAAAACCTGACTTGTTATTCCGGGACCACTCACAGAGCTAGAGGAAAGTTGTACTCGGGGCAGCCGGCGGCGCTACTCCGGAAAGGACCGCCATCCTTCTTTAGGATCGCTTGGTAGGTCGTCCACGTCATTTTCGTGGTCACGTTCGGGTTGTCTGGGTACTTGTAGACCCAGCGGCTGGCGGCCTGAACCGCAACATTCTTGCAGGAAAGAAGTTTTTCATCCTTGTTGCGGAGTGGACTTGAACGCTTGATCTTATCAGCACTGCAGGCGAGGGCGACGTCGAGTTTCTTCCGAATTGTGTTAGCAGGTCTCGGTCATGCGAATCCTCAAGACTGGCACTTACACTGCGATGCTTGTCATGGCTTGATTGGAGGAGTTCTTCAATGTCGCCTCGCGAAAAGCGCACAGTTCCCTGGCTGGTGCTATTAGACCAGGATTTCATGCCGTCATGCAGCCGCTGAAGGCCGTGGAGCACCGAGTTGAGGTGCTCCTCGCGGTAGACAAAGGCTGCTCTTTCCAGCCACTGACACAGCCTTGGGATGCCCGTGTAGGGTTTGGAAGGGAACCCGGGCATGGGCTTCTTGCCCTTCAAAAGGTCCCGAAATGCCGCACCAGAGACGGGAAACACCTCAACTGACCCGTCGTACTTGCAGCTATCGTGCTCCGCCAAGCGTGCGAGCTTCTTTTGCCGTTGGGAAAAGTCCATCTGAATGCGTTTCGCGATGTACTGGTTCCTGATCCCAACACAACGAAACTTTCTCCTGCTCTCGTGGAATGCGAGGGAGTGGTCGAGCTCGGCTGCGTCGTTGCGAAGATTCTTCCTCCTCCTCGACAACCTGGCGCGGTCTTTCATCAATACCTCCATTTGGGCTCGCAGCCGACCTGGAGTTGCACTCTTCCGCTTCTTACCTAAATGCGGAGTCAGCAAATGCTCGACATATGTAAGAGAGTCAGAAAAGAGGGGTGGAAATACCGGCTCCGCTCCAGGTTTGAAGTGTGGCCTCAAGAGCCGAGGATCTCTGTATCGCACGGTCCAGCCTTTTCACAGTTCTTCGTAGATTACCGTAAGCCTTTTTGGAATAATCAGAGATGGACTTGATCTCGCCAGCTTCGGCCTGAAGCTTGGCATCCTGACGTGCCTCCTTGGACCCTTTGCAGAATGCGTCGCAGTCCATGTCGTCAATCTTGGACACAACCACGCAGAAGCTGTCTTTGTTGTATTTGCCGTCAAGCTGCATCCGAAGCTCCTGATAATTGCTCATCAGGTTGACCCCTGTCTTCTCGTCGACGGCGCGAATGGCAGGGGTCACGATGGCGGTGATAGCGAGGTTTTGGTAGTATTTTTCGGCCACAGCGGAACGGTCCACAACCTGCCGGCTAGTCAGCCAAAGAGAATCAAAACTGGAATACCGAGAGCCCGAACCATGTCAGACAGTCCTGGCAAATCAACCAAGACGATGCCGTGTTTGAGTACCTCGGATTTGACGTAGACTCTGACTTCCTCGATCAGGGGCCAAGCAATGATGCCGTCGGGAGTTGGGGTTGAGTCCAGGTAAGGTTTGACTTCAGTGGAAAACTGGTCCGGGTCCGAGCAGTAGATACTGAGCTCGCTGCCGAGGAGATCGACGATCTGCTTGTTGGCGCCCACGACGGACTCGACAGTGCAATCCACGTCCTCGATCTCTCTCTCATCGAGGTCCCAGACGGCACATATCTTGCCCATGCGTTGCGAGATAAAGTCGCTCCTCTCGTCGATGGCCTCAATGCGCTCATCCTCGTCCTCAAATTCTTGCTGTCTGAGGGCCTTCCTGTCGCTGACGGCAGTGAGAACCTCGTCAAGCTCTATTTTCACGGCTTCCAAACTCCGAAACTTGATCTTGGCTCGGAATTCGTTGCCCGGGGTGTTGTCGTGGTTCCATGCAATCCGGCATACGGTTGCGGTCGCGGCCTCGGTGCTGCTGGAAGGAAGTAGTTCGGGGTGTTCTAGAAGAGCATTCAAGAGCGACGTTTTGCCCGCTCCAGTGGCGCCGGCTACGCCGATCAAGATCCCGAGGCCTTTGTTTTCCTCTTGGAGTTTGTCTAGTGTTGAAGCATGAGTGAAATAATCAGACATAAAACCCTGCATGGAGGCGCATCCTCACCCAGCTCTTCCATCCACGCACGCATGTCGTAGACCCCCATGGCATCCGAGGCTGCTTCCTCGTCTGAGTTCATGTTCCTGATGCCGTCGGATAGTTGGTCGCGGATTCGGCGAGCGTGCTCAAATGCGTCGTCGACAGCGTCTTGCTTGAGGGAAACCCGAGTCGGCAGATCTTCGCCAGCGCAGGTGTTCCAGGCAAACTCGGTGCTGGGCCGAGGTGAAGCTGACTGTTTGGCCTGTTCCCTCTCCATGCTTGAAATCAGCAACACGGCTTCACTCTTCTTTTTTGAAAAAGTGCCTCCCATGGCTTTCTCTTCCTTTTCGGTTAAGAATGGCGGCATGGCCTTTCCCTCCATGGTTGTGGCGAGGCAGGCGAAGGAGTCCTGCTAGTCGAGAGGGTTTCTTAGCATTCGACTACGAAAAGGTTCCGAGGTGAAATATGCCCGGAAGTTTCTGGTTTGCTTGTCAGGGATTGTGACTTGTGAAGAAAAGGCGCTCTTTCAAGACTTGGAAGGTACCGAATGGTTTGCATGTCAAGAAAATAAAGTCCCAATACAACAGGAAGTTGGAAGCAGAAAAGCCCATGACCGGTGTCTTTTACCAGAAACCGAAAAAAGCATATGCAAAAGGTTGCAAGCATAACGAAGCCAGTCTAACATGGAATACTCACCTTCAGGCACTCACCGAACCTGGCGAGGTCAGAGTCTGGAATGGGGGGCTTGCATAGAGCATAAGCTTAGAGGTAGAAAGTGGGATACGGGAGTAACAGAAGAAGAATAAGGTTACGGTGAGAGGAATGGGGAAGAGAGGAAATGGCGGGAAGGATTTCGGAGAGAGAACAAGTTGGAAGGCGAAGAAGGTTTGTAGAAAAAGTAAGTTTGGAGGAGAGGAAAGTTGGAGGGTGAAGAGGGGCGGGAGGAAGTTGAAGGGAAGTTAGAGGCAGGGTATTTGGATGAGGAAGGTGGAGAGAAATAAAAGGAGCCCGAAAACTGCTGGGAGCGCTTCGTGTAAACTCGGTATTCATCTCATAACTTTCGCCCTGATTCTCCCTACGTACCTGACCATCTCGCCTAACTTCGACTCTCGTGTCCATCGATATCGTGCTTATCGGAAGGAAAATAGAGCTAACAACGTCAAACCAAATCTTGTTCCCATCCTCAGTTTCGCAGTTCAATATCTGCTGCTGCCATCTCAAATCTAGTCACACAGCTCAGACGCCTGACCATCTAACCAACTCCAACACGTTCTAATCCCCAACGTCCAGCGTTGGTTACCCCCACAGCTCCGCCGCCAACTCTCTTATCTCAATCTCATTTCCAAGTTCTAGCTCTCAGCCTCCTACCCGCCCTTCCCACCCTACCCGCCCTTCCCACCCTTCCCACCCCTTCCCACCCCAGCAACTCCGAAGCTCAAACCCATCCCGCGGCTCCGCGTTTGCTACAGCTGACTCGCGCCCATACTCACGCCTGATCAGCTGCCAAGCGCTAAGAAGGCTGGACGTGACGGGTGAAACCGAAAACTTTGAGGGGGTTTGCGTGTGTTTAGGATGACATGAGGCGGCCGATGCTTAAAATTTAGTGGGTTTCTCTTGACGTGATAGCGTGTTGGCTACGTGCGGCCGCGTTGGCACTACGGCGGATGACCTGGTCGCGGAAACGAGCTCGATACGTTTTGGCTGACATAACTGGGCCACAACAATACACAGTAGGACGGCTCAACCGACCAGCTCTGTCGTGATGTAATGCATGGGCCACTCGGCATATTTCTTGTACTCGTCGGGCAGCGAGTCGACCAGCTGTTTCGTCCAGGCGATGCAGGACTTCTCGCGGTAGGCGAACCGACGGCCAAGGTCGCCGAGGCCGAGGTAGCCGATTTGGAACTCGATGAGAATAAAGTGGAGGAGGAGCAGCTGCGCCGGATAGTGGTGGGGGTCTATAAACGGAGCGAACTCTTCATTTGTTGCGTTGTTGACCAAGGCATAGTGGTTGGCGAACTGGGAAAAGGCTAAACATGCGTCAGTGCTGGGGAGAGATATGTGAAAAGGGGCATTATTGCCGCGAGTGGTGACTGACCTTCGGCTGCCGAGATTCTCGCCACCTTTACCACGCGCTCGGTGGAAGCCAGAAACCTGACCTCCAGCGGGCTGGTGCAAAGGGGGGCGAGGGCGTGGAGGGACTCCAGGAAGCTTTCAAACAGCAACTCGGCGTCTGCGTCGAGGGTTATTGGGGCGGTTCCGATGATCCTTCTGACGCTGTTGCCGTAGCCTTGCTGGGTAAAGGAGGAGAAGAGGGAGTCTTGAAAGGACATATATGACGTCCTCGCAATGATGTGGCAACCCTTGACCATGGACATGAACTCGGTCATTCCCTCGGGCATGCACGAGGCTTGGAAGGCCAGGGCGAGCATGGCGGCAAACCTCGCGTCTCCTTCGGCGGAGGACCTGGGCGGGGTGCTCAGGGCCTGATTTAGCGAGCGGATAGCCTTGACGCGATGGGCCAGCGCGTGTGACGTGTCGGCGCTCCCGTAGATGGCGAGATGCGAAGCACCCAGACCAAGCATGGCGTGCATGAGGTAGTCGTACTAGCAATTGTCATCAGCATTGCCAACCGAAGTTGATCAGTAATCGAGGGAGCAGACATTGTGAGACAGCACGGCCACGTTCCTCCATATGTCGTCGCCCTGCATGGGGAGGGGCGGGTATGCTGTGATCAGGAAGTGATGGAAGAAGCGCATGTCGCTGCCGGTGAACAGGGTCGGGGTCGACTGGAGTGCAGGAGACGGTGATGAGACGGTGACCAGGGACGATGACTCGGGACAGGCGGATGAGGAGAGCGCTGAGGTCAAGGCTAGGGAGGGGCGTGAGCGGCCGTCGGGGTACTCGCACACTAGGCCGATGCGGGTGCAGTGCGAGCAGGCAGGCAGAGTCTCCTGGCACTTGACCTTTCTCCGCTTGCAGTTGTAGCAGCCGCGGCGGGATTTGGTGTGGCCCTTGCGGGGGATCGGCCGGCGGCGGACGCTAAGGGTCATGACGCCAGTGCCGGATGTGGACGGAGACGGAGCCGAGTCACCCGAGTCTGGCGAGTCGACAGGGTCTGCAGCGCCCGCATGTTCTGCATGTTCTGCATGTTCTGCATGTTCTGCATGTTCTGCACCTTCCGGTGTCATGGCGTGCACTGTGTAGATTCTTGGTGGCCCTGTCTGTGCCTGGCCCGAGGATGCCGGAACAGCACGTTACACAGCATGCAACGGAATACAGGAAAGCAAAGTCTGCAGTCCGAAGTCAGAGCGTGGCGATCATGGGACGCCCCGCGGCTTTCAAGTTCAGACCTTCGAGAAACTCGAGATATTGTTCTCTGGCCCTCGAAGCTTACGTTAGCCTGTCGTCAGTTGAAGATGGCTTAGTTGCCTCAGGATTGGCTGTGAGCCTCCAATCAACGAGCCGGGGCATCATCTGTCCGGGGGCTGACGGGGCCGACTGCCGCCCACTGGTGCCAAGAGATCGCAGTGGCCGTGCCCAGGGTGTGCGTGACATGCTGCAGCTGAGGCAGACAGGGCAGTCCTCCTTTGGGCAATGACCAGACTTGGCGGGAAGGTGCATTTTTCCATCACTCTGGCCGCAGCTCGCACCCAACCTCTCAGAGTCAGATGCAGATCATTTCGGCCAAAAGCACGTATCTTGACGGAATGCCTCCTCGGTCCTACGCCAGAGAAAAACCCATGCAAAGACGTGTTCTAAGCATGTCTGTTGAAGGCCAACGCTGTCTGTTATTTAAGCTTTCGCTCTTGGCGTCATTGCGGGCTGCGGGCCCCAGCGCCGAAGTGGAGTAAAAGAGTGGAGATGCCGAGGTGACATTTCTTGTGTAGCCTTGTGGGTGGGGCTCAAGATGGCACATGGAAAGCTCCGGCCACTCCGATCCGCCCGACATGCATGATCCCCACTACAGCTCTGCCATTGTTTGGCAATGACGACAGCAGCGGTTGTCTGCCTGCCAGGGCCTGCCAGGGCCTACCGTGGCTGCCATTGAGGTCATGGCCAGGCAAGAGCGGGAAAGAGCAGGCAAGAGCAGGCTTTGGATGCCATTGATGCCGGAATGAAGTACAAAACCACGACCAGCAGCACTTGCTCTCCGGAATGACACCGTTTGCCCAACATCCGTGTCCGCCCCCAGTCATCCGTGATTCTCAAGCGCCTCAACACTCAGTAATTCGAAGCTCTTCTGTCCAGCACGTCACCGACACAAGACGATTGGCCCCAGAACAGCTCCCGAGTGACGAGCTTGATTGCATCTCTGCATCATTTAGCGGCCGCTGCTTTGCTTTCAGTGGCAGACTGAGCTCAGAAGCTACAAGAACCCGCAGAAATCGCCAAATTGCAGACGTCAACCGAGGGCCGTCTCTCAGCTTCGTGTTATCGGCATCGTCACATTGCGCTGTTCGAGTCGCATGCCGAGGCTTGTGCCAGAGCCCCGGTGACCGCCTTTGACTATATAACAAGGGCGACTCTCCCCTCCAGTTCTCATTTCATTTTCCATCCGTGGCATCCAGCATCTGGCACTCGTCTCTTGAGAAGTCTGGTCTGACTTTTGGAACTTTGGTTTTTCCGACCCATCTTCAAACCGCCAGCAACCTTTAACCTTTTTTCCCACTTCTCTTTTCTCTCCCGCGGGATCCCACCGATCCCACCACCACCATGACGAGCCGCTACACCTACAGCGCGGCAGCCACGCCCTTGTACCCGGTGGAGAAACCACCCTACACGGTGGAAGTCCCCGGGTACGCCCCCGTCGCCGGCGAGACCATCCCTCGCCGCCACCCCAAGGCCGTAGACGGCCTGATTGTGCACCCAGCGCCAGGGGTCCGCACAACCCTCGACCTGGTCAAGCGGTCCGCCAAGACGTACCCGGACGAGCCGGCCGTCGGCGACCGGAAGCTGATCGACACCCACGTCGAGAAGACGCTCCAGCACAAGGTCGTCGACGGCAAGACGGTCGAGGAACCCAAGACCTGGACCTACTACGAGTTCTCCGACTACGACTTCTTGACGTACTCGGAGTATCTCGACCAGGCCCTCCAGGTCGGTGCTGGGTTGAGGAAGCTGGGCCTCAACCCCAATGACAGGCTCCACCTTTTCGCAGCCACAAGGTAAAGAGCCCCCTTGGCGCATCTGCTTCCGTCTCCGCTCACCCTGCTAACCCGTGGCCCCCGCAGCATCCCGTGGCTGACCATGTTCCACGCCTGCTCGTCGCAGTCGATGGCGATCGTCACCGCCTACGACAACCTCGGCGAGAGCGGCGTGGAGCACTCGCTCCTCCAAAGCAAGGCGGACGCCGTGTTCACCGACCCCAACCTCCTCAAGGTCATCGGGGGCCCCCTCACCAAGGCGAAGACGGTGAGGTTCCTCATTTACAATGAGGCATCCAACAACCGGGAACCCGGTGACGAGGAGGAGATCGGCCGATTCAAGGCCGACCACCCGGACCTGACCGTCCTGTCCTTTGGGGATCTCCGCGCCCTTGGCGAGGCCCACCCCGCGCCGCCGGTCGAGCCCAGCCCCGAGGATTTGTGCTGCATCATGTACACCTCGGGCAGCACCGGGCCGCCCAAGGGGGTCCCCGTGACCCACGCCACCTTTGTCGCCGCCGTGGCGGGCCTGTACAACGTCGTCGCCGGCGCCGTCAGCCATGAGGAGTTCGTCCTCGCCTATCTACCCCTCGCGCACATCTTCGAACTCGTGCTCGAGAACTTGGCCCTGTTCGCCGGCGCCACGCTTGGCTACGGGTCCTCGCGGACCCTTGGCCCCACTAGCATGCGCAACTGCGACGGCGACATGAAGACCTTCCGCCCCACCATCATGGTCGGCGTCCCCCAGGTCTGGGAAACCGTCAAGAAGGGCATCGAGGCCAACGTCCAGTCCCAGAACCCCATTTTACGGACCGCTTTCTGGGCGGGCGTCCAGCTCAAGTCCTTCCTCGTCCGCCACAACCTCCCGGGCGCGTCGCTCATCGATCGCTACGTCTTCAACAAAGTTAGCGTAATGACGGGCGGCCGCTTGCGCTTCATCGTCAACGGCGCCAGCGCCATCTCAGACCCGACGCGGCAGTTCATGTCCATGGTCGTGGCCCCCATGCTCAACGGCTACGGGCTGACCGAGACGTGCGGCAACGGCGCCATGGGCAACCCGCTGCAGTGGAAGCCCGGCAGCGCCGTCGGTCCCGTCACCGCTGCCGTCGAGGTCAAGTTGGTGTCCATCCCGGACCTCAACTACTCCACCGACTCGTCGCCGCCGCAGGGAGAGATCCTCATCCGCGGCCCCGCCGTCATCAAGGAGTATTTTGAGAACCCCGAGGAGACCGCCAAGGCGATCACCCCCGACGGTTGGTTCCGCTCCGGCGACATCGGCCAGTTCGAACCCGACGGCCACCTTGCCATTATCGACCGCGTCAAGAACCTGGTCAAGCTCCAGGGCGGCGAGTACATCGCCCTGGAGAAGCTCGAGGCCATCTACCTTGGGTCGGCCACCGTGGAGCAAATCATGGTCCACGGCGACAGCGGCAAGCCAAAGCCGATTGGCATCGTGGTGGTCAAGGACCGTCAGGTCGAGAAGGTCGCGGCTGGGGTCGGCGTCGGGGGTTCGCATGACGAGATGCGCAAGAACGCAAAGGTGCGGGCGGCGGTGCTCAAGGAGCTGCAGGGGTTGGCCAAGAAGGAGGGGCTCAAGCCCATCGAGACGATCAGCGGAGTGGTGCTCGTTGACGGCCCTTGGGATCCGAAGGATGGTCTGGTGACGGCGACGCAAAAGATCAATCGGAAGGCGGTTCGGGAAAGGTTTGCCAAGGAGATCAAGGCTTGTATGGAGGGCAAGTAGTGGTTTCGGTCATTGTGGCTGCGGCGTTTAGGTCTGGGATGCTTGGCGGTGGTTGCTTGTGTTGGTCTTGTCTGGGGTTTGCTCTTGGAGTTCTATACCACATCTGCTTGTGGCCGGCGGCGTTTTGGTATCGGTGCATCATTGGGTTGGCGCTTTACTGGTTGGAATGCATAAGCCGGCCTTGGGGGTTGTTCTTGGATGCGTGGTTTAAGTTCAAAGGAGTCAATTCAAGGAGTTTGGGTGATCACGTTATGAAGTGATGGTGTTATCGTGTCTTCGTCAAGTGATGATATATGGTTGTTGTGTGCCACTAAGTGATATTCCTCTATGTAACCCCATGCTGCCCTTACGCCTTTCTCTATCTCCTTGTCGTTGTCGGTTGGATATCCAACACGGTATAGATTCAACTTACATGTACTGTCACAGCACAGACAGAGTCTTAGAGAAGGTGAACTTGCATCATCTGAATTACCATAGACCCCCGAATAAGCATGTCCCTAGCGCCGTGCTTATCATATGCTCCTACCGAAACAAATCACCAACGCAATCCTCACTCATCAGGTCCCCTGCTCCCGGGACTACATGCATGCATACCCGTCTATCTCGCCATTCTGCTCCATCCGATCACATCTCATCTATCCAAAAGATTAACTTCCCTCCACTCTTCTCACGTCCCCCGCCGGCGATAGTAAACCATATACGCCGACGCACTCCCACTCTGATACATCTGCTCCGTGACATCCCCGGCCCCCCCATCGCTCCCGATCCGCACGCGATCCACGACATCATCGTTGCAGCGGAACCAATCCGCGGGGTCCTTGGACGTCTCGTCCTGCACGTAGCTGTAGTAGTGCCCGCCGTTGATGCCCTGGCCGACGTGCACCGTCACGGCGTAGCAGTCGTACCGCATGCGCCCCGCAAAGTGGCGGTCGTCGGTGGTGGCGCCGTCCGGGTCCGGTTCGGCGCAGTAGCGCGTCAGGTCGAGGTCGCGGATGGGGAAGCGGACCTTGGAGTGGATCTTGCCAGAGGAGGAAAGCAGGCGGAGGCCGCCGCCGCCGCCGCTGCTGTTGAAACGGTTGAGGCAGAAGGCGAGGCGGTCCGGGAGGCGGGCAAACTTGGCCTTGCGGGTGCGGCCGGGCTTGTTGCAGGTTTCGCAGACGAGGTCGGGGAAGTGCTCCGAGGTTTGGTGGTTGGCGAGGAGCGCGTCGAGGTCGGTTGGGTCGCCCATGCCGGCGAGGTTGAGGATCCAGACGTCGCAGGGCTGGAAGAGGCGGATTTCTTGCCGGCACGTGGGGTTGTGGCAGCGGGAGATGAAGACGTCGAGGCCGCGGAAGTACTTGTCTACGAGGGAGGCGCTGGCTTTGGAGTAGTCGCGCCAGTAGTCGACGGCGTTTTGGATGATGGTGCCGTCCTTGGGGGTGTATGGCTTTTCTTCCTTGGGGGGCTTCCGGTTGCGGCGCGTGTTGGTCTCGTCGTGGATGTTGTCCATGATGAAGGAGTAGAACTCTTGGGCGTCCTGCTGGGAGCAGCCGCCGAAAATGTCCTGGTCCGGCTTCTTTCTGCCATCGACACCTTTGGAGTGGATGAAGTGGATGTACTCCTGGATCAGGTTAGCAAAGAGAAAAATGCAACTATCAAGGGGACAACGAACCATGAACGTCTTGGCCGCGAGCGATCGGAATGACCCCTGGTTGAGCCAGTGAAAGAGGTTGGCCAAGCATTTAATGAGAAGCTGGGGATTCTCAAGATGTTCATCCGGCTTCTTGGGTACCTTGTAGGTATCCTTCCAAGCCCCGCTCCACACCTCGCGCGCAAAACCCGGCGTCGCAAACATGGCTTGCAAGGAGCTGTTCGCAAAGCAAAACACACCTGGATTTTGCAAGCCCGTTCGGTGCTTCCGTACCGTGTCGACAACCTGGGCTGAGGTCTTCTTGGCCAGGGCCAGGGAGCTGTCCTCAGCTTCCGCGAGTCCACTGTAGCTCCTACGCGGAACTGCTGGGGGTGGGCGGGCCGGTGGCGAGGGGAGAGAAGAGTAAAGGTTCTCCTCGTGCGACAGGCGGTAGTGGAAGGGACTTTGCGGCCGGCTTGTTGGCGGGCTGATGGGCGAGACCATCGATTCCTGGTGCTCCGAGATTGAAGGGAAACGGCGGAGAAAGTCCTCGGTTGTCCTGATAGGAGAGATGCCCCCCGCATCGGCAAGAGTCTCTTCCCATCGTTTCGCCTCCTCGGGATCCTGGATCGGCCGAGTTACGTACTTTTGGCGGGGATTCAGGAAGGATCGGGCCATGGGGTTCGACGGATATTTCTTGGACGTGGTTGTGGAGGACACCTGGAGGCTTGCATTGCCAACCAGATTTGTCCACGCATCCAATCCCCCACGGAGTAGTTTTGGCCGAGACTTTGGTCCCAATGGGCCCGTAAAATCGTACTGGCTCAGAGCGTTAAAGAGTCCAGACACAGCCTTCGCTTCAGGAGTTTGCGGGTTCTCCGGCACATGCTCGGAATCCTGGTCATAAAACACCACCAAGTCGAACTCGTGCCGCTTTTCAAACAGGAGTTGCTCTGTCGCTGGCGCCAGAACCATGCTATCGGCAATCTGGTTCGCCGAGATGTGGCCTCTTGAAAGGACTTCGGGCTCCAGGCAAATAGTGGCCTGGGACATGATGTGACCATCGTCGAATTCTTCCCGGCTTCTGATGTCAATGAGCAGAATCGAAAGATCCTTGGCGCCGGCCTTCATAAGCTGGAGCACATCTTCAACGGAGATTGTGTCCCCGTCCGGTATCGGCAACTTGGTCCGTTTTGCTGGAGCGGCACTCGCACGGACAGATGGGTCCTGCGGAGGCGGTGGCTTGTTGTTCCTGCCATTGCTTAGAGATGCCGTCGAGTTTGTTCGTGAAAACATGGCGCGGGGCGTGCTGGAGGGCAGGGCGGCTGTCTCGCTCGAAATTGTCCCTCTTGGTGGGTTATAAATGGCATCGGGCATCCTGGGCATCTCGGCGATGGTCCCATTGACAAGCGCACTTTGAGGTCGCGCTGGAGGCTTCTGGGCACCCGCAAACGTCGATGGCAGGGCCGGTGGTGTTCGGATGTGTGGGTCTTGCGATGGGTTGGTCGTGCCCACCCGAAGGTTTGCAAAGCGCTGGAGGAGGTCCTGCGTCTTGATCGGGGTGGCCGTCGCTGCGCCGGGACGTATCGTGTTCCCGTGGAGGTTCTTGGGTTTCGGGTGAATGACTGGCTTGCTCTTAGGTGGAGGCGACGCTGGGTGGGTTGACGCGCCATTGCGAGTGCCGTTCGCGGCGGCGCCCTGCCCGGGTGATGTTGGCCGGCGCACCGTAGGCTCAACACCTGTCCTGGCATTGTCGGCCTTAATTTGCGCCTTGATCGTCTCAAAGTCACCGTGCGCGGCATGAACTTGGCGCAAAAGTCTCTGGTAGCGCTCGAACTGCGCCCGGTTGTCGCGCTGTAGCGACACCCACCCCTTGTTCTTCTTGATGGTGTCGAGAAGGATGATGTTGGTTCGTATATAGTCCTTGAGGGCAAGGTCGGGCCTGCCAAAGGTTCTGGATGATTCGGCCTGTCGCAGACACGCCTCGGCCGTCTGCAGGATCTTCTCGACCGGGACGTAGGCGTCGATGTTGACGGTAACGGATGTGATGTCCTCGATGTGGGGGAGCGGCCGTTTCCCGCCCTTTGCGCCATCCGGACCCGGCGCAGACCCTGCGTGGCCCGACAGGGCAGTTGTTCCTGGCATCGCAAAAACCAGCAGCGGTCTTTGGCCCTCGCCGGGCTGAAAATGCGGTGCTCCTGCTCCTGCTCCGAGCGGCGTTCCGAGGACGACGTCGGGGACGGGGTGGAACGAATCGAGGATCGCAATTATAACGGGGTCATGGCTCGGGGTTGCACTCGAGGTGAGTGTTGCGGTGCGGTGGCCTCGAGGAACGTGGCACGCGGCTTCGTCTCTTCGAAGTGTGAAGCCGCAGTCGTGGTGGTGGGGTGAGGGTCGTCGAGGGGTGGTCGGCGTGTCGCGCAACAACGGATGTGACCCGATCGGTTGGAGCGAAATGCTGCTGCGTGTTGTCAACAAACCAACGGCCGTTTTGTTCGGTGTTGCTGCCGAGGCAAAAAGCCTTCCTTGGTTTTCAAGCCGCGTGGTGTGCGCTGATCGGCTCGCTCCCCGTTGCTGTCGTGGGGTGCTTCCTGGACTCTGGGGAAGTACCTTGGTGACTGGGATGACGAATGTGGCCGACCCATGCTACCGCCCCTCGGTACCTGCTGCGGAGCCTGCGTGGCTCGTGCACTCTGCGCACACAGTGCCGCGTTTATCACAGCACAGTCTCTGGTCTGCGACACAACCTCCTATCAGTCTTTTCCGAGCTCCTTCCTTCCCCGCTGCAGGCTAGAAATCATGTACTAAAACTGGACACGGCCTCTAGATTGAGTTCCAATTATGCCGAGAATATTCTCTCTTTTTGCTGACTTGGAGTGGTCCAGTTGCCTGTTACCAGGGTGACCAGGGGCTTAAGACCCGGGTAAACATGCCCCTGAGAGAGGAGTGCTGAAAAAGGGGCTTGTCTGATGTTCGTCGCAGTCTTGCCCACATCCTCGTTATCTCGGTGCTCGTCCTAATCTCGTCGGCTGCGGGTTTGGCAGTCTCATGGACTGGCTGACCTTCTAGAGGAGGGTTATAGGAAGGAAGTCAGAAGTAAACCTCGCCTCATTTCGACAGCACTGAGATTGAAAACGACGATGCACTGGAAAGTTCATAATCTGGTATCGCTGCCAACACAGCAAGATCTGGAGGTTGCTGTGAGTGGTTGCAAGATAGCATCTGTGGTTTGTAGAAACAGTTTGACAGCGAAACCTACTTAGAACATGACTGCCAAGCTTGTCCCAGCCGAGAATGAATCCAAGAGGCCCCTGGCATGTCCAACACATCGCTACTGACCAGCTAATTGTTATCCTACCTAGTCAGCCCCCTCCGTCTGCTGCAAGCTTACCTCCTTGAATCTGAGAGACTACGCATTCGCTCTCGCATGTCTCGCAACACATCTTTACTCTGCCGCAAACAACGCAGTCAAAACCACAGGCCACTATATCGTCCCCGAGCATTAGCACATCATCATCATCCCATAAATACCAGCAGCAAGAAATCCAACTCACCACAGCAGCCAGCGCAACACCAAACGGGTAATGCGCGACCTCAACAACCTTCTCCATCCACCACGCAGCCGGCCCCTGCAACCCGGCCGCCTGATGCGCCAGCGTCAGCACTCCCTGAGTGCCCCACCACGCATTAGCCACCTCAGACATCAGCGTCACCCAGATGCCGGCCATGCCCCAGTGCACCACGCGCCGCTGCCAGGGGCGGAGGTGGTCGACGACCCGCTTATCGGTGCTGGTGTTACCGGTGGCGGTAAAGGGCCGCGAGTTGAGCAGCAGGCCCGCGGCGACCACCATAGTGCCCTCGACGGCGAACTGGATGTGCGCGGTCAGGCCGAGGCGGGGGTACGGGGGGAAGGGCACGACAAAGCCGAAGAAAAGACCGAAGCCTATGAGGCCGGCGCCATGGCGGAGGAGGGACAGAGGGAGGTTGAAGGGAGGGAGCGGTTGGGCGGGTGGGGTTTTTGCAGCGGGGGGTGCCATTTGAGCTATAGGCTGTTGTTGCTGTAATTGAGTGTTGCTTGGTGTGTAAGTCGGTCTCTGGAACCCGAGCTGTTATTACTAAAAGTTGTATGTTGTGTGAGGAGGGAAGACGCTTTCGGTATGTGGGAAGAGGATAGGACTAGGGGATATGTATCCGGCGAGCGTTGCGCATTCTAGGGATCCAAGTGTGGCTTTTGTGACCGCCCTTTGAGGTTGGCCATTGTGTCGCTGATTCATCCGAGCTTACCCCTCGCCGCCCTCGGGGATCTTAACCCTCCGGTTGGTGTCGACGTCGGAAGAGGCACAGTGCACATTTTACTTCAATGTACTGTGTTGGTGAGCCTGGAACGCGGCGTGATGTGGGCCTGACGAGCGAAGTGGTTTGGTGGGGTCGGGCGGGCTGGAAACAGTGGAAACCAGGTTGCAGGGGTGGGGCTCTTGGCAGCCTTCCCGCCCCCCGAGCCCCATACGTAACCAACGGGCAGGCAGCGGCTCGGAACTCCAACCATCTTCCATCGCAAACTCTCGCCGCGTAACCCGTCGACGCACACATCCTGCTTCCCACGCAACTACCCAAGAGTTCTCTCAATCACTCAGCTGATTGAGTCCACCCTCTGGCCGACAGCAAATAACCCGACCGGCACCTGCTCCCTCCCCGCAACTCAACCCCAAATCCGCGAGCGCACCAACAAGCCGACCTTGGTCCATCACTCATCAACACCAGCCGCGTTCCCAGTTTCCCATCCATCCACCAAGATGATGGGGTGGTGGTCGTCCGGGGCCAACAATGCCCTGGATGAGCAGATAGACAAGGCCACTAGCAGCAGCCTGTATGCTTGCCCCGCATCCACCTAAGCCTTGCGACAGCGCTCTGACTGACTTGCGTCCATCCACAGTGAAGACATCGCCCTCAACCTCGAGATCTCCGACGTCATCCGATCCAAGACGGTGCAGCCCAAGGAAGCCATGCGCTCGCTGAAGAAGCGCATCAACAACAAGAACCCGAATACCCAGCTGAGTGCTTTGAACGTAAGGCTCCCCCCCGCGCCAGCCCCGCGCCTTTCCCCGAGACCCCGGGACTAGACTGGTTGCTAACTTGACCAGCTCACCGACACCTGCGTCAAGAATGGCGGCGCCCACTTCCTCGCCGAGATCGCATCCCGAGAGTTCATGGAGAGTTTGGTGTCCCTTCTTAAAGCAGTCGGCCCCGGCACCGTCAACGCCGAGGTGCGCTCCAAGATACTCGAGCTCGTCCAGTCCTGGGCCACAGCCGCCGAAGGCCGCTACGAACTTGGATATATTGGGGAGGTGTACAGGACGCTGCAGCGAGAGGGTTTCCAGTTCCCACCCCGAGTCACCGTAGCCGGGAGCATGCTGGACAGCAGCGCGGTATGTGTTCCAGTCTAATGCGCGAGGAAACACAGGCGCTAACACTTCCCAGCCCCCTGAATGGGTCGACTCCGACGTCTGCATGCGATGCCGAACCGCATTCACTTTCACCAACAGAAAGCACCACTGCCGGAATTGCGGAAATTGCTTCGATCAGCAGTGCTCGACCAAGACCTTGCCTCTACCCCACCTCGGCATCCTCCAGGCGGTCCGAGTCGACGATGGATGCTACGCAAAGCTCACCGAGAAGCCCACCAGAGGTGGCGGAACAGGCCACGACCGCTCTCCCACCCACCCTTCGTTTCCCACCAAACCCCGGACGTCGTCGATGCAACCGCGGAACGCTCGCGTGGATGATGGATTTGACGAAGATCTGAAGAAGGCCTTGGCAATGAGCCTCGAGGAGGTCAAGAATCATTCCCGAAACTACGCCCCTCCTGCGACAAACGGGACAGTTGTGAGCCAGCCGAAGCCGAACGGACATTCCCCTCCCAAGCCCGCCGAGGACGAGGACGATGACCTGAAGGCCGCCATCGCAGCTTCTTTGGCGGATATGGAAGAGCAGAAGAAGAGACACGCCGCTGCTCTGAAGGAGCAAGCCTCAAGCGTGACCGCTTCTTCTTCAGCCACGCCATTTGCGCTCCCTAAGAACGACTACGAACTCACGCCGCTCGAGGCGGAGAACATCAACCTCTTCTCCACCCTTGTCGACCGTCTCCAGACGCAGCCTCCGGGAACCATCCTGCGCGAGCCGCAAATTCAGGAACTGTACGACAGCATCGGTGCGCTGCGACCCAAGCTCGCGCGAACCTATGGGGAGACAATGAGCAAGCACGGTACGTTAGCTGCACGCGGAGTCCGAGACATGGTCTAACCCAACACAGACACCCTTCTTGATCTGCACGCGAAACTGTCAACGGTTGTCCGGTACTACGACCGCATGCTCGAGGAACGTCTGTCTAAGGCCTATAGCCAGCACAGCATTGGAGGCTACAACCTCCCCCCTCCCAGACAACCCTCAGGACCGTATCCTTCCCTGCATCCCAGCGCGCCTAATCCTGCTGGGCCCGCGGAGAGCTTCTACACAGGCGAGCAACAGCAGGATTACAGCCGCCCAACAGCACACCCGTCCTACCCGCAGCCTACCCAGCAGCCGCAGTACGGGGGTTACGACAAACGGGGGTCCGTTGCCGGGCCTTCGAGCAGTCAATATCCCCCACAGCAGATACCTCAGCACTCCGGAAGCTGGGGCCCATCACAACCCACCCCAACACCGCAGTACAACCAGCAGCCTAGCTACCCTCCACATGAAGCCACGCCACCCCAGTACAACCAGCAGCCCGGCTATCCTCCACATGAGGCCACGCCGCCACAGGCCGGCCAGCAGCAACAAGCACCAGCCCCGACGCAGCTATCCGTGCCGATGGCGAACGACTCCGTCGGCACCACCCCGACCGCCGATCCCAGTGCCTCCTTTTACTTCAACTCGCAGCCTCAACAGCAACCCCAACAGGCTCCCGTCTCCCCTCCCGACCCTGCCGTGTCGCCCTATCCCAACCTCTCTCAACCAATGCATACCTACCAGCCGTCGCTGCCCCAGACGCCGGCGTCCATCCCGGCTCAGCCATCGCAGCCACAACAGCAATACCAGGCGCCGTCTCAGCCGCAGCAGCAATACCAAGCAACGCCGCAGCCGCAGCAGCCCTACTGGCAGCATTCCGCTGCTCAGCAGACGCAACTCCCGCCCGTCTGGCAGGCTCCTCCCAGCGCAGCATACACTGGCTACAACCACAACCAGGAGGCTTTCCCTGTGGCGCCACAACATGTGCCGAAGCAGCCGGTTGTCGAGGAGAGCCTGATTGATCTATAGGCTCGGTTGTTTTGTAGGAGGTGGAATGAGAGAGAGCAGGAGGTTTTCGAAATGGGGGTGTTGGACTCTGGGGGGTGTATGATCTGGTTCTGTCAGGCGTTCAAGGTCAGCAAGGTGCCTGGGCGTTCTTGCCAGGCGCATAGACGACGTTTGTATCGTAATGGATGCCGGGGTTGGAGAATCGACGACGTTAGGAACGGTTGATGCTCAAAGTGACCTTTGTATCCCTTGTCTTGTTTAGCGTGAAGCTGATTGTCAACCACCCTCTCCCAACCCACACACGCTTTACAAACCTCCCATTGCCGACTTCCAAAGCAAGACCATTTTGAAATACAAAGATGCAGTATAATTCCGCTACCCATTCATTGCCCTAACAGAAAACGCAATCGCAGCCCGAGGTATCCCGTTTCATGCATCCGTCATCATGTCATAACAAAAGGAAAGCCCAATCCCAACACCCAAATCCTAGACAAACTCCAGTCCATCCTCCCATCAAAGGTAGCCACACCTGGCCTGGCTGAGCATCCCTAATCAGACTCGACACCAGCAACGGCCTTCTCAGCCGCCGTAGAAACAACAGGCATCTCCGCCCGCCCTTCGCCTCTCCCTCAGCCACGTGATGGTCGGTGTCCTCCACGTCGTCGTACTTGGCCGCGAGGGCTGTGCTGTGAACCAGCCCACGCAGGAGAAAAATCGGTCGCTCCAACAGATGGCCTCCCCTCTTCACCCAGACTTGACATCAACAACCTTGGAAGAAGAACCCCCCGCCTCGGAAACCGACATCCCCATACCGCCGCTCTTCTCCCTGCCCCCCCTGCCCTCGGCGGGCGACCCGTCGTCGGCGCCGTCGGCGTCCTCGTACTTGGTCGCGCCCACGGGGCTGTTCATCATCCAGCGCAGGAGCAGCAACGCGTCGGGCGGCGGGCTCGCGCCGGCCAGGTCGAAGAGGCGCGACTGGCGGATGATGATCTTGTTTGTTTCGGCGTCGACGTGGGCTTGCGTGAGGCGGGCGTGGGTTTCCCATTGGAAGGTTATGACGAGGGCCTGGTGGGCGGGGAGGGGGGTGGTTAGTTTGGAGGAGTGGATTGGTCGCGCGGGGGCTTATGGGGGCTTACGGGCTTGGTGTGGTGGTTGGTGAAGAGTTTGGAGCGGGTTTGCACTTGCAGCAGGGTGGCGGCGGCCCTGAGCTCGCTCTCGAGCATTTTGCCTTTTGGAGCGACGGTCGGGTCGAGCATGATCATGATGAAGTGAGGCTTGTCGGCGGCGGCGGCGGCGGGCAATTGATAATAGCAGGGCTGGTACTCTAAATCGCTGTGATAGTTGAAGCCAAAGGGCGACTCGAAGGACATGTCTTCGATGTTCCAATCCTTCCAGGTGTGGCTGGACTACGGCGTCAGCAGGGAGCACGGGGGAGAGGTGACCAGGTTGCAGCGACTGACATTGGATGGACTTCATCCTGATATTCATGTGCTAGGCCCTCTTAACACACTGGCGAAAAAGTCCGCCCGAATCTGAACACGGGGCCAACCCGTGGTCGGAACCCACTCCGGGTCGAGCATCTTCTTGGGGTCGTCTCCCGTCGGGCGCCATCCGGGTGTCCATTGCTCGACTTCTTCTTCCAAGCCGATATCGTCCTTGAGGCAGGGAGAGAAAAATCGAGGCTCAAAATCCAACGGCGATTGGCCGTCGACGTCGAGATCGGTCCATCGGACAACGCCGAGAGCGCCGAGCTCAACGTCATCCAGGACGTGGGGGCTTTTCCGTTCCAGATGATTGCACAAGGCTCTCAACATGCGATATTGTGTCCGCTCGAGACGCCGCCGGCGTTTTTGCTCCATGGTCGCGGTAAATGTGGTGGAGATGCGGAAGTCGCCAGGTCTGGCTTTGTGGTTGGAGGGTTGTGGGCTGTTTTTGTTGCCGCCTCGACCCCTGTCTGTTGTTGTCTGTGACGACAGAGCATTAACTTAGCCCGGCAGGGATCTTGCAACCGAATCCGGTTAGCTCCGCCGCAGTGGGCCGCCGCTGGCAGTGCCAAGCAATCAAGACTCAGAAGGACGGCCAACAGGAGACTTCTTGGATTTGTGTGTCTTTGCGAACTTAATTTCTTATTTTTGATGCGGAACAGGCGGGCGCATTGCAAGGGAGCACAACGTTTGAAGCAGTTGCACAAGAACTAACAGCTAGGCTTCGAGCTATGCAGATGGCCACGGTACTCTTCATCCATGATAAGGAACAGCGATTCTTCGAGCGGATAGGGTGATATCATGATAAGTCGACAATGACAACCACAGCGATGCGAGCAATGACAACGAAAAACAAAAATTATAATGGCAAGATAAATAACAACAGCAAGGGCAGCGACGACGGCAAAGGAAATCACAACGACGACGGCAAAAGAAATCACAACGACGACGGCAAAAGAAATCACAATGACAACGGCAACAACAATGGTAATGACAACAAAAGTGGTGATGACCAAAAACACAACGAAAATAACAACGAGAGCAAAAACACATCTTGACAGCAAAACTAACAATGACAAGCCGCACTACCAGTGCTCACACTCACACTGGACTAGAGCCAGCTGTCGACGCCGTCGAGAGCAGCTGAACCTGGAGAGCGATAAGCCGGCGTAAGAAAAGGTCCATGTCCATGTGCCTGTCGATGCGAAACGGGCCCCACTCATACATGAAGCAGAAATGCTCCGGGCCCAATAGATTTACTGATCCTGTGGCGCGGGTTGGACGGGAACTTGTAGAAGACCGTGGGAGGTGTACTGCCGCGTCCCCGACCATCTTGTAAAACTCTTCGGTGGTCACAAACTGCGAATTCCGAACGAAGGCGTCCGAGCCGGTAAGGACGAGTGCATCGTCCTTGGTTCGAGAGGTGGGCCGAGACGCGGGGTTCGAACTTCCGGTGCGGATGTACTCCCTTCAAGGTTCGCCGTATTCGGCGACGATGATGTATATTTCGTGGCGGTTTTGAGAGATCAGGAGGCGACTAGGTAGTGAGCGCATGTCAGCATTTGCAGTGCAGCATAAAAATGAGAATACAGAACAACATATCGAGGAAAGAAAGAGAAGAAGGGTAAGGGAAATAACCGAAGAAAGAAAGAAAGAAAGAAGAAGGGAGAAAGGGAGAAAGGGAGAAAGGGAGAAAGGGAGAAAGGGAGAAAGGGAGAAAGGGAGAAAGGGAGAAAGGGAGAAAGGGAGAAA
>FTCU01001932.1_pt1 | contig 21698 bp, 17 predicted proteins | sample 1639521 | NCBI WGS metagenome assembly FTCU01 (sample SAMEA3914864, study PRJEB12502) | metagenome | biome: forest; material: soil | place: USA | collected 2012-03-12 | depth 0.3 m
CACCACCCCTCTCCCCCCGGCAGGCAACCGTCCCCCAACCTACTGGGGATAATAAACCATAGCCGGCTGCTGGTAATAAAACCCCGCCTCCGGGCTCCCCGCCATCAGCCCCCCCAGCCCGACAGGCGGCCCATACCCCTGCGCCCCCGCGTGTGCCGCGCCGGGCCCAAACGGCGGCGGATACCCCGCCATGGGCGCCACCTGCGGCGGCGGCGGCGCGTAGTAATCGTAGTAGATCGTGCCCTGCGACTCGCGGGGTTCGACCATGTTCTGTTGTTGTTGTTGTTGTTGTTGCTGGGAGGCGCCTTGTCCCGGTGCTTGGGTTGCGGCGTCGCCGCCGGCGGCGGATTGGGCGTATGGCGCGGTTTGGGGCGGCGGTTGCTGCTGTTGTTGTTGCTGTGCCGCGGGCACGAAGGCGGGGGCGCTGACGTTGGGGCCCATGTTGGCGTTGAAGGGTTGGGGGTAGTAGAAGTTTTGTTGGGGCTGCATTGGCGCGTATGGCTGGGCGTAGAAGCCGGGTTGGGCGTAGGCGTTGGGCTGGAAGGGCGCGGCGTGGACGGCGCGCTCGGGGATCTGCGACAGGGGCGTCGAGGAGGAGAACTGGGACTGGTAGGAAGGATGGCGGGCGTGCGAGTCCTGGACGAAGGCGCCCGGCAGCTGCGGCGGGACTTGCTGGTGGAAGGCTTGTTGGTAGGGAGCCGGCATGTTTGCGGCCTGGTGAGCGGGTGATTCGATATTCTCGAGCGAGACGGTTTTCTGCGGCCGGGGTTGGTGCATTGGGATGCCGTTTGGTTGGATCTCTTGGAATGCGGGTCGCTGAGGGAGAGGGTGTAACTGAGGCTGCGGCAGCTCGTTGATGGACGCCTCTGGCGCCTTGGGGTAAACATCCGGCCGCGGGATCATCGGCATGACGGCGACGGGTGGCTGCGCCATCGGCGGGAGACGGACGACAGGTCTCGCCGTGTCGACCGGGAGAGGGGGCCGCGAGATGGCGGAGCCCGTCGGCGAGAGCATGAACTCCCGGCCGATATCGGGAGCAATCGATGACCGGCGGCTGAGGGCGATGCTGGGCGAGTACATGCTCCCGTAGACACTCCCGCCCCAGACACTGTTGGTGCGCGAAAACACGCCGGATCCCAGCACCGAGCGCGGGCCCCCCTTGCCCCGCCCGCGTTGCTGGTTCGGGCGCATGGCCCGGGGGATAAAGATGAAAGACCGGTCGCTGGCCGGGAAGATGTAGCGGGGCATGACGGGCGAGTCATGGTACGGGATGGAAATCCGAACGGGCTTGTCACGGCGGAGCGGGGGGCGGTGGTCGGGCAGCTTTGTGTACTGCTTCAAGGCGACGCCCGGGAACAGCTTGGGGGCACCCATAGACGGGATAAACACCCTGATGGTCGTGTTGCCAATGTGCTTCTCGGTCGACATGGCCCGGTTGATGGCCGTCTTGCTCGTCGGTGCGGTCGATATGACGCCGTTGCCGTTCGGGGGCCCCTCGTTATTAGGGAGGTAGCGGGCCTGCCGCGGTGGTTGAGGGGCGGCGACCGTTTCGTGCATGTCGTGTTTCCACACCCCGTTCGTGACAGGGTCCTGGACATTGTGCATCTGGCTACAGGGACGGTCAGTATTGGGAGAACAGCATCTCGCACGGGCGAGGACAGTGAGAGCATACCCGATGGGAGCGAAGTGGTTTCCAAACGCCCCACGGCCGCGGCCACCGCGAGCGCCCCTGGGAAAGGGCCGGAAGCCGTTCGCAGCGGGGCCGGCGTGGCGGTGATCATGCAGGAAGAAGGCGCCCCTGTTGGGAACGAAAGTCGGGTCTTCGTCCCGCTTCCGCCTATACTCCTCGTGCTCTCGGCGCTTGACCTCCTGCTGGGGCAGCCGTGGTTGTTGGTGGGTGGCGGCACTCGAGCTCACGACGATCGGGGCGGCGTCCTTAGCAGGCAGCCCCTGTTTGACGTCGTCAAAGTGTATCTCGTCGGCCCTGTTCTCCTTGTCGGCGAGCGACAGGCTGCTGAGCATGGACTCGGCGTCGGCTATCACGGGCTGGACGGGTTTTGCGGCCGGGCTCCTAAGGGGCTCTGAACCGGTCCGGCGGCGGAAGCCGGGCTTGGGGTGGCCGTTGCCCAGAGGTTTCCGGGCGCTGGGCGACGTGGGCGACGCATCGTCGATGTTGCTCGTGTCGCTGTCGTCGGCGGGGTCGTGCTCGTCGCTGCCGATGGAGCCGTCGGTCACAGAGTCGTCGTCCAGGTCGGGCATCGCGTCGGGGCCGGCGTCATCTTCGTCCTCGATGCGGCGGCGGTGGCCGATGATCTTCCTGCGTCGTACGCCCACTGCGGCCATTGTGTGTGTGGAAGCGGGCCCGGCTCGGCGGCGACGGCGAGTCGGGAGGGGGAGGGGCGGACCCGGGTGCACCTAGGCGCGGAGGTCGGGGGTGCGGGGGGCGTTGATGACGTCGAGGCCGCTCTCGATCATGCGTCGGGAGGAGAGGATGGCGAGCCTCTTGGAGATTCGAGGTCGGGATCGGGTCGGTATCGCGTGTGTCTCGCCGGGGCGAAGGGATGGCGGATGGGTGCGGCGGCCGGAACCGTCCTGCGGTTGCAGAATCAACCGATGGCGGGAAGCAACTGGACTCGGCTCGGACTCGTGGGAAGGGCAGATGCAAAGCCAGGCCGGGAAGAAAGCGCAAGCTCTTGGTGAGGAGACAGCAATGCAGCGGCAGCAAAGCAAGGTGCAGCTTCGGCGTGCGGTGGATGGGAAACCCCGGGCTTGGGCTGCCAGGAAGCAAGCAGGAGGCGCGAGGCTCAGCAAGACGCAGCAGGGTAGACCAGGCTTGTGAGAGCGACGGGCGGCCGTGCTCTGGTCCGCTGTGGTCCGCTCCTCGTGGCAGGACCGGAATGGGAATGGCAGCGAGTGGCAGCGAGTGGCCGAAGCGGAGCGTCGAGGGCGCGGGAAATGCAGCGGGCAGCGGCAAAAGTGCGCGAGACGGCGGCGGTGGGCGACGTCCTGGCTGCCAACGCGAATTGGGGAGACGATCAGCGGCAGCGAGGCTCGGGGGCGTGATGGATGGCGTTGTCTCTTTTTTTTTTTGGGACTGCCCTTGGCCCTCCTCACGGAATGGAGTCTGAATTGAGCCTGGGAATCACAGGGTGGGCAAGGGTGGGCAGGGGGCTCTCAGGCTGACGCCCACGGTAGCGTGCACAGTGGGAATAGCCCTGGATGCTTCGGGCCTAGCGCCGATGACCCCCATGTTTGCCCCAAGCACCGCTCTCTCTCACTTCAAGGTTTCTGCACTTCGACCTTTTCCGGCTTTTTCGGTGGTTTAGGTTCTTGCATGTGCCACCACAGAGGCCAGCAGCATTCTCTCTCCTGTGCATTCTGTAGAGCGCAGAACAGCCAGCACAGCACAGCGCAGACAACACACCTGCACATGCCACGCATCTCGCCGGATCGAGAGCGCAGCGCTGCACAGAGGCCCGTGGCTGCCTGGCTGCCTTCTTGCCACCAAACCAGCTCCCGTCTTTCCTGCGCTGTCTATCTGTCGCGTCCCCTCGGGCAGAGACCGTGTCGTGCCACTCACGCCCTCAACGCGAACGCGTTGTCGAGTCACAATCCTCTTTCTCTTCATGCATAACGTGAACGCCGACTCGACAACCCCAGCCAATCGCGATGCCACCTCCACACGCATCCCCAGACGCACGCGCCACTTCCAGGGAACCATCAGACGGTCGGGATGGCCTGCCCGCCGCACGTATTCCTCAAGTCATGCTCCCAGGCCGAACCCCCAGAAGTTTCAGGGGCATGCCGGGTCGCCCATGGCTGCCGACAAGGCCATGACGAGCACATTCGGTGATGGCCCTCGTGATCTCTGCTGTGGTCTAAAGACGCCTCTCCTCCATGACGACGACCTCGACCCTCTGGCCATGCAATCGTCGAGCCTGGCCAGCCCGGCATCGCCGTTTCGGGGTTGCTGCCTGCCAACTGCAGACCAGCCGGCGGGAGAGTCTCAGCTTCGCCCGGCATGCCTCGGTTGATTGGTGTTTGCGGCCAGACGGACTGTCACTCTGGCTGTCGGCTGGCTGCTGTGTCACCGTGGCCCGCCCAGCTGCCTGTTGAGTCTGAAACGCCTCAGCCAGAAGAGACGCGGGCTTTTTTTTTTTCTCGTTCTCCCGCTTTTTCCTTCACTGCCGGCTGGACTCCCGTGCTCACTGCAGGAATGCTTCTCGGCAGAATCCCGATGGCATGGTAGAGACCCCCCACCTTGGACCCTGCAATGACACAATCTGTCTGGGAGTGTCGAGCGAGCCTTAGACCCCTCCCCGTGTTGTAAAGTCGAGGTGAGGACTCGGCCATAACGGAGCTCGGCAGTGGACGTAGCCTGCTCTCACTCTTGATCTCTCACTCCCATTGAGCCGTTCTCTCGATGGCCGGCTTCAACAACAACTCCTCAAGTCCACCATGACAATCTTCCCCTTCCTATGCTCGTTCCATCAGGACATCTATTTTTCCGTCTCTTCCATATCCATCTCCAACTGGAGACGCATCTCACTGGAACCCCAACCCTAACATAAGCTCCAACATGAACCCTCATTCCGGGGCCTCGAGTTCAGCCCTTCACAAGCTGTCACTGTTACGGGCTTGTTGAAAGCCCTCCGGTCCAGTCCCGCGTGTTTTGCTGGTAGTTGCGTGATATCTGGGCACTCTCTGGATCAGGGTCCCCTCTGGCAATATTTCTTGTTCTTTGCCATCCATACAAGTCTAGTCATCTAACCTGGTTATACACACGACCCCTTAACCATATCTCTCACTCGGTATTGGGAAACACATCTCGAGTCTTGTATAGCGTCCAAGTCTTGAAAAGCTATGTCAGAGAACTTACAAGACAAGAAGAAAACGAAGAACTTGACCTCCTCAAACAACATAACACTATTCCAAATAACACCTCAACAAGCCAACCGCGTAAACAACCCCCCTTTCCACCCATCCCAATCACCACTATCAAAAATCATACACACCCTCCTCCAACACAGCCTCCCTATAATCCCAGAATTCCAGTCCAGAACAGTCTCACGGACTAACAGGAAACGCCGACGAGATATCGCCATAAGCAGACTTGACAAATATCTTCTCCACCTCGGTCTCCAGCGGCGGCGTCACCATGGGCAGCGCGTTGCGCTCCACGTTCTGCGTCTTGGCCATCTTGGGCACCGCGCCGAAGCGCAGGTTGCCCTTGTCCCAGATCTGTGCGGAATAGGCCCCACGGGGTTAGTTCTGAATACATGATACACGTCAAGCTTGGAGAGGAGGTACGTGTGTGTGTGGGTGAGAGACGGAGAAATTAGGGGAAGAGGTGGCAGTGGGTGTGTGTGGCGAGAGAGAGTAAGGGAAGATGGAGAAGAGACAAGACTCACGGCATAAACCGACTTGAGAAACGTGTCCCCCAAGATATCAAACGGGTTCTCCCCGCGCGACTGCACCCCGCCATACCACCGCTTCTCGTCCAGCGGCGCAAACACGAGGTCCTGCTTCTGGATCACAAACTCGGTCCCCCCCACCGCCACGCTCAGGTCGGGCAGCTCGTCCAGCGTGATGTCGCGCGGCACCGTGTACCCCTGGTCCCTCTCCGAGTACTCGGCCCCGCGGATCTGCGCGTACAGCTCGCGGCAGACGTCGTCCGACAGCAGCACCAGCGCGGTGCCCGAGTCGGCGATGGCCTTGTTGCCCGGCCGCGACACGGGTGTGCCGCTGACCGAGGCGCGCTCGCTGGAAAACATCCACAGGCCCGAGGCTTCGTCCAGCGGCGCCCACGCAATCTCGGCCCCCGAGTGCTGCACCAGGTACCGGTCGATCCAGCCGAACGTGTAGAACGACTTGTCGCCGTCCGGGTCGCGCGTGCTGTACATGGCGTACGTGAAGACGCCCGCCTCGACGGGTATGTCCTCCTGCCGCCAGGCGTTCTCGGCGGGCGTCGCGTGCGGGAAGGGCTTGCCCTCGAAGTGGATCGTGTTGAGCTTGCGGAAGGCCAGCCCCATCATGCCGTCCATGGTGCCGTGCGAGAACTGCGGGTCCGGGGCCGCGGCGAGCTGGATCGCCTGCTCCTTGATGGTGAGCCCGCCGATGGTGAGCACGTCGTAGCCGACCTTGCCCGACGCCGAGCTGCCGTCGCCGCGCTGCACTTTCCAGGTTGCGCCTTTGATCTCCTTGAAGGAGGCCGAATTCTTGTGGTTGAAGTTCTTGTTGATGTTGACCTGTGTGCCGTGTCATGTTAGTGGTGGAGTTGGTTCAAGGGGGGATTTTGGCTTGCCCAAAAGTCCGAGGAGCCGGTGTCGAAGCCAACAAGGACAGTCTGGGGAGGCTTGGTGCCAATCGAGACCGGGCATAGATACTCGGGGTCGTTCTGCTGGTCCTCGAACGTCACCTCTCCCGGCTTCTCGTCGCCCTCGACCGTCTTGAAGAGGCCTTCCCACACCTCGCCTGGCTTGACGCCCGGCGCGGTCTTGCCTGAGACGCCGGATCCGGGCTCGGCATACTTTTGGAAGTAGGGGCCCGGCTTGGTGGTCCGGAAGCCGTAGCGGTTCAGGACCCAGACGTAGGACTTGGTGCCGTTGCTTTGGTAGTTGCGGTTGGTGATGGCCATGACCTTCTGGAGGCGGCGGTCCCTGCGGAAGGCGGCCTGGGCCTGGAGGATGTCGTCCATTATCAGCGGCATTGTGTCTCGCGGCGCTGTCTTGTGATGAGGCTGAGTGTTGGGAAATGGTGGGAGCGGATGCTAGAAACGTCAAGTGTGCCGACAGCGAAGGGTCAAGATGAGTTGGAGAGAGCTGAGGAGAGGGACGAAGCAGAGAGGCGTCGGCCGCCAAATACGGCGAGAGGGTCACGATTCCCGTTCCAACACAAGGAAAGCACGAGTACGGGAAATGTCGGCGTCAAGTGATGTGCAAGAACGGCAGCTGGACTCGGACAGAACCCGAAGAGTCACGACCGGAGCTGGCATCAAGAGACTCGGATTGTCCCTACCCCAAGGGGTCTGCTTGATACCGGGGCAGCCACTACCAGGAGGTGCCGCGAGAACAACCAAAGCCGTCCGTTCTGAGAAACTCAGTTGAGCTTGATCCTCCCAAAGAAGAACCCCCTCACGCCGTTGCTCAGCCAGCACTCTTCGCCCTCGACCAGCGAGTCTGCCAGTATGGTCCCCTCGACGGCGATGCCCCTGTGTCATGTTAGAGAGGCGTGGCGTAATTTGACAGCTCTGCTTCAGTGGTTTGACAAACCTTCCAAGCGCCCACCTCCTGGACGTCCCGTTCTGGCCTCCGCTGCCCTTCTCGCGGCTGTACGCCGGGCTCACAGCGGGCGTGACCCAGCGACCCTCCCTCCAGACGTAGGGCGTCGTGGTGGAGCCTTCCATGACGGCGCCCTCTTCGCTGACAATGAGGACCTCCTTCAGGTCGGGGAGACCGATATGGGCGCGTTGCCTGGCGCCGTCATAGGCGGCCCGCAGGGTGGTCTTGAAGTGGGTGTACTCGGAGCGGGCGGTCCTCGAGGCGTCGACGAAGATCTCGTACTCTGGGGTTTTGGAGGGAATGCCCTCGCTGGATTTCTCTTCTAGCCCGCTGCCCTGGGTTTTCCCCGGAGGAGGCAGCAGTGCGGGAAATAGATTTGCGGGTGCTGTCTTGGGGACCGGGCCGGTGACGAGCGACAGCTCCCCCTGTCTCGTGATGGCTACCCTCACCCTCAAAGGCGTCTTCACGTTGTCCCCGATGTTGCTCACAATGTAGTTTCCCAGCCTCTCCAGGCCGGCGTCGCCCTCGAGGACCTCTACAACGGCCGTCCAGCCCCAGTGAGTGGCCGCGCTGAGCATGCGGTCGCGGTGGTAGTCCAGCATATAGAGGGGCGACGAATTGACAAAGTTCCAGCCGGCATGGCTGAGGCTGCTGCCGGGGATCTGGAGCAGGGCCGGGTCGTAGCGGAGAGAAGAGAAGAGCTGGAAGTCCTCCATGGTGATCCAGCTGGGTGCGATCGAGGCGAGGTGAGGGGGAGGTCGAGGAAGAGCTGTCTGTTTGTCTTGGTAGACGTGCTTTTACGGTATTTGGCTGAGTTAGAAATTATCTGAAATTATTCTGAATATTCCTGTTGTGTGACTCAGCGGCTTGAGTGCCCAGTGCTCTATGGGAATCAGTAAATCGCATCCCCTCTCCGGCCCTCGATGCCGATGGTGTTGCTTCGTGTAACGGTAACGGTACGCCGTAACGGTATCCGTACTGTGCAGCCCCCAGCAGACTCACTGCCCGTGGATTGGCTCGATTGGCCAGGGTTGACAGTGCCGGCCAGAGTGAGCCAGGGTGACCAGGGTCGCGGGCAGTTCCGGGAAACCGCTGTCATGGTCCCACTGCAGCGGGTCCAGCGACGCAATTGGGTGCTTCGATGCACCGATTTTTTTGTTCCAAGCTCCGGTCGAGCTGCTGCTGCCGCCCGCGCAACCCGCACCGAGTTTTGATGTTGACGCCCACGGCAACCTAAAAGCCCCAAAACCTGCATCATCGAATTGGCGACACCCTGCGCGCCGCTTCACCACCACTGCACCTCCCGGTCTTCTAGCTTCCCTCAGGTAGCTAATCTTGTCGGCACGGCACAGCGAGGCCCCGACATCCTCGCTACTTGCCCCTCACCGTCCTCGATTCTCCGTCTTATCCCAGACAGCTTCCATACCCCCCCCTCCGGCTTCCACCCCCCTCCCCCTAGCAACGGCTTGCCGCAACCATGGCACCCACCTTTCCAGCTCCCTTGGGGACCCCCTCGGCCCCAATACCCGCCGACTCGTCGCTCTGGGATCGCATCTCGACGTGGGTCTCGGAAAACAAGGCCGTCGTTTACACCATTGCTGGTGTGGCCGTCGTTGTCACCACCGCCGGTGTTGTCTACTATGTCCGCAGCGGCCCCAGTGTGAGCTCGCCCCTGCTGTCTTACACCTTCTGACCCCCCCTCCCCACCTGCTCACCCTTTCTCTCTTCCGTAGGAACCCACAACACCCAGACCCAGCAAGAAGGAGAGGCGGAAACGGAAGCAGGCTGAGAGGGACGCCGGGGCCGAGAAGCCATCCTCGACCGCACAGCATGCCGACGCGCCCGCGCCCGCTGCCGCCGCCAAGCCTGTCTCCATCGAGACCGCCGACGAGCTCCCCGAGATCGACGAGACCACGGTGCTGAGTCTTTCCGAGGCCCAGCGCAAGGAGTACGCCCAGAAGCTGAAGGAGGCTGGCAACAAGGCCTACGGGGCCAAGGACTTCGCCAAGGCCATCGGGCTCTACTCCAAGGCGATTCTGTGCAAGCCGGACCCCGTCTACTACTCCAACCGCGCTGCCTGCCACAACGCCCTGAGCGACTGGGACAAGGTCGTCGAGGACACCACGGCCGCCATCAACCTCGACCCCGAGTACATCAAAGCCCTCAACCGCCGCGCCAATGCCTACGACCACCAGGGCAAGTACAGCGAGGCGCTTCTCGACTTCACCGCGAGCTGCATCATCGACGGCTTCCGCAACGAGCAGAGCGCCCAGGCCGTCGAGCGCCTGCTCAAGAAGTTCGCCGAGACCAAGGCCAAGGAGATCCTCCAGACCAAGCCCGTCAGGCTGCCCAGCTCCACCTTTGTCGGCAACTACCTCCAGAGCTTCCGGTCCAAGCCCAGGCCAGACGGCCTGGACGAGACGGTCGAGCTCTCCGAGGAGACCGGCCTCGGCCAGCTCCAGAAGGGCCTAGAAGCCCTCGAGGCCAAGACGGGACCCGGCTACGAGGAGGCCGCCGAGGCCTTCGACGAGGCCCTGGAGCTGGGCGACCTCGGCGAGCACGAGGCCTACGCGTACAACCTCCGCGGCACCTTCCGCTGCCTCCAGGGCAAGCACGACGAGGCCCTGGCGGACCTCTCCAAGAGCATCGAGCTGGACAACAACCTGACGCAGAGCTACATCAAGCGCGCGAGCATGAACCTGGAGCTCGGTAGGCTATCTCCCGACCCCGTGTGCTGTGATTCTGGTGACTGACACTTCCCAGGCTCCCCCGAGCTGGCCGAGGCGGATTTCGAGGCGGCCCTCTCCAAGAACCCCGAGGACCCCGACATCTACTACCACCGCGCGCAGCTGCACTTCATCAAGGGCGAGTTCGCCGAGGCGCAAAAGGACTACCAAAAGTCCATCGACCTCGACCGCGACTTCATCTTCTCGCACATCCAGCTCGGCGTGACCCAGTACAAGATGGGCTCCATCGCCTCGTCCATGGCCACCTTCCGCCGGTGCATGAAGAACTTTGAAAAGGTCCCCGACGTCTACAACTACTACGGCGAGCTGCTCCTCGACCAGGGCAAGTACACCGAGGCCATCGAGAAGTTCGACACGGCCATCGAGCTCGAGCGCGAGACCAAGCCCACGGGCATGAACGTGCTGCCGCTCATCAACAAGTCGCTCGCCCTCTTCCAATGGAAGCAGGACTTTTCCGAGGCCGAGAAACTCTGCGAAAAGGCCCTCATCCGTGCGTGCCCCCCTCCTTTCTTCTTGTGTCACACCCCCTAACCTTTGTCTTTCTGCTCTAGTCGACCCCGAATGCGACATCGCCGTGGCCACCATGGCGCAGCTGCTCCTGCAGCAGGGCAAGGTGACCGAGGCGCTCAAGTACTTTGAGCGCGCCGCCGAGCTGGCCCGCACCGAGGGCGAGCTGGTCAACGCCCTGTCGTACGCCGAGGCCACGCGCACCCAGATCCAGGTCCAGGAGAAGTACCCGCAGCTCGCGAGCAAGCTGCAGGGCATGGGTGGGGGGGGTGCTGGGCAGGGGATGGTGCGGTAAAAATCCGATGTCGGGATTTGGAAAAGGGGAATCTGCGCAGCTTTGTTTGTTGTGAAGCTGGGTTTGATTGTGTAAAATGAACTACATTTGCTTGGGCCAGGCCTGGGAGTTTCGTTATTCTATTTTTTTTTTCCTTTTCTGTTTTGGTCTGTCGGGGTCATGTTGGGGGAAAAGATGATGCCCGGGGCACGCGGGAGGGAAGACTACCTAGCTGAAGGGACAAGACAACCAACATGTCCTGGGCTGGTTGGTGCTGGTGGGGGTGACTGACTTGACGATGCCCGCAGAACCGAGGTTTTTCTGCTACGCGAGGGGACGACGGCTTGAGGAGGAGGAAGAGGAGGGTTTATGATCATGGTCTTGTTTGCGCAGGCTGCCTGGAATGAGATTGGGGCGCCGGGCGCTGTATTGTAGATGCGGTACCGCTAGCTAATACGACTTCCCTCATGTGAATGTGATGAGAGCTTGGGGCGTGGGAGGGGGAGGAGTTGACTGCCATCAGGATCACTCTGCCATACAAGCATATGAAGAGCAAGCTCATAAAGTACCTGATTCATTACCCGACTGTCAAAATACAATATGTGCGCGTGTCTGTGTGTGTGTCTCTGCTGCGCATGAATACAACCCGCCGCAAGATCCCCCGCTAGGTCCCCAGACTTGAAAACTTGTGCCTCCCCAACCAAGGAGTTTGTAGTAGTAACCGCCCTCAGCGACACTTTTGACCAAACAACGACAAGACCCGGCCCGTCTGACCCAGGTGTAGTCGACAACCCCTTGTTAGAATTAAGCGGTCCATCATGACCCTCCACACCTCCCTTCTTGAAACAGCAACAACAACAACAACAACACCGCTGTAAAGTTCTGGGTTATACCTCCATCTGTCCCACCACACCTCCTCCACTCCCCCCTACGAACTCTTGGTCGAATTCCGCGTCAACGCCACACCCAACCCCACACCCAGCGCAATAACAATGACAATCAAGATGCACACACCGAGACACCACCACTTGAGCTTGCGGGCGCGGCGGGCGCTCTGCACGCCCTTCTCGATGTGGGCGTTGGCCTGGTTCAGGTGCTGGGTGGTGTCCTGGGCCTTGTCGCCGATCTCGTTGACGACCTCGCCCTGGAGGACGAGCTGCTCGTTGAGGACGCCGAGCAGGTCGACCAGCTCGATGATGGACTTTTCGATCTTGATCATGTCGTTGTGCCGGGCGCGGACGTTGCCCAGCACGGCCGAGGCTTGGCCGGTGCGGTTGCTGCGGAGCTGGGGGGTGTTAGTAGGCTGAAGGGAAGACAAAAGCAGGGGGGAGAGGGAGGGCGTACAGCGTTCTGGAAGATGCCCTCATCACCCCAGTCGGCGTCGGCGGCCTGCTGCACCTGCTCCTCGGTGGCGTCCGGGTTGACGATGCGGTACTGGCGGGCGATCTGCTCGCGGTAGCGCTCCTTGTACTGCTGCTCCTCCTCGAGGAAGCGCTGGATGGTGGCGCGGAAGTCGCCGTTGAGGCTCTCGAACTGGCGCTTCTTGATGCCGAAGCTGCCGTCGTTGGCGCTGCGCTCCGTGTCGGTCTTGAGCTGCTTGATCTGGCTGCGGATCGTCGTGGTGCGGAGCTGCGTCGCGGCCACCTGGTCGTCGAGCTGCTGGCGCGCGGCGCTGTCGCTGCTGGCCAGGGTCTGCTGGTGCAGGGTCGCGATGTTCTGGATGGCCGTCGTCAGGCCCTGGATGTCGGCGCGGATGGCCGACACGCGCTGCAGGAAGGCGGTCTGCGAGAGGATGTTGCCGCCCTGCTGTGGCGCGGGCGACCCGTACTGCTCTTGTTGCGGCGATCCATATTGCTGCTGGTCGTCGGGGTAGGGCGAGCCGTACTGCTGTCCGTACTGCTGCTGGGGCGAGCCATAGGTCTGCTGGGGCGAGCCGTATGACGGCTGCTGTCCGTACGACTGCAGCTCATGCTGTTCCTGTGTGCGCCGGCCATGTCAGCGGTCAACATCCAATGCCATGCGGTAGCAACATCGCATTCCCGGGGCAGAGGGCATCAATTGTCCCAGTCCGCGGGCATCCGGCGCAACCCGGAGGGGGAGGGGGAGGCACGCACTGGCTGGTAGCCGTGCCCTGTCTCGGCGGCCGGCCCCTGCGTGTAGGGGTTGTAGGACATGGCTGCTCAAGTGGATGGCTTGCTTGTGTGTTTGACGTCTTCAATCGCAGTTGTGGCCGACCGGTAATTCGGGGTTCAATTGCGGTCGTGAGAGGGGCGGGATGTGGTGTAGCAGCTGGTGCTCGTCGGTGGTGTGCACAGTTGTGCAGGCAGTGAGAAAGAAACGCTGCGGAGCACTGGGGCGGGCAGTCTTTTTGGCGAGATTACTGGTCCCTACCCTGCCAAGATGGTGCTTCGCCCTGCTGAGTGGCCTGCCTGGCCTGCCAGCACGGGCTGGTTCGCGGGCCTGTGGTCGAGATGCAAGGCCCCACAGTTGGTTCTTTCTCCACAAACAAGGGCCCACCCAGGGTCGGACCAAAGTGAGACCCTGCAGCGGTTCTTGGTTCTTGCATACACGTATTGTCTAGAACCAAGATGTAATAGCAAGGCAAAGCATGAATAATGAAGATTGACTACAGATAGCATAACAGTATAGCTTGCCACCCAGTTTTTATCCGGGCTTGGACCTTCAAGTCCTACGTTATCCTGTCCTTCGTTTTGGTCGGCAGGCGCATGTGGAAGATGCCGACAAGGATGGCGTCACTCAGCGAGGCTGGGGGCTTGCGGATCTGCACATCTTCTCCACTTTTTGTTTCTTGTGGCCGCAGCCTTGGCGCAACCCATGCTCGAGCCATGCTGCATGTTCCCGAACTCAGCCTTGGCTTGCATGGGCGTCAGCGGCGCAGGCATAGGACTTGGTCGCAAGACGTTTGTCTGTCCTTGGAGGCAGTTGATTGTCATCTATTCTGTACAGAATCATCTCTCGTGTCATGTACTGCCGTATTCGTAAGTAATTTGACAGATACATGTGCCCACGTGCCTTTCGACGCCGGAGGTCGAGGACAAGCGTCAGCCAGCACTCTCTCCTCAAATGCCTGGCTGGCTCGCACATCTCAGCCTCTCTAAGATCCTGGGAGCGACCTGTGTTTCCACGGTTCGGTTCCTTGCCGAACTTTGTGTGCATCCTGTCCGCCCCTTGGTTTGACAGCCCCAAGCCACCCGACCTAGCTTGGCTGGTCCATAGCGGTGTGTTGCGAATGCTACGGGCTCGATGCTCGGCCCGAGTCGGCCCTTTCCTCGACACGAACGAGGCCGGGCGGCGTTCTTCCTCGGCTTACCTTTTCATCATCTCGTGAACCCCTGACTTGCGTTGGGGATTCTGGCTTGAGTGCCCACTCGCCGCCTACGCTTGCACAGAGGAGTAATAACCTCGGATAACCTCAGAAATAGTTCTTCTTCCTGCTGGTGCGAGTGTACTGGCTCAGGTGCCACTCCGTGTCGGCGTCCTTGTTCTCCAGCGTTCCCATAGTGATGGAGAAGGGCCTCATGGTGAACCGCGGGCCCACCTCACTCAGCTCCACCGAGTCGTAGCTCGTCCTGACATAGACGTGATGCCGAACCTCGATGCAGTCGTCCTTGTTGACGAATGTGATGACCCGGTTGCCGGCTGTTTTGCTCTGCGTGACATCCCGCGGAGGGAACAAATGCTTCAGGATCTTGACCATCCGGAGGCCGAGCGGCGATGTGAAGTTGTCGAAGATGAGATGAGGGTAGCTCTCGCTGACCGTCCCCTTTATCGACCGCGGAATGTCGGCCCGCAGAACCACATTGTGTAGTGAAGCCATCAGGGTCGGTCCGTGAGGGAAGTGGCTGATGGTTATGGCCGTCGGCGTGCCGCGGTGCTCGTGAAGGAGAACGACATCACTGAGGCGCTCGCTCTGGGCGGACCGCACGAGTTCCGGGAGGACGAGGTTTCCACGATTGAGACGGATGCCGGTCGGGAACAGAAGCCGTATCTCCTTGGAGAAGGACATCAGCCGAGAGCTGGGATCGCGCGATGTTGTCACCAACACCCTTGGGTCTGTATCAAGTCAGCGACTGCTGACAAATGGCTCGATCTCCGGCTCAAGCACATACCAACAACGCCTGACAGCTCCGAGTACTCGTCGTCGATATCCAGCGACTCGTCCGGGTTGACGTCCCGGGACACATCATAGTCGTAATCTTGGCGCAGTTTCTTGTCGTTCGCAATATCTGACTCCAAGGGCTTTCCGGACGCGAGGGCAGACCTCAACTTGGCTCGTTTTTCCGCAACTTCGGCGTCGCGCAGGAGAACGGCTCGGCGGTAGAGGTAGTCCCTCCTCTGGCGGGCTTGTTTGCGCTGCGTATAGCATTAGCAGCCATCTTTCCAGGGCATAAAACACGGAGCTGGGCGTTCGTACAATCATTGTTGCTCCTTGGGGTGTGGTGTAAGGAGGCCGAGATGTCTGATGAGAGTCGGCCAAGTCGTCTGGGATCGATCGCAAAAAATATTCCACTGCAAGGCTGACGGACAGGGAAGTTCGGCTGCGGATGGCCGTCCTGGCGTCCACTGAAGAGTGGGGCCGTTACAGCACCAGACCCCGCTGGAAAAAAGTTCAAAGCACAGACCCTGGTTTTGGGCCTGCTGTGGGCCTCTGGGCTTCTCCGCCACTTTCCACTTTCAGCAGCAACTCCTCGCTGTTGGCATGCCACCAACCACACTGCCGCCGCCAAAAAATCGCCAGCCCGGAGCCCGCCCGCAACCCGCAACCAGCAACGGCACAGCGCCCCGAACACTGACAACAACCACACGCACCAACCACAGACGACCGACAAACCCCAGAACGCGAGCTTGCGGCCGCCTCGACTCTCGCCAGCGATGATGTGACAGTCTGTCTTTCGCATCTCTCCCAATTCTCCCACACGAAGCCGGCGCTGCACGCGCTGACAGCCAAATTTATTTTCCGACAGCGGTGACAAGAGGTTAGCTTCGGTCCCACGCCCGCTTGCCCATGCACCCCCCCCTCCACACACACAGTTGGTGCCGCCACGGTTGGCTGTGCTTTGCTTTTACAACACACGAACCGCAAATGCTCTACGATATGGTCCATACGTCAGGTGTTGGTGTCCCATGCTCTGAACTAACCTCCGGCCTCCCTGCCCTCTAGCCACCGCTGTCCCGCCCTGCTCTGCTCCTCCACCATGGAGGGCGCTTTCACCCACCTCGGGAACCACCTCGTTTCCGACTCGGCCGCCGCCATCAAAGCCGGGGGATCCGACGAGCTGTCCAACATCGACCCCGACGAGAGCCTGCTCTACGATGCCTACGGAGCACGCGGTGCCCGCGCCGGGCTCGGCAACGCCAGGCGCCGCGAGGATGACGAGGACAACGAGACCGAGGTCTTCGACGACGATGATGAGAGCCTGGCCAGCGTCCCGGTGGACGGCATGAAGGGCCTCAAGCTGAATGCTCCGGAGGAGGACAAGGAGCTCCCCGCCCACGCGTGCGCGTGAGTATCCCCCACCCCCGCCCCCGCCCGCCGTCGTGCGGCCCTTGCTGACCGAGTCCGCCAGCTACTGCGGCATTCACTCTCCCGCCAGCGTCGTCAAGTGCCTTGGCTGCAGCAAATGGTTCTGCAGCGCCCGCGGCAACTCGAGCTCCTCCCACATCGTCAACCACCTCGTGCGCGCCCGCCACAAGGAGGTCCAGCTCCACCCGCAATCGTCCCTGGGCGACACGATTCTCGAATGCTACAACTGCGGGACCAAGAACGTCTTTATGCTCGGCTTCATTCCCGCCAAGTCGGATACCGTCGTGGTCCTCCTCTGCCGCCAGCCCTGCGCCGCGAGCACCTCGACCAAGGACATGAGCTGGGACATTTCGAGATGGCAGCCCCTCATCGAGGGCCGGTCCTTCCTCAGCTGGCTCGTCCAGGCCCCCACCGATGCCGAGCAGCTCCGCGCGCGCCATCTGACGCCGCCCATGATCGCGAAGCTCGAGGAGATGTGGAAGGAGGCCCCCGACGCCACCGTTGCCGACCTGGAAAAGGGTGTCGGCGTCGACGACGATCCCCATCCCGTCCTGCTCAAGTACGAGGACCCCTATAGCTACCAAAACATCTTTGGCCCGCTCGTCAAGATGGAGTCGGACTACGACAAGAAGCTCAAGGAGGCGCAGTCCGAGGACAACCTCCAGGTCCGCTGGGACTTCGGTTTGAACAACAAGCATCTGGCCAGCTTTATCCTGCCCAAGATCGAGTCGGGCGACGTCAAGCTGGCCGTGGGCGACGAGATGCGGCTCAAGTACAAGGGCGAGATCCGGCCGCCGTGGGAAGGCGTGGGCTACGTCATCAAGATCCCCAACAACCAGTCCGACGAGGTCACGCTCGAGCTGCGAAAGTCGGGCAACGACAAGCAGGTGCCCATCGACGTGGTCACCAACTTTTCTGCCGATTACGTTTGGAAGGCGACGTCGTACGACCGCATGCAGTTCGCCATGAAGACGTTTGCCATCGACGAGATGAGCGTCTCGGGCTACATTTTCCACAAGCTGCTCGGCCACGAAGTCGCGGTGGCCCCGATGAAGACACAGATGCCTAAGAAGTTCCATGTCGCGGGCCTGCCCGAGCTGAACCACAGCCAGGTCGCGGCCATCAAGACGGTGCTCTCGACGCCGCTCAGCCTGATCCAAGGCCCTCCCGGCACCGGAAAGACGGTCACGTCGGCCACCATCATCTACCACCTGGCCAAGATGAACAACAGCCAAGTCCTCGTCTGTGCGCCGTCCAACGTGGCGGTCGACCAGCTCTGCGAGCGCATCCACCTCACGGGCTTGAAGGTCGTCCGCTTGACGGCCAAATCGCGCGAGGATGTCGAGTCCTCCGTCAGCTTCCTGTCGCTGCACGAGCAAGTCCGCATGAACGACTCGAACACGGAGCTCACCAAGTACGTCAAGCTGAAAGCCGTCCAAGGCGAGCTGTCGTCCCAGGACGAGAAGAAGTTCAAGCAGTTGACGCGCGCCGCCGAACGCGACATTCTCAACAACGCCGATGTCGTCTGCTGCACCTGCGTGGGAGCCGGCGACCCAAGATTGTCGAAAATGAAGTTCCGCAACGTCCTGATCGACGAGTCGACGCAGTCCGCCGAGCCCGAGTGCATGATCCCCCTCGTTCTCGGGTGCAAGCAGGTGGTCCTGGTTGGCGACCACAAGCAGCTCGGCCCGGTCATCATGAACAAGAAGGCGGCCAAGGCGGGGCTGAACCAGTCTCTCTTCGAAAGGCTGGTGAAGTTGAACCTGACGCCCATCCGGCTGAACGTGCAGTACCGCATGCATCCTTGCCTGTCCAAGTTCCCGTCCAACATGTTTTACGAGGGCTCGCTGCAAAACGGTGTCACGGTGAATGAACGCCTCAGGAAGGATGTGGATTTCCCCTGGCCGGTTGCCGAGATGCCCATGATGTTCTGGTCGAACCTCGGCAACGAGGAGATTTCGGCATCCGGCACGTCGTACCTCAACCGCTCCGAGGCCGCCAACGTCGAGAAGATCGTCACCCGCTTCTTCAAGGCGGGTGTCAAGCCCGGCGGCATCGGCGTCATCACCCCGTACGAAGGCCAGCGCAGCTACATTGTCAGCACCATGCAGAACACTGGCACCTTCAAGAAGGAGGACTACAAGGAGGTCGAGGTCGCGTCGGTGGACGCGTTCCAGGGCCGTGAGAAGGACTTTATCGTGCTGTCCTGCGTCCGCTCCAACGACAACCAGGGCATTGGTTTCCTGTCGGATCCTCGCCGTCTCAACGTCGCTCTCACCCGGGCCAAGTACGGCTTGGTCATCATCGGAAACCCCAAGGTCCTTTCCAAGCACGAGCTCTGGCATCACCTCCTGGTCCACTTCAAGGATCAGAAGTGCCTGGTCGAAGGGCCTCTTACTAACCTGGCGACGTCCTACCATCAATTCAGCCGGCCCAAGACGGCATTCCGCCCGCCCAGGCAGAACCAGCAGGCTCAGGCTCAGCAACCCGCTGGCGGCTACCCCAACGGCCGATACGGCGGCGCGAACGGCTCGGCCAGAGGGGACTACGAAACGGGCTCGGTGGTCTCCTTTTCCGACGACGTCTCGTCCATCCACAGCTCTGCCCTAGGCGGCGCCGGGCTCACCTCGGCCTACCCGCACATGTTTTCCAATTTCAATCCCGACCAGTGGCCGGGCTTGCCGGGCGCGGGCGTGGGCGGCCGGCCGGGCGCCAAGGGCCGCGGGCGCGGCGCCGAGAGTGTCGCGGGCGAGAGCGTCGCCAACAGCGAGTTCACCGACACCACGGCCAGCGTCATCGGCGGCAAGGGCGTCGGCCAGGGCGGCGCCAGTCTCGGTGCCGGTCTCAGCGAGGCCATCGGCTCCGCGCGGCCGACATCGTACAGCCAGAGCGACCGCCTCAAGCAGTACGTCGAGAGCGGCGGGCGCATGGGGACCGGCAACGGGTACGGCCGGCGGTTCGACGACGACGAGAAGAGCGTCAGCACCGCTTTTGCGAGCCAGATCGGATCCGGGTTCGACTGAGCGTTTGAGGAAGACGGTTGGCGGTTTTGCGTCGGCGCAGACCGCCACACGGAAAATGCCTACGGCACTGAACCCCAGGGGCAGCGCGCCTACTTCCTCTGGCCCCCGGGCCATCCTCGGTCGAGCACGCAATCTCGGATCTGCAGCAGCCACGGGACCCGTATTCCTGGAAGAGCTGGGTAGATGCTCCCAAGCGCACCCGCTCCACAGGCCGGGTGCTGTGCTGGCTCCGAGCTGTTCGCCGCGTGGTGGCATCAAGAATCTTTCAGGCTACTCTGCCCGCCATCATTACATGAACACTCGATCGGGTCACAGCAAGGCGACGGCAAAACAGGTTGCTAGGAATGAGTTAGGCCGGGGGTTCGACTCGCAGTCCGTAACGAATCTCTCGTGGAGCAGCTGGGTGGACTGTGGACCAGGCAGCGGAGAAGCCACTGCCCGGTTGTGGAAACGGGGCTGCTTCCGAGGGACTCGAGGACGGTTTCGGCGACGGCGAGGGACGGCGAGATGGGGATGAAGCAGTCGCTCCTTATTTTGGCCCTGCAGGCTTTCACTTCGCAGCGGACGGAGCGCGGGATACGCCTGGATGAGAAGGCCCTGTGCTACCCTACCACTTTGACACTGCCACTGCCGACAGCCGCTCTTTTCTGGAGGCAGTGTGCACCTTTTTAGACGAGATAGCAGACAGACAGAAGCAGATGATCTTTGTTAGCACCGTTCCGCGTAGGTGTCCCCCTTTTTGCCTTGTGGTTGTCCGGGTCCGAAGTCCTCCCCTTTCGAGACGCACGGTTTCCTTCCCCACGCTGCGGGTGTCTCAAACCGCCGCTTGTCCTGTTGTGGTGGGTGAAACTGAGACTGTCTGGGTCTTGGCAGGGACTGCTGCGGTGTGGTCACGTCAGTGGCGTCCATGCGCTGCTGGGGGGGTTACATTTGGGCTTTCGGGGTCTGATGGTGGGAGGGTTGTTTTATGGTTGATGTTAAATCTGTTCTCTGCTGGCTTTTCACATGTGTACGTCTTGGTGTTGATCGTCCCTTTTCTTCCTGTCTTGTTCTGTCCGGATTCTGTGGGTTATATCCAACTCTCCCTTGCATTGATCGGTGATCGACGACCCCAGACAACAGAGCCAACTTAACAAATGAACATCAGCCACCAACCCATCCCTGCCAGCTTCTCAGCTTAACCCCTCTACTTCCTGAGCTCCTCTCACCGCTGCCCTCACCTCACCAAGATATCTTCACTTTGTTTTACTTTGAATACATCAAAATGGCATCGCCAGAAACAGCCCCAGCCCCCGCTCCCAAGGACGGAGCCGAGTCCAGTTCCAAGACGGCCCCGGAGACCGTCGAGGCCCCCGCGCCGTCGGTCGAGCCCGCGACAGCAACTCCCGAGGTCCCGGCGGTCACAGACGACGCCGGCGTCAACCCCCTCGACTTTGCCGGCGAAGTCGACACCAACCACGACCTCCCCACGGCCGACAGCCTGCGCGAGATCGACGACCTAGTCGTGCTGGACGCCGAGGGCAAGCCGCATACCTTCAAGAGCCTGTATACGTCTGCGCCGCGGGTGTTGATCATTTTTATCCGGCATTTCTTCTGCGGCGTACGTCCCCTTTTCTCCCGTATCTTACTCTTACCAAAGCACCGCCTACTAACGCTTTGTGTGTGCGTGTGTCCAGAACTGCCAAGACTACCTCCGCACCATCTCCGAGTCCATCACCCCCGAGTCTCGTACGTACCTACTACCCCCAATAGAAACAATCTCACACAGCTAATCACTCCCTTAGTCCAAACCCTCCCAACCCCCACCTCCCTCATAGTAATAGGCTGCGGCGACCCCTCCCTCATTCCCTCCTATCAAACGACCACCGCCTCCCCCTGTACGTCAAACCCTCGCTCTTCATACCCCATTTCGTTTATCTCAACAGCTTTTATGAGCATCCTCCTCCCTCACACCCCTTTGACACACCAACACGGAGAATCCAAGCTGACAATTTCATCCAGTCCCACTCTACACCGACCCAACCCGCGCCCTCTACCCCGCCCTCGGCATGCAGCGCACCCTGGCGCTCGGCCCGCGCCCGGCATACATGCGTAGGCATCTGCTGGTCAGTTCGGTGTTGAGCATCGGGCAGGGCTTGAAGCAGATTGGGAGTGGGCTGGCGCTGAAGGGGGGAGATCAGAAGCAGGTTGGGGGGGAGTTTTTGTTTGAGGATGGGGAGGTCAGGTGGTGTCATCGGATGAGGAATACGAGGGATCATGTTGAGGTGCCGGAGTTGAGGGGGGTGCTTGGGTTGGGGGTGGAGGGAGAGGGGGAGGGGAAGG
>FTCU01002768.1_pt1 | contig 21683 bp, 15 predicted proteins | sample 1639521 | NCBI WGS metagenome assembly FTCU01 (sample SAMEA3914864, study PRJEB12502) | metagenome | biome: forest; material: soil | place: USA | collected 2012-03-12 | depth 0.3 m
CAGCTTAAAATACAGTTTTGGAATGCTCTGCTGTGCGGTGGAGCTGCTGGGTCATGTGACCAAGCCGCCCCTGCGGCTGAGTGGCGCAGGGCCAAGGACAAAAGGTGCATGCGCGCCTTTCAGGAGCCTTCTGAGGCGCTTCGCCCAATTGCAGGCACTGCGCCTGCAACAAGACACTATAGACATACTGTTATAGAAACAACTGCAATAAACGCATTTACTGCAATAAGACAAACTAGCTAAGGAACAGTAGGGAAGATTGTGCTTGAAGCACCAAGAGCAAGATATAATATTAATGCTAGAATGATCGATAAAGGATACTAAGGCTACGCGCTTGCAGGACTTTTTCAAAGGTCGCTTTTCTATATAGTTAGCTATCGCGATAAGGAGCTACAGGGAGGAAAAGAGGTAACTTACAAATGTAAACGGTTAGCACTGTTTTAGAGAAAGCTGACGATTAAGGTTAGTTGTTGGGGCGCTGACCTGAAAGGAGGGGTATTGTGTTATAGATGAAGCTAACGACCCTAGAAGGTATATAGGGCGCAGGGACGCGGGGCGTCCCGAGCCAATCGTTACAGTGGGGACAACTGCAGGCAGGACAGAAACGCTAGCCAATGGGAAAAGGATCACGCTTAGCAGAAGTGATCTAGGCAGTTGGATTACTAGGATTATAAAGTGATCCAGTGATCCCGTTAAGCAGGATCACCAGCGAAGGCGGTGATTCAGGAACTATATAGGCACTTATACTAGTGGGCTCTGGAAGGCTACCAGTTGTCAATAAAAGTCACAGTTTAGTGCAAGCTAGGTAGCCTCTATATTGCATTGTGATTGAAGCATCTTGTTGGGAACCTTTTGGCTTCCCTGAATCTATCCAAACAGCAACCCGCTACGATACCTCTGCTGAACTCTTTTAGGAGCAAGCCTGGTTGGGTCGTGATTCGTTACACTTACTATAACTATATAGTATATTCTTCTAGCCCTAGCGTTCCTAGCGTCTCTTAAACTATCGATTATTAATAGTAATAGTATCGTTTATATACTTATTAATCGTCTTAGTATTATAGTCGATCTTAATAAGTTTGTCTTTAACATTATCCTTAAGTCTATTATAGAAGTGTCTCTTTAGGTATCCTCTCCCTACTAGACTTTAAAGACAAGGTATTAGAATTGAGAGATATACTTAATAGCTAACTTAGTCTAGCAGAGATTATTAAAGTCTATCTCTACCTTAGCCTATTTATTATATAGTCTAAAGACCTTAGTAAGAGTGTCCTTAAAGTTGATAAAATGCTTAAAGATAGTGTTAGTCTTAGTGCTTTGCTTATCTAGGCCCTTCTCTAGAAACTCCTACTAAGTAGGTTTAAACTACTTAAGAGCCCTACCCTTAAGGTAGGTAGCTACAAACAGTACTGTGACAAATCACGACCCAACCAGGCTTGCTCCTGAGAGGGTTCAGCAGAGGTATTGCAACGGGTTGCTGTTTGGATGGATTCGGGGAAGCCAAAAGGTTCCCAACAAGATGCTTCAATCATAGCGCAATGTAGAGGCTTCGTAGCTTGCACTGAACCGTGACTTTTATTGACGACTGGTGAACTCCCAGAGCTCACCAGAACGAGTAACTATATAGCTACCTAATTCCTGGCTCTCTGTGGCTCTCTGTGGCTCTCTGGGAGCCTCACAGATCCATGGCTCTCTGTGGCTCTCTCAGAGCCACACAGAGCCTTCCCCTGATTGGCCTTTCGTGGCTCTCCTGCCCCCAAGCAGAGCCAGTGGGGTCCCTGTGTAACGATTGGCTCGGGACGTCCTGCGTCCCTTGCGCCCCGCGTCCCGGGTAGCGCTGCTGTTGGTTGATTTGTAACAAGTACCTTTTCGAATTCCTTGTTAAATTTGTTTAAATAGAACTAGAAATAGGAATAGAGCTAGGTAATAAATCTCTATAGCTCTTCCTGCTTAGTTCTATTAAAGCAAGGTAGTCTTCTAACCTTAGTAGTCTACTAACTCTAGTAATAATTGCCTTAGGTTTCTATATTATTTAGCTACTGCTCGATGTTCTAAAAGGTAGCAAGCTATATCTCTAGCGCAGTATTATATAGCTATCTAGCTTACTCTATTATAACCTCTTCTTTATTATTAGAGTTAGGTATAGCAGTAAATAGGTTAGCAGTAGCCTAGGCTATAGCTAGCTACTCCTAGAGGTTAATATAGGCTAATATAATAAGTACCTCTATTCTAAACTATAATAGAAACAAAGAGAGTAAGCAACATATAACAAATCAAGGGACCTAGCCTCTTCTAAGAGGGTTCTAGAGGTAGGTACTGCTAGAAGAGATTCAGTAAAGCTAAAAGGTTCACAACAAGTGCAAGCAAATGTCTCGATAGTTTAATCTAAGATCTGAACTTGTATTGCTTACTAAAGAAGTCCCTGACTCCCCTAACAAGTGACTAGCTGTCCGTATATATACATAATAGATCATCTTTGTCCCTTGGTAATCCTTTGGTTAGATCACTAGCTCACTATCGTGATCTGGCGCTCCTTTATGTTGGCTCACCACACTCACTCTGTGATCCTGGTGATCCTTGGTGTTGGAGCGCCCGTCCCCACTGGTGATCCTTCCTGATTGGCTGCCTTAGCGATTGGCTCTAGGTGCGCCCCGCGCTCCCGTCTGCAGCCCCTCAGCCCCAGGGCCGCCTTTGTGGGCGGTTCGTGACACTCACTAACAATTTCTTAACCTCTTTTTGCATGCAAGCTCACAAGATTTTCTTAGCATGGGTCACTCGCTTGTCTGGGTCACTCGCTTGTCTGGGTCACTCGCTTATCATATACGTTAACCTCGTCTTTTTTCTCATTCTGAATTAACCTTATTAGGTATCTTGTGTTCCGCGGTTGCAACGCTGCAAGGGCTGCGCCGCATCACATTGCAGAATGCAGATGACAAGTTTCAGCTTCTTGCTTTTACCCCTGCTGCTCCGGCGGGGTCGCGCGAGCCAGGGTGAGCTGGGTGAGCCTGCGGGCGGCAGGGCGCATCCCCTCACCCTCTCGCTTCCTCCCCCAACCAGGTGCTCAGTGCCTTGCGGCCACTGATCACCCCTGCCTAAGTGATTGGCTCGGAATGCCCCGCATTCCATACGCCCCGTGCTTCGGGTGGCGCTGTTCCACACTGTCCCGTTGGTTGATCTGTGACAGCGGGGCAGGAATTCAAGCGGTTGGGCTGGGCCCCCGCCCTGTGGCTGCCGCAGCTCCCACACATGGCAACCTGCCGCGGGCTGCGCTCGGTCCGCAGCGGCTCGGTGCGACCCTCATTACCGCAAGTTTCACGGTATATGGTAATACCTCCCAGGTCTAGGCCACACTTAGGACGGTGTAGGCTCAGCAAGAGAGTCTCCGTTTGGTAAGCGCTGCCTACCAGGACGACGGCCGCAAGTGCCCTGCAACCTTGTCACCCGTTGACCGAGATCGTGAGGTAGTTAACCCCAGGCTTCCGGGGGCTTTGTACAAATTGCCGCCCTCTTCGTGTGGATTCCCACTGGGCGGGTCACGTTCTTGGCTATCATTGGTAGCCCAGCCGGCGTTTCAGCCGTCCAACGAAACTCGGAGTTACCGCAAGGGGTTGCCTCCAGGCCATGCATGGACCTGAGAATCCATCCGTCCGTCCAATTCTAAGACAATCCTTCACGTGCTCCACGCGGCCGAAGCGCGCACCTCCTCACGTTGAGCTAGAGTCTGGTCAGGAGCCTCACCGACCGATCCACCAACCTGTCCTACGTATCATCGATCCCGCGACTTGGGCGCGGAGAAGTATTCACTCGGTCTACAACGACAATGGACCCCGCTACCGCTATAGGTCTCGTCTCTGGGATCCTTTCATTCACCAGCGCGGCGGAGAAGATCCTGAAACTATCATGGACCCTCTACAACTCGGTCGAAGGGACGTCAGAAGAGACAGCGCTGCGTTTGAAGCTCGCTGAAAGTATGGCCGCCATGGCGCAACGGATGATTCCCGCCAATCTGCTTGCTCCGACCGACCTGGAGGACCGATCTCTTGTCACGCTTGCCCAGGAGTGCAATAAGCTGACAAACGACATCAAGAAGGAGCTGCATGACCTCAAGCCCAAACGCCGCAGATCAAAGGCCCAGAGCGGTCTTGTCGCCCTGAAAACACTCATGGTTGAACCCAAGATCAAAGACTTGGAGAAGCACCTTCGAAGCTGCCGCGATCAGCTTCATTTCCATATTGCCGCCCTGTCAAAGTAAGAGTCTGACCGACGGATCCAATGCCAATCTTGAAGTCTTACCCCGGCACAATTGCTAACCCAAACACGGCAGCGAAAACCTCAAAGGACTGCTGGCAACATGCAGAGAAGACGGTTCCAAATTGGCTCGACTCGAGCTCTCCATGACCCAGCTGAGGCAGACGTTGCAGGACACGGCGACCATGAAGACCAACTACATCAGCGATCAAGCTCTGGATCAGCTGAAAAGCCTCTTGCGTGTCGGGCAGGACGCGCTAAACGAGGTTGCCCAGGACCGGATTCTGCGAGGCATCAAGGCAGGGTTCGAGGACATGTCATACCGCTACCAGAGCGTCGATAGACCGTACGGGAAAACGCTCGAATGGGTAATGGACCTCAGGGGAAACTCTCCGGCGGCGGCCAAGTTTACACAGTGGCTCTCGTCTGGAGACGGCATTTTTCACATATGTGGCAAGCTCGGCTCGGGCAAGTCTACGCTGAGTGAGTCACCCTCTTTTGCTGCGTCTTTTCTGAACGCCTCCAGAATGGTCAGTCCCTGCCGAGAGGCAAGTACTGGAGACTGACGGATAACAGTGAAGAAGCTGTGCGGAGATGAGCGGACTAGAGCAAAACTCAACAAATGGACGCGTATGTTGACACCGGGCACCTGATAAACTTCCTTTTTCGACGAGCTAACATCTGGTTGTGACCAAAGGAGGACGGAAGCTGGTTATAGCCAGTTTCTTTTTCTACGCTCTTGGCTCAGACCCCCGACAAAAGTCTCTGATGGGTCTATACAGAACTCTGCTCTACCAGATCTTGGCAGCAAGCCCCGACCTCACGCAGACTCTGTTCCCAGAGCAATGGGCCAAGGCCCTTTCACAGACCAGAGTCGATTCCGACTACGACATCTTCGACGACGACGTCAAGCGGGCTTACGAGCTCCTGTCGAAGCAGCACGACGACAGTTCCCTTGGCAAGCACTGTTTCGCTTTCTTCATCGATGGCCTCGACGAGTACCAAGCAACCACTGCAGTTGACCGCCGCGAGATGGTGCGCTGTCTGGCGAATCTGGCCTCTAGCAACTCGGGCCGGTTCAAAATCTGTGTCTCGAGCCGTATGGAGAATCCGTTTATGGACATGTTCTCTGAGGACGCTAGGTTCTACCTCCACAAGCTCACCAGGACAGACATGGAGGAATACGTCAAGGGAAATCTGCAATTCGTCGGAACAGAGCGAGAACGCGATCAGCTCGCCTCTTCAATCACGACCAAGGCAGAAGGCGTATTCCTCTGGGTTGTCCTGGTTGTTCAGAGGATCCGGAAACAATCGGATGATGGTGCCAGGTTTTCCCGACTGCTCGGCGAGGTCGAATCGCTTCCGAACGAGCTGAGCCAACTCTTCCAGCGGATCCTGGATGGTATTCTTGAAAAAACAGATCGCTGCCTCATGAGCCACACCGTCTCTCTCCTCCATTTCTTGGGCGACATTCCCGAGGCCAAGAAGATGCACCTGTGGCTTAACCTGGGCGATTTTTACTTCCTCGACGACTACGAAGCCGACCAGCGGTTTGCTGAGCACGCACCGCTCCCCGGGCTGGAATCCGAGACGGCAAACGATAGAGAATCTCGCGCCGGGCGGCAGCTGAGGGGCATCTGCAGAGGACTCGTAGAAGTAGACGAGGCAAACGACCTAGGATTCACCCACCGCTCTGTCCGAGATTTTTTCAAGCAAGACCACATGCAGATCGAAATGCGCGACGAGTCCTTCGACGACATGGACGCCTTGTCCCAGTTAAAACTCGCAAGTATGAGACGGTATTGGTGGGATGCCGAACACGAACAACAGCAAAGTGTCGGTGGCGAAAATGACGGAAAGAAGGCCGAGCAAGAGTCGCTCAAACGCCACTCGATCTTGGCAGCGTGCCTGGTTGAGCAACGACGAAAACGGCAGCTCGATGCGCCACCGTTTGGTTTCCTCGAATGTATCGATGCCATCCCCCAGCTCTCTGTGAGCACAACAGTCCGCCGCGCCGTGGGGTGCGGGAAGACGTCATTCCACATCACACTCGTGGGCAACTCGTGCGGGCGGCGCAGACCATACTCTGACTACGAAATATGTCACACCTCGCGAGTTCAGCACTGGTACGACGGAATGGATCCCGAGTTGCTCGACGCCTCGGAGGGGGGCAGGCTTGGAAGCGAGCCTACCAAAACCCAAACTGACGCCGAGACCGTGGCGGTGCCATGGAGGGCTGCCGATGAGTATATTGATGAGATGGAGGGGTACTCCACCGCTGTAGTCTCCCCTCTGCTCACCGAGCTGTGTTCCGGGAGGGTAGAGTATCCCCTCTGGAAAGTCGAACGCATCCGCGACAACCCTCTGGAATCGGATAAGCTCGCCATGCTTGTGTACTTTGCCATAGGGGCTGGTATCGGCAGGTGTATCTGGTTCGATGATGAGGATGACGATCTGGACCTGGACGCTCCAATAATTGCCGGCCTCTTCTTTCTCCGGCATCTATTTGAGCGGCAGGTCGTTTCGCCGAATTTGATGACGCAGCTCGCGTTTGGTGGCGAGTTTGGCTTCATCCGCATTGCTGCCAGAGACCAACAATTGTCCATCTGGCAGCATTTTATCTGTTGGTGGGCTACTGTGGCCGCAGCCTCGGGCGAGTTTGAGACGGAAAGAGATGCGGGTTCTAAGCACAAACCCTCAAACGACTCCCGCAGACAAAGCAAAGTTGGTAGCGTGCTGGAAACGTTTATCAGGAATGGGGCTGATCTACAGATGATGCTCAAAATCACGGCTCGAGGAGACGTTGATACCGGTGCGGATGATTGTTGGTTGGCATACACATTGGAGATGGCTCCGTCTAACGGCACGACAACGCTGGAACTGGATGTGGTGTTGAACATTAAAACTCGAATGGATCTGCGCGGCTATCCGTACGGACCTCCGAAACGATGGTTCGAGAAACTTTGTCGAAACGACAGTGAGTTTGAGGGTGAGCTTGGGCTTGGGCGAGTGTCAAATTCACCGCTCTCTCTGAGAGACTGGATCGGCCGCTCCCGACTGCCGAATAAACTTAGGTTGTTCAAGTTGATAGATAGCCAAGGAGATGGTACGAGGCAATGAAGGGAAGGCCATGAATAAGGGTTTCAATTTACTCGGGTTGCTTTCTCTCCTGCTTTTGATTTGAAGAGTGTGGCAAGTCGCGTCATAGGCGGAATGGACGAGATGTGAAGGTTCCAAAAGTGCTAGCTATCACGCGTTGTCGTTGTCGCTGTCGGTGTTCTCGTCCCAAAATCATTCGGAGGGTTGGCCTGCTCAATCACCTGGCTAAAAGGAAGCTCACCGGGGAGGGCGGAGGAGTTTGAGGATTAGGCTTCTTGTCGTTTCTGTCCATATCTGAGAGCTAGAAAGCATTCCCCTAGGGGAGTCAGGGCAATGCTAATCGGCAATAGGAAACAGAACATGGCCGTTGCGGACTCCTGCTGTGGGTGGGCTCCGTTAAACAGAATTGGCGAACGGTCCACGGCCGCAACGGTTTGGGGGCCGAAAAAAAGGAGAGCCTATGGATACAGAGAAGCACGCCTCCAGGCATGTCCCGGTTGACGCCCGGTTATAGCGAGGACCTCGAGAGTGCTCAGCAGGACCGTAGCCTGTCGTCGACGGGGAGCCAAGTCCTCATCCCAGCAGTATACGCAACCACAATCCGGCCATCGTCCTACCAAGACAAGCGCATCAGACAAGGAAACTTAAAACGGGATTGGAAGGGAGAGATCGGCCATGGGATGGGGGCTCACAGCAAGCTGAACGCAGGCGCCGCCGATGTGCCGACGGACCATTTCGGGCGTCTCGCACTCCTCGGCGGATGCTACCGGCCGGGGACCTGTGTACTCCACCCGTGCGTAAGATTCAAAGCGCATCACCCCACGACAAGTTGCTGCCACTAACAATAATGTGGTATAGGATATTGAGTATAGTGACGATATGACTGCCATGGGGGTGATGACCGAGGACGTTGAGGAGGCCAACGATCCTTGATTCCGTCGAGAAGAGCCAGGCGACAACAGCCAAGCACTCAATATATGCAAGGAGACGTGCGGATTATAGTTCAAGGTCCTTCAGATATCGTAATCTATCAACAAAGCTCTTCCCAATACTAGCCTCGTGCGAAGCGGTAAACTTCCTTAGGTCTGCTTCCCATTGCAGTTTTCTGGCGCCGAGTCCCGTTCACTGACCTTTAATACGCCTTCAGATAAAGAATCCCCGTTGGCTTAAAAGGCCCGCTCGCTCAGGACTGGCTTATTCAACGGCTCCTTCCTTACAATAGTATCCGGCTAGCCGTTCCGTATAGCTAGGTTCGTTCCGGCGTACAAGGCATTAGGCCAGTGAGTCGTCCTAACTTTGGCTAGATGATCGGTAGGGCATTAGTGTTGCTCGTCTAAGATGTTACGTAGAGCTAACTCTTACTGTCCCAAGTAGCCTTCTTCCGGACTACGTCATCTTGCGACGCCTCGGCAACAGGTATACAGTAGGTATTGAATTAGGGATAGTCTTGCGTTTTTGCTTTTGGAGTTTTAGCGCCTGTGTCTATTGCTTTTCTAGGCTACCTCGCTTAGTGGAGCCTGTAGTCTTGTAATTAGGGATTTAATCCCCTTTTTCTTCTCTTAATCAACAACAATGGTCAACACCAACACTGCTACCCGCGAGGGTGTTTGCCAGCTATGTAAATCGGGGCCCCTCGTGCCAGATACTCATATACGTACCCGTCTAACCAGACGGACACTCTTTCTATTTTTGTTGCACTACGCTGAGAGAGCTAGGAATCGAGGCGAGCGGCTAGGCTCTCCTCAAGGACACTTCGATACTAGTCCGGAAGGGATTTGGGTAGGGTGTGTGTTGAGCTATCTTACGCAACTTAGGCTCTGCTTTAATATAGCTGGAGGAACAGCCCTTTAGCGGTAGGCACGTCCGTACTACAGCGACGAAGGCTTGGAGATTGTCCTAATGCCTAAAGCGTCCGCATAGGCATAGCATTTGCAACCCGCTATCGTCACAAGGCTCCGCCTCGGAAAGGGAAAGTAAGACAGACGAAGCCCCTATTACAAAGTTTAAGGAATAGCCGCTTAGAAACACAGCCCTATAGCGGGTTACAATAGGCTGTACGCCACGTACTTTCGTAGTACAGTTCACCTAGGACCTATATATAAACTATAGGATAGGGCACCATAGAACAGAAAATCGAAGCTCCGTTTCCTTAGCCAAGAGATACTACTCAGCCCAATGTCACGCACCAACCACAAAGAGCAGCCCGGTAGGGCCCGCGGCGTAACTTATCAGCCAACCAACTGATCCCTTAGCTGCAGCCTCGTGCAGAAAGCACCAGCTAGGGCTCAAAGGAAATAGCCGAGGGAAGCGGGCTATCAAAGGCGACCGCAGTGCCTATAAAAGCTAGCTACCGCAGGCGACCAGGGTAGCTTCAGGTAGTTGGCGAGCGAAGGCGAGGCAACTAGGAAGATCCAAGGGACAAAGAAGTCGCCGTATATATATACAGCTAGCTAGTCACTCGTTGAGGGAGTCTAGGACTTCCTCAGTAAGCAATTCAGATCGCACTTTAGATCGTACTATTGAGACACTTGCATCGCACTTGTTGTAAACCCTTTGGCTTCACCGAATCTATTCCAGCGTTGACTACCTCCGGAACCCTCTCAGAAGAGGCTGGGTCTAACGATTCGTCACACCCAACAGAAGAGCACAAGATTTATAAAGAACACGACCACTGCAGCCAAGGCCAGGCCAACTTTAAGGGCGAGATATGCGCCAGAGGATAATACCGAAATCCGCTAGCTAAAGGAGAAAGGGCCATCTTAGGTCGAGATCGCTAGGCGTTTCCCAGGACGTACACCTAGGGCTATTAAGGTAAGGTATCACACCAAGCTCAAGACTACCAACACCTCTCGACGTACGGCTTAGCAACCGCACAATACTAGCGAGGAAGAGTAGGGCGTCGAGGAGATTTGTAACGCTAGAGAGCCGGCTGACGGCGGCGTAGAACTCCTTGTGAAGTAGAGCGGTAGTAAGAAGATATAGGAGCCTCACGAGAACGTGGCGGAGATAGCGCGCTTGAGTTGTAAGACGGCAGTCGGCAATCAGCGAGGGCGGTAGGATAGCGGCGCTTTAGGAACTAGAGGGTTTCCCAATGTATACTAGCTTAAGGCTTCATTCCTTAATCTAGACTAACTTGATTCTTTTCCCGTAATGAACTAGCCTGATTGGGTAGCCCGCATCGCCCAACGGCAACGCTGCGAGGGGGCTGCGCCGCATCACATTGCAAAATGCAGATGACAAGTTTCAGCTTCTTGCTTTTACCACTGCTGCTCCGGCGGGGTCGCGCGAGCCGGGTGAGCCAAAAGCGGCGAGTGCTCACCCCGGCTCACCCGGATTGGCGGGTGAGAAGGAGCCATGCGCGCAAGAGTGAATTATTCCCATCTTGGAAAGTGATCTAGGGCCTCCGGTTTCCAAACTTCCTCAATCTCCTCCCTGAACCCCCTCTCCTTTGTGCTCCGCCAACTCTCGCGCGTACTGGTCCCTCAGCATCTCCAAAAACTCATCATACGTCTGACCCTCAACATTCGCCTTGCCCTCAGGTACGTCCTTCCACTCCGGGCCCGGAAACTCCAAGAACTTGTGCCCCTTGCACTGCATTGCATTGCTGTACCCCTTCCTCGGCTCCGCGTCGCGGCATTTGACACAAAACGCCACCATGGGGCACGTCCGGCAGTGGAACAGCGGCGCGTTGCGGCCGTCGCACCCGTCGCAGTGCGTCTCCCGCACGAACGGCTCCAGCATCCCGCGCGACTCGGGCGCTAGGAACTGCTCCAGCATGGTCAGCGCGGCACGCTCGTCGCCGAGAAGTACCAGCTGGTGCGCGGTCCGCTCGGCCAGCTCCTGCCTGCCCTTGCTCGGTCCCTCCTTGAGCATCGCCTCGACCCGCGCCAGGAACGCGCCGAGCAGGTGTCTGCGCTGTGCCGCGGGCGGTGTGGGGACGTAGGCCGCCCAGTGCGCCTCCGTGAAGCCCAGGGCGGCGGCGGCGGAGCGGTCGTACTGGGCTAGGTGGTCCAGCACACTGTGGCCGAAGCAGCCGAGCCGGTTGAGCTCTGCGCCCGGGGACGACGGGAGGCGCGCCAGGCAGAGCGCCGTCTCCTTGGCCATCATGAACTGGACGGTGGCCTGGAACATGCTGCGCCCCAGCGGCCCCGTCGCCTGGAACGGGTCCGTCCCGAGGTCCAGACACGCCTCCATGGCCTCGCCCACGCCCCAGGTAGACACATAGCCAGCCATAGACCCGAACTTATCGCGGGCGTCCAGCCGACAGCCTTGCTCGACGAGATACTCGATCATCTCGCGGGGCTCCTTGGCGCAGTGCTGCGTGGCGACGTGCAGCACCGACTCCCCGTTGGCGGCCGTGGCGAGGACGTTGGCTCCCTGGTCGACGAGGAACTTCAGCGCGTCCAGCTTGCTGCTCTTGGCCGCCGAGTGGAGCACCGTCCGACCGTCGTTGTCGACGGCCCGGGGATCCGCGCCGACCGAGACCAGCATCTCGACGAGATCCAGATCCGCCCAGGTCGCGAGCTCGTGCAGAGGCGTCCGGCCGTTGTTGTCGCGGGCGTTGACGTCGACGCCGATGGACAGGAGGATGATCGTGGAAATGGCCACAAACTGGGGCTCCCACTCAGTGGCGCAGACGGCGTGGAGGAACCCGCGGCCCTTGGAGTCTGTCGTGGAAAAGGAGATGCCTTGGCTCTGCATCCTTTCCCGAAATCCGCGCTGCAGGGGTGCGTCCTCGTCTTCGTAGAAGTAGACGTCGAAGAGGCGGTGGGTTGAATGGTCGGAAAAATCTCCCGGGTGCGCCGTCACGGGCGGCGAAATGTATCCCTTGGTCGCCAGGCTTTCCAGAGCCGCTTCTGAGGGCCAGTCAAGGTCCGATTCGCTGTCGTCGTCGTCGTCGGCAGGAGGAGGGGAATAGAACCCGGCATATGCAAAGTACACAAACGGCCATACCAGCCTCATCGCCTCCTGGACTTCGGGGGTGTCAGAGAAGATTTTCTCGAGAAGGAGAATCATGGCCGGAATGTTGCACATTCCGTCTCCGGCCTGGTCGACATACTCCGCGTCATAGTCGGTGTTTCTTAGGTACGACAAGACGTCGCGCAGCCCGCTCTCCTCGTAGCTCGCTTTCCGGAGGTGGAAGTCAGGTCTCTCCACAAATTTCTGAGCCAGCTCAAGATTGCCAGCCTCGAATTCGCGAGAGAGGGAGAAGAGAGCATCGATGACCGCATCGTGGGGTTGCTGGCGCAGGTCAAAGCCGGGGTGTGCGAACAGGGCTGGGAGGACTCCAGACGCCACGCGGTCCAACGAGCCAATACACTCGAGCACCCTACCCGTGTTCGGTTCCATCGCGGGGCAGCTCAGCAGAAAACGGAACACGTCAAAGTGCTGGCCTTGCCCCGCATGGTAGAGAGCCGAGTGACCAGCCACGTCCACGATGTTGACATCCAGGGATTCGGTGCCCAGGAGCATCCTGAGGATATCCTCGCGGTTGTTGGCGGCAGCGAGCATAAAGGGAGTGGCGCCCTTCCCATCCCGCATATTCCCGTCGAGGCCCCGGGCCAGGCACTCCTGGGCGAACCCCCTGAGGTCGTAGATGGCGGCGATGTGAAGCGGGCTGGCACCCTCGTTCACGAAAGATGCAAGCTTCACCCATTCCGCCCCGCCATACCTGTTGCTGGGCATGGAGACCATGATGTAGCCAGCCCAGAGGTTGAGGAGGTCCTGCGAGAAGGCGAAGTCTCTCAGGGGCACCTCGACGGGGCCGACACACGACTGGGCGGCATGGAGCCCCCAGTTGAGTGCCGAGTACTCCCAAAAAGGCCACCGACGGACCGACGGAGATTTGCTCTCGGCTTTGGCATCGGCCTTGGTCTCGTCTGGCTTGCTGGCGTCCTGGACAAATTTCCGGTCTTTCCTGATGCAGACCGCCATGTACGTCAGGCACGCGGCCGCCAGGGCGCTGTCCGGGTCGTCAAACAGCTCGTCCCGCTTCTCCTGCAGGAATTCCTTGACCGAGAAGTGCACCAATCTGACGACCGAGGTTTCCTTGTCGATGATGGTCAGGCCAAAGCAGCTCTCCACAAAAAACTTGGGGTCCGTGAGGGCTCCCAGCTGGCGGACCCCCGGACGGGCGGCGAGGGCGTGCTGGAGCTCGCTGGTCGTGATGGGCCGCCGCACCGTGACGAGCCACTGGAGAACCGAAAACGCCAGGCGAGTGCGGGTTTGGTTCTGCGAGTGCTGCTTCTTGATCCGTTCTATCGTCATCGTCAGGTTGTCGGCGAGGCCGCTGGGCATCGTCTCCAGCGCCTGTTGGACCTCATCGACGTTTGTCTGACCGAGGATGTTGTTAATCTGCAGAGCGGGTAGAAGGAACCTGAGAACAGAGGTTGGTTAGACGTTGTTCCTCTAGCAGTCTCAGTCATTTGTTTGCACTTACATCCCCTGGCTCTTGTCCAGGATGGACTTGACAATCAATTCCTTCACATCTTGCCGATCTTGAAGCATTCGTCGCATCTCCACGCTGCCTTCGATCTGTTCCAGAACATACTTCTCGATATCCTTGTCCGATGCCTCGACCAGCACCTGGGGACAGTCTCCAAGGACCTCATCGACGTCGGGCGGATACGGTCGGCTGGTGACGAGCAGCTGGGCCAGCGAGGTCTTTATGGACTCGATCAACCTGAGGATGGGTTTGCGGTTGTCAACGGCATCGCACTCGTCGAGGGCGTCCAACACTATGAACACGGGAGGTCCAGTGCTGCAGAGACTGACAAAGAGGTCTTTCATGTCGTCGAAGCTCGGAAGCGGCTTTCCCAGCATGAGATCGTCAGCTACCTTTCTTGCCAAGAGCGGTATCTGGGAGTGGGTGGAGAGGAGCTGGTGCAGCAATGTCTGCAGGACTCTGAGAGGCGTCTGGTCGACCTGTTTGCTGTAATCGAAGTAGAAAAACAAGACGACGCAGTTGTTGGGATCTTGGGCGTTGAGAAGCAGCTCATCGATAACCACAGAGCTACCAAGTCAGGCCATGGTATTAGTACCTAGGAATGAAGGGAGTGTGGTAGACTTGTGCACTCACGCAAGATATGTTTTGCCAACGCCAGGGCCGCCGTTACACCACAGCGTGTTGCTCGATGTCCCGTTGTGCCACGTAATGTAATTCGGGGCGTCAAAGATCCACCGACTGCCACCGTGCATACGGGTGAGTTGCAAAGTTCGGTGTCTGTCCTGGAATTCGGTCGTCGGGATCTTTTCCAACATCCGGCAGAGCTCGTGGTCTGGGGCAAGGGACATCAGTGCCTAACCTTCATAAATTCAACGCCCCAACTTACAGGCAGATGTTGACTTCTCCTTTTGGGCCTGGATTTGCGTGTGAGACTCGACACCAACGACAAAGCTGTCGAATTTCTGAGTCAAGCCGCTGATCTGCGATTCCACTTGTGGAAGCAGCCTCAGCGTGTCGGCGATATCTCTGATAGCCGCCCCTGACTGAATTTGGCCAGTGTTTTGTAAGTGATGGAGGTTGTCAAGCTTTTGCAACGTCTCTCCAAGCGGGAGGGAGAGTGCAGCTCTAATCAACTTCGTCAGTGTCGTTCAGGCGCGGATGGATTGATAGGCCACTCATCACTCACAGCCCGTCGAGCGTCGTGGCAAAGTGGAATATCTGGACAAATCGATGAAGAGCCTCGATGTTCTCCACTGTCTTTCGGTGCTCCAGCGGCCATTTTGCGCGTTTGAACAATTTCCCCAGCGTCGAGACGTGCGGGGCCAAGCTGTCCTCTAAGTCCTTCATTCGTCTCTGACAGTCCTGGACTGACGCCAGCAGCGAGCTTGAGGACATCTGCTGAAATGAAGTGCCCGGCCGAGGATTCTGGAGGGATTGCCGGAGCGCTTGAAGGACCTGGGCGATAGCCTCGACTTCTTGGGCCAGATTCGCCGCATCGGCCGAGGCGGACTTGAAGGATCGGCAGTACCTTATCAGCTCCTTGGTGAGGTGGAGAGATGCGCTCACGGCGCCAATAACTTCGGCCATGATGATCGAGGAGGCACCTAATTAGCCTGAAGATGATCGATACATCAAAAAGACACAGTTGTCTTTCAAGCAACGACAGCCAGGTGATGAAAAAGAATGGTGATGACAAGCGCAGAATAGAGGCCCCCCGGAAAAGAGGGGTCATGAAATGCGGCTGCTCATGAAACGAACAGGCCCAGCCCCGAGGTTCTGCAGGCGCCCATGTTCAGCTCCCGCCGTCTTGGCTCGCGAATGCAACCTCTGTGGGCTGTCCGGCTGCGGGATTGGACGCCACTTGCTGATAAACCCAAAAGCGACTGGTCCAGACCGGATCTGCCCAGGAAGCAAAAGGGGCCCAAAACCCAACCTTTCCATTTGAGTCGTTGTGCTGATTTCCCCCTCCACTTCAACAGCCTCGTCTTCACCATCCTCAATATTTGATCTTGATATATCGAGTGTTTCGACCACTTTGCAGGAGGCTGCGTAAAGCCCATAGTTATTTGAATGTCGCATTTCCGTGGCGGCCGGGAAACACTTTCAGCCAGACCGTAGCAGCAAACTTGGAGATTGTTCGAGGGCTGACATTCGTGTTGCCACACATCTGTTCAGGGTCATGCAAGAAAATCTTGTCCAAGGGCTGGGGGATCGCAGTTACGTTTCTGCAAGGACTTATAAGTCAGTTCATTGACCAACCTTGTTGCTAACTGCAATAAAATCTCCAATCAATGGCAAAGGCCAAGTTTGAGAGAATACTTTGCTCTCAAAGTAGGTAGCAAAGGAAGGTTTGTCTGTCGATCTGGCCTCTGCATTTAGTAATTAGTACCTCTATAAATTCCGCATTCCTGCACGAACTGCGGTGCGTTACTGCTGGTATCCAGCTATTTATACCCCCAATCACATCTTCTAATATTGCAAGACACAACAACTGTCGACGAACGCCTCATAAACATACCTGGATACAAAAACATCTAAATTAACACCCACCTCAAGTAAAACTTTCAATATGTCACAGTCCGAAAACAGGGAGATACAGAAGGAGATAGACAGTATGAGGAAGCAGATAGAGGAAGCGATGAAGAGGAGGGAGGAGGCGATAAAGAGGGAGCAGGAGAGGAGGAGGGAGGAGGAGAGGAAGAGGGAGGAGGAGAGGAAGGCAAGGCAAGCAGCCAAGGATAAGAAGTAGTAAGAGAGGAAGGGAAGGTGGAGCGCGCAATGCATTGTCGGCTTACATCAAAGTCGTACTACTAGGTAACTAGCTTATTGAACACTGTTAAATAGTGTGAATTCTCTAAATTCTTGTTCTCGCCTTATTTGCTTCTCAAACTCGAAAGCTCATGATCTAGGGGTCAAGCTAACAGCCAACATCTAATTACTTCTTGTTTTTTCTTATTCTAATTTTCTCTCCACTGCAGCGCGTCTCAAAAAATTGGAATTAATTAAAGTAATAACTAAGCCAAATTAGGTACCTGAACTTAAACCGGCAGCCCGTTGTCTCCAGCACAAATCCAGACCATGGCGCCTTTTACTCCGGGAAGCTCATCGTTGGGTCGTCGTGTCGGTGTTGCATTTTGTACTTGTAAAAGGCCGAGCTTATGATTTTGTCAGGGCCCATCCTTGCAGTCCATCAATGTTTCTCTTCTTAGAACGGGTGGTTCATAGCGAGGGGTTCCAGGTCTCCAGACCGCACGAAAGTTAGCTGAATGAGTGTTCATGAATATATAGTAGGTAATTAATGCAAGACACAACCTCGCAAGTTGTCAAAATGTTCTATCGAAGCAGCGGTTCTATAATACTCGCAAAAGCCACGCACTTGCCACCACAGTTGCAGAGCCAGACAATCGTTCCAACAAAGCCAGAGTCTCCCTAATCTAGGTAGGTCCCTAATTCTGGGTCCCACAGCTTCCGCAGGTACCACCCTTCTTGGCCGGCTGCCGGCACGAAGAGCAGGTGACGGTGACTCCGCCACAGTTGCCACATTTCGAGTCGTTCTTGGTACGATAACCGCAATGGGCACATGTAGTCTTGTATGTGAGAGAGTTGACAAGCTCTTGCCACTCTGCAAGCATGATGATGAACTGAAATGGAAGTTAAAATGTGAAAATGGGCAGTCGCAAGGATAGGTAGGCTGGATTGTTTTGCTGAGAAACGGCAGGAACTGGAGCGGGGAGGTTTGCACAAAGATGGAGAAGAAGGCAGGGCAATTTATAGTAATAAACGTCCTGGCAGACTTGAATTTCCGACAACAACCGCAGTCTGGTCGAGTTACACCGCTCACGCCAGGCAGGCTCGGTGAGCTGTCCTCGTCAAGGAAGGCGGGGAGTGGGGCCGGAGAAACATGGCAAACAGCGTTCCACCTTCCTTCTTCCCAAGTTCCTTCCGCGACACAAGAGCACGCCCCCAACGCATCCTCACAACGCATCCACACAACGCATCCACAAACACACACACACACACACACACACAAAACACACGCACATCATGCCCGAAAACAAGAACAACGCGCATGGTGGACCGATCGGCAGCGATGCCTGGGTTGGCGCCGACGTCTACGAGATTGACAGCAAGTACAACGAGCGGACGGCCCAGTTCGTCAGCCAGGTCAAGTGGGACGTCCTTGCCGGCATTGCCTCGCGTCACCGAAACCGCGTGGCATGCACCTACGACGCCAAATTCTCCGTCGGCCAGTTCAACCTCGTGCGCCGCCTCCGCTTTACCGACGGCGTCAGCTGGGTCGTCCGGGTCCGGCTGCCTTCCGGGGCCAGTCCCGCTCCGCTGGACGAGTACGACAGCCGCAGGGCCTTTGAGATCGAGGTCGCCAGCATGATATTTTTCAAGTAAACCAACAGTCCTAACTAGACCAACATCACGCGGATGCTGACGAGCACAGGACCAAGTCGACCATCCCGGTGCCCGAGGTGTTTGCCTACGACGGAGACCTATCCAACGACGCCGGCGTCGCCTACATGTTTCTCGAATACATCCACGGCACCACAGCCGAGGAACATCGCTGGAAACAAGACTCAGCGCTCGCCGCGTATGGCACGCCCGCACAAGACAAGAAGTTCCGCCAGCAAATGGCCAAGATCCACGCCGAGGTTCTCTCGTTCAAGTTTCCCTTGATCGGCAGCCTCTACTATTCCCGCGAGACGTCCAGCTTCCACATCGGCCCGGAGATGAACACGGGCAGAGGGCCCTGGGCAACCTCGACCGAGTACTACCGCGACCTGACCGACTGGTTGCTCCAAAAAGCGGCAACGAAGGGCCACAAAACGACCAAGGAAGGTCCCTCCTTTGCTCTTCCGGTGCTGCTCAATCACCTCATGAGCGTGCACGGCGAGGAGCGGGCCGGCCCGTTCCGGCTCATTAACCGGGACTTTGGAGCCCACAATATTCTCGTCGACGACGACTTCAATATCGTTGGCATCGTGGACTTTGACGGCGTCGGCACGGGCCCCATCGAGGCCGCCGCCCAGTATCCCGTCCTCAGCTCCATGGACCCGGAACCCCCCGGCGTAGTCAACGATAACGCTGCCTTCCTGGCACGCATCGAGCGCACGAGGCCAAAGATGGAGCACTACAAGGCGTGCTTGAAGAGGTACGAGGCCGAGCTCGGCGACGGCTCTGCCCCCGTCGCGAGCCGTCTGGATTCGACCGCTGCGCTTGTCTTCTTGGGCATGCTGCGGTGTGACGGACTTATCGCCTCGGATATGGATCAATGGTTTACGGCGGCGTTGGGGTTGCTCAGGGATCATGCCAAGAGCCAGGGAGGACCGGAAGAGCCCGCTGCCCAAACATGACCTCCACCTTGACAAGGCGGCCGGTTACCAGAAGAGGACACATTGCTATTCCAGTCACATTTCTCCCAGTTTACCGCCTCCTTGCAGGAACATATGTAGAGACTGCTATATGGACGGCCCATGAAGGCTCTTTAAGTGCGACTCATGCGTCGTTGTCCCAATACCAAACGTCCCCAGTCATCTCGCCCACGGCTTGCAAACCCAAGACAATAGGTAGGTACGGATGTCAATTACCCCGCATGACTTAAATGTGGCTCAGCTCCATCAAGTTGCCATTTTCACAGCTTGCGGAGCATTCCCAAAACCTCCGACACACAGGGACGGCGTGACGCTGCCGTCGGCTGTTTTGTTGGGGGACTGACAAAAGGTGCATGTGCTGTGGCTGTGGGCCTGAGCATCTTGGCGGTGGATGCCGTGGATGCCGTGGATCAAATCATCAGAGGGAATTCGAACGTGGCTGGAAATCGGTCCTTGGCTCGGTTTCTCCTTGCTGCACTGGGCAACGGTGAAGGGGGCGAAGCCGATGCGCCGTCGGACATGGCTGTCGGATCTTCCAGGGCTGGGCCATGGCACTCGCATTGTTGTGAATTAAAACAGCTTCCACTTCTCCAACCGAGGGCATGTTTTTGGCTTTTCTCTTGTTTTGCGGTTTTTCTGTGCATTTGGCTGGCTTTTGGCTGAAACAGCATCCAACTCCATCACCAGCTGCAAACACATCGTAGGCCCCTTGGCTCAACAAGATGCACGCCTTCTGTTTGCCGGCCCTCTGGGTCTTCCTCTCTCTGATCACAGCCGCACACGGCCAGCAAGACGGCATCCAAACAATCTTCGGCGACCCGACCTTCTCCAAGCTGCGCCCCTGCGCGCAGCGCTGCTTCTACATCCAGCTGGGCAGCCCCGTCGACTACCTGCGCGACATTCTCGGCTCGAACCTCGGCTGCCCCATGGTGCGGACGACGTCGATCACGTCGCTGCAGGTGGCCGAGAACGACTGCTTCTGCCGGCCCGACCTGCAGGCGTCGGCGCAGGGCGTCATCACGCAGTGCGTTCTCAGCAGGTGCAACCAGAACGACAACGACGCCGCGACCGCCGGCGCCATGTACAGCGGCTATTGTGCGGCCAACGGGTATGGGGCTGGGTCGGGAGGAGACAAGGTGACGGCGGGCTCGTCGCGGCCGACGGGCAGCGGCAATACGGCTTCGCCGGGCGCGGTCGCTACCGGCGGCCAGAGCTCGCCGACGGGGGTGTTCGGGACGTCTTCGACCAGCTCTGTGTCCGCTGCTCTCGTCTTGTGTCTCGTTTCCGTGGTAAGCTGCTTTCATCAGCTGATCGGCATATGAGCGGTTGCTGACACGACATCCAGGCTGCAGCGAGTGTTGTCTCTATTCTCTGATTGGCGTGGGACGTCAGGGGGCAAATGCAGAGTCCTTAGACTCTGGCCTTTTGGGTGTTGAGGAACAGGAGGGGTTTTATTGTTTCTGTATCTCAGTACATCTTGCTCGCTCTCATCAAACCTAGGGGCCAACAGCTCCGCGTGTTCCACCAGCCGGTATCGGCGTGTCTGCCGCTCGTGTCAATCAGAGACGCCAAACTTGGACAGACAGAGAGAATCCCGGTGTTAAACAAGTCCAAGTTTGTCCATCACCGTGTGCCGCGAGGCGGTCAGGAGTATCCTTGTTTGGGACAGCCGCGACACAAAAGGTCATGTCAGAGCACGCCGTTCCGAAAGTGGCACTTTCCACTCCACTGGAAAGCACACTTTGCCTCCCTGAGGGACGTCTCAACAACAGGAATAATAGATAGCACGTACACCCTTTCGGATACCATATTGTCACTTGCTTTCAGTATCCGCTTGTCTAGTTCTGGGATTACCCGGTGACCGTTTCTCTTCCACTATCCCAAGAAAAAAAACCGACTCAACACCAAACAACATCATAACCCTCAGCACCCCTGAGCCTGAACCCAGCCGCCGCTCACTCACTCCTCCTTGGGCGGAATCACGGGCAGCACCACATAATTCTCAACGCCCTCCCGGAAACAAATATGGTTCAGCCCCTGGAACTTTTCCGGCGCCCTGTTCACCACCAGCATCAGCATCCCATCCATCCAACTTTTCATCTTCCAAGGAAGACCCCAACAGAAAAGAAACCCGAAAAAGACAGACAGACAGAGAGAGTGTGTGTGAAGAGACTCACCGATCCACCCCATCATCATGCCTAAATATCCCACACCCCTGCGTATCCCCACTCGCCACCTCCAACACCAACCTCGCCCCCCTCTCCAGCACCACACACGTCGGCCACACCTCCACATCAACCTCATACACCTCCCCAACGACCACCGGCTGCACATCACTGCTCAAATACTCCCGCCACGGCCTGTACGCTTTATGCTTCTCATGCGTGTCCGCGACCTTGCGCAGACTGACGCGCAGCCACCCCTTGGTCAGCGGCACCGGGTCGCCCGCCGTGCCCGTGTAGAGCACCTCGGTGCCCTGCGCCGAGATGTGGCGGAGGGTTAGGAAGAGG
>FTCU01002837.1_pt1 | contig 21609 bp, 24 predicted proteins | sample 1639521 | NCBI WGS metagenome assembly FTCU01 (sample SAMEA3914864, study PRJEB12502) | metagenome | biome: forest; material: soil | place: USA | collected 2012-03-12 | depth 0.3 m
GCCAGGGCCCGCGGCCGAACGAAAATGGGCAGGTCTTCTCGCCAGCGCCCGCGCGACCATCAAAGGAGCTCGCCAATGCGGATTTGCCTATTGTTGAGCCAACGTCCCCAGCGGTGGCGAGGGGCGAGGGACCGAGCATTGGCAAATTCGCCGCCTCTCTGACGAAGGGACTCTCCAAGGCCGTCGGGGGAGGTGCCAACGTGAAAACGCCGAGCGCGGCGACAGCAGAGGGGCCCAAGACCGACAAAAAGGCCGACCCGGCTGGCAAGAAGCCCGGATCCGCGAAGACGGCCCCGGATGAGCCAAAGGACGGTTCCGATTTGCGAGTCGTGTATCCGCAGGACCCTCACGCTGCGTCGGTGTACGTCGACATCGTTGCGATCCACGACGTCGATGAGACCCTGCAGAGAGCGTGGATCTACCGCAACAAGCGAGGAAAACGACGCGCAAATGACCCCGCCCATGCATCCGGGGGCGTCAACAGCCACGACGGCGAAGGCGGCTCGCGCAACGCGGCGAGTCCGGCCCCGGGTCGCTACAAGTTGCGGCCGCCACCGCGCACCACAGCGAAAAATGCGCCGGATGATTCTAAGCGTTTCGTCGAACAATGGGTGAAAGACTCAGCGAAGTTGAAGGACACGGCGAAGCGGCGGCAAGAACTCGATCAAGAGCAGGTGTCACGAAATCTAAGTATCGCCGAAATCCTGGAAGGTGACGGTGGACCCGGACCCTCGATCTCCGGGGAGGAGGAGGAGCAAGTCGAATTTTCCATGCTGGGCGGGTTGCCGTCCGTCCCGGAAGACAATGATGGCCTCGCCGAGGTGCGGGCGCCGGATGACCCATCCTCGCTGAGGCCGCCACGAATCCGGAGGAGACCAACCCTGCCGAATGAGAAGAGAAAGGCAGCTGGCCGATTTGCCACCATCGCCGAGGAAGAGAAGGTGTCCAGCGTGGGCGAGGCGGGACTCGGCCGCCGATACAACGTTGATGCCTTTTCGGATCGGCAGTCCTCGCTGAACATGGAGAAGCGCGCCAGCGTCAATTGGCTGAGCGACTCCGACATGCTGCCGAGCGAGATTCCCGGCGCGCGGATCATGTGCTACACGTACAAAAGCTCCGAGCGATTGCCCTCACCATCGGAGTACCTGACAAACAGGGCCGAGGACCTGATCAAACGCCTCGTCCAAAAAAGAAAGTCGGACAGCGTCGACTATAGCCAGGTGCCAATTATCTTCGTCGGGCTCGGGTTTGGTGCCCTCATTCTGCAGCGGGTCATGTGCCTCCTTATGAACCTGTCCTGGACCGTCGACACAAAGAACAAGGATGAGAACACCCATCCTGGCTTGATTGCCGGCTTCATCTTGCTGGACGCTCCCAGTCCCGGGCTGAGTCTCCCGACTACTGACAGGTTCCCCAAAAGCACGAGTCAGAAGATGAAGAAGACGTGGACCCAAGATTGGCTTGCGCCCTGGCGAGACACAACAAAGATCTCTACGATGCCTTTGTGGGACCACTTCTTGAACAATGCACACGTGTGTGAGATCGACACTACCTGGCATTACGCTCCCGACGTAAGTGTACCTTACCCAGTCCCCCCAGGCGCGCGAGTCCCCCTCTCTAACTTTGGTTACCACCGAACCAGGTTATTAGTGACCGTCCCCTCCTCCCCATCTCGTTGATCCCCAAACAGTCGAAATCAGCACACCGCCTCAGCAGATTCGAAAGCCCTGGCGACATAGACTACCGATCGATCGTGGACGCAATGAAACGGTCCCTCATCTCCGGGTGCTGCAGGAGCAAGTCCAACAAGCTGGCCGTGTGTCTCTCCGACTTTCTCCTCCAAAAAAGCTTTCCCGTCAACCTGAAAGACAATCGAGGTCGAACCCCCCTGCACTATGCCGCGGAGCTCGCCAACCCCGATGCCGTTGGGAGACTCCTGCACCAAGGCAAGGCGTCCGTCACAGTCTATGACGAATGGGGGAGGACCCCTCTTCACTATGCCGTCCTGGCGGCGGCGTCCGAGGCTACATCCCGCAGGAACGCAGGCTCCCAGCTTGGGCCAGCCGAGCAAAAGCCGTTCACACAGACTATCAGGCTGCTCCTGAAACACGGCGCGCGTTTCGATGAGAAAGACGATGGTGGCAATTCGCCGTGGTCCTTCGCCGAGGGGCATCAGTGGCTCGAGCGAATCAGGGACAAACACCTCGTCATCGGGAGCTCCTCCACGACGTCACGGGGTATGGAGTCCGTACGTCTGCCGCTGCCCGGGCCCCAGAAAGAAGCCTGCGCCGCGTTCGACGTGCTTCTCGCCGAGGTGTTTGTACAGAAAAAACGCGGGTCCGACGAAGAGGTGTTCAACTTTGAACTCATGACATCCGCCGAGGACGTCATATACAGCAAGGCTTCCGGCGTTTCGAAAGCCCTGGCGGCCTGGCGTTCGTCGCGCCTCGCCGGACGCACATTCGACTGTCGCTGGATCCATGTGCCGTCGAACAACGAGCAATGGGTCCATGATCTCATGCTCAGCATGGGCATCGAGGACAGTTCCATGGCCGGCCAACGACACGAAGGATCCCGGCTCATCGACAGGTACATGATGCCTCAAGCGCGGCGATACCAGCATTTCCACGTCAGCGCCTCACCGCCAGAAGAAGCCCAGGCCGTACCGGGGTCCAAGGTTGGCAACTCATCTGTCCCGGAATTGATCAAGACAAACGCGGATGCTCTTGTGGTTTTTGTTAGTGGGCCTTTTCGTTGTTTTTTTTTTCTTTGTGTGCTTGGCACTTTGATTGCTGATCCATCAGCCAGATGCCCATCTTGGGGTATGAACGACACCGTCACCGCAAGTTTCTCGCAGACGCATTCTCGCAAATCAGCAACGTGGAGGTCCACGATGCCGGCGATTTGGACTTCCAGTCTTACGTGGATCCCATGGAATGGAGGTCTTGGAACGGAAGCGAAAGCAAGGCCAGCGAGGGTTCAGACGAAAGACGCTCGGGTTCCGTCCACGAGTCAAGCCGACTTGACCCGAGTGAGAAGAAGAGCTTTAGCCGAGCCAACGCGCAGAGCAAAGTCCATCGGGAAGCTCTGTTGCTCGACGGGTATCTGAACTCGGAGCAGGTGAAGCCGGTCCACTGCCGTCGAACTCTGGATCAGTTCTCCTACTACATGTTGAAGTCAACTGAGGTGAGAGACAAGGGTCAGGTGACGTACAGGTGGGCAAAGAAGGGTGAATGGCCCCCGGCGCCAAAAGACCGGCCCATTGTCATGATTGACCAATTGTGGTTATGGGTGCTCCACGATGGAACCGTGATCACGAGCTCACCGAGTACGTGGGACGAGAAGGAGGACTTCAATCTCAGCAACGTCATTATCAAGGAGCTGATGGAGAACAAATACCGGCCTGTTCTCAAATCGGCCGAGGATCTGCTCCACCTGGTCTTGAAGACCAGCGTTGACTTTTTCCGACGCAAGGGGCCTGCAGACTGTCAGTTCCACGATTCTTTCCAGTCGTCCATCAACGAGGTCTCGGAGAAACAAAACACGCTATTCAAGGCCTTCCGCCACACCACCAAGGACTTGAACGACAGCAATCTGGATCCAAAAGAGCGAAAAAAGGCGATCGACGCTCTCTTCAGTCTGGGCCAAGAGACGGAGCTCCTGGTCGAGATCCTGGACATCCAAGACGAGCTTACCATTGTCAAGAACGTACTCACCCAGCAGCAGGATGTCCTCTCAAAGCTCCTCAACTTGTATCCCAAAAAGGCCGAAGAGGATGCGGACGAGGAGGAAGGGACCCATCTGCCCACTGGCTTGGGGAAGAGCGAGTTGCTGATACTGAAGAGCTTGGCGCAGCTATTAGGGGACCAGGCAGCGCGGGGCCAGGGGCCGTTGCCAGCGAACGGTGGGCTTCAAGCCGCTCTCCGGGGCGGTGATGCTTTGCTCGGGGTCGGGGACGGAGACAGGGTCCCGAAGGACGAACTACAGCCACTCCAATCAGGTCGGGCTCAGGCCAGGCCGAGGTCGAAAGAAAGGGAGAAGGAAGGCGAGCACCACAATCCCCCGCCGTCGATCAAGGCTCGTCCTCTTCAGAACCGGAACCTGATGTACGAAACCATTGGGATCGTTGAGAACAATCTCCGGATCGTCAAGGATATGCTGGCCTACGCCGCCAAGGTTGAAAGCTCGGTATGTTCCTACTTCTTGGCCTTCTATCCATGGAGCGGCCTGTGACTGACGAATTTGATAGATTGAGAACCTTCTCGACCTCAAGCAGAAACACGCAAACGGCTGGGAGGCGCGGTTTGCACGAGAAGGCTCAGAGGAGACGCAGCGGCAGGGAAACGTGGGTCCCCAGTTGCTTGAGCTCGAGGCTGTTGTTGCCGGCTGACGCGTGCTCTAGATCATTCTCGTCTTCACCCTCGTCACCGTCGTTTTTGTACGTCCCATCCCTTGACCCCGAATTTGGATCTGTTATTGACAGAACCCAGCTCCCGTTGTCGTTCCTCACGAGCTTCTTCGCCTTGAGCCTCGACATCTTCCCCAAGGATCCGGAAACAGGCGATACTAATTGGCCAGCCGGCGAGGTCTTGGGTTACCTCTGTATGTTCTATCTACACCGCCCGCTTATCTCTCGTTGTTACATTTCCAAGACTGACACCCGACGCAATGTAGTCGGTTTCTCCGCCATCATTTTCATTCCGCTCATCCTCCTCGCCCTCTACGTCAACCAGCTCAAATCCAAGCTCGGGGCAGCTTTTCAACAGGTGCTTCAGACCATTGACGGCCAAAAGAAGACGGCGGATAAGCCCCGTGTGGAGGTGGAGGTTGATAGCAAAGATTACGACTCGGACAAGTTGACCGTCGCTAATGACCGCGCCCGCACCCACGTCGAGACCTTCACCAGAAGGTCGGGCCGCTCCGGATTCGCAGGGACTCATCGGTCGTACGGCGGCGGCGGCGACGACGACGACCACGGCGGTGCCGAGGCCTGGGAAGGGGTTGAATTCGACCCGCCATACGCCGAGATGTTTGGACGTTACGTCTTCCACCAAGGCATCCCAGTGCTGCGGAACCTGTGGCGGCACGGCTACTACCGCGAGCGCGGCTCGCGCAACAACCGGCTGAAGGACCGGTACATCATCGATTACCCGCTGAACCACTATCGCACCATTGTCTGGTCGTGGCTCCTCTTCGTGCTGGAGATGGTTTGTGGCCCGCTGAGGTCCAAGAAGTCGCGCAGGAGGCGGAGGAGAGAGAAGAAGGGAGAAGACATGAGCAGCGGCGAGTCTGAAGGTTCGGGAGGCTCTGAGGAGAGTGGGGACCGGGACAACGTGGACCGGAGGGACTTTGGGCTCGGCGGCGGCAGGTGGAGGCTTACCAAGAAGAAGGAGACGCCGCAGTCTACGGGGAAGAAGAGACCCCGGTCGATGCGCTCCGGGTCTTGGAGGCCCAGATCGGTAGCGAATGGGTCGCGGGCGGCCGAAAGCATGTCGAGGTGGTCGAACCAGACGCGGTCTCGGGTTTCCGTGCCTCTGGAGGCCGAATGGGACGTGGAGGTGGAACGAGAGTGGGGCGGTAATGGAGATGGAGGCGGCTATCCAGGCTATCCAGGCTATCCAGAAGCCTTTTCGGAAGACTACGCACGCGGTTGGGAAGAACCCGATCAAGACACCGGTGGAGAGACCGGTGGAGAGATGGCGATGCCGGAGGTGAATGAGGAGAAGAAGGGAAAGCTGAGCTGGTTGAGCTTGAGGAGGAGGAGGAAGAATAAGCCTGTTGACGAGGAGAACGAGGTCGGGGCTGTGGAGGGAGTGTTAGAGGAACAGGCGAGAGGCGGCAAACGCAGATGGCGGAGATGAAGCAAAAGTGCAGAGGGAGGATGCCTCGGACAACAGCTCCCCTCTCACGGGTTTGCTTGAGATAGGCGTGGATCGTTTCCCAGCAGCGTCTACCGCCGGGTTGTATTGCGCCGGTCCGCTTACTTTTGTTTCTTTTTTCTTTTCTTTTCTCGTTCATACCCCTCCTTCTTGGCTTTGTTTGCTCCTCACCCTGTTCCCCCAAATTGTAATTAGGAACCAAATGCAGTATAGAAATCGAGAAAGGAACGACGTGCCGTTAAGTCTGTTCCTCGGTATTGTTGCCGGCTTACTCATTTTCTTGTTGACGTAATTGATACAGCTGCTGCGTCCCTATTTCCCAAGTTTTCGGGCCAACCTTTCAGCACATTGGGTTGGACTTGGAGTTGACGAATTTTTTCGACCCATTGTTCCGGATGCCGGCACAGCCGGCAGGGACATGGATCAAAATCCTGACAATGCGGAACAGGGTTGGGTGTAAGACGGAGCAATTGTTTGTGGGCCGGCAACGCGCAGCAGCCGATGTTACCCTGTTCTGTCGCGCTTTACAAGTACGGAGAAAGGGCTCGCTGCCCTGTGATGCCTTGGCTCGTGAGTCGTGACGGCAGGGCGGCATTTGAAGCAAAATGGTCGATCTTTCTGTGGGCGAGGTATCGGGTTTAATCGCCGCTGGTGTGTTTGTGTGTATGTTGTCTTTGGGTGGCGGCCCCTGAGTCTGATTCGACGGATGCTGACGCCTGGAATTAGTGCAAATTCTGATCTCCCTCGTCTTCCCCGCTGCGTTGATTGGGTTTGTTGGCGAAGAAAACACGGTTGTGACCTGGTCCGTTCTCGGGAGGGCCTTGCACTCGTCGCCATGGCCATCTCTCCTCCAGACCGACGCAGCAGCGCGAGAGGGCGTTCAACGCCGCGTGAACTATGGCCTCACGCTGCAAACCGTCATCGTGCTGCTGATCTCGCTGGCTGCCATCGTCACCCCCCTTGGGCTTTACCAGACTGTTGAGCCAGGTGACCAAGATCTTGAAGAGTTCCAGTTCCTCAAGGACGACTCTCCCTTTGGTTACGGGACTCCCGACAGAATCCCGGGGCCCTTTTCTCGGAGCTGCGGCTACGACTATGCCTGTCCCGGGTCCTTCAAAAACCAAACTTGCGTCCAGCAGGGCCTTCTCACAAACTGCAGCGATACGGTCTACGGTCGGTCAATCCCGGATGTCTGGATGTCGACGTTCAGGGACGGGGCGAGCCAGGTGGCCCAGTCGGTGTCGAGCATCTTTGACATGCAGTGGAGGACCCAGATCAACGCATCGGACCCCTTTGGCGACCTCGGCTGGTACCTCAAGTCTGGGTATCGCCAGGTGGGCATCTTGATCCTGGACTCGGCAATCCAGCTGGTCGACGGCCTCATCGTCGATGCCCAGAGCGGCGGCATCGGCTTCCGCAACCACACGGTGCCCGTCCCCGCCCACGAGTACGGCAGCACGTGGACCGAGGATGTTCTCTTCGTGGAGCCAGAGGCGCAGTGCGTCGACTTGAACGTTACCTTCGACTTTCGTCTCTCGGAAAACAACACGAATCATCTGACCCCGAGGGACTTGACCCTCACAGACCGCGGCGGCTTCTCTCAGCTGGCCCGACCCGGCCCCAACCTGACCATCTCTGGGGACGGCAACGGCCAGGGTCCGCTGGACCTGAGGGAGAGGGCTTACAAGGCCGCATGGGGAAACAACTTTCTTACGCTGGTGTATTTCAACCGCACGGATTTCGACTCGGACAACATCACGCGGTGGGAGGTGACCCCCGGGATGAAGTTCTACAGCGACAATTCGTCCGACGCGGGGGTCAACGGCAGCTCCAGCGACAGCACTTTTCTCGCCCAGTATCAGGCCATAAGGAGCAGTCTGTTCTTTGGAGACTACCTCAAGTTTTCGTCGAATTCGTCTTCTCAAACCCAAACGGGCGGCAACCCATTTGGCATTAGCAAGATAACCTTTGGCCAGCTTTGTACGTCCGTCCCTATCCCACCCTTCGAGTGCAGGTCTGACCGCAACCAGCCAACGTCTGCGCCGGCGGCACCGGCATCAACCCCGGCAACATCAACAGCAGCATCGTCGGATGCGGGCTCGTCTACGGCGCGGCCCGACGCACCGACGGCGGGTCCGAAGCGAGCCCGCAGCCCGACTCGCGCTGGTCCGTCCCCGTCTACAGCTGCGCCGCCTCAGTCCGCGCCACCATCCGCACCGTGACCTTCCAATACAACGGCACGGGCTTCTCCTCCCTCTCCATCACCTCCGCCGTCCCCAAAACCTACAACTCCACGACCCCGCCCCCAACCTGGGCCGTCGAGACCCTGCCCTCTCCCCTCACCATCTCCGACACCCAACCCCTCTGGGGCCTCTTCCCCTCCAACTCCTCCCTCCCAAACACCAACATCTCCACCCTCCCCGCCGCCTCCCTGCGCCTTCCAGGGCTCGTCTCCTCCCTGACCGCCGTCTCCCGCTCCCTCGACTACGTCCCCTCTATCGCGGGCCAAAACATCCCCGGCGTCGACTTCTACGTGCAGGCCCTGCAGAACGCATTCACCATCGCCTCGCCGGGCACCGTCGGGTACGAGGGGTACGCAGATTACTCGGGCCTGACGTCGGGACTGGCGCTGTACGGGAAGTGGCAGGGTCTGAGCAAGACGCCGGAGGGGGCGGCGCAGATTTTGAGGCTGGTGTGGACGGACGTGGCGGCGAATTCGGTGGTTGGGACGAAGGGGTGGGGAGATGGAGACAGGGTGGAGGTGGTGGCGTGGGGGAGGAGGGTCAGGTATCACATGGGGTATATAGTGCCTGCGGTGGTGGTGTTGGGGTTGGCGGGCGGGGTGGTTGGGGTTTGGGTTGCCTTGGTGGTGATGGGCAGGACGGGCAGGGGGAAGATGAGGAGGCTGTTGGAGGTGACGTCGGCTGGAAGGATTTGGGGCGGGGTGTTGTGGCCTGGCGAGGGCGGCAGGACGGGGACAGGGCAATGGGTCAAGACGGTTGGGACGAGGGTGGTGGTGGTTGGAGCTGGGGAGGGAGGGGTCGTGACTGCTAGGGAAAAGGGGCAGGAGGAGGGAGTCATGGAAGGGGAGGAAGGTGTGCAGTTGATGGCCAGGGAGAACAAGCAGGGACACGTTGTTTCGTTTGATGGGCAGTGATTAGAAGTACCGGTAATTAAGTACACAGTCGGATAAGACCTTTTGTCGATGCCGATTACGTCTCCGTTTTAGGTTCAATTACAATGAGAGAGAGAACACAATGGCAGCAAGTCCCATAGCTGCCAGACTCGCTTGCTTGCCGAGGCCAACCCCAGAGCTCGAGGTCGTGGTGGACTGAGGAGCTGACGTGCTCGTGGTTCCAGCAGAAGAGGTGACTGCCTGCGTAATAGGGCTCGTAGTGCCAGCCGCACTCGTGGGAGCCGTCGTGGCGGTGGCGGCCCAGGGGTTGGTCGTCTTCGCGCTCTGAGAGTGTGTTAGTCCAGTAAATCTCTCGCTGACTTTCAGACCCCTGTCTCACGTACAAACAGATCGCAGCAGTCCTCTTCGTCACAGACTGTACCATCAGTGCAGCAAAACTGGTTCTTCGAGTTGTAGCAGCGGAAGTTGGGGAAGTCTCCCGAACACCAGTGCAAGGGAATGGGGGCGCGTTGGCAGCATTCCTCGCCCTTGTCGCTCCGGTTGCAGGTGTACGACGCGACATCGGTTGCCGATGCCGTCACGGTGGATGCCGCAAGCACGTCGGGAACGCCAGCCGTGCCCGTGACGCCAGGTCCTCCCTGAGGCGGTGTCAGCGAGGCACCTCGATCTACTCATGGCGCAGATCACTCACCCAGTCGCTGCAGCAGCTGTTGTCTTTGCCCACGCAGAGGCCTTCTCATCGTTAGCCCAGGCCAACTTCCAAGCACTGTAAGACTCACTCGCGCCGGAACAGCACTGCTGCCAATGCTTGTTGTCCGGATTAAAGCAACCGATCTTGTCGCAGATCACATAACCCTCGCCGAAGCATTGGGCACAGGTGCTCTCAATAGTGCACTCGTCCAGCTGCCGGGCAAACAGGCCTCCCAGGGACATGGACCCGGAGCGGGGCACGAGTCTCTGCCCGGCCGCGTGGGCCACGCTGGCGGCGGCAAGGAGACGCAGGACGTTGAACCGATGCATTTTTTTGAACTGACGGATGGAAAGAAAAAACGATCAGCCAAGCAAGTGGGAGCCGCGGTGGTCATGCTCTCGGGCCCAAATTGGGCCGAAGGATGACAATGCGACCCTGCTTGTTGTGCTAGCCCCGGAATCATGACCAGGGGGCCGGATATACGGTGCCGCAGAAGCGACAGGGTCATGTTTGTTTCCGGCCAGGACGCGATGATGACCCCTCGTTCAAAGAAAAAAGAAGAGAAAAAAGAAGAGAAAAAACGAAGAAGGAAAGAAGAGATAGATAACGATAGAGAAAACGACAAAGATAACAACAAAGACAACAAGAAAGAAAAGAAAGAAACCAAATAGGAAAATGGCTAGAAAAATAAGTAAAAAGCAAGCAGTAGAACAAGTAGGAAAATAGGCAGTAAAACAAATCAAACAATAAAGGGAAAAACAAGTAAGAAAAGAGGAAGAAAAATAAAGAGGAAAGCAAGTAGAAAAATAGGTAAGAAAATAAACAAGAAAACGAACAAGAAAACAAGCAAGAAAACAAGTTAGAAAGCGAGTAGAAAAGCAAGCAAGAAAACAAGAGAGAAAACAAAAGAGAAACCAAGAGAGAAAACAAGAGAGAAACCAAGAGAGAAACCAAGAGAGAAACCAAGAGAGAAAATAAGAGAGAAAACAGAGAGAAAACAGAGAGAAAAGCTACCGCACATGATGCTCATGACTTTGTCGAACGGTCAGAGTGCCTTGGTGTACCCCGAGAAAACGCATAATCGTGAAGCTCGCTCTGAGCTGTTGCAAGAACCATCACGTTGAGGTATACCTGCATCACCCCTTCAACGAGCAACCCCAAGCGCTGAGAGGCAGGGGATTGGGAGATCCGGGCAAGGACAAAAGGCTCGGAGACCACGCCGTGCTTGGCCGCGCGTTCGTATTGACGGGTGGGTTTCTTGGCCTTGGGCTTGGCGTCCGTTGCTTTCTTTGCTCGTTTGCTGTTGATTTTCTTGCTGGAAGCATGCCCAAAACGCACGGTGTTGATCAAAACTTGATGTTCCTTCATCCGCCCGAAGAGCTTGTTCGTCGAGCCAACATATAGATGTGTATCTCGAGCGTCCTGGTTATGCTTGGGCAATCGTTGTGATGTCGGTTGGGGTGGCTGCGATGTCGGTCGGTGTAGCAGCATTGGCGGCCTGGGCGGCAGCGGTGGCGGGAGCAGCAGTGGCGGTAGCAGCAGTGGCAGAAGAAGCAGTGGTAATAGCAGCAGCAGTGGCAGTAGCACGGTGAGTACTCGTCACTAAGAAGAGCCCAGGCCCGCTGGAGTCTTAAGCAATTCTTGGAAGCTCCATAAGGTCGTCGGCGGCGATCTGTTCTCTTCCCAGGATATCCTGGACCACGCGAGGAATTACGTGGAGGACAGACTGGAAGAGAACAGTCAGGTCATCAGCTGTCGCGCCCAACAGCACTTCGAACCGGTAATTAATCAGAGGTCGAGTCTGACCGATGCGGTTAAGATCATAGAGACACCCAACTCCACGGCACCACGCCGACATGGCCGTCAAGAACCGAAGAAGCCTTGATCTGAGCCGATTGATGCTGTCTTGATCTAAATTGGAGGCGTCTTCACCCGAGAAAGCATCAGCCAAACCCTTAATAGAATATCCAATATATTCCGATACCTAAATTGAACAGTGTCTCTAAGGTACTGATCCGGAGCCATGCCACGGCCCCACATCTCCATGCCTGAGGCTCTCAACAGAGCCCAGGATGCACGAAGTAAACAAAGTAGGAAGAAAACAACATCCACGATATCTCCACGCTCACGAGAGGTACCGGGATAAGAAGAGAAGTCCCTGTCTGGACGGACAGGGAGGGACGTAGGCACCTGCGCAGAAGGCGCAGGCTGACGTGGTTGACGAACACTCGTTGTGAGTGGCTGGGTTGTTGGAACAGAAGTGCGTTCTTGATTCTGAACTCTGGATGGGCCTTCTGGCCTGACTTAAATACAAGGCAATTGGCCGTTGGCCAATTGAAGAAATGAAGGAAAAACTAAAAATCCGGACCTCTGACCATGGCCCTGGGTCTCCCCTGGTCCGACCACATGGGGGAGCACTCTGCCCCGGATCAGTACCTAGGTAATTAGTGTGCAATAATAAGAATAGAAAGAATCCCAGATAGTTAGCCCTTTTATTTTATTTGCTCCGAATAACTGAGAAAGAAACCATTTACCCTACTATTCTATATCTATCTAGCCTTGATCTAGCTTCCTGCTCCTGCTCTCTTTGAGCTAACAAGTTTGGCGAGTGTCGCTCGGACACACCAAATGTCGAGGCGTTGAGAAGGATCCAAACCCAACATTCCGGAGACGACACCATACAGCCCCTTCTGGGCAGAGTCCCCCTTTAGGCATATTTTGCCGAGAGCGTCCATGAACAAAGGGTGTTCGTTGGCGATGATGTACGTGCAGTTCGAGTCCTCGGTTCTCATATAGCTGGCCAGCAGCACTTCGTGCGCCAGTTCGCCTCCTCCGGCAAGAGCGAGGAGATGCGCAAAGCAGCAGCCCAGCTGCCAGACATCGGCTTTGAGAGTGCTGGACTGCTTGTGTAACTGCTCGGGCGCTAGGTATACACGCGTGCTATCCGTGAAGTTGGTTCGGGCGTCCTTGCTAAACATCTTGCTGACGCCAAAGTCGGTAAGCAGCGGCGTGACCTGAGTAGCGCTTCCTTCGCAATGCAGAAGAATATTCTCGGGCTTGATATCCTTGTGTTTGATCTCGTTCGTGTGGAGGTAGCTGACGGCATCGGCAAGTTCGTACATGATGCGGTAGGTGGCGAGGGTCGACTCTGCGAAACCGGGCTGGAACCAAGGGCACCTCGTGACCCGCATTCGCTCCGGCATGTGGAGGAAGTCGTTCAGGGTGCATGGCGCCCACGGGGAAATCGCCAAGTGCATGGCCTCGCTGTCGTCCTTGGTCCTGAATGCTTGGACTAGCCGGACGATGTTTTTATGGTCGCAAACCTCCAGGATGCCGATCTCTCTCAGGATCTTTCCCGTGGTTTTGTCGTTGAAGACCTTGGAGAAAGTCTTGACGGCAAGGGCTTCGCCGGTGCGTTTGTAGGTGAACTTTCTCACGATGCCGTAGCTTCCTGAACACGGAGGCGCGGTGGTGTCAAGTACGTACGGCGTATCCGAGAACCTGTCGTAACTGTGAACGTAGCGGGGGCGAAACTGTTGTTCGACTCTCCCAAAGAACTCTTCTATTGTCGACCTGAAAATGACAAGATCGAGTCAGTGGGACTGGACTTGGAGTGGGTGGTCCAAGGCTGCCTTCTAGGCGCTTACAAGAAGTGCGGAGAGGCAGCTGGGGAAAAGGTCCCGCCGCCTACCAAGGCCGGTAGGACTTCCTGGACAAGGTCCTTAAGCTCAAGACCAATGTGGGTGAGCTTGTCCTCGTTGTAGTAAGCACGGGCTGTGCCGGGGAAGGCGATGTCGCTGAGAATGAACCTGGCGGCAAAGAGGGCGTTCAAGGCGCCGTCATGGCCCTGCCGTTCTTCCCGGCTGTGGAAACCGTGAATTTCGAGCGACTCAACGAGCCGGAATTTGATGCTGGCAACAGCTCGGACGATCTCGGTGGGGACGTTGTCGCCATCTGCAAGCTGATGTCCGAAAACAAGGGCCTTGAGGGACTGTACCTCAGCCGCCAAGGTCTTCGTATGGTTCCGGAGCAAGACTGTGAGGGGCTCGTCACGTGGGTGATGGGCCTCGCCCCAGATGCTGAGCCGCCGGGAAATATCGTCGCATTGGCCAAGAATCTGGCGGGTAGCCAATGAAGGAGAAACCGTCCCGGCAGCAGAAGGAGCCATGGCCCGACAGAGCTGGGGGTGAGTGCCTCGGAAGCCGACTTCAGCACAAGTCTTAGTGGAGTGAGGGTGGGTATTTGCAGGCAGCCAAGCCACAACGCCTGACATCCACAGATGGCAGGCAACGTGAGATGGTGCGGGGACTTCGGTTTCTTAGGGGTCTCCGTGTTTTCTAAGGCAGCGAAATTGGTGGCGCTCATGTGGTGGGCGACGACAGGCTACCCTTGATGTCGCGCTTCCTCGACACGTCGGCGCGCCGCGTTGATAGGGAACGCACGCTAGTGCGACGCGAGACCCGGGGTTGGCTGGGATCGACGTGTCGCTGCATGCGAGCACAGCTCGCTTCCGGTCCATGATTAGCTGACATGGACTTGGTATGTCGATGCCTGATCACCTCGAACACACCCTTCCACCAGGATTCCATCTTCTCCGCCGGACGCCTGGTCTCGCTCATGGCTGGAAAGTTTTCTTGATCGTCTTCAATGGGAGGGCGCGGCTCATGCCTGACACTGCTCGACTGGCCGCTGTGCCGCACCTGCTCGGTTCTCCGGCAGAGTTGAATTCACCGTTTTCTTATAAACGGAGAGCAATGACAGAGAAGAGGCGCCCGTTTTTGGGTCCCCAGCCCCCTGTTTTTTTGAACTCTTTCCCCAAAAGAAAACCGTGACCGCCAGTCTGTCCAAATTTTCCAGCCCTGGACAAGGGACCTGGTATTCAGGGGTTGGTCCCTCCCCCGAACCAACCACCGGGCACATCCTTTTTTGGCATATCTGTCGCCCGACACTTATTGCTGACCAATTGCGTCGGTGACGCTCAGCGAATCCGCTGTACGGAGGATGTCCTTTTGGCTCCATGTTGGCATCTGGGATATTAATTACCTATCCACCGACCCCCGAGAACCAATGGCCACAACCACTACCGAGAAACCACTACATACACCTATACCACGAAAAATAGCTCTCTCTTCACCGTAGGCTTTCATGCATCGCCAGTGCGGTGTAGGGTGTTGGGGGCCAATCAGGGGTGAGCCAACGGTGGTAGCGAACCAACGGGATGGGTGTGTGCCCCGCTGCCTCCTTATCGGGCGCGTCAGACGGCGTGCGCAGTCCATGGCGTTTTGCTGGCCGGTGATTTGCTCAATGTAAAGCCACCAACGCGTCCAGCCATGATGGCACCGCTTGGTGCTCAGTGAGTCATTTTTCCTTGGTCATTTCCGTTGCTGAAATGATCGTTGAGTACTCCGTAGGTGCCTTTGTATCAACACCCAAGGCGCTCAAGCCTGCCGCTCGGATGATGGCCGAGCTGGTCAGCACCGCCATGTTTGGCTTGCCGTTCGCCAGAATTTCCAGGTCGTTGTCTGCTAGGACACAGACAGGACGCTAGGTGCAATTATGTTCTGCTTCACCACGGCCTCGGCATAGACGACATCGGTCTCGGGGCCAGAGTATATACTCGTCGTTGCCACTGAGGGGCGTAATTAGTTGAACTTGTCCTCAATCCGACAGCGGTGACAGGGGAGCGTCGCAAGAAGAAAAATAAACAGGTCGATAGGGTGTAGTGTCCGGGACCAGAAGCGGCCTAGTCTAGAATAGTCCAGCTACCTAGGTAGGTACTCCATCACCTACCTCATGCCAAGAGGAGTTGAGCTCTTCCATTACCTATCTGAAGAGTTTAGCCCCTCAATAAACAAATCCCAAGAGCAGACCAGCCACTTGCCAACCCCGTCCCGCCCGGGTACTCCCGGGTCGCTCTTCAGCTACCGGCACTTATCCGATACTGACGACGATATCCAGGGGGGCCCTGGATGGCGATGTGACTCAACGGCGCGGGCGGATACTCCGTGGAGCCGCCACATACCTAGTGTCTGAGATTTTAGATTATCCTTGTGCGTGCCGGGCTTGAGCTGGTCGTTGGTTCCTGCCGGGCCACGCCCTGCGCCGCGATTTGGTAACCGTCACGGTGGGAGAGGCCCTGGGGGCAGGCGACGGACGCTGTGGTCTTGTGTTGTCTTGAGACGGTGTCGAGCTTCTGTGGAAATCAGTCGGGGCCGGGGAGGAAAGAGCCCTTCGTGCAAGCGCTAAATAATTTTGATGCCTAAGAATGGTGTGCCGAGCCGCCGATGGGGGTTGTCGAGGGAAGGCGCGGTAGACATCATCGGTACCGCCCATCAACTAGCGCGACCATCTGCCCTGAATACTCTCTGCCGGGCCTGGGAGCCCCTTAATTGTCTTGCACCATGATGAACTGAGTGAAATTATATTGGTGGTGCGAGAGGCGTTGGGAGGCTGCTTGAAAATTGGGTGGTTCAATGGCTGGCGCGCCACCTTCCTGTGCACCAACCCACCAAACCCCGCGTGGCCCTATTTGGCAAATCAGGAAGGTACCGAGACGACATGACCTTCTTCACCAGCAGTTGTTGTCGAGGGCTCACCCTGTTCTTTCATTGAGCCGATGGCCATCCTAGCAACGCTAATATCTCCTTGTTCTCTCTGAACCAAAAAGCTTGTCGGGGATGTTGCCGGTCTTGCCCTGTCTTCCGCTGTAGATGAAAACTTAGAATATTATTCATCCTTTGCAATTATTCCAATCCGGTCGTGTTCTCAACGCCTGTGCTCCGAAACACTGCGGAGGCCTCGGTTGACAAGCTCCCCAAGTCGCATCAAGACTCGGTTCCCAGACCACTACCAGATTTCCTTTGCCTTGCGCTCCTGCTAGGCCACACAAATAAATTTTCTTGCACTTGTCCCTCCTCCCATACCTGAATAGTGCTTCCGTGGTTGGGAGAATATGCTGGTTCCAAGCACAACAGCTGATGCAACCAAGGGCTCATCCCAAAGGAGTTTCGTGCCTCCCTCGCCTGGACAACATCACCTCTAACCACTCGGGCAACGCACGGTGTCCCTCCTCACTCCTCACTCTTTAACAAGACCTCACTTGATATTCCTTTTCCTCTCGTATCTTCTTACGTCCTTTTTGGCCAACAACAAACCCCAGCCACCCGTAGCGGTGTCCTCTCTCGTTTCTCTCTCCCTCCTTCGTCTCTTTCCGCCAGACGCGATTTGAGACTTTTTTCTGTTCTGCATCTCTCATCTTTTTTCGCCCCTCACTCTCCTTCACCCTCCTCCACTCGACCGATTCAGCGGGCCGCAGCCAAAATTCTCTTCTTCTTTTTTCTTCTCCCATCATTACCCTTCTCTCTTTATTTCCATTGCTCCCGCCGAGCGTCAATCCCACTACACTTCTCGAAGCCATCAAACCTCGACGTCTTCGTCCCCATTCCCGCTTCCTCCCTCACACCGCACAATCAGCGAACCCCAAAACTACAACCTCTGCTCCTGCCGCGAGCAACTATCGCCAACTTTACCCATTCCCGAAACCCGCGAGCGCAAATTTATTTGGCGCCACGCGCCATCCTCCAGGCGACGATTTCTCAAGGACTTTTCCGCGCGTCACCACTTTCATCCTCTTCCTCCAATCTGCCATTCTTCAGTCACTCGCTTTAATCCCAACTTTTATCACTTCTTTCCGTAAAAGGCGGTACTTCGTCCTTGCCTCTTCTCATCCATCCCCAGGTAAACTCTCACCGAGCAAACCCTTTCTTGGACCCCTTCTGTTTCTTCGATGCGGTTGTCAACTGAGTTTCTCTCTGACTTGAGGATATCGCTGACTTTCAAGCAACTGCCAAAGAGTTCCCGGCTTTCTTTCCGTGGGAAATTTACTCCAATCTTCTGCTTGAACCTCGACGGCATAGGGCTTGTCAATTCACTCAGCACCGCGAGAGAGCCCGCCTTGTGAGTCCTTGAGGTGTGGGATCTTGTACTTGTCGTTCTGCCCGCTGACGTGCCACAGAAGTTCAGATGCCTGAGTCTCTTCTTCAAAGCGACCGGGGCGGGCCGTCGAGCCCCGAAGTTGCCTCGGACGTGGAAGATGGGGAGAGCAGTCTGTTCGTGGACCAAAACGACGAGATCAAGAGCGAGAACGAGAGCAATTTTGGACTTCAGAATGAGGACCGTGACCGCCAACGCCGGCTAAGCAAGGGCGGCCAACTCTTCAGTGAGGAAGTCCACATCTCCGAATTGTACGACGACAGTTCGGACGACTCGGACTCCGACAGGTGCATCATCGTTGACAGAAACGACATTCCGGACGATGTGAAGGCCAAATTTGCGAGGTTCGAATTTGGGGGGTATCCTGACGCTGCGGGAGATGTCGTCTGCCTGGGCTCCGTTCGCGTCAAAGCGGATGAGGAAGACGACATCTTCGGCGTCCTTCGTGACGCAGACAATGAGCCCGATGCCGATGCCGATGCCGACCCCGATTTTGAGATGGATGAGCACGACGGTTTATCTGATGGGGAGGGACCGAGGAAGCGTCGTCGGCGGGCCCTTAAGCGCCAGGCAAAACCAAGCAGAACCTTCCTGCCGGCGCACGGCCCACCTCAGCAACCCCAAGAAGAATGGACCATGCCCAGCATCGAGGAGTTGGGCGAGCTCTACAGCGAGGCGGAGGATTTGAAGGCGTTGGCTGCACAGGGGGTCATGGGCCTGCCGCAGAGGGTGCGTCTGGCGAAATTGGTTGCAAAAATTGCAACTATCGAGAAGGTGGCGGCACAGCAACCACTCGGCGCCGGATCCTCGAGCGAGGTTCCGGGAGACGACCAGCTATCTCATGAGGGAGAAGGGGAAAGCAAGGCCCGGAGACGACCGCCAAAGACGGCCAAGGAGAACTGGGAACGGGAATATGCCGAGAAAGGTTCGGGCATTCGCAACGTCACGGAGCCATCCAACAAGAGGAAGCGAGCCTCAGCCAAAAACAACGGCAAGAACAACAACCCAAAGGAGAGCAGGTTGATGCATATGCTCAAGGACTCGAATCCCATCATGGCTAGAGCAGCACAAGGCGCCATCCCCATGCCCGGGCCGATCCAGGCCACCAGACAGCAGGACCAGCTGAAGGCCATGAAGGAATTTCTCTTCAACATCACAGGCAATACCAAGTCGCACTCCAAGCTGGAAGATCAGCGACGTCTAAAAGAAGCCATCAAGTCCTTTGGCTATAGGAAGGTTCGGGTCCGCAACGGGAAGTGGGAGCTGAGAACGGGCATGCTCTCGACACTCTACAACCACCAGCTGGTCGGCGTCTCATGGATGCTTCGCCAGGAGTTCTCTCCAAACGGCCCATACGGCGGAATTTTGGGTGATCAGATGGGTCTAGGAAAGACAGTTCAGCTACTCAGCGCAATGTCTGCAAATCGCCCCAGCGCAGAAGACATTGCGGAAGGCCGTCACCAGACGCTGATTGTGGCTCCGGCGGTCGCCATCGAACAGTGGAAGCGGGTGATCAACAAACACTGCGACAAGTCATTCATCAAGGCAGTACACCACTACCGAGCGAGCCAGAAGGTCCCAGAAGAGGTCTGGGGGAGTGCGAATGTTATGTAAGTCTGAGCACCCGCCCAGCCCCGAGCTGACTCCAGAGACAGACTGGCCGGAAGAGAAATTACTGACCTCTCACCGACCAGCCTTGCGAGCTACAACGAAGTTGCGAACGCCTACCCCTCCGACGCGGAACTGAGGCGGATCGCCGGCATGAAGCTGGATGACGAGGAATGGGCAAAAGAGTTCGACGAGATCCGAGGTGAGCTGTTCAAGCACAAGTTTTTCAGGGTGGTTTTGGACGAAGGCCATGCCATCCGGAATCACAGAACCAAGAGTGCGTTGACCCCCTCCACTTCTCTGTCTCTCTGTTCTCTGAAACTGACGACCACTGCAACCAGCCGCCAAAGCATGCATAAACTTGACCAGCACATACCGATGGCTGTTGCCAGGCACTCCCTTGCACAACTCTACTGATGGTAAATAAGCCTTTGCGTGCTTCGTTTTCCTGTTTGGGCCTTGATCACCCCGGTTGACCGACTGTCCTCCAGAGTTCTACCCCTACTTCCAATTCCTCGGGGCATACTGGGCCGAAGATCTCGATGAATTCTCAAAGCAGTTCGGCGATCTGGAGAAGGACGACACAAAAAACCGGTTGAATGCCGTGGTTTCGAGCATCATGCTCCGGAGGTATGAGATGAGACCAGGCAGAGTTGTTCTTGGTTAACCATCCATCTCACCATTGCTCGTCAATTAGGCGCGTTGACGACACGTTCCTCGGCGCCCCTATTCTCGAAATACCTCTGACGCATGAGCCCAAAATGATCTGGATTGACCTGAGCGTTGAGGAGCGGCTCATCTACCGGTTCGTCCCTCTCGCTGTACCCCTTTCTCTTGGTCCCAGTACTAATTGATGCCGTTGACACAGTCGCCTCGAGAGCCGTTTCAGGGACAACATGAGCACGCACATCGAGGCCGGAATTGCAGACAAAAAGATGCGCACGTACTTGTCGTATCTCACCCGTCTTCGGCAGGCCACTGCACATCCATTCCTCCTGGAAGGCACCCTCCGGGCCAACTTTACCCTCGAGGATTTTAACTACCTGCGGAAGCAGCTGATCAAGGTCGGAGGAAAGACCGACATGCACAAGCAGATCCAGCGCTGGGTCGACATGGAGTACGAGGGAATCGCAGATGAGGTGGTGACGTTTGGACAGAGCCGGTTCGGCTACGCATTTGACATGACTGAAGAGCTCGGGGGAATTGAGGCTCGCAAGACCATGGCCGACGTCATTTGCCAGATCTGCTACGATACGCCCGTCCTGCCCAAGATCACCGAGGTGAGTGCCCCCCGCGTCCAAATCATGGTCAGCAGCTCACTGTGCAGTGCGGACATACCTTTTGCCGGGACTGCATCGAGGGAGAACTCAAGATCAGGAACTGCTGCCCGACCTGCAATGCCCATGTCTTGCAGACTGAAGATTTCCTGGAGCCCGAGGGGTTGCCGGACGAAGAAGATGAGGAAGACAACGAGGGTGGCCACCAGAAACCGAGGCGGAGCCGGAAGAAGAAGGAAAAGGCAGTAGGCGACGACGCCAACTGGGTCCAGCCCAAGATGAAGGACAGCTCCAAGTGGATGGAGCGCTACGACGAGAACTACCCTGACAAAATCCTCGGCGCCAGCGCGAAGACAATCGCCGTCAAGAACCAGATACTTCTGTGGCAGAAGGAGGCTCCTGACGACAAGATCATCGGTACGTACCAACCCGAACACTCCCGTCTCTCTCGCCCCCAACTTAACCAACCCTCAACCAAAACAGTCTTTGTCAACTGGGCCAAACTCGCCTGCATCATCGGCCGCATGCTCAACGAAGAGCAAATCCCCTTTCTCTACTACTTCGGGGACCTAAAGCTTGACCAAAAAGACGCAGCCATCACCACATTCCAAACCAACCCTGAGATCAAAATCCTGGTACGTCCCCTCCCCTCCCACCATCCCTTCCCAACTAACACCCCATAACTAGGTCGCCTCCCTCCGCTGCGGCGGGCAAGCCCTGAACCTCACCGCCGCCAACCGCGTTCTGTCCGTGGACCAGTGGTGGAACACGGCGATGGAGACGCAGGCGTTTGGCCGGGTGCACCGGATCGGGCAGGAGAAGGAGACGCACTTTGCCAAGATCCTGGTCAAGGACACCATCGACGAGCGCTTGCTGCAGATGCAGATGGACAAGAAGCTCCGGATTGGAAAGGCGTTGGGGGAGGGCCAGGAGGGGAAGGCGATGCTGACGCTTCCGGAGTTGATGAGGCTTTTTGGTGGTGAGGAGAAGGAGAAGGAGGAGGAGGGTGGGGGGGAAGGGGAGGGC
>FTCU01000681.1_pt1 | contig 21558 bp, 23 predicted proteins | sample 1639521 | NCBI WGS metagenome assembly FTCU01 (sample SAMEA3914864, study PRJEB12502) | metagenome | biome: forest; material: soil | place: USA | collected 2012-03-12 | depth 0.3 m
CCGAGATGGCCCGGACACGTATGCCGTGCGGAGGCACAAGGAGAGGTCGCACGAATTCCTCTGGGTCAAGGACGAAGGGCTCCTCGCCAACGGGACCAATGGCGTGCAATGCTGGGACACGGCTTTCGCCATCCAGGCCGTCATGGATGCCGGGCTTACCGAAAGCCCCCGGTGGCGGCCTATGCTTCTCAAAGCCCTCGAATTCCTCGACGACCAACAGATCCGAGAGAACGTCAAGGATCAGGACAAGTGTTACCGCCAGCAACGCAAGGGAGCATGGGCCTTCAGCAACAAAGATCAGGGCTACGCCGTGAGCGACTGTGTTTCAGAAGCCCTGAAATCCGTCATTATCCTGCAAAAAACACCCGGGTTTCCCACCTTGATTGACGACCAGCGCATCTTCGACGCCATCGACACCCTTCTAACGTACCAAAACTCTAACGGCAGCTGTTCCTCCTACGAGCCCCCACGCGCCGGCTCTTGGATGGAAATGCTCAACGCGGCCGAGGTCTTTGGTCGGATCATGGTCGAGTACGAGTACCCCGAGTGCACCACCGCCGTCGTCACGGCCCTGTCCCTCTTCCACCAGCACTGGCCCAACCACCGGGCCAAGGAGATTGAGAAGTTCATCGACCGCGCGGTGGCGTGGATCAAGACCAACCAGCGACCGCATGGCGGCTGGTACGGGAGCTGGGGTATCTGCTTCACCTACGCGACCATGTTTGCGCTTGAGAGCCTGTCCAGCATCGGCGACACCTACAAAACCAGCACACACTCCAAGCGGGGATGTGATTTCCTCATTTCCAAGCAACGCGAAGACGGCGGCTGGTCCGAGCATTACAAGGTCAGCCTCTCCCCTCCCCACAATCACGCGTCAACTTGGACCTGAATCATCAACTAACCACCACCCCAACCAACCAGGCCTGCGAAACTGGCGAATACATCGAGCACCCCTCAGGCTCCCAGGTAGTCATGACTGCGTGGGCCCTGATCGGGCTGATGAAGACCGAGTACCCGGACAAGGAGCCGATCAAGAAGGGTATCAAGCTGATTATGGAGCGGCAGCAACCCAACGGCGAATGGCTGCAGGAGGCGATCGAGGGCGTCTTCAACAAGAGTTGCATGATCTCGTACCCCAACTACAAGTTTACCTTTCCCCTGAAGGCGCTAGGCATGTTTGCGCATAAGTACCCCGACGAGACAGTCCTATAGAAGGGAAACGGGAGGTTGCTGTTACAGGTTCTTTATTTAGGCATTCGAGGCTGGCAGGTCTCACGTAATGGTAATAATATCGATTGTCGCCGCCTACGAGGAAGCAGACCAATCGATGAACATACATACACAGACGCTGTTGATTCTCATACCCTAGTTGCTAGTACTGCTCCGCTGCAAACCAACGCCCAAGGTCGTTCCAACCCCGCCCACCCGCGAATTCGGTAGCACGCCGCCCCCCTCAGCCAAAGGAATTGCCGAATAGTGGTGCTTCGTCTGAGAACACCAGACTTGGGAATGACCGCAACGACGAAGCCGAAGACGACGACGATAACGACGACGATGACGAGGAGCCAAGAGAAGAATCACTCTCCAACTAAGACGCATCATCAGCAGCATTGAAAGACTTGCTCTCGTCCCGGATGCTCTTGAGCTGGCCCGCAAAATCCCTGCTAACCCATTCCCAGTAGCTGGTCCATACTTGGTTCGAAGCTGCACCGGCCGCTCCGCCGGCGGCGCCTGCCGTCGTGTTCAGGGCTGCTTTATTAAGTTTGTCCCCGAGAAGTAGGGTGAGGCGCAGGACCGCCTTGTTGGCCTCATCTTGCTTCTCAATTTCCTGCTTGACGGCGTTGTCCTTGAGCTTGTGGGACAGCGTCTTCCGGAAGCCGTCAGCGATCGAGTCGAGCCGACGGATCGTCTCGTCCGCATCGAGATAGACGAGCTTGGACACCATCAGATTACAGAGGGACCTAATGTCGTTGTCGTCCGTGAGGCCGGCCACGATGCGATCATAAAGCTCAATGGTGCTGACCCGGGAGAAGGCAGTCTCCATGAGGGCGTAGAGAGTCTCGTACGCCGCCTGAAACACAGTCTTGTTAGAAGGGAATTCTCCGCATGGCCAGGAGCGTATTTCCCACGTACCTTTCGCACTTCCAAGCCATCATCGATAATGTGCTTAAACGGACCCATCTGAACCTCACGGATCAGCTCCGGCTTGACGACCGTTTCGTTCATAACGAACGGCATCAGCTGGTTCAGGTGGGTCAGGATCAGCTCGGGCTTGTTGTGCGCTGCCGAGGTCAAAGTGGACATGGCGTGGCGGCGGATCTCCATCTCCGGATCACTGAGCGAAGTCTTAAGCATGTTGACAAGATAATTCCTCAGCACCGCATCAAACCCCTCGTTGTCGTCGGGGAGCGTGTATCGGAGAGCCTGAACCGCGATGGCCCTCAGCACCAGGGATTGATTTCTGAACAAGGACTGCTGGACCGTTAGCAATTGAAACCATGGCAGTGAGAAAAAAAAAACCGACCTCGAGTTTGGGCATGTATGTCGTTGGATCGATGATGACCATGCGTCCCACGCATTCAGCACAGACGGCCTTGTTGTCTTCGATGTCGCTGGCCGCAAGGATCTGCTCCCAGATAGACGTAGAGAATTGACCAATCTCGGTGGAAGACAGCGCAACTTGCTGGAGAATCTCCTTGATCGATTGGAGAAGCAGGTATTGCTTGCCACCCTTTTGTTGCATAGACTGGAGGATGACGGGCAGGTAAACAGAGACGTTGCCTGCTCCAGCTCGCCCGAGGGCGATAGCCGCCGAGACCGACACCTTGTCGTACTCATTCGTGAACTGCTCCAAGAAGAGTGTCGGCGGGATTGGGAACTTGGTGCCGAGGCGCAATCCAGCTTCGCCGATGACAGCCAGCGCGAGACTGCTTCTAGCTTGGTCTCCTGAGCTGGCACTAATCTCCCGGACAAAGCTGTCCAGCGTAACGCCGGCCGAGTCTCCGCTCGCAACAAGAAGGGTACCTATCACTTTACCGACAATCGAAGGATCTCCGCCAACGCCAACGTCCTTCAAGAACGCCCCCATCAAGGGCTTGCCTTGACCCATCTGGCCGGCCTGGCTGACAAGGACGAGGAGAGAGTCGAGGACGGTGCCAGCTACATTGGTCTGGAGAAGCTTGCACAAGGATTCAATGAGTTGCTGGGTCATGACAACGCTCGGCATGTCTTGAGTGAGTCGAGCCAGCACGAGAAGTCCGGGGCCGAGCAGCTGAGCATCATTGTTATTGATGACAGGAATCAACGCAGCGACGACGTCGTGCACCGTGGTTTCATCGAGTGTGCCATTGGTAGCGGGTGATAGGACGAGGTGCTTCAGCGCCATGACGCTTGACCCCCTCAGGGCGCGATTTGACTTTCGCAGTTGAGACGCCAGCTCGACGACAACCTGGCGAGTCCATAGTGGCTCGAATTGAATGGCATCTGCCGACATGGCAGCAGCTGTGTCGACGGCCCGAACGGCGGCCAATCTAGTTGTCTCGTTCTTGAGCCTGTCGAGAAGGCAGACAAGGGCTGCCTTGCGCTTGTCGTCGGAGAGGAGGGTCGAGCCCTCGGCGCCAGATGTCCGGGCCAAGAGTGTCCCAAGTGCATGAATCGCCTTTTGTCTGACTTCGGCGTCCGCATCGCTAGCCGTTGCTCGATCGATGACTACCCCATAGAGCTTCTGGAGCTCGCCCTTGAACTTCTGAGCCGTCATTCGAGACCGCGGTGGAGTTATGGCCTTGATTGTCTCCTCGACCGTCTGAACAGCTTCGCCAGAGATCTTGTAAAAGCGATCGTGAGCGACAGCAACCACGCCGGTGACGATTTTGGAGAGATATGGCTGAAGCACCGCTGAAGAGTGGTTCTTTGAAATGTCGCTGGTCAGGCGAAGTGCAGCAATTCTCAAGGTTGTGGCCGTAGCAGAAGCGCCGCCGCCGGTGGAGGAGAGGGACGCCGAGGTGGACGCAGCGCTCGTTGGCTTGATTGCCTCAATGACAGGCTCGATAATCTGGTCAAAGTAGGACTCCAAGCCGCCTCTCTGCACGCACACCATGTCATCCAAGAGCTTGATAGATGCCTGTTTGGTGGGAATAAGCTTCCCCTTAAGCAACTTAGTCAGCGACTTAACAATGGCTGGCGTGAGAGCGGCCAATTCGGCACGGGGGCCGGTCGTGGGAACCTTCTCCTTCGTTGGCGAAGTGAGGCCGGTGCCGGAAAGGTCGGACGAGGTCATGGAGAGAGCGAAGGAGGACATGCCGCCCGCCACACTGCTCTGGCGCCGCCGTTTCCGGCTAGCAGGCGGCTGGCTGAGGTAGTCGCCCTGCGCGCTGTCGAGAGCAAAGGGAGAAAGCACGCCTTCTCCAGTCTTTCGAACTAGCAGTGCCATTGCCGACAGAACTTCGAGTCGCACATTTTCCTCGCGCTCGCTGAACCTCTTAGCCAGAGCGGGAGCCACTGTGCTGTAGAGCACACCGCTGTCAAGGAGATCGCCGCTGCTCCGCGTTGAGATGATGGTGTGCAGCCCCTTTGCTGCGCAGCGTCTCACCTTCCAGCTGGCGTCGTCATCGTCATCGAAACCACCAGCGGCTTCGAACTCGTCGTCCTCCTCGAACTCATCTTCGTCATCTTCGTCTTCCATTTCTTCGTCATCCTCGTCGACGGCATAGTTGGGGTCGAATTTCAGATACCGAGTGCAGGCTTCGATGGCTTCGTTTGTGAAAGGACGCATCTGCAGCGGGCATGAGGAGAGAAAGGCCTCCAATGCTACAAGCGCAGCCTCTCGGACCTCGTTGAACTCGAGAGTGGCTCCTTCACCCTCGCTAATCTCGGCAAGTTGTGCTTGAAGCTCCTCTTCGCTCAGGACACGAAGAACCAGGGGCGCCAACTCGGAAAGATGGAGACCAAAGCGGTAGGGAATCGAGCGCGCCATAGAGCCCAGCACCGTTATGTAAAGACGACGGGTGGTGTCCTTCAGCTGCGGGTGGTTTAGCGCATTGGAAATTCGCTTGATGAAGACGGCCAGGAGGCCGTCGGGAAGGTAGTGGGCGAGCATCGAGATGGCGACGACGGCCCTCTTCTTGACCACAGAGTTTCCCTTGTCCTTTTCCAGAATTGCGACGACCGCATTGTGTAGAGCCTCAATCTCGAATGACTGAAGCATGGGGCCGAAGCAGCGGACGACTTCAATGAGCACGTCGACGGAATCAGAATTCGGGTCCTCTGGATCCAGGAGAGGCGGGCTGTTCTTTCCGCCAGAGACCGCTTGGCCGAGGAAGCGAGGGATGAGCACCCTGCTGATACTGGAGTACGCATCGTTGGCTTCTTTCGTTGGCGCCATGCCAGGTACCGGCCGGGGCAGTGCTTCCACGACGGCTCGGATGGCCATGGAGGGAATGGAGTTGTCGACCGAATTCTTCAGCTTCAGGCCGCAAAGCTTGTCCATCAGCGGCACCATCAGTTGCGGGGCGATCTTTTTGACCAGCGGACCAAGGCTACACAAAATCAGTGTTAAACGAGTTTTGACCAGACAGGTCCTGGCTGATGAACATTACCATTTTATCGCCTGATTCTGGACCTCGCCATTCTGATCGTCCAAGGCCTGCACGACTTTGTCGACGGTCCGGGCTGCCGTGTTATAGTCGTGATTCAGGAAATCTTGCTTCGCGATTGTGAAGACCGTGAGGAGGTCGTTTAGCGCCATAAAGCGGAAATCAGGGTCGGCATCGGTGATTTTGGTCAGAAGCTGGCTGACCGTTTGGGGGGTAGGATTTGCTGGGATAGTGGTCGCCATGGCGGGCAACTCGGCGAGCCAGCGACAGCTCGTTCAGGTGTGGTCGGCGGTCTGCGGATCGAGAGTCGGGATGCGGGAGAGTGCTGTCGTAAGGTTGAAAGTCAGCATCTGTACTCAAGAAAGCTCCAGGCATACATCCCAGCACGCACAGTCGGGTCAGACTCGGGCGAGTAAAGGCGGGTGTTTGTCAGTGCGGGGAACGGGCCAGCATCAAACACTCCTATCATTCAACCTCGTCGCAAAGCCTTGGGCGATTGATGGGAAAGTGGAGGGCAAACGTAAACTTTCTGGCCCAGAAAGATTGCCTGGAAGGTGTGAGGTTGTTGTTGACTTGTCGGTTCATTCACCTCCCCACCCTGGAAGCTTGGAAGGGATCGATCAGGCAGCTGTCTCGAGCCGGTGCTGTTGGTGGTGAAAGTGGACCTAAGGTTGGTGGGGCTCCGCGGGGTCAACGCTCAAGCCATGGAACTGAACAGCCTGACAGCCTCGACCTCGACAGCTAACGTTAGCGTAAGGTGGAGCCGTTGTGGTGGGGAGCGCGCCAAGGTCGAATATGGGTGGGTCGCGACGCTTGCCGAGCGTGCCTTGTGGCAAGGGCTTCACACTTCCCCATCGTAGGTTGGTCAGGGGCCGAGTTGCAAAGATAGGTACGGCGAAGTCCGCATTGCTTGGGATGGACAGTTTACCCATCACACAAATCTACATGTCGAAGTTCGCCGTGTCTGTACACGGGAGCATGCTGGGATAATGTCAGAGATGGCAGAGCTTTGACCCGCTTCGTGTGCGCATGTGCTCTGGAGAGCGAGCCCTACGTCACTCTGCCCTCCCAACCCGAGGTCTTGACAGCACTTTTCTGGTTCTCTGATGCTACAAATATGTTCCCTCTTGGATCTGTTGTCTACATCATCAGTATTGCAGAACTCTAACAACTCCAAGCCATGCTTGCCAGCAGATTTTCGATGCTGCGTCCGACTCTCCGGGCAGCCGTTCGGCATGTGGGCCGAAGAGGCTACATCACTCCTAGTCGTTCTAGTCGCCAGGAGCGTGTCGGGCTGGCCAGCGACAGGCCGTGGTAAGCTTCTGACAGCAAAGCGTGACAGGAAATCCTCCGTCTTCTGCTCTGCAGCAGATTGTTAGAAGGGAAACTGACGACACCCAATGTCACCCTGCTCTAGGCAGATTGCCGCATTGGCCGTGACAGTTCCAGGTGTGATGTACCTGCGCAAGGGCAACACCCTGCCGCCTAGCGCCAGCAGCTCCGGTAGCCCCGGGAAGCCACGTATGCTTCATACGGAGCCAGCTAGGAAAATTCCCAAAATCGAGTCCAAGAGGGAGACGGGAGTGAGTGCAATCAGCAGCAGCAGCAGCAGCAGCAGCAGCAGCGGTGGCAGCTCTGAGGGTGTGTCGACGCCACCCTCTGTCTAACTCGGGCCAAGTCGGAACGACCCAGAAGAGATGTGAGTTGACATCCATCATTCCAACGTTCCATTCGACGGCACTGACACATGCAAGCCAGAATTGGACTGGCGAGCAACCTTTTCAATGGATTGGTCCAACTGATGAGTAGCTGAGGGCGTGGGATATTTAAAAAGGAGAGCAGGAGACAGATCAACATGGTGCTACTCTGGGGTTTGTTGAGAGCCGAGACTGATGCATCTCCCTCCCCACGGAATTTAAGGGACCCTGGAACTGTTTGGCATCAGGGAGAGCTGATGCTGGTGAAAACAGAAAAGAATCCGAGAATTGGAGTCTAAGTACCTACTATTTCCAATTTGAAAGAACCAAAAGGCTTTCTCCATTCGCAGCAACTCATTTTTGGACCATCCTGCAAGGCTGCAACCGCAGCGTCCGGAACGCCGGCTGTTGTCGATTTTACCCCGCCCCCGCGTTCCACCACGCCTCCGGCTTAATAAAACTCTGCCCCGCCAGGCCTTTGTCAGCCCATCCATCCATCACGACACGGGAGTCCCGTCCCGCTGTTTACACCGCCCCCCAAAAAAACAAAAAAAAAAACAAAAAAACAAATTGGATTTACCGCCGGCTTGATTCCCTCTGTTCGATCCCCGATCCAACCCAATTCCATCCGACCACCTCCCAGCAACCACAAGCACCATCCCATAGCCACCCCTCAAAATGGCCACCCCCGAACCCCTCACCATTAACGTCGGCACGCGGCGCTCCGCCCTCGCCCTACGCCAAACCGAGCTGGTGATCGCCGCCCTCACGCAAGCACATCCGCACGCCTCGTTCCACGTGCACACCATCTCGACGATGGGCGACCGCGACAAGACGACCCCCCTCCCGGCGCTGGGCAAGGGCCTGTGGACGACGGAGCTGGAGGCGTCCCTCCTCTCGCGCGAGGTTGACATGATCGTGCACTCGCTCAAGGACATGCCGACGACGCTCCCAGCGGGGTGCGTGCTGGGGTGCGTGCCGGCGCGCGAGGACTCGCGCGACGTGGTCGTCTTCAGCCGCGCGCACGAGCAGGCTGGGCGGTACAAGTCGCTGCGCGACCTTCCCGAGGGCGCGGTGGTTGGCACCAGCAGCGTGCGGCGCGCTGCGCAGCTCAAGAGGCGGTACCCGGGCCTGGTCTTTCGGGACGTGCGGGGGAACATCGACACGCGGCTGAAGAAGTGCGACGAGGAGGGGTACGACGCCATCATCCTCGCCGCCGCGGGGTTGTTGAGGTTGGAGTTTGGGGCCAGGATCGCGCAGTTCCTCGACTCGAGCACCGAGGGCGGCGGATTGCTGCACGCGGTGGGCCAGGGCGGGCTGGGGTTGGAGGTGCGGGCGGATGATGAGAAGATGAAGGCGTTGTTGAAGGCGGTCGAGGATACGCCCACCATGACGGCGTGCTTTGCGGAGCGGAGCGTGATGCGCACGCTGGAGGGCGGGTGCAGCGTGCCGATTGGCGTGGAAACGGACTGGGTGGAAGAAGACGAGGGCGGGAAGATGAAGAAGAAGCTGAGGTTGCGGGCGGTAGTGGTGAGCCTGGACGGCAAGCAGGCGGTGGAAGGTGAGCGGACAGAGGAGGTCGCCAGTCTGGCGGAAGCAGAGGCGCTGGGCAAGGCGTTGGCACAAGAGTTGGCTGGGAGGGGTGCCCAGCAGATCTTGGACGATATCAACAAGTGCCGCGATTCAGGGGCAGCCGTCAAGGTTGGCGATGTATGAGGGTTGGAGTGTACGAGGGGATCGAGTAGCAACTACGCTGGCTTGCATGTATGATACGCTGGATTTATCTTCCCATTTCGGCCCCCGACCGGTATTTGCTCGTACAAGCGGCCGTTGAGAGCCTCCCTTTCGCGAGACTGTGCCACTTTATATCTCGTGGCCCGCCCGCCTGGTGAACGCCGGTTCAAACTGAGATGCGTAAAACCAAAACCCCGGTTACCCCATCGGCCCGTCATGGTAGAAGCCCCCAGGCCCCTCCCTATCTGTCTATCAGGTGTTGAACTGTCGGAAAAAATCATGATAACCCCACTTTCTTCCGTGCCGTGCTCGCCCGGAGCCCCACCGAGCACCCTCCCGCTCCGCCCGCAGCACAGCCGAGTTTAGTGCTCGCCCTCCTCGGCCGTGAACGCCTCGTACGCGGCGGGGTCCATCAGCGTCTCGAGGTCCTCCAGGCCCTGCTGGGTGACCTGGACCTTGGCGATCCAGCCGCCGCCGTGCGAGTCGTCCTCGGCGACCTGGTTGATGGTGCCCGGCTTCTCCTCCAGCACCTGATTGATGTGGGTAATCTTGCACGAGATCGGAGCGTTGATGTCGGCGGCGCTCTTGACCGACTCGACGGCGCCGATTGCGTCACCGGCCTGCACCTCCTTGCCTTCTTCCGGCAGCTCGACGTAAACGATATCGCCGAGCTGCTTGGCAGCATACTCGCTGATGCCCAGGACGCCCGTCTTCTTGTCGGCGGAGAGATCGATCCACTCGTGCTCCTTGGTGTATTTCCTGATCGCATCTGGAGCTCGGGGGTAGCCGAGGTTAGCACGAGTTCACCAGAACTTGGGGCTCGCGGGCGTTCCTCACTTGTGGCGGTCACCGAGAAGGGCCGGACGCCGAGAGAGCGGACGGCCGAGTTCCTGGCAACGGCAGAGGCAGAGAAAGCCGCGGGGCGGGCGGCCCTGAGGCACCGCGCAATTGAGGCCATTGCGGAGGATGTGTGGGGGGTGTAGTTGCTTGGAGGCGGGTAGCTCAAGAGCGGTTGACACAGATTTGGGTGGGCTGCGCAGAAGACGAAATCGAATGACGAAGCTCGGGACGGAGCTTGGTGGTGGTTGGTGGAGAGCCGGCAATCGCCGGCCAGCTGGCTGCCAGCCAGTCAAAGCTCGAGCTACGGCCGAGGCTGTCTCCCGCTCACGCATGTTCTGGACCCCTGCTCCGGCGCTGCAAACTGACAAGACCTCCAACACAACCCCGCAGTCAAAACAAGAGACAGGAGAGGAAATTTGATAGTGAGGCGAATATAACAGCCCTGCGAATCAAGGCGTGTAATCGGCGGTTCTGGCAAGAGCCGCTGCACGCACCCCGATCAGGAATATTTTTTGTTTTGGTTCGGTTTTATTTACAGAAACCATCCGAGGGGCTTGTTGTTGTCTCTGTTGATTGTTTTCTGCGATTCCAATAAGGTATCTATCCTTGCACTCCACATTGAAGTTGTCACGCGTCCGGCCTTGATTCTTTGCTTCCTCCCAGTGCAGATCATCGGATCGCGTCGCGGAGCCCGCATTAAGCGCGTCGAGTGACGTGCTGCAGGCACTCTATCAACTGAAAACACTAGTCAACAACAGGTGTCCCCAGCTGCCGCGTGTGGCTTCTCACTTCTCCAGACGGAACCCGTCCCCTGCGCTGGCGTGGCGCCAACCCCTGGTAACCGTGGGGTTCAGCCCAGCTGGTGCCCACTGCGTGCAGTGGCTTCGGCCAGTCTCCCAGGGCCCTCTCTGCCTGCTGCAGTTCCATCCAAGCCAGGCTGCACTCTCACGTTCCGCATTCCAGCATTTTGTTTCCCGACTGCCCACCTCTCCACGAATCGTGACAAGCTGCTCCAGCGTGCACTCGAGTGTTTCCCGCAGTGCTGCATTGGGCCGGGCGACCGAGCCAGCAACTGGCGGGAATTCAAGGAATCCAAACGGCAAACGGGTGCACAGGAGCACAGGAGCAACACAGAGGCCCATCGACCCGACCCGACCCTAAACCAAGCTCCGCACCCGATCCTCCACCCACTTCGTTTGCGAGACGCCGGAGAGGTGTGAGACTCAGCTGGCATCCCCCCGCTACCGCGTTCTATGAAGCCGCCGTCCGGCTAGTTCAAGACCACACTGCTCATTAATTCTCTATCCTCGTTCTCGCCATCAGACGAACGTCATCCGAACACCCGACCCCCGAACCCCGAACCCTCTTGCGCTCGGCCCTGGCGCACTGCGCAAGCGCTCTCTGAGCCCCGATCCGCCGATTGTTGACAACCACATCTTACCGCCGGCGCCTGCGTCCAGCCTTCACCCTGGATTCCTCACATTTTCAGGCGGGCGCTCCAGCCCATTTCCACAGCAGTGTGGACACCATGGAGCAGGAGCAAACCATAGCTCCGGCCTCTGGCCTGCCCGCTGATCTGGCCTACGATCCGATCCCCGCTGCCGCCCCGGTCCCGGCTCTGACCCCAACCCACGCGCACGACGACACGCTCGGCGGCTCCCTCGGCGGCTCCCTTGGCGGCTCCCTTGGCGGCACCCTCGGCGGCGTCATTGAAAGCCCGCCGCCGCACCACACTCTCCCCGACCACAATGCCCACCATGTTCACAATGCCCACAGCATTCACAATATCCACGACCAGAACGGCTATCATGAGCAACACCACTTCCAACCACAGCCTGTTGATCACAACGTCAACATCTCCCCGCGCTCACACTACCCGCCCGACAGCACAGACGGCGAGCCGACCGCCCGGTACGCAACCCCGCCCATTCCAGCACCCCCGGTATCCCGTCCTCCATCTGGGCTTTCGGGACATGGCGCCGCCTACGGTACGGACCAGGCCTCTAGGGCAGGCAGCAACGGTGCGTCGGCCGAGTCCCAGAATCCCGGGCGCAACCACGTCGTGATCAAGGTCGGCATGGTGGGCGATGCCCAGATTGGCAAGACAAGTCTGATGGTGAAATATGTCGAGGGGAGCTGGGACGAGGACTACATCCAGACGCTGGGCGTCAACTTCATGGAGAAGACCATCAGCATCCGCAACACCGAGATTACCTTCAGCATCTGGGATTTGGGCGGCCAGCGCGAGTTCGTTAACATGCTACCGCTGGTGTGCAACGATGCTGTGGCCATTCTGTTCATGTTCGACCTAACACGGAAAAGCACCCTGAACAGCATCAAGGAGTGGTATCGGCAGGGGCGCGGTTTCAACAAGACAGCCATCCCGGTGCTAGTGGGGACAAAGTACGACCACTTTGTGAACCTGTCTCGTGAGGAGCAAGAAGAGATTTCGAACCAGGTACGACCGACAGGAACAATCGCCAAGGCGGTAGCTGACCCTGTCTCTAGGCCCGGCGCTTTGCAAAGGCGATGCGCGCAGCCTTGATCTTTAGCAGCACCAGCCACAGCATCAACGTGCAGAAGGTACACGCATCTACACAACCCTTTGCCGAGTCATGTTCTAACCGCCCCGCAGATCTTCAAGATTGTGCTCTCCAAGGCATTTGACCTGAAGTGCACCATCCCCGAAATCACCAATGTAGGCGAGCCGCTGCTCATCTACCAGAGCTGCTGAGCATCGACCAGCCACCTCGGCCTGTCCCAACACACCTGTACGAGTTACCTACCGAAGGGGAGCCCATGCCAACCCCCCGTTTCCCCAGCCCACCAACCATGGCATGATGGTGGATCATATCATCCAAGAGACCATTCCCAATTTGAGTCGGATTGGCATTTCAGTAGGGCCAGAGACAACTGGCCCAGCGGCATCACCGCCCAAGCCCCTGGAAGGGCTTAGAGAAGAATGCTATCAAGGCTCGCCTCTCATTATGTTCTTTTTCCTCCCCTTTGTATTTGAACAAGAAGAAGACGAAGCACCGAATCCACAACAACCCGTTGGTGGAAGACATTTTTCGGTTTTGTTGTTACAACCTGGGGCTGAGTCGCAAAAACCTGGGAGCGGGCGGCGCGCGGGAATTGGGGAGCTGCATTCGAGGATACATTTTCCTTGTGGAGAAGGGCGAGGTAGGGAAAGGACATACCCACCGGAATTGGGGAAGGACACTGGGCTCCTTTGTGTTATTTGTCTTCTGGCGTGGATCAGCCCGGTAGAAAGGGTTTCGCTGTCGGTATTCCATATTTTAATCAAAATCGTAAACGTTTGAGTGTGCTCGGGATGGGTGTTGATTGTTCCCGTACCTTTGGGCTCCCCGTGAGCCTGGCTGCAACCTGGGAGGGCTTCGCTAACGGTGGTGGCCCTGTGTTATTGTGACATTTTTGGCCGGAATGCACAAAGCTTGAGGAGATGTCGTGATGTTCTCGACATGATGAGAAGGGAAATGACACGGAGCTGGAGTTTCGTAACATGACACTACCTCCCTCGTTTTGACCGGATCAGAGAGATAGATGCCTGACCTGGAAAACATGGCAAGGCAACCGAGAAGAGTTCATCCTCTCAACCCAGCTCATTCCTCAACCACCATCATAGCATGCCGCATCCATCACTCAGCCATTAACCTTAGCCCACATGGTAATCCGTCCCTGTCAGCCAGGCCTTCCTCCTGGGCCCCAACGCCCATATCCCATGGTAGTACTGCACAAAACAAGACATACGCCAAACCCCCAACAATCACCCGTTCATCTCCATCTCCCCCTCTTGAATGATCCTCCCCAAGATCAGACTTTGAATCACCAGCTCGTCGCTCAGCGTCCGCACCCTCTTCACAGCAGGCTGTACAGCTAGCTGTACAGCCGACATCCTCTTCCTCTTCTTGCCCCCCGCCGGGCCCGCCGCGGAAAACAACGCCTCTTCATCCCCCTTCCCGTCCACATACACCCAGTCGAACGGCTGGCCAGCCTCCTCAGCAGCTTTCATTTCCGTCCTAGCCTCCTCCACGCCATAGACACGGGTCAGCGACGCGCCCAGCACTCGCGCCAAAAACACATAGGCCATCTTCCTGCCCTCAAGCGCCTTCTTCACCACGGCCAGGATCCTGCTCCCCTCGAGCAGTTTCTCTCGTCCGCTGATGACGGCGGCCAGCTTGGCCGTCCCGGCCTCGTACGGCGCCAGGGTGCGCGACCGGATTGCGTCGCCGAGGAACGCCGACTGGCCGGCACACAGCAAATACGGCGTCCAGTCCACCATCTCGTTGCGGTCAAGGCAAGCCGTGACCCAGCGGGCGGCGACACACGGCAGGCCGAGGGCTAGAGCCTGCATATACTTAACCTTACGCGAGTGGCCATCGGCGATCAGCGCGGTGAAACCCGTGGCGCGGCCCTCCGGGGTGAGGTTAATGTCCGGTTCGGTGCCAGGGCTTGAGGATGGGGTACCGGATGGGGTGCCGATCGGCAAGGCGTCGAAGAGCTCGTCGAAGCCATTCTCAAGAATCCTTCCGCCCGCGTGCTTGATCCGTCTCGTAACCGTGGCTGAGAAGTCCATCCGGGAACTGTACTGGTCGTTGCTCTCGCCGGGCTTTCTCGCCTGGAAGGAAATTGCAAAGGCCATGTTTTCGAACAACTTTTGGTCCCGCTGGGCTGGTGGAGGCTTCATGGCACCACGGCCTGTCCTGGATGCCGACCTGGGTACGGAAAGCCGAGAGATACGCAGGCTTTGCTCGAAAGTGGGAGTTGCCGACACGGACCGGGTGAGCTCGTCGGTCGAGTTCGAGTCCCGCCTAGCCATTCTGGCAGATTGCCTCAAACTCTCGGTCGAGCCCGTTTTCGACTTTGTGAATTTTCCCCGCGCATCGCGCCGTTTTGTCTGGGCAATAGCTGGTGAAGAGCTGGCGACTATGGTGGACTCTGTGGGGGAGCCTGTCGGCGCAGTGCTCGCACTTTCGGGAGAATTGGTGGATGGCAGAGGGGGCGTGGATGCCAAGTTTGTGAGGCTTGAGGTTGAACTCGGCACTCGTGGATGGCCTTTCCCGCCCTTGACTTTTCGAAACCTCGTGCTAAATGCCGGGGGAGAAGACTGGAAATGAGGTGTAGATTTCGCATCCGCCGGGGCTGCCGCGACAGATGGCGTTGTCACAGAGAGAGGATCGGGCCGCCTGCTCGTCGGGCTTGTTTCCGGGATTGCGTCCCCAGCAGACATCTCCTCAATGCCAGAATCTCGGGGAAGCTGGCCTGCCGATCTTGTTGACGATCGTGGGAGTTCGGGCACTATGCTTGGTGTCGGATCCACTGTTGCCGCCATCTCTTCTTCTGCGTCGGACTGGGTCGACTCTTCGTCCTCCGCACGGACATGTCCAATCGGTTGCGGGTGACGGTCTTGAGATTGCGTCGCATCATCTGGTGCTTCCGTGTCGTTATCAGTCGAGCCCTTCCCATGACACTGGGCAATGTAAGCTTCTGCTTGAGTCATCCGCATGCGCTGGCTCGATGAGGACAGTTCAACACCCTCAGACCTCAGCGGATTGGGAAAGCTGATGGTTGTCAGATTATTCAGAGCTGCTTCCTTCTTGGACCTCACTCTCCTCTGCCTGGCCATCGAGCCGTACTGGATATCGTCCTCGCCGGAACTAACAGAATCGGGACGCCCTTCGGAAGTTGAGCGCCGTTCTTGGGACTTGCGCATAGGCTCATACGTGCCCATCGGTTCCGGGCCTGATCTCTTCCTGGGAGGTCCATCGTGCGAAGATTCTGGAACAACAGGGTTTTCGGTCGACGCGGTATTGATGGGGCTGCTGGCCCGGCCATCAATCCTCGACGAAGTCGTGCCAGGAAGAATCTCTGGGCTCGACGTAATGCCCACCATCGGTGAAGAACGGATGCCACGGGCCTTGAGCGGAGACGAAATGATCGGGTTCGGAGAAATCGAGTTTCCAAGGAGGTCGGCCGGCGAGGGCCGCGAGGAAGTTGGGCTGGCGAGTTTGATTGCTGATGAGAACTGCGTGCCTCGGAAAAGTTGCGACGTCGGGAGAAGTTGGGAGCGGCTGTTCCGGAAAGGGTTCTGGGGCGGGCCTGGGGTCTCTGGCAAGTATTGAGTCGGGGACTGAGCCCGAAAAGGAACGACGTTTCCAAGGTCAACAAAGCCGGAGTCGTCTTGGCCTGGGGAAACCGTCTTAATGGCACCCCCGAGGGTGGCGAAGTTGAACTGAACACCAGTGGCACCGTCATCCGGGGTACTGCGGCCCGGAGAGCTGGTCGTGGCGGGCTGGGGCGAGTGCGGCGGAGACCGGGTAGTTGGTGATGTATGGCCTGGTGACGGTGGGCGGCAATACTGGTCATAGCTGCGACCAGCATTGGACTGAGTCGAAGCCTGGGTCGAGTCCATTTTCTTCTTCCGCGAGGCGCTGGACGTCTCGACCAAGGGGGCCACAGCGTCGGGGGTGTTCAGATGCCCGACAACACCGTCGTCACCATCGGCATCCCAACCCGACCGTACATCGACTAGCTGTCCGCCTTCTAGAATTTCAAGCTCCTGCGTCTCGGGGATGGACGAGTGCTGACTCTGTTCAGCGTCGTCGGCTTGACGCGTGCCCCGCGTCTGGCAAAAAGCTGGTCAGTGCAATCCATGGTTGAGGCAGGGGTCGCGTTTGCGGCTGTGTCATTGGACTCAACCCACTGCAGACTGTGCGAGGAGACAGACCTCGTCGGAGGGTTTGTCGGCACTGGCTAACGTCAAGTCTGCATGTAAGAGTTATTCAACCGAAGAAGATTGCAAAAATAACCAAGGTTGTCGTCTCGTTACTCACCACTCCTGCTGGTTCTCTCGCTTGGTGGCCTGCTTCGCCCCGGGGAAGGGAAGGACATCTGCTCTTCTGTTGGAGGCGAGCTGCTTCTCTGCACAGTGCACCGAATGTCAGCTTGCCGGCCCAGCCAGGTTTCTAGAAGGATTTGGCAGAAGACCGACCAGGCCTACCCCAAACTCTCTTATCAAGCAGTTTGCAATCGCAAGGGTGTCCTGCGACTCATTGGCTCCCTCCAGAGCTTTCTTTTCTGCTTGCCGGAGGGTTTTTGACGCCATGTTCAAATCCGGAGCGAGCAGCCAGGCATGCAAACGCAGAGACAGCAGCCTGCCGTCGATGCCTGGCGGCCTTTTTTGCCCGAGGGTGGTGCGTGCCGAGAACCTGGGAGTCAAGGAGAATCATGGGTCAAGAGCCAGCCAGTCCAGCAAGGCAGCAAGCAGCGCTGGTGGTTTGCACGCTGCACGGTCCTTCTGCCTTTCCCGTGGTTTCCTTTGTGCAGGCGCGACGGGCACGCGTCGTCACGTGCCGCCTCGCTTCGGAAGGGTCGTTGCTAATTTTGGTGCATTCGAGTCCAAGATCCGGTCTGGATCTGCAGGGGTGGGGCACCGGTCCAATCCATCCCTTCGAGAGAAATTCCTTGCTCTGCCGGGTGAGCAGTGCGGCACCAGGGAGACGGGAGAGACTCGGCACATTCAGCTTCTGGAAAGCACATAGTAATTCTGTACACAGTACCTGGATGAGCGGTAATACAGAAATAGTCTAATTATTTCGGGTGTTAATTTCCCACCCAGTACAGATACTACCTCAGGAATCATGTAAAATGCACCGACCCAGACGCCGTGTCCTGATGATGGTGGACCCTGCCTCTGTTTGTCGGCGCATAATGCCTCGATTCCCCGTGCATGTGCTGGTTTTTAGCGGTGGTCCCTGCGGGTTCCCGTGCATCCCGTGCCTCCAGACGCAGTGCGGAGATGCATGCGAGAATGCTGCGCAGTCGAAATGACGGTCAGCGCCGTCCTTCCCACACAAGGTTAAGAAACAACGATCCCCAGCGCCCCATCGGGGGTCCTGGAATCCTGGAATCTCCCTGCAACAACCCAACCTAACACCCTTTGAGCGCCCTGACCCATCGCCCAACGTCGTCCCAGCTCGGCTGCTTGGGATCGCATTCCTTCAAGTCGACATAGCAGGCCACATTGGCGTTGCTTGTCGACGACAATTCGGCTCTGGGACACGAAAAACCCTGTCGCTGACGCTGACGCTCGAAATCGACGTTAGTTTACCGCCATTTCCTTTGCAGCCTGGTGCGCCAATTCTCATTCGACGCTGCAGTCGGCACTGCATTCGCCATTCCCCATCCTCCCCTCGTCGGCGTCCTCCCCTGGCATTCCCCCATGGTATTCGCACAGATACGGAACGAGACTTGACGCAGCCTGGAGCCAAGTTGCTTGGTTCCGAGGCCTCGACGTCAAGGTCCACGTCAACAAACAACAGCAACAACCCTGAACGAAACGAAACGAAACGAGACGGCGCAACAACGGGAGAGCTAGACCCTGTCGCTCCGGACCTTGGACCCACGCGGACAAGGAAGCCAATCCAGCCAGCCCGGCCAACCCAGCCAACCCAGCCAGCTCCTCCTCACCCAGAGACAACCCCAGACCAGCGCAGTGGTCAGGGGCAGCCTCGCCAATTAGATCGCAGCTCTGCATGAACTGGGCGAGATGAGGTTTCCACCCGCCGCCGACCTGATCTGAGCCACTCCATTCCATTCGTTTTTCCCTATGACCTCCGTCGACTTGCTCCGGACCTGCTTCGTCTCGGCCTGCGCCAACGCTCTTTTCAACAAACGCGACACCACCCCGCTGAACCACACGGCCGCTGTCGTCGCCAGAAGAACGACCCGCCTCAACGCTGCCCCCGCCCCACACCGCCTCCGCCGCCTCCCCCCTGCCACCGGCACCACGACCCCTATCATTACCGCCGCTTCGGCCCGCCGACGAAGAACTTCCTTTTCTGTTTACCATCCTGCGTCTTTGCGCAAACCCTCACACTCATTTACACCCCCGCCCCCAACTCCCAAGCTGCCCACGAGGCGAGCCGAGGTCGCCCGCCGCCCCCAAACCCCCAAAAACCGAGACGAGATGGACGAGATGGTTCTGCTCCAGCGGAGCCTGGATGAGAGCCGGCGGAATGCCTCGACCCCAGAAGAGAAGCGCCATCCCGGCCGTTCAGATACCCGCGACGACACCAAGCCACGCCACCTCCCTGACGAGCCCCTGGCTGCCTCCCCTTCGCTCATGGACGATCCGGTATTAGAGACCCGGTCGACTCGGTCCGCCTCTACCACGTCACGAAGCACCAACAGGCTGTCTCTGACGTTACCCATCATGCCGCCAACCGCCTATTCGGCGAGGCCGACTCCGGCTACGGCAACGGGAGCTTCATTTCCCCCCACACCGCTCGACACCCCGTCCTTGATGTCCCCCATCGACCCGAATGATTTCATTACCGCGATTGCAGCGCAGGAACGCTACGTCCTGGAACTGAGAGAAGCGCTCGGCCGCGCCGAGTCGGATCTCACCGCCTTGAAGAAGCAATGGGCAAACCACGAGGCCTACAAGAAGCGTGGCCCACGACGCAATGTCGAACAGATCCCTGGCCTTGGGGCTGCTGCGGAGCTGCAAGATGAGGCAGCAATTCGGCGCAGCGCCGAGATTGATCGGAGAAAGGCGCTGCTCGGCCAGCAAAGCCAGCTATCGACCCCGGAAAGAAGTCGGAGGCGCGTGTACCAGGGGTGCCACGCGCGCAAGTTGTCGCTGCTGTCTCCAACGAAGGCCGACGGCGAACCTTTTGCGGATGGAGACGAGCCAGAAGGGGCGAAATTTGACCCCGATGCCCGTTTCACGACATCCATGCCTTCTAAGCGCGCGTCCTGGGCTGCACGGCCGACGCAGGCAAACGGGGTGAAGCAACTCGCTGAAGACCTCAAGTCAGGGATTTGGACCTTCATGGAAGACCTGCGGCAGGCCACTGTCGGTGACGAGCCTATCACCGGCCAAGGCGCGTACATCCGTGGTACAGACGGAAACATGCGCGTCACCAGGTCCAACACGGGCGACCAAGACACGATCCGCGCCAAAGGCCCCTCAAGACCACGAGTGGGATCTGCCTTCGACGAAACGCCAGCACTATCCAAGCAGCCGCTTGAAAACGGAGACGACTCCGACAGTCCCAGCGACGGTCCACGGCCGCCCCTGCCCCTCCGCCGATCCAAGACTGATGCCGGCACCCGCACAGCCAAGCGCTTCTCTTGGTCCCCTCTCAGCATGGACTCGTTCGACGACAACGATGGTTGGTCCAACTGGAACAGCCCCAGCGTTTCATCCCCGCGCTGGAGCGGCACTACCGTTAACGGCGACATTATCCCCTCCGTCCCCGAGAAGCGCGATGACAACATCATGGACTGCCCGAGTCCTTTGTAAGTTCTCTTTATCCCCCTCACACGCAGCAACACTAGTGCCGCAACCAGACCAGCCACTAACACCCGCCCCGCCATCACAGACAACAAAAATCCTCCAAATCTCGCCTCGCAACCCGCTCACCCTCCCCGCCCGCAGCCGCAGGAGCGGTCCCCTCGCTCAGCCCCAAGAAGCTTGAGGATCTCCTCCCGCAGGCCCTCAACCGGCTGACGCCGAGCAACATCAAGCGGACGGCGGCCGATTTCATGAAGGAGTGGGAGCGCAGTCTATTAGCGTCGCCGGTCGACGACTCTTTCCCGCAGGCTGTTGGAGGCGAGGTGGGCAAGCCGAATGGGGCTTGAGTGTGGCCGGGGTGAAGGGCGAGTTGGGTGATTTGGAGGTGCCATGATACCCGTTGTCGTTCGTTAATGTTGCTGTCGGGTTTGATCAGGATGGTGATGGTGTGGCGAACATGAAATATGAAACGGGGCGAGGGACAGTGTGTTGGCTGGGTTGTCAACTAAAAGATGAAGCTTGGACGGCATAGACTCGTCGGAAGAGGCGGTCAGGATATAGTAGATCCGGTGAGGTTGTTTAGTGTTTTGCGAGTCATGATATAACGACCTAGCATGATGAAATGTAATGAATGAGACGCACACATCAAAAAGAAAAATACAAAAATGCATTTGGCAGTTGTTGACCTTGACGGGTTGGTCATGGTGAACCGAGGCAGATCGAGGCAGAACATGCCCAAGATATCTCATGTAGAAATGTTCAGCCCCAGTCCAGCTACATACTTCGTAGTAGGTCGCGAACGCAGAAACCCAACCAGCCCGAGCAAGGCAGGATTTAGGCACTGAGAACTGAGTGAGTAGAAGACAACAACAATCTCATTCACTTGACTGCCCCACCGCCACCATCACCAGATAGGAGACAACACAGACAAGACAGACACGCTTAGGTACAGAGGTAGGTATGTAGCATGCAAATCCAGATCTAGACCACGCCCCAACGTAGATAGGGTAGTTTTGACCCTCCCTACTCGTCAATAACCGCGGCGAACTTGTCCAGCATGGCCTGCTGTATCGCCTCGTACTGTTTTCCATCATCCACAGTCAGCAACCATCCAATGTTTGGTTTGAAAATAACGAGGAAGAAAAAACTCACCTTCTTGCAAATCTTCTCCTGCCCCTCGGTCGGCACCTCGAACTTGAGGCTGCGCAGCTGGGACTGCAGCTCCTGGGTGGCCTCGCGGACCTTCGCCCAGCTCTGGCCCTGGGCGATGGCCTTCTGGGCCTCGTCGTGGAAGCCCATCATGAGCTTCATCATCCACTCGGTCTTCCAGATGGGGCAGAACTGGTCGTAGTCCGAGTAGCCGTTCTGCTGCAAG
>FTCU01000348.1_pt1 | contig 21425 bp, 14 predicted proteins | sample 1639521 | NCBI WGS metagenome assembly FTCU01 (sample SAMEA3914864, study PRJEB12502) | metagenome | biome: forest; material: soil | place: USA | collected 2012-03-12 | depth 0.3 m
ACACAAAACAATGGCCGAGACGACAATAACAGAAGAGTCAATACGGGCCGCCCTCACGGAGCGGCTCAAGGCGACTCACGTCGAGATCCAGGACATGTCTGGTACGCCCCGAATCCCCCGCAGTCTCTGCCCTGACGTCATCCGGCAGGCAGAAGGCCGCATCTCACAGGCAGCAACCCCAGGCAGCCCTCGCACCCTCTCACGGAGTCCCGCGATGATTGTGGTGGCTGTCATTTAATCTTGCAGCATGTGAGAGCTGGGCTGACACATGACCTCTTCTCTTGCCCACCGTGTAGGAGGCTGTGGCCAGGCTTTCACGTCGCTCATCGTGTCGCCCGAGTTTGCGGGCAAGAACTCGCTCAAGCGGCACCGCCTCGTCAACGCCGCCCTCAAGGCCGAGATCGCCCAAATACACGCATGGAGCGCAAAGTGCCAGACGCCAGACGAGTACGACAAGGAGATGGCCGCCACGGGGGGCAACGACAAGCCGCCGCTCGACGGCACCGAGGACGGGAAGGTGGCTGGCGTCAACGAGTAGCGAGGGAGGGGGTGGCATGGTCATTTCAGAGAGTCTCATTTATTGGCACTACCTATCAAGAACTCGGTATGCGCGTTCACAAATCCGGGTTCCAGTGGCGCGTCGAGGCGTGCAACTTCACAGCTTCACTTTGCCCATCGCTCCATCGGAGTTGCCCGCTTGCTGTCCCAAAGCGGACATCGGTGAAGCCCGACAGCCTCGCGCCCATCCATCCAGCAGTTCCTCAACCAGACACCGAGGGCATGTTTTGTGCTTGTTCCGCGGCAGAATTCTGGGCCATGTGCCGTGTGTAACCGCCCGCTAGCAGCCTCGTTTTCGGCCGCCACCAGTGAACTCGAAACACCCAATCCCATATCATTCGCCCGTCTGCCCCAGATGTGCGCGTCTCAGGTCGACGATCGGCCCTCTCCCCCACGGGGTCGGTCTTGGCATCAAACGGCCACGGCAGTGGAGGATGGAGGAACGGGCGACAGCCAGGGCGTTTGCGGCTGTGTACACTCCTCATGCCAAGGACGAGTGACGAGTCACAGTCTTGCTCGGCCTGCTCTGCCCGATCAGAACGAAAGACCCTAGGAGAGGACAGATGATATAAACTGGCAGATATCATGTTCTGGATGCTGTACCCGTGGCATCTGCGGTCTCGCATCCCCTTCTTAATCCCTGCCAGCATCGTGCACTCAGCACCGCTCAGCAGGCTCCAATGAACACCCCTTGTTTAGAAGAGACTCTGCGGTCCGTCGAGCACCATCATGAGCAGTGTCTCAAGATCCTGCGTCTCCTTGAAGCCCAGATTGCCAGCTCGCGGACAACCAAAGCCGGAAACGACGACGTGACCTCATCCCCTTTCGTCAAGACACACAGCTTCAGGCCTGCCCAATCTCCAAGCACTCGCCCACGAAGATCAACCAACGAGTCGCCCCAGATGCAACCATCCTCAGTTTATGATGGGCTGGTGCTGTCCGGCGAGGACCAAACCGAGTTCCTGCCCCTGACCCCGCCGTCCCGCGCTGCTTCGACAAAGTCATCCGATGCCTTCGTGCCCTCCATTTCCAGCCCGCTGCCCCAGCAAACCTTCTCCAAGGAAAATCTCGTAGCCCACATTCGCTCCATTGACGAGTCGTGCAAAGACACCGTCGCGGTGCTGGGCGATGTGTGGCACAAACGAAACGAGCTAGATGCCTCCAACGTCCTGACCACCTTTGAGTCGGGAGAGCACAGCCCCTATGAGAGCGCCACCTACCACGTGTACGAGGTTGGCCGAGACGGCAGCCCAAAGGCGAAACAGATCCAGTCAGACCACGCATACCACACTGGCGGAGATGGGGACGAAAACAACCGTGATGCGTCGGTGTGGAGGGTCCTCAAGCACATCAACAGCGAGGGGACCGCCGTCGGGCGGATGACGTGAGTTGTGCCTGTGACTCTCGCATTGTAGCACGTCGCTCACTATCACAGCATCCTCCAGGAACCTTCACCACTCATGCTTGCCGCCACTCACATGACTATGAAGGGGCACTTTGACATGAACGAGCTGTTCCAGCACCTGGCATCAACGACAGGGAATAAGGGGAAGACCAAGGCATGTCTCACGCCGGTTTGCTCTACACAAACAGTGAGGGCTAACCATATGTAGGCCTACGTGGACAGAGCGTTCGAGACCGACCCCATCCGGCAACGGAGCTTCTTCTTCGTCTTCAAGTACTACACCATCGTCGGCGACGGCTTGACCCCGGCCCCCTGGCAAGCCTACGACCACCGCCCGCTCGACCGCCGATCTCCCGACCACATCGACATCACCGAGTGCAGCTCCGTGCTAGCCCTCTCCCTCGGCGGCGACCCAACCGGCACCGTCAAGGTCAAGGTCCGGCGGCGGACGCGGAACGGGGTGCTCTACGACACCTTTGCCCCCTGGCAGCTGCTGAACATCCAGTGCTTCCCCGACGAGCACTCGCTGCGCAGCGACGACTCCAAGAAAAACTTCTGCAACGGACCATTTGCGTTTCTTGATGCCCTGTGTATCGACTACCGGGATGCTGTTACGCGATACAAGCAGGTGAACGAGGCCATCACCAAGCTCATCACTCCGCCGGTTCGTCCCAGCATATACCAACCTGAACCACTTGTCCAAAACGTCTGACAACACCCCACACAGAGCCAATTCATGTTCGACCCCCACCTCCGCGACAAGCTCCTCTTCGAAGACTCCCGCTTCACCTACTCCCGCCGCTACTTCTGGGCCTACAACACCCTCGGCGTAATCAACTCGGGCATCGCAGCAATGTGCACCGCCTACCACACCACCTTCCCCAAACCCTTCTGGGCCGGCACCCACCCCACCCTGTGGCCACACCCCTCCCCCCTCTCCCCTGCGGGCCAAGACTACATCTCCCGCATGGACGCGCTACGCCAAGAACTCGAAGCAGCCGTCGCCGACCTGCAAATCACGCACGACAAGAACGAACTAACCCGAACAGAAATCCGCTCGCTGCGCGAGCAGCTCTTCAGCGGGAGTAGTGTCAAGGAGAGTCGGAGGGGGGTGGAGCAGGGGGATAACATCAAGATATTGACCAGTGTGTCGATGGTTTTCCTGCCGCTGACGTTTGTGGTCGGGGTGTTTGGGATCACGACGCTGGATGTGAGGCCGACGGACTGGCGGTTTGCGGTTACGCTGGTGGCGGTGTGCGTGCCGTTTTTTGTGTTGATCTTGGTTTTGCAGACGCCGGCGGTGGCGGGGGATTTTGGGAGGAGGGTTTTTTTTGCGTTTTGGGGTTCTGTTGTGTCGCGTGCGAGGGGGCTTTTGTCGTTCTTTTCCTCCTCTGCAAGATCGCCTGGAGGGGGCTTCTTGCCCTTCTTCTCCTCCTCTTTCTTATCATCTCGTGGAGGGGGAAGTGAGAGTTGTGAGGATGATGGAAGGGGGAGGGAGAAGGGGAGAAGGGTAAGAGGGGGAGGGTGGCCGTGGAGATCATGGGTGGGAAGACAACGGGAGAGGGTGGCCGTGGAAGGGTTGCATCGGCAGGAGATGGAAAGGCGAAGCGGGCGGGGTTGGGGTAGGTGGCCGTGGCGGCCGGCGATGGTGGTGGATGGAAACACTTCGATTGTGTAGTCGTGAGAGAAATGAAGAGCCAATGTTCACCATTGATCTGCCACAGCGCCCAAATCTCAATAGCACAATCGCTGGTATAGATAATCCGTCCAGATCCCTTCCAAAGTATTTATATAGCCAGCCTCATACATCACGCCCCAGCAACAACCGCCAGCCCCTCATAAATCTTCCGCCTGACCTCATAAAACGTCCCCAACCCACCAACCCCCCGTCCCCCCTCCAACGACAGCGGAAACCCCACGCTCTCAATCTCAACCCTGCCCGTCGCCGTCTTGCGCACCGCCACAGTCCCGTCAATCAACAACGTCCCCTCGCCGCGGAACTCGGCCTTGTGTCCGGACCCCAGCATCGCCCGCCGCAGGTCCGCCAGCCGCAGGTCGCCGACGTGCAGCGGCTGCGCGGCCGAGCGGACCGCCGACGCCAGCGTGGGCGGGAGCACGTCCAGCGTCGGCAGCGCGGGCTTGTCGAGCCTGGCGAGGACGCCCTCGGCTTCGGAGGGGGTGGCCTCGCGCTTCTGGCGCTTGTTGGTGGCGTCCTCGTCGGCGTCGGTTTGGTCGGCCGGCGCGTCTTGGATGGCGATCTCCCCGCCGGGGAGGAGCAGGCCCGTGACGGTGACGATGCCCAGGCCGCGCACGTTCTGCCACTTGAGGCGCTTGACGAAGGGGTCGGCCAGCTTGACGACCCAGGCGTTGGTGTCGACCGAGGCGTCGACGGTGGCGCCGACGGCCGGGGTGAAGACGTCGACGGTGCTCTGCGAGGACTCGGACGTTAGCTGCGCGCTGAGGAGCCTCTTGCAGTCCGCCGCGAGGGCGAGGGTCTCGTCTTCGGCGCCCGCCACGAGGATTAGCTTGCGCGGTTGGATGAGCGGGATCAGCATGTTGAGACTGCGCTTGTCGTGCAGGCCGCTGAAGTCGACAAAGGCGATGCGGAGGTTGACCGCGACGGTTTGGGACGTGACGACCAGCTTGGCCGGGCCGACCACGGCTTCCTCTTCGTCTTCGAGCTCGTCGAGCTCGTCGCCGGCCTGGCCGTCGGACAAGGCGGCCGCCTCGGGCTCCTCGGAGTGGGTGCGCTTAGGCAGCGGGCGTTTGCCGGGTCCCGAGGCTCCCTTGGCCGCACCGACATCGTCAAACTTGCGCTTCTTGCCGAGGCCCTGTTCCTGCCGGTTCCTGTCCTGCCCCTCTTCCTGCCCGTCGGCGTCCTCCCGCTCCTCCGCACGGAGGTATTCTTCGGGCCGGATGAGCTCGCCAAAGTCGTCGTTCCGCTTCCGGCGCATGACGGTAGGGAACATGCGCTCTCTGCCTTTCTTCCCCCTGACGTCAAAATCGTAGACGCCCTTCTTCTTGAAAAGAATGGTGATGCCCAGGTCTTCGTCCTTGAGCACGACCTTCTTGCGGCCCGCCTGGCCGATCGTCGTCGACACGTTCAGCGCCTTTCCTTGCTGCTCCGTCTCGGACTCTTCGGATTCGGTGGTGGTTTCCGAGGCATCGTCCACCACGTCGGCGGCCGATTCTAATGCTGTGGCGCCGCTGCTCTGCAGGGTGGCTTGCAGCTGACGCCTTGTCGCGAGCCACTGTTGGTAGATGTCGAGCTCGCTGCCTTCCAAGGGCTGCCGTGTCGCATCAGCCACTTCCATCTCGCGTCCGCCCGCGTAGACCTGCTCAAACGAGTCGCCGCCGCTTGTCTGCTCTACGGCGACGCCGTCCTTCCTCTCCTTCCACCATTCCCACAGCGTCCGGGCAATGGATGGTTTGCCCGGGCTGAGGCTCGGCTTCTCAGTGAGAACGACGAGGTTCCTTGGGTCTCCGGCAATCGCTCGGATGACCTCTTTCGAGAAGCCCCAGGCGACACTCGAGTCCGTCGCAATGATAACCTTGGCCTTGGGCTGGGATTCATCTGCTTGCTGCAGAATCCGCTCCACCTGTGCTTTCCGCTCCAGCAGCCTCAGGTACTTGAAATCAAAGGGCCCCGCATCCTTGCCCTTGCCGCCGCCGCCGCCGCCGTGCCCCGCGCGGGTGCCGCCGGCTACCGCCTCAAATTCCCGCACAATGCTGTCGTCCATCCATTCCAGCATGCTCCTGGCGTTGCGCATGGTGCTGCCAATGCTGCGGCCAGCCAGGTAGGCTTTGGCCGACTTGAACACTTCGTTGTCCTTGGCAACTTCGGCCCTCCAGGCGTGCTCCAGCAGATAGGACAACTCCAAAACTCTGGCGCTCGAGTCCACAGGGATGAGCACGGTCCCACCCCTCGAGATGCAGAGTTTTATTGACTCGAGGAGCTGCTCGTCACGGCGGCCGCGCGCAAGCGCCGTCTCGGGCGTCCGGCTGCTGCATACCAGGGCCGTCGGTTTCCGCAGCTGCTCGATCACCTCGGCACCGCCCGTGCCTCCGTGGCCTCCTCCCAGCCAAGCAGCGCCGGAGAAGACGTTCTCGCGGGCCTGGTTCCAGTCGACGGCGTAGACGATGGACTCGAGCCCATGCTGGATGTGCCAAATTGTACCGCCAAGCGTGTGGCCCGAGTTATAGGCAGTGATGGCGAGGCCGTTAAGAGGCGGCGAGAAGGGTGACGGCAGCGGCTGGTGAGGCTGCGAGTATTTGAGCGGCTGGATGAGGGAGAAGTAGCGCGCAATCTCCTCGGCAGTCGGGGGCTGCAGGAGGAGGTTGTGGTCTGCGGAGGAGGTTTGGGCGTACGAGTACGACACCTCGGCGAGCGACGTCGGGGGTATTGTTGTGGCGGCGACGGGAGTCGAGGCGTAGAGATCCTGGGTCAGGGTGCGGCCGAGGTCGATGACGGGCCGTGTCGCATAGACGGGAACGCGGGTGAAGAGGGGAAAGTTCTTGCAGCAGTGGGCATATGCGCCGAGGTGGTCGACGGTCGCATGGGTCAACAGGATCAGCGACAGTGTGGGGATTTGCCTGGCGAGGTCAGCGACACTGCTCTTGAAGAATGCGATGCGCCAGCGACATACTTTTCCAGCTCGCGCAGCTTCTCGACATCAAAGGAATCATCCCAGCCGACGTCGACCAGCACCTTGACGCCGCCATCGAGTTCCAGCAGCGACTGCGATGCAGTCGACTCGGAGAGGGCGCCCTGCAGCGGGCTGAAGGTGAACATGGCGGCTGCTGGTCTGCTCGAGGTGTTGTGCTGTCGCAGTTGTAGATGTCGTCCTGATGTCGCGTTGGAGCTCAGTCGAGTGGCTACCGGAGCCGATGCATTGTAGTTTATCCCCCAATGGTCCGCGTTTTGTTTCTCTTTTGAGTTGCCGACTAGCTTGGAAAAAGGGTTGGTCGCAGTCAGTGGGTGATGGTGGATTATTGAGGTCGATGTTGAATGTTAGGTTGACCCTTGTCGGCGGAATTCCAAGGTGCTTTGTCTGCCGTCGCGTCAGTGGCATGCGACGGGTCGGCAAAAGCCAAGCTTGGCGGGAGTGCAACTCATAGCGGCTAGGCGGTGACTGGCGGCAGACAGAGGGAGGTCGATTGCCCAATCGCCTTCGAGGCCAGGCTGAGAGCTGCCGAACAACCCCACCATCGAACCTCTGCACGGGCCCAGGGACGCTGACGGACCCCTGCCCAACCGCCCGCCAACGAAAAAGGACAGCTGGAGCTCGAATGTTGGTGTGGAAGTGGGACGGACCCGCCATCAACTCGCTCCACCAGATCATCCAAGATACACTCCCGCCCCCTACCACAGTCCGGCCACCTTGCCAAACCGCCACCAGATCGCGGGACGCCTGCTGCTCCGGCCGTGGCCCTCTGATTATGAACCAGGCTATTTTTGGCGAACAAGGTGCCCGGTGACGACTGCGACGACGGCCGAGACCACGGACGACGAGACCGACCACGACACCGACGACGACACCGACCACGCCAACGACGACCACGACGACCACGACGATAGCTTGAACCGAGTCGAGCTTCGAACACAAGGGAAGAGGAGGGACTGTGAACAATGGCCGACTACTCCATGTACCACGCCCTCGGCCAGGGCGAGAACCTCGACCCCAACGACCCAAACCGCACCACCCAGCCCGCCCCGCCCCAGTTCCAACCTCCCGTCGCCCCGAATCCCTACCAGCAGGCCGCCGGCCAGCAGCCCTACTATGGCGCACCGTCGCCGGCACAAGCACCGGGCTACGGCCAGCCCCAACCAGGCGGGTACTACGGGCAGCAGCAGCAGTACCCCGCCGACGACGCAGGGCTGGCCGCGCAGCTGGGCGGCATGAACCTCGGCGCCGACACGCCCCACGGCACCGTCAGGAAGAAGAAGAAGGATCGCCATGCGCACCACAACGTCGAAGCCCCCGCCGGCTCGTCCCAGCCCTTCAACGGCATGCCACCGCCGGGCACAGCTGCCACCCCCTATCTCAATGCCGACCCTTCAGCAACTGCCACGCGCTACGGTCCTGGGATAACACCTCAGATGAACCAGTTTCCGGCGCCCGTGAGCCCCGGCTTCATGCCGGCTCCCGCCTCCCCGGCCGAGTTTGCTGCTCGGAGCGGCTTTGCCGATGCCGCCCCGGCGGCCACCATGGTGTCCACCCAGGGCCAGACCAGGGTGTCGCCGGACGAGATGCCGAGTGTGCCCGTGTCCCGGGATTCCGTCCAGCAATACTTCCTCAACAACGTCTACCCGACCTTTGAGCGCCTGGTCCCTCCCCCAGCCACCGTCTCCTTCGTCGCCTTCGACCAGGGCAACGCCTCGCCCAAGTTTGCGCGCCTCACCCTGACCAACATCCCCGCCACGGCCGAGGGGCTGAAGACCACGGGCCTGCCCCTCGGCCTGGTTCTCCAGCCCATGGCCCCGCTCCAGGCCGGCGAGCTCGAGATTCCCGTCTTGGACTTTGGCGACGTCGGCCCGCCCCGCTGCCACCGATGCCGCGCCTACATCAACCCCTTTATGATGTTCCGCTCCGGCGGCAACAAGTTCGTCTGCAACCTGTGCGGCTACGCCAACGACACGCCTTCCGAGTATTTCTGCGCCACCAGCCCCCAGGGAGTCCGCGTCGACCGGGACCAGCGCCCAGAGCTCACCCGAGGAACCGTCGAGTTCATCGTGCCCAAGGAGTACTGGACAAGGGAGCCCGTCGGCATGCGCTACCTCTTTGTGATCGACGTGACGCAGGGGTCCTTCAACAAGGGCTTCCTCGAGTCCTTCTGCGACGGCATTCTCCGCACACTCTACGGCGCCGAGGACGACGAGGAGACGGACGAGAACGGCGAGGTCAAGAGGAGGATACCGGCCGGCGCCAAGGTGGGCTTCGTGACATTCGACAAGGAGGTCCATTTCTACAACGTCAGCCCAGCGCTCGAGCAGGCGCAGATGATGATCATGCCCGATGTCGAAGACCCCTTTGTCCCGCTCAGCGAGGGCTTGTTCGTGGATCCCTACGAGTCCAAGGCCGTCATCAGCTCGCTGCTGACTCGCCTGCCACAAATGTTCTCGACCATCAAGAACCCCGAGCCCGCGCTCTTGTCGACACTGAACGCGGCCGTCGCCGCTCTGGAGCAGACCGGCGGCAAGATCTTCTGCTCGCTTTCCGCCCTCCCCACCTGGGGTCCCGGCCGCCTGTTCATGAGGGACGATGGCAAGCACCCCGGCGGCGAGCCCGATAAGAAGCTCTTCAGCACCGAACACCCCGCCTGGAGGAAAGCCGCCGAGAAGATGGTCTCGGTCGGCGTTGGCGTCGACTTTTTCATGGCTGCTCCAACAGGCGGCTATCTCGACATTGCCACAGTCGGTAAGTTAAATGAGGAGCCAAAACAAACTATCACTCTCTGACGCTTACAGGTTACGTATCTGCCACGACGGGCGGCGAGACTTTCTACTACCCCAACTTCATCGCCCCGAGGGACAACACGAAGCTGTCGCTCGAGATCAAGCATGCCGTCACCCGCGAGACGGGCTACCAGGCTCTGATGAAGGTCCGATGCTCCAATGGCCTGCAAGTCTCGGGCTACCACGGCAACTTTGTCCAGCACACCTTTGGCGCCGACCTCGAGATCGGCGTCCTCGATGCCGACAAGGCGCTCGGCGTGACGTTTGGCTACGACGGGAAGCTCGACTCGAAGCTCGACGCGCACTTCCAGGCCGCCCTGCTCTACACGTCGGCGTCGGGCCAGCGCAGGGTCCGGTGCATCAACGTCATCGCCGGCGTCAGCGAGCAGGCCCGCGACAGCGTCAAGTTCATCGACCAGGACGCCGTCTGCGCCATCCTCGCCAAGGAAGCCTCCACCAAGCTCGCCACCACGTCGAGCACGCTCAAGGACATCCGCCTCGGCCTCACGGAGCGCACCATCGACGTGCTCGCCAACTACCGCAAGCACTTCCTCGCGCAGGCGCACCCGCCGGGCCAGCTCGTCATGCCCGAGCGCCTCAAGGAGTTCTCCATGTACGTGCTCGGCATGCTCAAGTGCCGCGCCTTCAAGGGCGGCTCCGAGTCGTCGGACCGCCGCGTCCACGAGATGCGCATGATCCGCGCCATGGGCGCCCTCGAGCTCAGCCTCTACCTCTACCCGCGCATGATCCCGCTCCACAACCTGCAGCCCGGCGACGGCTTCCCCGACCCCCAGACCGGCCACCTGCAGATGCCGCCCGCCGTGCGCGCCTCCTTCTCCCGCGTCGAGCCGGGCGGCGTCTACCTCGTCGACAACGGGCAGCAGACGCTGCTCTGGTGCCACGCGCAGACCTCCCCCAACCTCATCGCGGACCTGTTCGGCGAGGGCCGCGACTCGCTGCAGGCGCTCGACGCGTATACCTCGCAGCTGCCGGTGCTGCCGACGCACCTCAACGCGCAGGTGCGGAACATTGTCGAGTTTTTGCGCACCATGCGCGGCTCCAAGGGCCTGACGCTGCAGCTTGCGCGGCAGGGCATCGACGGCGCTGAGTACGAGTTTGCGAGGCTGCTGGTCGAGGACCGGAATAACGAGGCGCAGAGCTATGTGGATTGGCTGGTGCATCTGCATAAGGGGGTGCAGCTTGAGGTGAGTTGATCTTCCTGGTCTGTGTTTGATGGGCACGCACAATGTGCGGGCTGTGCGGTGCTTTTCTTCCCCCTGATAGGGTGTGTGGGGCTGACCATGGTGTGTGTGTAGCTGGCGGGGCAGAGGAAACGTGAGGATTCGGGTGAGGGCTCGGCGGCGGCCGGGGCGATGTCGAGTTTGAGTGGGTTGAGGCCGTCGTATTGGTGAGATCGAGGTGTGGGCAAGGGGGGTTTCTGTTTGTACATAAACAGTGCATCATATTTAGGTTTGTTACATGCATCCAGCCAGAAGGACGGTGGGGGAGATAGCAAAATGAAACGGTCCATGTGAAACATGATGTGCTGCAGCGCGTTGTTTGCGTTCTTGGTAGGTAGGTACGCATCAATGTTCTCTATTCAGTATACATCCAGCACTCACATTCCACCCCAACCATCCACCCATCGACATAGTATCTCTCCCTCTCCCCCGAATAGTCCCGATCACTCATCACCATCTCTTCAGACCCCCCCCCCTTCCTTCCTGACTTCCCCACATCCACCACTCACCGGTCTCACTAACCACCAACCAACCAAATCTCCCTCGCCGAAGCCGGCCACGGCTGGTTCTGCTTCACCGGCCTCAAACCCCGAACCAGCCGCCCCCCCCTGCAGCTAGGGCTGGCCGACCGATGCATTTCGGAACGCCGTCGGCGTATTTAAGCGCGATGTTACGCAGGCACTTGCTGTCACTGGTTCGTGGGAGGCTGTGGAGTGGACAGGATACCTTACTGGGTACGGAGTAGGGGTTGTCTCTTTTTGCTGCTTTTTTTCTTTTCCTTTGGGGAACGCAACCGAGGTTTAAAAGTTGGGAGGTGGTGTGGTTTGGGTTGCTGGGTTGCTGGGTTGCTGGGTTGCTTCTAAGCGCCATGTGGCATACGCAGGCACTCACTCGTGGAGGTTGCTATGTTTGGAGGGTAGGGGTTGTATTTTACTGTTTTCGTTTATTCAACCGAGGTTGGGGGGAGGTGGCTTGGCTTGTTGGATTTTCCTGACTGACGGTTCCTGTTGTGGTGGTGGTGGTGATGGTGGTGGCTGTGTGGTTGAACCCTTCGGGCGGCTTGGGATGGGAGGTTGATCATGTGAGTGTTTGTTGCGTTTTCTGTGTTACCTGTCTGTCTGTGGGTTTGTTTTGGGGTTGCGCAAGAAACCCTTTGTGTTACCTCTGTCCCTGGCATGGGCTTGGGCTGGGCCGTCGTTTGCTGCATGCCCTTGGATCGATCGGCAGACGTTGTTTGACCGTTGGTCCCGTTGTCGGCCTTGTGGAGAAGGGATCCAGAGCCTTGGATGAGGTCAGGGGGTAGTGTTTTGTGGCGGCGGTGCAGCCGGGACTGTGTGAGGAACACTGGCTGGGGGGATGCTCTCACAAGGTTGCCGTCTGGCTTTGCCGCCGGCAAAGAATGTTACCTCTCCTCGACGGCATGCCTCGGACTGGGCTAGACCCTTCTGTCCCGCGAGCCGGTGCCGGAACCAGGCTGTCGTCTTCCTCCATGCAAGATCGTGGCATCTACGATGGCCGCCTTGCGCCGGCCTCGGCTCTGATCGAGGTTTACTTACGGCCCTACTCTGCCCAGCAATGTTGGATGTCTCTGACACCCCCGCCGCCGATATGTACAGACCCAGCGACCTGCTTCTTCCGTCCGAGTGCAGAACCCGCATGCCTCGCAACCAATATTACTCCCGCATGGTAAATTGTCCTCGTCCCGATCTCTCCTATCCCACCATCGGGCTCGGTGTCACCGATCTCGCCGTGTCACCCACCCATCCGGAGCGTAGGAGCGGTCAACCCCGAGCAGGCTAGGCGCCCTTGGGCTGCCGTAGGGAGCACAGCTTCCGATCTGTGCGACTCGATCTCACGCCTGTCTCTAGCCTTGTGTTAAGGTTGCCTCTGAGATGTGTGCTACCACTGGGTTTCCGCAGCCGTGCTTGCGTTACAGCAATCTTGACGGCGGGTAGTGGCTGTATCGGCCCTTCACCGCTCCTTGTTCTAATGGCGAAGGCGCGAAGCTGTGGAAGCCGGCAGCGGGAAGATCGATGCGATGAAGAGCGCAAAGTGCCGATGCGTGTTGGTCCGTCCATACAGCGGGCGTCTATTTCTGGCGATGGTTAGCCGACCGTATCCGCGGATCTGCACAAGGCGCGCGAAGAGGTGGTCAGCATGTTCCTTTGGGCCAGCTGGCGCCTTTAGTCCCGGATCTGATTAACTGGTGGGGCGACGATAGGACAAACCGGACAGCCTTCCGCCCGCTCTCCGTGCAAGACCGTCTCGCAGTGCTGCATAGCGGCCAGACCGATCACGTTACCGTCAGGCGAGAAATCTCGCCCGCTTGCGTGCCTCATCGCGCACCGCCGCTGCCGGATCTCGGCCACCCGCTGGCTTGGCGGTGGAGGGTCCTCTCAAGGATGCCTCGTCGATCAACGGCTCGCTGCCGCTGCGGCCAACCGTTTGACCGCTTCTTCAACTCGATACCCTGTCAGCCTAGTCCTCGCTGCGGGGAAGCAAACTGGGTGATGTGCAAGCTCCCTCTTGTCAGGAATGGAGGGGAGACGCAGCCCAGACAGTGAGTCGTAGCCTTGGTACCCTACCCGGGCACCCGGGACCCAAAGAAGGTTGAATCTGCATTGGCATGTAAGGTAGTGGTGGGTCAGCAGCTGCCGTGCATGCAGCCATGTCCCAACAAAGGCTCTTGGCCATCGGCCTATCCCGTTTGTGGCGGGACCTTTGGGCCAAGGAGCTGGGAACGGGCACCAGAAGCCAAAGACAGACGAAGTCGGGGCGTCTTCTCCGCACGCCTGGATGCAGCTGCAATCTGACAAATCGGGATTCTGCCAAGTGATTGGTGGAGGACCTTCAGCCTCATGCAGACCATCACCCCTGAACGCGGCCCATGTCTGAGACTTGTGACTGCACGCGTCCGAGCTGTGATAACCAAGATGACTGCTGCAGTCACCACCAGTCCCGCAGCACCCTCCCCGCCCCTCCCCCTGTCCCCTCTCCCGGTTTCCTGCTCTGCTCGGCTGATCATCCAGCTCGGGCCGTGGCTCAAAAGTCAGGTGCTGGGCAAGTCTGGTGTTGGTCCTTCGACTCTGGACACGTCAGCCTCTCAAACAAGCGCTTGTTGGGCGTTAGCCGCACCCGAGACTGGTATGGGGACCGAATGGCATTGTTCGGCAGACTACACAGTACTCGAACTCGTTATCGTAAAAGACCAACGCAGAGAGAATCAGAGCCCAGGGGAATCCTGCGGAGAGACGCAAAAATCCAGACATGCCAGTCCGGCGTATCCGACCACCAAAGAAACCAAGAATGCCGTGAGAGACGCGAGTAACACAAAATCCGTTTGCCTAAAAGCAAATCGCCCAAAATAAATCATGCAACGTCCCAGCCAGAACCGACCCCTTGAACGCCGAAACGTCACCCGAGAAGGACCGACACCTCATCAAGCGAGCAGATTGCTCAGGCCGTATCTCGCGTCTGGCTGCGCAAGAAACCTCTGGATCTCTGCGGTGTCGAACACTTGGGAGAAGATTTGGATATCCGTAGGCGAGTTTCCGGCGGATGAGCTTGAGCTCGAGCTCGAGCTGCCCTTGGACTTGGACCGGCTTGATGACCCGCTGCTGCTCCCCTTGGACTTCTTCGCAATGTCGTCCTGAATCAGCTGCGTGGTGCTCTGTGTAGCGTCTTCGAACACAAATGCCACACACTGGATCCGGCCGCGGAGGTCGGGGTCGTAGAGGCACACTTCTCGCCAGAGCTCGGCAAGCTCCTGGGGGGGGTTCCGGTACCCGTTGCCCAAGCCGAAATCCCCTATCACCACTGTGCTGTAGCTGTTGTAGGCACAGATGCGGAGCGCGCCACGCAGCTTCTCTTTGACCATCTCGCGCTCGTCGGCAAACGAGTACTTGGTGCCGTTCTGCGTCAGCTTGGGCCAACGCGGCGGCGGGACCGACACGACGGGCAGTGCCCGCCACTGTTGTTCAGGGAGCTTTTCGTATTTGTCATGGGGCCCGCGGAAGACGACTGGTAATGAATCAGCGGTTGGAGCAAGCAGAGGCGCAGTGAAGGCAAACTGACCGACATGCTGTGACAGAATCCCGGCACATATCGGGAGTGGGTAGTGGCTGTTGGCCGGTGAACCGTCCGCCGGAGTCGCCAGGCACGCTGCAAGGGTGCTGCGCCGGCATAACCGCTCCTCGTAGCCTACCACGCCGGTCTCCCAGTCTCCCCCAGGGCGTTTGTCGTTGGCTGCGCAGATGAACGGGATGGCACAACCTGTCTGGTCCACCCACTCCATGGCCGTGTTGACGGGGTCTCCGTTGGATACATCTAGGATGCGTCAGGATGCGGCACCCACTGCGTCCAGGGCTTCGCACTTACAGAAATGAGGAGGCGAGAGATCAAGCGGCCTCTCGAGAAAGTTGATTTGCAGCAGCGGCTGGTGGTAGATGTACGAGCATGTCGTCCACGTCGCCGCGTACTTTTCCCTGATGGCGGGGATAAAACACCTCTTTGCCTCCGAGGCAACCTCGGAGGGCTTGGGCTTCGACTTGGAGCTCGAGTAAGGCATCACGCGTCAAGAGAGTGAGGAACAAGGTAGAGCACTCGGTGAAGCCGCGAATCGATGGTCAAGGGTGGGTGGCTGAGAGTCGAAGCCCGTCGGGATGGATCGAGGCTAGTGTAGATCCTTCTTGCTTTGCGAGGCTCCAGACAGCGGGTAGAGGGGGGTGACGGATTACTTTATATCTGGTGGAGGGGTCAGGGAGTCTTGCAAAATAGGGAGCCGAACACATGCCGTCTCGTTGCAAGCAGCCACAACGGGCAGCATGACGACGCAGCCGCGTGCCCGCGTGCTGCGGTTTCCTGCGCAAAGATCTGTGTGTGACTGCGAGGTCTCAAACTTCAGAGACATGCGTTGCTTTATTATTGACAAGCAGCCGGGGGCACTGGCCCGTTGTTGAGACTCGAGAGTGGTACCTGATGCATGTGGCCACCCAAAGCATCCACAACATGACGACCCAGGGGGCAGCTTAATTACCACTCCCGTCTTTGATGCAGATGGCAAACGCAGGGGCTTCATCGGGAGGAAGAGAGGTGAGCTCGATACCAGCACTAGCCAGCCCCCGCTCCCACTGTCTCCCTCTCAGAAAAAAGAAAAAAAGTAGAAAAAAGCCAGCGTCGAGGCAGGCTGCTGAGACGGGGGGGATTGCAACAAAGTGGATGCCGGAAATGTTGTGCTGCCAGCAGCGCGCCATCTTGAGTCTAAGTCAATCTGGTATTCCCACGCCACTCGGGACCAGAGACATGGGCCGGGCCCCTGCCGCCCGCCGTTGGTGTTGCTGGATGTGTTTTTTTTTTTTTGGTCGGCGTGGATGCATGCATCGAGTCCTCTGAGGCCGGAAGGCCGGACGGCTGCTGAAACCAATAATCATCTGGTCCCCGGATACGGCCTGCATTCTGCAGTCGCAGTCAGTCTCGCGGCCGCGGCCAAGTCCAATGAGAGCGAGACATGCAACCGAACCGCTCGGCTCGTCTGCCCAGAAATCCCAAGTCCCAGGGACAGCGGAGCGAAGCGAGGAGCACGCTGCGCCTGGTGCGGCTGTGGATCGGCATCCCGGCCGTGAGGAGAGGAGAAGAAAAGGGGGAGACGTTGCGTGATTCGGTCTCTCTCGGGCATAGCACCACGGCATCACAGCCGGTGAGCGCGGGGAAGGCCCAGGGCCAAGCCGACGACCGATATAATGCATGTCTGACACTCTGCCTGGCACCCCTTCTGCGCAATGACGTGTGCCGGGATGCGCCAGCACCATATCGGATAGAGCCAACGATCGCCGGCCGCAGCATCGGCGCCAGCGATCGGCGCCCGCAGCATGGTGCCGTGCGAGAGGGTTGGTGTGGTGGACTGGGGTTTAGGAATCATCTGACGGCACTTGGCTGAAGACGGATGAAATGGGAGAGAAAAAGCAAAAGCGCGCTTCCTCCCCGACGCAACCGAGCCGAGCCTAAGCTGTGATATCTCGGCAGCTGCAGGGACGGCCCAGGCTTCCTTCCTGAGCGCCTCAAGCGCGCTCTCGCAGATCACTGCAAAGGGCTTGGTGGAAGGAGCGAGCACCTCCCAGCCCAGGCTCCCAAGCGGGTGGGAGCTTTTGTGGGGCGAGTCACAGCCAATCAGAGCTGCTGGAGATCGCGAGAAGGGCAAGTGCAGTGGTGGGGTTCTTGTGGGGTCGGTCATATCAGATTGAGCAGGGATGCCTGCCCGACCGCAAGGGAAGGCAGTGGGGCCAGGCTCGGCTGCCAAATGCCCGAGCTTTCTTTTTGCACACTCCCAAGCCTGAGCTCTGAGGCGTCCAGCGTGTTGTGTGCTTCTTGCTTGGTGAGTCGGACCGCTGAGAAGACCCTGACAGAACCAGGCAGACCGGGACACTGTGCCAGACCCGCGGAAGCCGGCGCGGACTGGGTCTGCCGCACTTCGGATTGCAGCAAAAACACAACTGCCAGTCATGCGGCCCGCGCCGCCGCTTCGGCCGTCGACTGTCTCGCGCGTCCTGGCCCCGCGTCGCGTCTCCAGCTTCCGCCGACATGTCTCTCAGGCGCAACAGGTCCAGCAGGCCCAGCAGGCCAGCCGCTCCATCAGCGACCTTCTCAAATGGAGGCCTGCTGAAAAGACAGACTCTGTCGTCGTCAATGGCTTCGTCCGCTCCGTCCGGGCCATGAAAACCCATCGCTTCGTGGCCCTGGGTGACGGGTCGTCGCTCGCGCCGCTGCAGGCCCTCGTCGAGGCCGACCATGCCGACGGGTGAGTGAGGCTACTTGCATGTCTCGGTTGCCCAGATCGCTGACGCCGTCTTGTCTCTGCAGCCTGGCCGTTGGCGCCGCCGTCCGCCTCACCGGCTCGTGGGTGGCCTCGCCCGGATCGGCCCAGAGCCACGAGCTGCACGTAAGCAGAGTCGAGGTCTTGGGCCCGTCCGACGCAAAGGTGTGCTCTTCCCGGCTCTCATAAACCGCATGCGTTCCCTGACAACGGCTCTGCAGACATTCCCCATCCAAAAAAAATATCAGACACCCGAGTATCTCCGGACCATGCCGCACTTGCGGCCGAGAACGCCCGTCAACGCCGTCCTGCTGAGACTGCGCTCCGAAGCCATCGCATCCCTGACTCAGTTCTTCGCAGGGCGATCCTTCACTCAGACTCACCCGCCCATCATCACGTCGTCCGACTGCGAAGGCGCCGGCGAGGTCTTCACCGTGGCCCCCGCCAATGACGCGCCGGGCCCGGACGGCTCCCAGGAGTCGTTCTTTCGCTCCAAAAAGTACCTCACTGTCTCGACCCAGCTCCATCTCGAGGCTCTGGCGCAGGCCGTCGGCAATGTCTGGACCCTCTCGCCTGTCTTCCGTGCCGAGAAAAGCGACACGTCGAGGCACCTCAGCGAGTTCTACATGCTCGAAGCCGAGATGAGCTTCGTGGACGACCTCGGCCCCATCATGGACCTCACCGAGGACATGCTGCGGTCGTTGAGCTCCAATCTCATCGAGACGGACACCGTCCAGGACCTGCTATTCCGGTCGCGCCATAGCGGCTCCGACCTGGCGCAGGCTGACGAGGTCAGACGCCGCTGGGAGGGCCTGATGCGGAAGGAGTGGCCGCGCATCACATACTCGGACGCCGTCACACTGCTGCAGCAAAAGGCCGACCGCTTCACGCACAAGCCAACGTGGGGTGCAGGGCTGCAGTCGGAGCACGAAAGGTACCTTGCCGAATACGTCGGCGGTGGTGAGAAACCCGTCTTCGTCACCCACTATCCCCGAGACATCAAGGCCTTTTACATGCGCGAATCCGGGCCGGCAACCGCTGGAGCGCCTGGGGCGACCGTTGATTGCTTCGACTTGCTGGTCCCCGAGTTTTGCGAGATTGCCGGCGGATCAATGCGTGAGAACCAGCTGGCGCCGCTGCTTGCCGCGATGAATCGCCAAGGCTTTGTCAAGCCGCCATCCGAGGGCGGCCTCGACGAGCCCGAGGGCGGCGCTCTCGACTGGTACGTCGACCTCCGCCGCTGGGGCTGCCCGCCACATGGCGGGTTTGGCCTGGGCTTCGACCGCCTGCTCAGCTATCTGTCTGGCGTCCAAACCGTCCGAGACATAGTCTCATTCCCACGCTGGCATGGACGATGCGACTGTTGAGTAAACCGCTGTCCCGCAAATCTCAAACCATCCCAGCAGTGCTCCCGTGCAACTTGCCGTCCCGAGCCAGGCGCCGCCTACCTTTGGGTTGATCAGGATGCGCTGTGCACCCACAGCGCGCCGTATCGCCGTCAGGGGGCCGGAGATCTCGTCCATCTGTCGTCCATCCGTGCCTCCGACGGGCGGGGGCGGCATGCGGTCCCCATTCGCGGGCCTGTCAAGAGGTGCGCTACGAGACACTTGATGCCCACCCGGGCGACTCGCCGTTGACTGACCCGACACGGGCCGACTGCCTAACTCAACTCATCCGTGTGCGACCACGAGAGAAGTTACGGCCTTATGCCCCTCCTGATGCGCCGGGTTCAGGCATAGGGGCGTTTCGACGGCATCTCTGCTGCGCGGCTGCGTGCATCCAGAACCCAGCCTCCGGCTCAGCGCGTTATCGAGCCAGGACTGTCTAGGTTGTGCTTGTTTATACCCAACTCAATCTGTTCAATCTCGCAAGACTTTGTGTCCAACCAAGCGTATCTCGTTGATCTGTCAACTCAGAGTTGTCTCCCAGAAGTGCCTCCTGATCCTCGCAAGCACCTCCCTGGCTTCGCTCTCACACCATCGTCCGATGTTCACAGCCCAATGCCCCTCGTGTACACAGAGGCCCTCAACCCTCAAACCACGCGTAGACCTAGGTTAATGATCCCTGGGGCCGAATCCGAGTTTCCTGTGGCAACGATGCGAGGCGTGGGAAGCTGTCTGCACTGAGGTACCTTTTGTTGTCCTCTACTAGGTTGTAGACCTGTGAGCAATACGACAGCCGTCATCCACTTACCATCTCTCTCATTTCAAGACCAGCTGCCAGTGTTACGTTTGTCCCCTCCGACTCTTACGGACAAATAGGGGAAACAGACTGCATAACCCCCCCTGAAGCGACGGTTCTGAACTACAGCCGTTATTGCCGCTCTTCCGGGCAATTGACTCCTTGAAACTCCTTAAGAAAGGGCTTTACTAAACGGCTATGTCTTTGTGCAAATGCCCATGGTGTTCCCGATATGTCAAGGGTGGTCTGGCTCGTCTGGGTAGATAACTGGCCGTATCCAACCACAGCTAGCCGGCAACTCATTTCGAAACCAAGAAGCATTGAGTGAGTCCTAGACTCTGAGTGCTTTTGAGTGCGCACATCTGCTGTTTCTCATGATGGCATTCTATTGTTTTTACTATGGAGACCATCTGTCTCCAAGGGGACAGCATCATGATGGCATTATCCTAGTTCTACTATGGACGCCATCTGTCTCTAAGGGGACAGCATCGACAACTCTCTTGGGCCTTCCTCTCTTGGGTCTTCATGGGAAAGGACTACTCCTCATCTCTCTAGAATCTTCCTGAAACACTGCTACTGGAGTAAGACGTGGCTCTGTTCTATATAGCCATGGCCTGCTTCATTAGGGAGGCGTGTAGGCCACACTAGCTCACACAAAAGCACCTCGTGATTGCCATGGCCTCGGCGGGAGGGCGAGCGCCAGGTGTTTTCTTAGAGCCGGCCCGAGGGTTCAGATGCGGTTTGGGATGTGCGAAGAAACAGTCATTTTGGCGGGCTCAGAAACGTCAATGGAAACGGAAGGTGGTGAATATGGTGAGAGGGCAATCCTCAACCCCCTCCCCTTACGTCAAATGCAAACCACTCACTCCTCCATCCACACCTCCTTGACGCAGCCAAATGCAATATCGGGCAATGCTGCCACCCCCAGAGTATAGTAACTACGCCCAACAAGTCTACCAGTCACGTCCGTTTCCAGTCGAGATTAAGCCCGAGAGAGCGAGCACCAGATATCTATACCTCCCGTACCCCTCCCTTTCCCCATCCGCTAGGCAAAACGTCTCGACAAGACCACCGCCCGGTCTTATCCTTCCTATCCAGTCACCCGTTCAAAAAGCCATCCCACAGCCACCCAACAACCCCGCCCCCTCCTCCCCCATTTGTCCACATAGTATGCTCAACCCGCCCTGGAACGAGCGGCCGCCCGCCGAGGCACACTCCCACCTTACCCAGATCAGACGGCCGTTGTGGCGCCTCGGCTGAAAGCTTGGCTGCGTGAGTTTTAGACGCGGTTAATATCGAGCCGCGCGCGGTGGTGGATGGTGTCAAGACAAGAGACGTCGGGGGGTTCCGGGAAACGCGACTCCTGATCCGTTTGGTCCACGGCTCTTACTACATGCTATGCAGTATGGTACTGTACAACAACAGAAGGACCCCTCTTGGTGGCTCGACGCGGGAACCGTGACTGTGACTGTGCCGTTGGGTTGAGATCTCTGGGTCGATGGCTCGTGAGGCTTACGGGCAGCAGCATCAGCAGCACCAGCAGCACGATACGAGTCAGTTCATGCACAAGTCCTGCACAGCAAAGCACCTGGTGATATGAAGCAACAACGGACGAACACGCCGCCCCCACCCCCCCAGCAGCACCACCACAGCCTCGTGCTCTCGGCCTTTGTGTGCTGCAGCGCAGGAGAGAAGGAACCAATGCCACGCTGCACGGCAAGAAAAAAACAAGAAGGATAACACCATCATCCCAAAAGATCCCACACCTCTGCAAAC
>FTCU01001088.1_pt1 | contig 21424 bp, 16 predicted proteins | sample 1639521 | NCBI WGS metagenome assembly FTCU01 (sample SAMEA3914864, study PRJEB12502) | metagenome | biome: forest; material: soil | place: USA | collected 2012-03-12 | depth 0.3 m
CAGTGGATGGTGGTGGGGCCGGGGCGGTTGGGTGGGTGGGGGTCACTGCTGCCCCACTTGCCTGAACAGGAAACCAACCGAGCCGACTTCACACGATCATCCACACCAACACCAGCACGACAGACGACGCGGCCAATCTATAATAGACTACAGCTCGGTCCAGATTTAGCGGGTAGTGCGTCTGGCCGTTTTGCGGGCGATTTGTTAGCGAGCAGGGGTTTGCACTAACAGTCTGTTAGTGTTTTGTATGGCTGTAAGCTGCCTACACTAACAGATGACAGGGTACATGGTGTCTGCGGTTTTCATTGGGCCAAAAAGTCTTGGCGGCTGCAGACTCCGTTGCGAGCCTGACCACCGAGCCACCCTCTCACCAAGAGCCTCACCACCAAGAGCCTCACCACCAAGAGCCTCACCACTAAAAGAGCGCGGCGGCGATGAAGAGGACGCTACAACGATACCAAGTTGTAACTACTCTATATATTCGAACCAAAGCACAAGCGCGCCGAAAGGTCTTGGCTTGCCAAGACTTCTTCGGCGCGCGAAGACTCTGTCACGGAAGGGCCTTACTACTGAGAAAATGCCAGAGCAGTGGAAAGAACGCCGCAGCGATAGCAAGGCGTAACGAGCGGTTTCCTGCCCACGTAGTGGGCTGTAAACCAGCTTGTCCATGTCATCACGTTGGACAAAGTGAGCCTCCCCAAATGCATTTGCTCTCATGAGTCTGAAGTAAAATACTATAATTCACTATTCGATGTGACCATCTTCTGCATGAGACCGACTCGATGCCTGCCATTCCCAAGAACCAACAACCCCGCGCGCCGCAACCCGGCCACGCCCCCTCGACATCGCGTCTCCCTCGTGATTCGATCTGAAGTGCCCCTGTCCGAGCCGTGATTCCTTTTCATTCTCTGAATTTTTTACCTGCCCATGCCCATTTTTCATTGTGTCTCGAAGCCCTGATTAAACGCCATCTCTTTCCGTTTCATCCCTCGCCCGTTCCTCGCCCGTTTCTCGCCCCACTTGCCTGCGAAATCTCCATTGAATCACTGCGGCGCGTCTATTCAGTGGCCACGCATCCTCTTGTCAACCTATTCAGTGCCCGCGCATCCTATTGTCATTGCCGTTTTCCCCCATTGTCCTATTGTTTTATTGTGTGAAATCTCTCTGCAGATTTCCAATCAGCCCAATTGCCGGCCCCACCTGCTCCAGGTATTTAATCCCCCATTCTCCTCCCCCTCGGTCCTCTTCCTTTCTTCCACGCACAACTCCCAGCCGACCTCGTGGCGCCCGCTGCCTTTTCCCCCCTCCCCTCTGGTCTTTGGTCCCTCGGCTTTTTCCCTCGGCTTCTTCGCGCTCCCACCCTCCGCAGGTCTAATTCTTCCTGATCCTTTTCTTTTCCCGCTCCCCTTCCAGGTCAATCACGATGCCGAGATCGATGCCGTCGAACCAGAACAAACACGCCGGCGAGGTTTGTGGATTCTTTTCTGAATTCTTTACTCCTCTATCCATTTCTTTCTACGTTACTCTGCCATCAGAGTATTTCTGCGATCGGTTACGCGACTCCAGGCTTCTCTCTGCCCACGAAACTGACTCACCAATTTTACAGTGCACCGCCATGGAGATCGACGATAATCCGGTTCCCGAGTCTTCCACCTCTGCCTCCTCGCACATGAGCAATTCCAACGTAAGTCCATCCATCATACACCCTCGCGTCCAGCCCCAGATCATTCATTTCTTGTGGCTTGCTGCCAAACCATCATCGGGGCGTAAAGTTCGAGCTCGTACCACCCATGGCATAACCTTTTTACTCATCTCTGTTCTTGGTATGGACCTGTTGCGCCAAACTGAACCGACAGAGGGGTATGCCTGGGGTTGGGCTCCTGGGGTTACTTGGGCTCTGCGCGCTGGGTCGTTCTGTTTCTGTCAGTTCGGGTCCACGCCGCAACCCTCGCTCCAGTTGCTCTCTGATGATCGTCTCTAGCCCTTATTTCAGCTGGCCGACGGTGAACACTCTGGATTGTGCCGCCGGGCTGGGTTGACAGGCGCTTGCGGCTTAGACGGCGCACAGCTGAGTGGAGCGTGTGATATGCATCCAGAGGCGCACCAGAGGGTAGCCTACTAGATTGAGCATGCTCCGGGCTAGAGATGCAGCAACACCCTGGATGATCTGGCGGATGACTTACTCGGCTTTGGTTCCCAATGCTGATGGACTTAGATCGTACAGACCACCGAACACCTGGGACAGATGGACATCCAGCAGTCGCAGGGAGAAGAGAAGCTGCTCGACATGCATGAGGTCAAAGTGGCTTTGGATGCCGCCATGGACGACAACTCGGAGGATAACATGGCTGCGCTACTCCGTGCCACCGACTTCGAGGTCAGCAACCTGGCCGACCTGGCCCTCGACCACCAAAACACGGGCAGGGCTGCCACTCTGCTCTTGAGCACAGCTGTCACCATGGCTGACAACAAGGCAAGTGACGCGGAGGACAAGGCCGCCGAGGCCCAAGTTCAAGCTGCCGAGGCACACCGTCAGGCATTGATCGCGCAAACCAATTGCGACGGTGTGTTCCAGCGCAACTCCGAGAACACCCATACAATCTTGGCTCAGGCTTCAGAGCTTTGCCAACATGCGCGCCGCATTGCCGCCATTGAAACTCTGCTTCCCTGCGCCCCCGCTCCCCCCGTTTCCTCTCACTCCATCCCTTCCCCTCCTCCCTCCGCTGTCAAAGCTACCGAGGGCGACAGAATCACAGCGGTCGAGCGGCAGCTGGCGATTGCCATGGCTCACATCCATGCGTTGGAGCAGGGCCTCGACAAGCACCGGGAGGTGGTCGAGAAGTCCGTGCTGCAGACTACCCCGGGTCACGAGGACACCATGGACAATCTGATGGGGCGTATCCAAGTTCTCGCTGACATGCGACAGGAGGCGGAGAAGAACGAGTTTGAGCATGAGGATCGCCTGCGTCAGCAAAAGATCGACAGCTTCAAAAGGAATCTTGCTATGTTGAAGAAGGAGAATGTAGAAACCAAAGCAGCGCTTGCTGAACTCCAAGCCCAGTTCAGACGGATGCGGACATTCTTCGTCGCATTCTTCGATGGTGATCTCACCCAGCAAGAGGTGATTGTTTTTTTGCCCCTCTGTCTCACCCGTTGGGCTCTCGCTAACATGTGCTTGAATCTGAACAGTTGCAGGAGCGTTTGAGAGAACTCGGCATCATTGCTTCCAACTGAGCTAATGTCGGACGGATGAAGAGTTGGCTTCAACGGCGTATGGCTGCATTGACGGATTGGGATGGTTGGGCGATACCCATTGCATGGATATGGCGTTTGAGCTGGAGCCAGCATTTGCTTGTGATACTTGAGGAAGAGAATGATGTTTTCGTCGGACGAGAAATTGAGTCTCCATCACATGCTTTTCCGCGATCCAGTCCACTGAGTTGAGGATGAAACAATGAGTGCATGGCAGCAGAACAAACAAGCCGGAGCCGGATCACAGGCAGTACACGAAAGCAGTCTAATATTCCAACCCCCACCTGCCTCGATCAACCAGCTCTAACCATCCCGAAGTCTAACGTATGTCCAAGAAAACTCCCAAGAATCCAAACCTGTCCCTTCTGACAACTCATGCCCCAGAACAAACGGAACCAAGCCGCACGCTTACGGCTTGCTCAACTGCTCCTTTCTAAAGAACGTCCCGAACAAGACGCAAATTCCCAACTGCATCAACAAGCACACCCAGAACCACCCATTCGCCAACCCCTCTAACCCCAGCGCCAGGTTCGGAAACACCGGCCCCGGCCCAACCGCATCCGGGGCGCTAGCCCTCCCAACCGCCGTCGCAATCGACCCCAGCACCTGGGCAGCAACCAGCGCAAAGTTATTGTGAAACCGCGTCGTCGTCTGCAGCAACATCATCCCCACCCCCGTCCCCTGCAGCGCATCCAACACGCCCAGCCACAACCACAGCGCGCGGGAAGCCAGCGCCCCGCCGACCTCCCCGCCGGTGACCCAAGGCAGCGACGTACCAATGCCCGAAACGCCCCAGAAGATCTGCGCCCAGCGGGGTGCGCCCAGGCCGATGGCCAGCACGGGGAACAGCCAGCTGTGCTCGCGCGAGAGGTGCGCGAGCTGCGCGAAGAGCAGAATCCAGATGAGCCCGAAGAAGAGGACCACCAGGAGCAGGATCTGCCACGCGCTGGCGTGCGAGGACGTCCAGAGGAAGCGCCACGATCGGCCGTAGACGGACGACAACCAGTAGTTCTGGATGAGGACCGAGAGGAGGAAACACTGCAAGGAGACGGGTGATGTTAGTGCTGGGAGCTGGGAGCAGTCAAAAGAGGTGGGAGAACGGGGCCTTACGAGGATGAGCTTGCGGCGAAAGATGGATTTGAAGAAGGAGGGGATGGAGCCAGGGGTTTGGCGGTAGTATTCTGGCAGACCGAAAAATGTGATAACGGACAGGGCCATGAGGAGCACTGCGACGGGGAAACAGACGGCGCTGATGAGTGTGTTGGAGGCTTGGGCCACGGGAATGCCGTTGCTGTCGTACGAGCTGAGCTGCGAGCCCCAATACCAGAGGCCGCTGATGTAGATTTGTTGGACACCTTGGACGGCGCACGCGCGGATGACCCACGTGCGAACTGGCGCTCCGCCTGCCACAGGGTCAGTACCGATAAAAACCGGGGAATTGGAAAAGGGAAACAGTAGCCTTACCTTCGTCGCCAAAGTTGAGCGCAAAGAACATTGACCCGCTGGATGCGGCTGCCGCGTAGAACCCGGACGCAACGTTTTGAAGCCACCCGCGAGCGGGAATGGAGGCAGCAAAAGGAGCGGATCCGGCAAAAATGAAGGCAATGCCATAAATGGCGAACGGTGTAGACAGCACCCAAACGGACTTGAGCTGCCTGAACGCAACCCACCAGAGAATGGACGTCACTCCGTAGATAGACGCGATTGTGTAGAGCATGCTCGCAGTCTGCCCCTGCTCCCCGTTTAGGAGCGAGATCTGGTACGAGTTGGCCGCCAAGATCTGCCCAAACGCCAGAATGATTGTGTACACGGGCCAGTCAAACACTTTGCGGAGCATGAGCTTCTGAATCGGAGACGCCTCGTTAGGGTTCTTCATGCCCTCTTCGGTGTCGAATGTCGAAATAAACCGTCGAGAACCGGCATTGCTGTGATCGTCGGCGTCTTCCGAGTAAACGGATGAGATGACGCTTGGGGCATATGGACTGGCCGGTCGTGATGGTACGTCGAGGAACCGCGTCGAGGTGAGACCCGCGGGCGACTCCACCAGAGAGACTTTAGAGGCGTTGCGAGACGGAGACAGGCCGAACTTGGCGCTCTTGTATCCCTCGAACCATTGCTTTTCGGAGCGGACAAGGTACTGCTCGATGCAGAGGTCGGTCTCAGACGTTTTAGAGTCCAGCTGAGTCAACATCCGCTTGAACTCATCTGTGTACTCCCCGTCTGCGTCCGTGAAGAACGGGTCGACCTTCTGCAACGCAAAGTCCTTTCTGCCTTTTGTAACGGACGTGATGGAGACGCCGGAGAACCGGCGCTGGTGCCCGGGTGTGATTGGTCGTGGCAAAGGCCATGCGCCAAACTCGGGATTGGGAGATGGGAGGCCAAGGCGGTCGGGCGTCAAGAATGAGGCGGGCGTTGTTGGCTGAAAGTCGTGCATCTCTGAGGGCGTCGGCGAAGGCGGCCGGGAGAGATTGATCTTGGACCGACTTACCAACCGCAGGGGGTCCGGCTTGTCGCGGTATTTCTGCGACTTCTGGATGGATGTCTTGTGCAGGTCGTTAATTTCCTCCACCCACCTGGCGACGGGAAACCGCTGCTTTGCAGAGACAGCCCTCATCTTTGCTCGTGTTTGGCTGTCGGCGGACAACGCCCCTTGGATGGCTTCTTTGAACTGGCTCATCAAATGCCTCGCTGAGGTGGACTCGACGGTGTAGTACCACCCAGGCATGTTTCCGAGGCCACCTGCGCTCCAAGTTAGCGAATTTTCAGTCACTTCCCATGTTGGGAAACGGTTAGGTCACTAAACTTACCGACTCTGGCACCGACACCCAAGGCTCCTTTACGCCCAAACTCGACAGCCACCAACCCGAAAGGCTCATCGCGGGACGGAATGAGAGCAAACTCGGCACCACTGAAAATGTACGGCGGCAGTTGCGTAAACTCGGGCTTCGAGAAAACCCGGTTTGGATACTGTTCCATCAAGGTTTCCAACTTGATCGCAGCCAGACGACCGTAAAGATCAATGACAGGCCCAATTGCAATGAGCTGGACTTTGGGGTTGTGCTCTAGAACGGACGGGAACACATCCGCAATGAGATCCACGCCCTTTTGCATCGACCAGCGGCCAACAAAGACGAACAGCTCCGCGTCTGGATCTTGGTCAATGCCTGCCCATTCCTGGGCTTGCCGCCGAAGCTCGGCTCGGCCCGCTTCGAATGTGGCGTCAATCTCAATCTCCTGGGCCTGAGCAGCGGCCTCGAGCTCTGGAGACCACTCCGCCGTGTCCGAAGGATCGGGGTTAGGGAGGCTCCCGATCTTAGAAAGACCCCAAAAGATGGGGTAGCGCGCAAAGCTACGCTTTCCGTACTTTTTGGACACGCCTACGGCGCCAAAACCGTGTTGGAACTCCCTCAAGTAGCTTGCACCCGCGTGGAGGAGGTTGAAGACCTCCCCAAACTGCACGAACCGCTCCACAACCTTTTGGTCGAGGTTGAATACACTGCAAACTTCTTGCTTCTCTTCCTTAGTTCCCAGGCTCCACATGCCCTGGAACTCGGCGTTGTGCAGAGACAGACAGCATGGAATGACGCGGGGAAGAAGGTACAGCGGTGCCAGTGCGCCGTGGAAGTCGTTGATGTGATAGACGTCGGGGTCGAACCGCTTGAGGGTTTCGGCAATGCATTGGTTCCACGCCGAGTAGTAGATGGCGCTGTCGAGGTCATCCATGCGGTCAGGATACGGCCTGGACGGGTCTTGGAGACGGAAGACGGGAGCGTCTAGCAGCACGTATGTCATGTTGCGAAGCTTGTGATACTGAACGTCGACGTTGTACTTGGCACCGAGAATTGTAATCTCCATCGGATCGGCGGGCTGGTCAACAGGATAGCCGTTGGGGTAGTCGTTCTTCAGGCCGCTGACGCAGGGGACTACCCAAATGATGTCGAGGTGACCGAGAGCTTTGCCCATGAGCTGCGCCATCACACCAAGACCGCCGATTTTGATTTTGATGCGCCAGTCCTCAATGTCGTATTCCATTGTGGCGATGAGCACCTTTTTCCTCGGTGCCCCAATCTCCATGCCAAATGCTGCGCCATCCATCCCGCGGGCCGGCGTGGCAAACGAAGAGCCCTCTGAGGAAGGACGGCTTGGGCGTACATGCGGTTTCTCCTTCATCTCAAAGACCTGGCGGAACTTCTCTGAGAGACCGCCATTGTTGGCGGCACCGGAAATGTTGTGTTTGACTTTGTAGAATGCCCCCGTAAAAATGAAGACGACGATCCAACCTCCGAGGAGAGGAAGCACCCACATCAGCGAAAAGATGGCGATTTGACGATCTCGGCTTCCGACGGGAAATTTGCTGTACTTCATGGCAGCATCGTCGACCTCGAAACGCCAGCCAAGGTATGGAGCTGGGGGAGGCTCGGTGATGTTGACAACGTTCTGGCGCAAGGATCCGGGAGGAAGCCGATCGAGGACGTAGTCAAAGTTGACGTCGCCAAAAATCCAGGTCTGGTCGGGCAACCCATCAGGGTTGAGTCCCCAGACGTTGAACTGCAGGGCGGTTGGCCACTCTGCCATGACATTGACGCCCCATATCCCAGTGCCGGCTTGCTGGCTCATCTGATTCGGGATGCCAGCGTCGAAGCCAAATGCGTTGAAGTGGCCGTTGACGGAGAGATGAGGGAACCGGCGGGGCAGAGCCGCGACATCCAAATCACCTTCCTGCTGGTGATGGCTGCTGCCAGCCAGCTTGCTGAAATATTGACACATGACGTGCTCTCCCGCCCACGACTGAAGGTTGGTTCCAGTCCAGTTCTTTGGTGGGAGCTTGAAATCCTCGCCGGTGTAGTTGAGCCAGGGTGTCCATGACGAGGCCCAAGTCTGGGAACAGCGGAAATGAGTGGCGCCTGCGGCATGATGGCGCACGTAAATGTCGTTGTCTTTCGCATACACCAGGTTGCTGGAGTAGTTTGCGTGTCTGGGAAAGACAATTGGGTTGTCGAGCTTTCCAACCCGGAGGAGGAAATGGTCGACCGTGCCAGTGCTGTTCGCCCCAGTCCTGGCCGTCGCGTTGCGGACAGTGACGCGATGGACGCCATCGGGAATTGAATTGATGGTCACGGCAAACTCCCATGCTGAGGCTGCTTGCCCCACCAGCTGGGGCGGCGTCGGTGGGTTGTCTAGAATCCGGCATCGCAGAGATGCTCTGTTGAGCGAGGCGGCTCGGCCGCCCACTGTGTTTGACGTGATCTCGACGGCGTCGAATACCGAGTCGCAATCCATCTCCTGAGAAAATTGGATCTTAATGTCCACCGAAGTGTCCCCATTTGCCGCAGCCTCTAGACGATAGTCGTGGCCAGGGAGGAAGCTCGTGATGATAGGCGCCGGACCCACCCAACTCGCCTTCGGGACAAACGCTTTAAATCCCCACGCGGGAAACCTCAGCTCGCTGATACAACCGTGTACCAGCTTGGGATCGTCGCCTTCGATTTGTCTCGTCGACGCTTCGAGTTCGTACTCGTCATACGGATAAAAGAGATTCTTGACGGTGGCACCAGACCCGAATGATGACAGCAACGCGGTGTTGGGGTCCGAGCAGTTGAACTTATAGGTGGTGGTTTGGTTCTCGTTTCCCAGTAAAAGCCAAACAAGGTCATTGCCATGCGAAAGCGACGAAAAGTCCTGGAGACCCTTGTGGCCCATCCGGACGTAGCTCCAGAGACCAAGCTCCGTTCCAGTGCCGTTGGACCCTGGAAGAAAGATCCAGTGCGTGTGGTTGGACAGCTGGTACATGTCGAAGCCATCGTTGAGTGCGGGATATGTCTCGCGGAGCTCCATCAATCTCTTGACGACACCCCGGACGGGATGGGATGGGTCGCGGTGGTCGAGGCTGACGTTGGGATCGTCACAACCGTACAGCGCTGCATCCAGGGGAAAGTTGAAGTACTTCTCGGACCCGACTTTGTAGCATCCGTGGCGCTCCCACGACACCGTCGAGACCATGGGCTGCCGGCCGTACAAGTAATTGCCGGCAATGTTCTCCAAGACGTAAAAGGCCTGCTCCTCCCCCCAGTTGACGATAGGAATACCCGGAAGCAACAATGACATGACAAAAGCGCCAACCAGGTACTTCTGCGTACCGTTTTGGATAGATGGCCACCGAAACACGTCTTGGTTGGAGACACCAAACATGTGCCTGGGGTCAAATTTGCCTGTGTTGGCGTTGACGAAGTCGGTCGACAGGAGCATGTCTTGCCAGCCCTCTGCCCAGCTGGTCCTTGTGTCCATCTCGGCTCCGTAAATGCCGTCAATCCCGAGGAAGCGCGTCAGGGAGCGGTACGCCGAATAATGGAAACAAGCGGCGTCCAGAGCCTGGCTGGTCCGGACGTAGGAGGACGGGCTAGTTTCGTTGGTAGAGTTGTAGCTTTCCTCCAATGTCTTAACGGCCATGCTGGGGGCCTTTCCTCGTCCGAAGTACAGCGCGCCAAGCGCGTTGCCGCCGACGATTTCACCTGGGATAAAGAAGTTTGTCTTGTTGAATCGGCGAGCGCAAGATCGCATATGCTCCGACCACTCAGCCTGCGCGTCGACCGTAATGGTAAGGGCCTTGTCTATGCGGAATCCATCAATGTCGAGACTCGCGATGGTGATGCAGGAGAACAATTTGATCTTGTCCAGGACGCTTGGACGCCATTCTCTCAGGCGGTCTTGGACAAAGCCGAACTTGGACAACTGCTTCTGCCATTCGGGATACTTGCCAAAGGACTCGACGTCGCCATACTGGATTTTGTTAGAAAAAGGCGCATTTGAGGGCAAGGTGGGATGATGGGGCGAACCTGGTCAAAGTCACTGGTCCGACACCTGGTCATTTGCGACGTCACATCCGCCCCAACGGGCACAACATGCTCATCCCAGAACCTGGGATACTTGCAGTCGACCAAGTCATCGCCAAGCGGGAAGTCCCAATATCGTCTTGATGATTTCCAGACAGCGTTGTGCTCCGTGAAGCTGAAAGGGGTGGTGGTGTTGAGGTACCCTTCAAAGCCAATGAGGTCCCCCATGGTGGACATTGTGTTCTCGAGGACCACGAACATGCCTCGGCGGTGGATTTCGTCGATGGCATTGCGCCATTCCGCAATGTTTCCAAAGTGTGAATCGAGTAAGGTCAAGTCCAGAGGACTGAAGGAATCTGCCGACCAGGGCTGGTTGATGAAAGGGCTTCCGGAGATGTAGAGTGCCTGTTGCCCGTGAGCATCATGAGCTGCAGTCGATGTGTTGGTGCGGGAGAGTCTCACCTTGATCCCCATCCCCTGGAGGTAGTCGAGAGTATCCACCAGTCCGGCAATGTCACCGCCGACCCGCAGCTGAGTAGAAAGCATGTCGACCTCGAAGGCGGTGCCATTGCTGTTGTCGTTGGATGGGTCACCGTTGACGAATCGGTCAAGAAAAAGAGAGTAAAAGGGCATCCGCCAGTTGTCTGGTGAGGGATGAAACTTGTGATTTGGCCATTCCCCCCAGTACTCGAGCGGCGAGGCTGCCGTCTTGTTCTGGTTGAGGTTGTAGGCCTCATGCTCGGGGAAGTATGGAAGAGAGCGTGTTGATGCTGCAAAAAGAGTGACAAGAAAAAACGAGCGGAGTGAGAACGCCATGGCGGCGGAGAGAAAGGAACGTGATACCACACCCGGATGCAGAAGGAAAGGAATGTACGTGGGCAACTTGCCTCACACCGAAGACCGTTGGAAGATGGAAGATGCAAGAGAGAAGAGAAAAGAGCATCCCAAATCAGCATCTTGTGAGAGAGTCCCTCCCATCGCAAGCCTCAGGCCCAGCCTCACGGGCCAACCTGGAAAGCCTCGAACAGCCACGGGCGTCACACCATGGCACGGCGAGGCAGGCACACCGGCCCCGTACAAGCACCCCTGAGGGGACCCCAGCACGCCGATTTATCTTGTGCCCAAGTTGGGCTGACAGCTCGACGGCTCGACCTCACCGCGCGACCTCACCGCGCTCTTTGCCTACACAGTACACCGTGACCAGGGTCGTCGACCCACATCGGATTTCGAGACACGCAAGTCTTGGGGGGGACGGGTCGCTGCAGCCGGCATGATTATGCCCCCGACGTTTTGATGAAGACTCGGGTGGTATGACGTCCAGACGCGCGGGAAGGTGAGGCTGGGAAGATCCCGCGGTCGTCGCCCCTGAGTCGAGCAGCCCGAAGGTGGGTTGGCCCGAGGGTTCCCTGCCTGCCCATATCGCCATGGCCGGGGTGCTGCGAAAAATAAGTGCAGATATTCCGGAATCCCGACGCAGGGGCCGGACGGGAAAACGATGGACTGACGGGCCACCACTGCAGGACTGCCAGCCGTTCCTCAAGGTGATGGGCAGAGACTGGGCTGAGCGAGACACAATTTCTGCTTGGTATTGTGCCAGCGCGGAATAGCAAAAGCCCCTGTCAATGTGGTTGGCAGTCAAGCGTGGGTGCGGGACTGCAGGTATCAGGAGTTGGCAAGATGGGTGGGTGGGTGGATGATGTTTGCGGGAAGTTGGATGCAGGGGCTCTGTGCTGATGCAGGTTCTGGAAAGTTGGAACCTGTGCGAGGGAAGAGCCCTGGGCAGTCACCGCGGCTGTCAACCTGTTGCCAACCGGCTGTCAACGCGTCAGGTCGGCCAACGCGCTCGCCATGCGGTGGGTTTTCCAGGCAGTCGGTCCGAGCCGAGTCACGCCGGGCTGTTCCTGCTCCTGCGGTGCTGCTGCTGTTGCTGCTGCTGCTGCCTGCCTGGGATTTGAACTGGATTCTGTGAGCCAACGGAATAAACACTCGCTTCCCATTTCCGAATTCACCGTGGCTTCCTGCATTTCATCCCACAACGACTTCCACCCCCGGCATGCTCTCAGGAATTTGACAGATCCGCCGCGCCGACCTGCCCGGAAAAACGACGTCCCAGCCGGCAGGGGTGTTTGTTTGATGGCGGCACCGATGGGATCCGGCAATTCCCGTTTCCAGGCCACATCCATCATCTTTCAGATGGCCATGTTTCAAATCCCCCGATTAGGCATTTTTAGGGCTGAGAACCCCCCTGTTGCCGCGGTGGGATCGACACCCGCCCTCAGCCGCAAGAAACAGGGGAGAGAACCACGGCTCTCGATAAGGCCACTCGGCCAGTCGCCGTTGAGTCACCAAACAGCGCGGTGAGCCGTGAGCGCACTGTGCGTCTGAGACACCGCAGTGATAGCCAAATTAGGAATCACGCCAATCATCAGCCCTGTGAGCCGCCATGCAAGAAGAAAAAGTCTTTCTGCAGGTTTCGGGATGATTATCCCGGCCGCGCCGTGGCTTGAACGGTGGTCCTCAACCCCCACGCAAGTCGTCACCCCCCATCTATGGTGCTGTGGTACCTGCAGACAGCACAGAGCCGGCTTGCTCGCGAAGAATCTGCCTTGCCGGGGAACAAAACTTTCTGCCCCTGGACCCTGCATCGACGGTGACACCCTTGATCCTAGGGGTCGGGATAACGCGAGCGCTGTGGGCGCTCGCAGACGAAGGGACGCATGTGAGGCCGCCGCTGATCGCCCTGCTCTGCTCTCCCCACCCGTCGCCGTCCCGCCCTCTCTCCTCCATCTCAGAGGTGCCGAACTAATCACGCATCCTCTGTCGCTCGCTACTTGCTTTGCTATCATTCGTTCCTGAGGGCCGTCTGTGTGCCCTCGTCCGCTCCTTGCTTCGTAATAATCAACATTCCGTTCCTGACGACCATGTGGCTGAATCTATCCAGCAGCCCGGGAAGTGCTCCTCGGGGTGTTCTGGCGCTGTTCTTCGGGCTATTGTCTCTCGTAGGTGCCGCCATGTCTCCGCCCGAGATCACACTAGCCTGCAATGGCCTCGCCCGTATGAGCTTTGATTTGAAAGATCTGGTCAACCTCGTTGCCCTCAAGAGAAACCCGGGTCCGTTCCAGGTAACGTTTACGCCAAGGCAAATGAAGTCTCCAGTGTCGGTTCTGATTTCATGGCCCACCTCAGGATATCCTCGATGAGTTCAGCGACATTTCTGATTCCTGCCTCTCCAACATTTCCGTCTTGATTCGCTCTTCGGTTGTCGCCGAGCAAAACGACCAGCAGCTGGTCTATGAGGCGTATTCGAACGTATGTTGGTTTTCTATCTCGTCGTTCACACATTTCCAACTCCGAACCGGTGACGGTCAACTTTCCTATTCAACCGTATTAACGATCTCAGTTTGTCCAAGGTCTCTTCGAGCTCATGGATGCCGTCAGCGAATCCGCGCCCGTCCTTATTGTTCTCGACAAACAAGCCGAGTTCCGAGTTCCTGCTGCTGTCCGCGAGATGGCCGGCGTTGTCGACTCGCTGTTGATGTTGCTTATCGCCGTATTCCCGACGAACTCTTCCTACGCGCAGCAGACGGCGAATCAAAAGTCACAGGTCGACACTCACTTCCGCCAAACCGTCCACTCTTTCCACCTTGCCACAGCCAACACAAACGCGCCGTACTCCAACACAACGACGGTGTAGGTGACGTTCAGAAGTCGAGAGAGTGGTGGCAGGACACCGTGGACCGGGGTCGCCGCGAGGGTTGCGTTCTGAGCCTCAACAGTCTTGTCGCGTTCCATCCAAACCATTCTATGTATCAGATAATTTTTTTTCGGTCACTGTATTAACTTTAATCACAATATCAATCGCAGCGATGTTCGCTGCTAGAATCACCAATGGATGGTGGTTGTCCTGCAGGAACCATGCCAAGTGACTCGATTATTACAGCCGCGTCTCATACGTCAAATCTAGGTACCTAAACCCGGAGTCTCCCAGACCAGAGATGCATCAAAACGTGAATCAAGGCCCGAAGTCTCGAACCAAAGCAAAACTCGATAGATTACCCCCATTCATCTAGGTTCATTCATGGGCAGTCACAGACTTCTGGACTTGTTAAAGCAATGCTCCCATCACTTCACCTTAGCAATTGTAACTACAGCGCAATGCCCAAGTCGCACACTGACAGTTTTCACGTTCCGGCTGAGCGCGTCTCGATCGTCGATAGCCTCGGTGTGCCGACGCGTGGCCGGCTCAAGGCACACAGCACATCTAAACTGCAGAACCCTTGAAAATGTACATTCGTCTGACACACACGACCACTGTCTAAGACTCAAGAAACTACCGCGAGGAACAGTCAGAGGCGAGCGTCGCCAGCCGCCCACAGCACTTTGTCTCCGCGGCAGCAGTTACGAAGGCGGCGAGAACCGCTCCTGGCTTTTACACCTCTTTGTACGTTGCAAAACCCCGCTAAGAGCTGGCGCAGCAGTTTTGCTCGTAACGGCCAAGGAAGTCTTACTGCCGTGTTCCTCTTGTTTCCTTCTCACTCAAGATTCACCCCTATACAAGCTCCAACTCAACTCCAAACCTCCACATACGACCATATCCACGAGAAAGTACGGGATCCCGTCCGCTCTCCCCTCGTCAAACTCGTGAGAGCCAAATCAGTAGTTGGGTCGGTGACGACCAGCGAATCCTTGGTGTTGTATGTTTTTGCTGATTTTTTTGGTGATGTGTGGAGTTGTGGAGTTGTGGAGTTGAGGATTGTCGTCTCAGGTCTGGCGAGTCTTGCCAAGCGGAAAGGCGAGACCATGTAAGTGAGCCCTAACCCTGGAGCTTGAACTCTGGGGACCCTCGCCAAGTCGGGAATTTACCCCTCTCCACTCTCCGGGGCCAAGGAGGGGAAAGCTCCCTCGAGCCGCAAATAGCCTGAATCGGGCTGTCTTCGTGTGGAACACTGGGAACGACGAGTTCATCCATTTTGCCCGCCGGTGAGGATGGCTGGTGTTCGAAGCGGCAGCGGGACGATGCCATCTCCATTTGACTCTCGGGTCCCCCGCTTGTTCGGGACCTGACCTCACAGTGCAGCAGCTTTGCAGACCTGGAAACACCGCAGACCAAAACTCGAACAACCCCTCCAACCCCAATTCCTCCCCCCAACCCCGCACCCAGACCACAACCACCACCACCAACACACCACCCCAACACCAGCCATCGCCAACATGGCCTCCTCTCCCGTCGCCATCCTGCCCCTGGGCGCCATCATCCAGGATCTCCGCGTCGGCGGCGTCAACATCGTGCAGGGCTTCCCCGAGCAGGAGCACTACCCGGTCTACAACGGCCCTTTCTTTGGCGAGACGATTGGCCGCGTGGCCAACCGCATCGGGGGTGCCAAGATCAACAGCCTCAATGGCGGCCAGACCTACCAGCTCGCAGTCAACGACGGCGTGAACAACCTGCACGGCGGTGTCGTCGGCTGGGGCAAGAAGATCTGGAATGGCCCCACGCCCGTGGCCACCACCCAGATTCCCGGCGTTGAGGGTCTCGAGGGTGCCGAGAGCTTCAAGTACACGCTGGTGAGCGAGGACGGCGACGAGGGCTTCCCCGGAAAGGTGGATGTCAGTGTGGTGTACACCGTTGGCAAGCAGGTGCAGGATGGGCGCGAGGTGACTGTGCTGGGCATTGAGTACGAGGCGGAGTTGGTTGGCGGTGCGGACGAGACCATCATCAACATGACAAACCACTCGTGAGTTTCTCCTCCACTCTCCTCCACTCCCACGCTGCGGTGTAAATTGCAGTCTGACACACCTCAGCTACTTCAACCTCACTGGCGGCCCCTCAATCGAGGGCACCGTTGTCACCCTCGCCACGAACAGCTACCTGCCCGTCGATAACGGTGGCATCCCTACCGGCGGCCCTGCGCCGTTCAGCAAGCTGGAGGGCAACAAGCCGTTTACCCTGGGCGCGCAAGAGCCGGATATCGACGACTGCTTCATCGTCAACGAGACGCCCGACAACGTCCCCATTGACACCCGCGCTTCGCCGCTGACCAAGCTCGTTAGCGCCGAGCACCCCGAGTCCAAGATCCACCTCGAGGTCCTCAGCACCGAGCCCGCGTTCCAATTCTACACGGGCAAGTACATCGACGTGCCCGAGGTGGCCGGCGTGCCCGCGCGCGGTCCCCGCAGCGGCTTCTGCGTCGAACCCAGTCGGTGGGTCAACGCGTGCAACGTGGACGAGTGGAAGAGCCAGATGCTGCTGAAGAAGGGCGAGACGTACGGCTGCCGCATCGTGTACCGCGCGTGGCAGGAGTAGGCGAGTCACATAGAAACAAAAATAAAGAGCCAGCAAGGGCATTGAGAGACGTTACTCTGCACCATCTACCCCGTCTTCCAGCAGCCCCTCTGTTTCCTCCTCCCCTTCTACCTCCTCCGCTTGCTGTCCCTCTCCACCCTTCACCACGGGCACCTTCGCCTCTTGCTTCCGCCACAGCCCCGCCAGATACTCACCCGAACTGGCCTCATCAACCCCCTTATCCTCCCTCGCCCTCAAAAACCGAGGAAACCTCAAACTCAACCCTCGATCCTCCCTCGCCAACCCCATCGCAGCCGTGTACGTCGGACTTACCGTCACGTCCGCAAACGCCACCTCCCACACCTCCCTCGCCTCAAACCACACGTCCGGCTGCGGCGCTAACCCCGCGCCACACTCGACCCAGCCCGGCTGCCGCGCGTGCGTGTTCTCGCCCGTCTCGGGGTCGTAGAAAGCGCGGTTGGCCGCGTAGAAGGCGTCGGAGAAGCCCGACATGCATTTGCAGACTGCCTCGAGGGAGCCCGTGTCTGGGTTGCGCACGGCGAGGAGGATGGGGGACCACCATTTTGCTTTGCGGCCTTGGCCGTGCCAGGCGGCGATGGGGACCAGGTCGAGGGTTTCCGAGGCGTGGGTGGTGTAGTCTTTTTTGAGCTTGAGCCAGGATTCGTGGCGGACAGAGGGCGTGTAGGTGGATTGGAGGGGCTTGTGGCGGGTTTTCTTGGGAGGGTTGGGGGTTGTGGTGGGTGGCGGTTGGGGGGCGTTGGTGTTGGAGGTGTTCGTGTCGTCGGCGGAGGCGGGATTGTCGAGCGTCTTGACCATGATGCCTTCGCATTTGATGTCGAGGGCCGACTTGAAGAACTCGAGGACGGCTTCCGAGTCTTGCGAGGTGGCGTCCAGGCTTTTAACCCAGGTAAAGTGATGCGGCTTCTCCACGAAGAGCGACCGCAGCAGGTCCCGCCGCCGCCGGAGGGGTTCGTGCAGGAGGGGCTCGCCGTTCAGGTACATGAGGTCAAAGGCAAAGAGGCAGACGTCGATGGTGATACTGCCGATGGCGACGTCCTTCCGCGCACGGTTCGTGAGGGTCTGGAAGTTCTTCAGCTCTCCGCTGGCGCGGTCAACGGCGACCACCTCGCCTTCCATGATGAAGCTTTCGACACCGTCGCCGCGGATCCCAGGAACCAGCGCAACTAAATCGGGGTATTTATCCGTCATCAGCTCTAGGTGCCGTGAGAAAATGGACACCTTTCCGCTCGAGTCGCAGTGGACTTGGGCTCGCTGGCCATCGTACTTGTACTCGCAGGTAAAGTCTCGCCCTTCCAGTTTGGTGAGCATCTCGGGAATATCGCGGGCGATGCTCCCTAGCATGGGGCTCAGCGGGATGTGTAGAGTGAGGCCACAGCGGACGAGAAGCTCATCGGACATGCCAACCTCCAGTAGGACTGGGATAAGATCGTTGTAGTCGGGATGGCGCGCATAAGAGGCTTTGACGAGCCCTTCACCCCTCGCCCAGACCTCGGCAAGCTCTTCTTTCTTCAACTTGACCAGATCCAGTGCATCTCTCGTTGGGTAGTCGGCACCAGGGGGCTTCGACAGCAGAAACGCGCGGGAAAGGGCAATGAGCATTGTTGTTTTGACAGCCCCGATCCGCAGCTACCATGAATTAGCGTGCTGTATGGCAAAAGAAAAAGGGCCATCTTACGCACATGCTGGCACAGCGTCCGCACAATGTACCGGCTCTCCTCCCCGCCGCGGGCATCCTGTAACAGCCTGTCCACGATACGCTGCTTCACGTCGCCACTGCCCTGTCCCTGAGCCTTGGCAATCTTGACCAGGGACTGAAAGACTCCCTTGATGGTCAACGGCTTGGGCTTTCGAAAGGTGAAGCTCTGCTTCTTTTTGGCCTCAAACGCAACATCACCGGCGTCTCCAACCTTGTTGTAAAGTTCCTTGAGCGCCCTGTTGTCCAGCCCACAGGCTTGTTTGAGCGCCTTGGAGATCGCGGATCCACCCAGCCCCAACTCCATCGAGATGTAAGGCGGGGAGATGGCATTGGTAGCCAGCCAGACAGCAGGAAGGAGACTGGACGGGTCTCCTTCGATCAGCAGCCGAATGCAGTTGACGAGGGTATCGACAATCTTGATCCTGCTCTGGGTGCCGTTGACAAGCACAAAGCATCGTGTGAGCAGGGCATAGGATGCGGCACCGTCTTCTGAAGCCCATGATTCTTGCAACTGGGGAATGTACTTGGCCGGGTCGAAGGTCAACACGCTCTCGTCCAATGGGATGCATGAGGCTATTTCGTCCTCTGTTGCCGACGCTGATGAGAGCGAGAGTGTGTTCTTGGGTTTGGCGGGCTGGACGACGGGAGTGGGAGGTGAGACTACTTGTGGCGGTGGCGGGAGTGCTGCTTCGAGTGATTGCGTCTGCGCATCAGAGACCGGAGCGGAATCTTCGGGCCTCGGCGTCGTCTGGGCCGAGAGCCCTCTGACTTCGGCATCCCACTCTGCTTGCAGCTTCTTGGCCAGCTCTTCATCCGTCAACCCGCCCTCTGGCGGCTCTGGCGGCTCTGCCTGCGCAGGACTGCCGTCGGTGCCCGGCGCTATCGACCTGGAGCCATTCTGCGCTTGCTTTGCAAAAAAGTACTGCAAACCTCTGGCGGGCGCTGCTTTTGGGACTGAGTCCGAGTTTAACTTTCGTTTCTTGGACGGACTCGGCATGATTGCGCGAGGCTGGACGCTGTCGACGGGAGAATGGGGCCTTCGGTCCCCAGCGTCAACTCATTAAAATTGCGTTGGCAAAACAAATGCTTTCATTTCGACAAAGCAGTATCCAGATCGACTGTTCAGACTGTGGATGCAAAATGCGTTGGACTGCCGGCGTTGGCTGTTCGCCTCGTCGGGTTGTCGCTGAGTCGATGACGTTGCTCCGGGACGAGCCGTGTCGCGTTTCCGCCTCGCGAGTCCGCCACGGAACCACATGACCGGGGAACCAGACGAGCCCCACCTCTCCCCTTGCCCACTTCTAACTCGCGCGCTAGCCGCATGCGGCCAACACACAAAAACGCAGCGGGAAATGCGAGCCCCACCATCTCGGTTTTGTGTTTTCGGAAGGGTTCGAGCCAAATCCCCAGCGCGCAACTTTCCTCTTGCAACCTCCCCGCCCTGCCCCGCGATCTCAGCCCCAACCCGCCCACCATGAACGGCGAAGACCCCCAAGAGCGGACGGAGCAGATCCGCAACATCATCTCCGGCCTCGAGCGCTACAACCCGCAGGCCGCCGAGGTCCTCGAGGCCTACCTGCAGCAACAATGTGAGGAGAAGTTCTGCGACTGCAACGCCAACCGGGCGCTGCTCAAGCTGTGAGTCGGCCCCCGTTACCTACTTAGCTACCTATTCATGGGATCTCTCCCCCCTCTCCGTGATGATGTACCGTAAACGTTTCCTATTACCTGACGGGCAGGCCGGACCTAAACCACCCTCTGCTGCTGAAGTCAACTCTTAGTGTGTCTGATTCGAGGAACCACCCTACTCGTGGTTGCCCCAGTTCACTGCACCCACCTCTCCCGTTTCCACGCAGGCCGTGCTGACCAGCATCGTCTCAAGCTACCAGCTCAACCCCGACCGGATCAAGGACGAGGTCATCACCAACATCCTCGTCAAGGCCATGACCCAGTTCCCCTCGCCGCAGTTCGACCTCTCGCTGCACCTCCTCTCGCCCTCGCACTCGAACCCGGGCCCCAACTCGAGCTCCGACCTCGCCGAGGCCGTCGCCAAGCTGCGCGCGCTCAACTCCCAGCTCGAGGGCGCCCAGTACGCGCGCTTCTGGGCCACGCTCGACAGCGACGACATCTACGCCGACCTGACTACCGATATCGCCGGCTTCGACGAGATGATCCGCGTGCGCATCGCCCAGCTCGTCAGCCAGGCGTACCGCGAGGTCCAGACCAACGTGCTCGAGGGCTGGCTGGGGCTGGACGACGAGGAGGAGGTGCACAAGTTCGTCGTCGACACATGCGGCTGGAAGGTCGCCGAGGGCGGCGTCATCCAGATCCCCAAGAACGCCGACAATGAGGCCAAGAAGACCGAGATCCGGGAGGACGTCACGGTTGATATGTTCAGCCGCGTCATCAAGCGGTCGTGGGAAGACAGCGCGTAGTGGTCTGTTGGAAATGGGGGGGATGGTTATTCTAATTTTGACGACGGCGGAAACAACCCGCCGGGGCCGCCTTTCTTCAGCGGCGGCAGTTTCTTCTTGCATCTGGCGGTAAAAGCTTCGGCGTTTATGGGTTGCTACGACGGCACGGTCACGCCGCGGATGGGATGCAAAGAGGGGTGAGGGGCGGATGTATCGCTGGATTACCATGGGTTCTATGTTTTAGAGATCATAGCCTCATTGCACGTGTGCAGATGCCAACACCAACAGACACGACGACATGACATGACCAGCTTCTCTCCAGTCTACCTCTACTACCTCTTCATGGTCAACTCCTCCCACTGCACTCCAGCCCACTCCTCCAGATAACCGGCCTCGCCAACGCCCACTCCCCTCTCCTGGCAATCCCTCTCGCACACCCCCACAATCACAGTCCCCCAGTCCATCCCCTCCATCCCCTCCTCCTCACACTCCAGCTCCACAATCGCCTGCGGCGTCAGCTGCACCTCAAACACCCGTCCCGCCCCACAGTTCCCACACCGCGGCATCCCCTTACCGCTCGCGACCTTACCGCTACTGCTATCACCGACATGCAGCATCTTGCCAACCGCATCCCCCTTGGCATACAGCAGCGGCACCCCTGCAAACTCATACCGAATGCACTGTTCCGGGTTCTGCCCCACGCGGTCGGCAAACTTCTGGAACGTGCTGTCCATGGCCGACTCGAAGACTTCCTTGTCTTCTTTTCCTCCTGCTGCCCCCCCGCCGGTGCTGCTGTCGTCTATTTCCATGCTTGTGGTGTCGACGGCTTGCGTGATGGCGGGGAGCGGGTCGAGGGTTTCGTAGTCGGCGTCGGCTATCCAGCGGATCGGGTAGGGGGGTGGGAGGG
>FTCU01003483.1_pt1 | contig 21325 bp, 12 predicted proteins | sample 1639521 | NCBI WGS metagenome assembly FTCU01 (sample SAMEA3914864, study PRJEB12502) | metagenome | biome: forest; material: soil | place: USA | collected 2012-03-12 | depth 0.3 m
ACCCGCGACCACTTCGGTTGTTGATTCCACCCGTTGACCCCCTCCCAAAGCCGCTTGACCACTCGAGTGGTCCGTTGATTGGGAGGGGCGGTGATTGTGTTCGTGCGGGAAGTTGTATATCTAGTGCCGGCGGTGGTGCGCAGGAAGGAACACGGACGGGTTAGGCGGCGAGGTCGGATGAAAGCTACCTGGTCCCTGGACTCTCGACCAAGGACTCGGGGTATCCAAGGATGTGATTTGCATTATTCACCAACTGTATCTCAACAGCCCTCCAAGTGATTATACCCAACCCCCAATACATACGACCAAACACCCAGCAACTCCTCCGTAATTTCTTCCACCTCCCAATGCTCGCAATATTGGGTATCAAAACAGATGTACAGCTCCTACCCCGTCCCCGCTCCACCCAAAAAGAAGTCCAACTCATTGCCGGTCCCCAAAAAAGACTCGTTCTCCGCCAGCTGCTCCAGCAAACTCAGAAACGGATCCTTCTCCTCGCCCGGCCCCGTCGTCGCCGCGCTGTCGTGGGGACTGGTGTCGTTCGGCGTTGTCCCGGTGATTCCGCGGGCGGCAGTATTATTACTATTCGTCGTGCCATTCCCGCCGTCCTCGCCGTGCCATGCCGTGGGGGTGGAGAAGGCATTTGTTGGGAGGTCGCCAAACATGGGATCGAATGTTTGTTGTGGTTGTTGTTGCTGCTGCTGCTGCTGCTGTTGTGCAGGGGTAGGTGTTGAGCCTGGGAGGTGGGTGAAAGAGAAGGATGCGTTGAAGGGGGTGTTGGACATGCCGGAGAAGCCGTGAGTGAGGTCGTTTGACTGGCTGGCAGTGTTGTTGCCGAGGGAGAAACCCGTTAGGTCGTCCCGGGTGGCGTTCCCGGCCAATGAGCTTCGTGAGACGCTTGTCTGCCGGTTTGGCAGGGCGAGGCCGTGAGGTGAGGTAAGAGACATGGGAGTGTGTAGCATGCCTGGTGATGGCTGAGGCGGCAGTGATGCCGGCGAGAACAGCGGGCGGCTCGCAGTCGATGGCGTAGACAACCCCGGCGTGGGCGGGGGGTTCATGTTGTTGAGCGAGAGTAGGCTTTTCAACTCTGGGCGCGTCCGGCCCGACGGGGCCGTATTCTTCCTCTTGAGGTTTGGACGGGAGGGGCCAGCGTCGAGGGAATTGAGACGCGGTGCGTAGAGACCTTGTCCTGGGTAGGTGTCGGTAGTGAAGTCGACGACGACATCTGCGAGACTTAGATTCGCCGAGTCGAAGCTGAAGCTCTCCCCGCCCGGGCCGCCAATGTTCGAATACCGGTCGAAGAAGTCCTCCAAGGTAAATACCGGCGAATACTGCATCGGGCTTTGAGCGATGCTCTTCACCAGCTCCGAGTGCGCATTGTATATCCCTTGAAGCGTCTCCCGCTGATGTTGGACGCTCGCCCACGCGTAACGCAGCTCGCTCAGCTGCTGCATCTCCCTCGACAGAAAATCGGCCGAAGAGCTGAACACACTCATATCCCCGGCGGTCCCTATCCGGCTGTAGTGCGCTCCGTGGATGTGTACCGTGCCGGCCGTGCATATACAGTAGCCGACAAAGGCAGGCCACTCGACCGATACGGTCTGCTTGCCCAATTCCACGAGCTCGGCAATGGCGTTTGCGTGGAGGAAGCACATGTTGGTGGCTTCGATCTGCCATGACTGGTGTTGCCCCGAGCCCGCCAGTTCTGCCAGGTCGATGGGAAGAAACGGACGGTAGATGAGGCAGTGAATGAGGTGGTAAATCAGTTTGCTCAGAACGAGCACGGTGGAATCCGCTTGCCCAAACAGCGATTCCACGCTGGAGAATACGTCCTGGGTCCCCGACGCCCACACGTCCAGGTCCTGGCGGATCTTGGACAGGTTGGACAGCGAATGCCATGGGAAGTGGGAATCGCCCTTGACACCGCCGGCTGCCAAGTACTGGTTGGTCGTGCCCAGGATGCGGCAAATGTCGATGAGCATCCCGCTGCTCCCCTGTGACTTCTTTCCTCCTCCTTGAAGATGCTGCAGGTTCGTATAGCTCTGGAAGAAGTCTCCTTCGACAGGCAGCGAATTTGGACTCGGAAACCAGCACGGCAGGCGGAGAAGAATGGCCTTGTCCGAAACGAGAGAGGGGCGTTTCGAGCCGCAAGCGAGAAATCGGTCAAGGAGATAGCATGTCCAAAACAGGCGTCGTCGGGTTTCTCGTTCGATCGGCGTGACACAGGCCTTGATATCTAGCTCCCTGTGCAGTTCGAGAGCCATGGCCATCCCGACAGCGTTCGCTACAGCCAAGTCAGTCGACTAGTAAACGTCGGAGCAGGGCGGAGAAGCATACTTAACAACATGTATGCCTTTTTCCCCTTTCCCGAGGCCGTGAACGCGGTCACGAGGAGTACGAGAGCCTGGACGGCGTCCACGGAAGGCTCGTCCGTATCAATCTCCAGTCTCGCTTTCGCGGCATGTTCTTCGCTGAGTTTAACAGCAGACTGGTAGCCACTCGGATGAGGCGCGTATCTGGCGGCTACCGCATAGATGGCATTGATCAAGTAGCTGGGTACTTGGTGCAATTGCAGACGTTGTCGCAAGGTGGACTCGTCAAAGATGTGGAAAGGCTTGTCGTGGAAGCGGGTAAAGTAGATGTCCAGCAAAGTGTCGGGATGGATGTCAGGGGACGGCTCGCTGCACGAAGTTAGACGATAGACACGAGAACGGGCAAGCAGGGTGCCCACCTCGGCTGGATGGGGGAGAATAGCTTCGAATCATCAGATTCGTGGCCATTCTCGGTCGTCGTAATCGACAGTGGTTGCGCGGAACTGGAGGCGTCTGGAGGGTTTGCCACAGCATTTTCGGAGCCTTCGGCCTCCGAATCCGTCTGTTTATCCTTCAACCGGGCCTCGAGTCCATCAACCCTCTTCAGCAAAGCTTCCAAGACGTCTGTTTTCGGGCCCCTTTTCTTAGGGACAGCATCTGCAGGGGCGTTAGCGACAACACGCCGAAGCGTGGATTGGGCGGAGGAGGTAGATTTACCATATATACAAGGACATTGAAAGACCTGGCACGCCTCGCAGGCAGGACGGAGTCTGTTGCATTTGATCTGCATCGACCGGCATTAACCCAACCACGCTCTCTGTGACGGAGGGGCTTTGTGGTTTCCCTTCGGGCCGGGGAGGTCAAATACCTTGCGTTTCCGACATGACTTGCAGTTCATCGACTCCCGTGGCTCATTACTCATGCGTCGCGTCGGCAGCCGTTCGATGCTGACTTGGGGGCGTGCGATGGGTGTGAGCGGCATGCGAGGCAGTGCTGACACTGTCCCGGAATCAAAAGTCTGGGCCATGGTGTCTGGAAGGTCTTCGGGGTGACACGGGCGGCTGTGTGACAGACGTTGCCGAGAGAGCTGAGGCTTCGGTCACTGCTTCCTTCTGGGCATGGCTTCTTGAAACGAAGGCGTTTGGAACCCGGACGAGAGGCAGTCTTTGCCGGAGGAGAGTTGGAGACTCAGCATCGGCTGTCGAGCCAGTCTCGATCCTCCGTCCGCTTCGATTTCTTGTCGGCGCTGGCTGGTTGGAGAGATTTAGACGGAACAAGGCTGGTTTGATGCCTGCAGTTGCTCGTCTACCGCATGTGCATGTCGTCGAGGGCGAAGAGGAATTGGGAGCCTTTGTCACAATGGTATTGTTTGGCCAGGCGTGAGAGAAAGGGGCGAGTCAATGCGAATTGGCTGGTTGCCCGGACCGTCAACGGAACATCAAAGGCGGGCCGGGTCGGCTATCGAAGGACCCCGCAGGAGCTTCGCGGTTCGTGCTGCTGGGACGGTAACGTCTGGGTCGATTGAGTTGAGAAATAGCCAATCCCAACTGTGGTCTTTTGAGCGGAGGGAGAAAAGGCAAGCAGGGCACGCAGGGCACGCAGGTCCAGAAAAGACGCGGCATCGGGTAAGTAGGTGATGAGGCTAGTAAGCTCGTGGCGGGTATGAAAGGGGGCAGGGTCTCTTTTTGGGGCAACCGGTTCGTCCAGACCCTGTCCTGGATTTAAACGGGGACATCCTCACCTCACATTCATCCTGGACCGGGGTCGGGCAGGCAGATCATGGGGCCGCACGCGCTTCGACAGCTTCGCCGGCCGGAGATAAAAAAGAACCGTCACATGTAGAAAAACGCACGGCGGGACTGTGTTCTGTGCAGTACACACTATCGAGGGCGGTGCCGATGGCTTAATTGGTATGCAATGTACGGTCCCGAGTCGAGTCTGAGACGAATTGCTGTGCATCGAGAGCTGGCTATTGGCCGGCCGTCGACCCTCTCTTGCGTGTCCTTGACATCGAGGCCCGGAGATGTGTTCAGTCAGTCGAGAGTAGGAGTACGGAGTACCAATTCTGTTTTCGAGTGCGCGAGGCTGCTTGCGTAGACGACGACAGCGCAGCCGTCCATCCTGCTCCAGACTCGCGGGAGCAAATCCCGAGCCGAGAACCGTTCAAGACTCCAGACGGGACATGGACATGGCCGATGGATCGATCGCTCGTGCGGGGGAGGCATGCAGTGGGATGGAACGGTGCAAAGTGTGGGGTTTGCAGGAACGGGAAACTCCAGGCGGAGCGGAGACCTGCTGTTTTGGGGTCCCACTTGCGAGTTTCGGTGGGGCTCCCACTCTGTCTGTCACTCTGCGTGGAGCCCAGAAGGACTGACTGCCCGCTGTCTGGGAGCCTGGCGGCCTGGGAGCCTGGCCAGCTGCCTGGCCCGCTGTTGGGGAAAGGAAGCTGCCAGCGGGAGACGCCGAACAGAAGCAGAACCAGGAAAACATGGCTGAAGTCTGTCTCAAACCCTTCCCGGCCCAGCCGTGGATGGATTTTCTGTACCAAACTCAGCTGCAGCTCGACTTCATCACCAGTTATTAATCGTAGCCACTTGTTCCGGAGTGCGCTGGGCTTGGTTCAGACAGACGCGGACCCTTGGCACCCTCGGCAGCGAACAACTTGGCTTCAGAGCCAAGCGATGCAAGCTGCTGCTCTTTACCAACCTGGAAACTCTCCCGGATCCGTCCTCGCCAGACACACGTCGCTCCACGACTGCTCTGGGCTCTGGCAATGCATCAACGGACGCACGCTTTATGCGCTCCACCATTTGACGCCAAACCAGGGACCTGGGAAGAGCTCACTCACTGTGTTCTCGATGCAGCCCTACACTGGACCTACTGTATTTCCCTATCCACCTTGTTGGCTCACTCCGGCGCTTGCTCTGCTTGTGGCTGCGTGGTATATACAGAATACAGAGAGCAGACTGTCCACCGCCCGCAGTGCTGCGTAGCATCTGCACCCGGCACTTCGTATTTGCCCACCAGGCCGCAATATCCACCAGTTTGCCGCTCCAATGGCAGCACCTTGGTCGACGACGGGCCTCAACCTGCACAGACGGTTTCAATCTCAGGCCTGTATCCCGGTGGTGCCATGCTCCGGGTCATGTCCCGATCAGGGCACCGGACCAGCCGGTGGGCTGTCACTCTGCCATGGAACTCGTCACTTCGCAGAGCCCCTTGGCCGAGCGATGTGGTTCCCCCTCTCGGCCCACACCAACAGCAACACCAACAGCAACACCAAACTCCCAGGTGCTGTCTGCAAAGCCGTTCACGCGCCTCGCTTAAGCACCACGCAGCAGCCCCTGTACCCCGCAAATCTCGGTCGTTCAGGGGCCAGGGGGGCCCTAGACGATCCTCTTCCCCACTAATTCTCGCTGATCTTTGGAGGTTCGCGGACGTTGGACGCCCGAATTCGACATTCTCGATCGGCCTGCCTCGCCTCGCCCCCTGACATCTCGGTCCAAGACCCGTTTCTGGATTCCGACTCCCGGCTCTTGGACCTCTAGCGGCCATCTCAGGATGACTAGTCTTGCTGGCCACGTCGGCAAAACAGCCCGACGCGCTATCTCTTGACGTTGTGTTCGGATGTAGGCACACGGCCGTTGCGCAGCTCTGTCTTCCCGCACGTACCAGCCATCAACTCCCGGGGATCTGGACCCGATCCATGATCAACGGCCCGCCCAGCGGCCCATAGAGTGGCACAGACCCATGCAGTCGATAACCAAGAGTCGCGCCGCGCGCACCACACAAGCTCCCTCGGCCTCGATCGCACCAGCACTGAGCCCGGGACAGGGCTGAGACCCGGTTGCCGTCTCTCGCTCTCCGAGGTCTAGCCAGGTCTGGAACCGCTCGTCTTCCCTCGTGAGTATGAAACTGATGCGGATTCTCCCGGTCATCCTACCCGAACGGACAAGGACTTCTCTTCTCCACTGTGAATTTGTACAGTCCCTCGTGCTATGCAGTGCCTTACTTGTCAGCCCCTGAAAGAGGAAGTCGTCGGGAGACGGGACTGTGCTACCCGCTTCACGATACCACCTGGCATACATCGGGAAGACACGCACGCGGAGACAGATGCCGGAGCCAAACGCCAAGAAGATGCCAAACCGCTTCCCTTCTGGCCATTAACTCTTCCTTTGCATCTTTACTGTGGACAACTAATAATACACGGTATGTACTGTGGGTCTCGTCCCGCCATCACCTATCGGACCGAAACGGCGCCGTCCGCGACCTGTCCTCGCATAGAACGCATGTCTTCGGCTTTACGGCGCGGCCGCCCGACAGACCCAGGGTGACTTACAAACGACGTTTCACACGGCGCCTCTAACTACTCGTGGACTCTTCGGCAGACCACGCTTCGACAGCCCCTCGCGTGCCTCGAGTGTGGCATCCATGAGGGGTTCCAGTGCTTAAGCCAACCGGGTTGTTCTTTCGTTTCACACACCCACCTTCACATGTTCGCGGCCGTTATTGGACATACTATGTGGTATCCCGCCCCAGCACCGCTTCTGGCATCATGGACCTTCGGAGGGGAGAGGACTCACCGGACATCCACAACCGGTTCGTACTCGGTCCAAATTCTGTTGCCGCCAGTCGCCTGGAACCGAGCCATCAACTGAATTTGAAACAAGCTTCCCAAGCTGCAGGTCCACGCCAATACAACCTCTATACACAGTACCCTCCCGAGTCCCTAGAAAATATGGAGGCCCCGTTCCGTAGATGATGAGGCTCTGGCTTGGGGCCTGGCCGGGGGCAACGAGGCCCTCCATCCCGAACTGCCACTCGTCTCTTCCCGCCCCCGCCCCTGAGCAATGTCGGTGAAAGTTTGACAGGTCCAACAAACAAGAACGTCAGCCGTCGGCACTGTAGCATTGATGAACTCGCTTGAGATCGATAGTGTAGCCAAGACGAGCCGCATGGTAACATACAACAGCAATTAGTGGCATTGCGTTGTGGATCTTCAGACATGGGCTGGCCCTCGAGCTCACTCACCGCGTTGAAGACTGCTGGCTATTGCTATTGAGGTGTCTTGAACACATCACTTGTTGAAGCGGGAGAGTTCACTTCTTGGCTGTCCCTGCTGGCCAGCCATCCACCGTTCTCTCTCTCGCCTAGAACCAGATCTTCCCAATCCAGACCGAAAGAGATCTCAAGATCGAGATATGTGCAGGCCTAAAACCGTAGCCGGAGGCCGTTTAAGGATGCGAGCGCCCTTTGGCGCTGTCCAACAACAGTGATCGTGTCTGTCTTGGCTTGCTTTGCCCTTTCCCCTTCCCTCTCGCTCCAATTCAGCGAGACAAAGGCGGCAAGAATCCGGAGACAGATGGCCAACCACACCCGAAAAGGCAAGAACAGAACCTTGAAGACAGATTCTCACCTAACCCCATCCAATCACCCCGTTCCACGGACAGAGCCTCGGAAGCACACCCCAGAAGCGGCAGCCTGACCGCTGGGCGTAATCTCACCCAACAAGCCCATCTCTGTCACTGATCTCTAGAGGAAATCGATAATCCGGTAGCGACGTGATGTGACCCATATCTGAACCCGAGTCAGTACGCCGGTAGCGACCCGTGATGTGATGGCACGTTTCGGTCTCGCCTCGCCCTCGCGTATCTTGCTCTTCGATGATGAAAACAATGATAAGGCCGTGCAAGGGCCGGTGAGCAACATCACAAGTCTGTCAGGGTGTCAGGGCGTCAGGGTGTCAGGGCGTCAGGGTGTCAGGGCGTCAGGGTGTCAAATGTCAACTTTAATTAATGCCGTACCGAGCCACGGATCCCAGTTCACTCTCATCCTTCTCCGGGAGGAATACCCGACACTCCGTTACGCAGTCTTGCGCAGCAGCAGCAGTCCTTGGCACCATTGAGGAATAGTAGACAGGCAGGCGGCGGACGGGTCGCTCAAAGCGTCCTTCAGGGGTAGCAAACAGACAAGTAGTGGTCGAGACGGGTTGTTTAACGTCTTTCCAAAAGAAGAAAACAAAAAAAGCTTGAATCCAAAAGTATGGCCACGCTGTGTATCGGTACATGCAGCAAAATATAAATCATCCAATCCAAAATCGCCGCAGAATGCCACATCACACACACAGAGAGAGATCAAACCCCCGACCCCCGACCCCCGTCTTGCAAACTCCTTCTCCCTCGTCCGCTACCCGCCCGCCCCCAAACATGCTGTATCCTGTCATGCGTGTAATCTGGCCTGTCGGGCCTGCGCCCCGATGCTGTTCGTTGTTGTTTCTGGTGCCGCTCGTTCTGGGCGCCCGATGGCTCCGTGGGGTTTGCCGTCGACGCCGTGGAGCTCGAGGCGGTGTGTTTTCTCTGCGCAAACCGTGTTAGATTCTGGTGCTTGGGTGGCGGGGTACGTCCCTTGCCGTGGAAGAGAACCGTCTGTCGTATGTGCTAACCTCCGAGGTGACACCGCCGGTGAGCCGACGGGCCCTGGCCCGCCTTGTTGCTAAAGACCACTAAGAGACACAACCTCACTCCTCCCGAGCCCGCTCAGAATAGCGTGCGTCCGCTGGCCAATCTGACAAAGCTGTACGGGACATTCTGCCCGACCAGCAGCCGAAGGGTCTCAACCGTCGTAAACGCCGTGACATCGGCGGCGCCGTACGCCGCAAACCCGCTCTGCTCCGCGATCAAGCTCGGGTCGCCCTTGCGCGAGGCCGAGCGGTCCGCCAGGTCTAGAAACACCTTGCGGGAGTTGGCCGAGCCCCGCGAGCCAAAAAGCCGCACCAGCATCCCTACAAGGGTGCTTTTCTCGGGCCCCAGAGCGCTGACCACCAGGAACGGCGAGCCAGTCCCTGTTCCGACGTCCGCGCCGTTCCTGCCCACGGTTCGTGCCCGTTGGATGCTCTCGAGGCTGGTGAAGGGTTCGATGAGGAGGTCCTTACCGAAGGCCGGGGGCGTTTTGAAGCCGACGGTGTAGACCTTGCCGACCTTGAGGGCTTTGAGAGCGAAGAGGGCGCTGGCGGCGTCCTCAGCCGACGATGCGAGGACGACGGCGGCGCATCCAAAGTATGCCGAGGGCGCGAGGTCGCGGGTTAGAGTGCTCAGGATACCTTTCCACGACGAATTATCAAGAACAAGTGACGTGTTGGATGGAAGTCCGGACTGGGCTGGACCTAGGGGTAGAGGCGTGTAGGTATCTCCGTTGTTCTTGTGCCGCGGGGGGCTCGAGGGTATCGATGGCGGCGTAGACGGCGGCGCGCTCGAGGAGCCTGAGCGTACGACGATGGTGTCGACGGTGCCGATGAGTCGGGCCGCTTCGCTGACGGTGGGTCCGGTAGCGTTGTTGAGGGATGGGAGGAAGCTGCTGTGAGCCACAAGGGATTTGAAGGACACGGCTGGGTTGAAGTAAGCACCGCCAAAGTTTTTCTGATTGCACCATGTCCCGATACAGCCGGACCCCTTGGGCTGCCACTCGACGACGGCAAACTGGTGCGGAAGACCGAGCTCGTTGAAACACTTCGCGTAAAAGGGAGCCTGGGGAGTGGCGCTGCGCATCGACGGGCTCGTGATGCCGTACATGTTCTTCCCGGGTAACTGGCCGACCAACGCGAGTGCTTGGTTGATCTCGGCGGCACTCATCTGTCCGGGTGCCGCAATAATGGGCAAGAGTGGGTGAGTGATCGGGGTGAAGACCTTGTTGAGTGTCCGAGAAAACTGGCCCGTCTCGCCCATGTTCACCGCCGACAGAGGGACCGAGTCGGGGTACTTGGATTTGATCTTGGATCGGAAGTACTCCAGCTCAAAATTCTCGTTGTGATCGTCAATTATGGTGATCATCTTCACACAGTCGGCATAGCGCTGTGACTCGAGGAATATTGACTCGGCCCGGTCCGAGGTCCACTTGAAGGTTCCGGAGAAATCGTGGAAGGCGGACATGATACGGCTGTTCCCACGCTGCTCATACAACTTGCTCCTGATCGCCTCGGGTAGCCAGAGCTCGACGTCGATGTACTCGACGCCCCATTGAAGAGCCCGATAAAGGTAGTCGTAGTAGAGACTTGGATTCTCCATCGGAAAGCGGCCGTTTTCTTGGGTACACCTGGTTGTGAGAATGATAGGCAACTCGGTCCTCTGCCTAAGCAGCATGACTTGTTCGCCGACATAGCTGAGGCTGGGGATCTCGGAAAAGGTTCCATCACCAAGCGGCTCTTTCAAGAGGTCCACGCGGATCTCGATGGCATCCGCTCCGACGGTCAAGATGTCAATGTTGGGCAGGGCGGCATGTACGTCTGGGAAGGTGGTCGAGATGATGAAGGTTCTCGGCTTCGCCATGAGGGCTCGGTGGGGGGATAATTGACCCAGGATGTGAGAAGTAAAGCGCGCGAGATCCCGGCGGAAGAAAGGGGCCTCGGTGTAGAGGAATTCGTAATCACACTGGGCTGAAAGATAGACGTCTGGGGGCATGCCCAAGCCGGTGCAGTGGGCGTTGACGGCGACAACCAGTCCTCTGCTCCGCGTCGCAATGTCTTCCTTTGCGCTCTCTGCAGAGACACCAATCACCCAATCCTGATCCTCTTGGGTCACGTTCTCGAAGCAACTCTTGATCCGATATGGCTTCCCCAGGACTTCGGCAAAGACAGCAACGATCTTCTCCTGGCCAGAACCGTACATGATAACGACGATCCTGGTGTCTCCTCTCTGCGGCTCGTTGCATAACTCAATGCCGGGCGGACTTGGTGGGGCTGTGCCTTCCATGTCGATGTCTTTGCTGAAGGTAGCGTTGCCGTTCATGCTCTGCGGACGGGCGAGCGCCGGCACAGGCTCGAAGTGCTGCACCGCTGCCATGGCGAGATCCCCCAGCCTGTTGCAATTGGGGCACAGGCTCAAAACACGAGGATCCTTCGGAAGCTCGATGCTTGGGGCAGACACGCCTGCGTCTCCTAACCGGCACGGCAGTTGGTGTCCCGCCCGCGATGTGCGTCTCCACAATCCAACAAAGAGCAAGCGGAGTGGTATCGAGGCGGCCTAACGCGCATGGCCTTGATCTCCTGGTTCCAAGGCTGGGTCCGTACTCCGCGTGGTAATTCTTGCCGGAAGCAGGGCTGATGCGTCGAGTCTGGTGCGCGTTGAGAAAGAGACAGGCTGGATGATCAGGACGAAGACGGCTGCCACGGGCCACACGCGATCTTCGGTGATGAGCCTTGGGGTCCTTCCGTTGTGGTTGCCTGCTGATCTGTCTTGGGCCGTCGCGACCGAGGTTCAGGAGTCCAGTACCGGGCGAGAGCAGGTCTCTTTGGAGGCGTCGAGGCAGAGGGAGATGCTTGTTGTTGACCGAACGGACGGGCCAAGAGTCAAAATTGTTGTAGTTTGTTGAAAGAGGGTGCTCGGGAGCAGCAATACCCTTCAGCGAGGCTATTGGCGAGTGGTTCCGGCATCAGAGCCTCACAAAACAGCCGGGGACTCGCAACCGGTAAAAGGAGGGCGAAACGGAGCGGGCCAGGACAACAAGCGAAGATCCGGCGATAACAACGGGTATATCACCACACCGGGCCCCGCCGTGGCATGGCTCTTGGAGGAACCGATTCCCGGGAATCAGGAGAGGCGAAGGGCTGCTAGGCACGGGGGCCGTTGGTAGGTACACAGTAGATGGCCGACTAGTTGGTAGCGGACCGTCGCGGCGAGCGGAGAGCTGGTTCACTTGGCCTCTTGGCCACGCCAAGGATTTAAATTTGGCCGAGAGGGCGTTCCCTGTGAGGCCAGGCCGTGGGAGACACTGGCAGGCGATTCTGAGGTTGCAAGAGCGCGGGAAGCTGGACGGACTGTCGGCGTCCTGACGGGCCAGGGTCGGGAACGGTGGAAGATTGGCTTGATAATGGAATAGAGTGGAGTCGGGATCTGACCTGACAAGCATTCCCGAGGGAGGGAGGAAGCGGGAGGCGGCAGCGAGGGAAGGGGTTTGGATCCACGCCTTGCCCTGCCTGTCAGCTCAAGCTCACACACGAGATTGCTCGCCGCCCCGGAGCGGCAGACGTTGGTTGCGTTGTGCTGTATGTGGCTTCGTGAACCTCTCGACTCTCGACCACACGTCGCCTCAATGTGCCTGGGGGCGAGGGACGGCCAATTGGGTCGAGAAGGCGTGACGGACAGAGCGGTGTCTCAAAGTCATGATCTGCGGACGGTGATCGGTCTGTATTCTGCACCTGGTATCGTTGTTTGCTGCGGGCCAAACCGACCGTTTGCTTGCATGGGGCTAGCATGGCATGGTCTGAACTCTGGAGTGGGTTTTGATTTGGAGAGCCAGGCTCCCACAGGACTCTGTGTGGCATGGCCGCATGGGGGAGTGTGGGCAGTCGAGGCAGTGGACCAGCAGGGTACCCCGCATAATCTCCACAATTTCTCCAGCTCTGGAGAATTTGTCTCGAAAAGTCCGCCAATAACGGTGCGCCAAACGCCGCGGGCCTGTTCCGTGCCTGCCTATCCGTGCAGGCCCGGCGGGGGCACCTGGGCAGAGCGACAGGGCTGGCCACACCTGAAAGCGGAATGCGCGCTCCTGAAACACCTGAAGCTTAGGGCGTGGCTGCTCCCTGAAGAGCCGTTGAGCCAGGCTCCCAGGCACTCCAGGCTCCTCTGCTCCCTGATCTGACCCCAAACCAGGAACTTTCCCCCATTCAAGCAGACCCCGCCTTGGCTTGCCTCTCACCTCATATCTCCAACCCAGCTGTCCCACAGCATCGCCGAGCCGCTTGACTAAAATTCCTCCGTCCGTCCCGAATTCAGGCCTTCCAAGCACGGGATTCCGACTTTCCATCCACATCTCGAACTCGCAGAGGATGATCTTGCCACAGCACACCCGCCATCTTCCGTCGGGAAGACGGTAACGGTAACGCCATTGCCGCTCCGTTTCGCCGCGGGCCCATGCTCGACTGCCATCCTGCTTTCAGCCTGAATAGGCGAGCCAAATTCCCGTCCGAAGTTGACGACAGGTGGGAAAAGAGGGACGGCCTACTACAGTACATCGACCATGTCACCATCTAGATCAGCTGCGGTTCGGCAGGCAAGCAAAGCATCCTCGGGGAATAAATAGCCCGGAGGAGCCAGAGAAGAGAGGTGGCATTTCGGGCGCACGCGGGAGGTAAGGGGTGAATACTCTCCTGTTGGCAGATAGAAACAGACGGGACAAGTAGACCAAGCAGAGAGCCCGCTGCTTCCAGGCCCAATCGGCCGCCTTGGGCGTCTGTCTGATATGGCCCGTGACAGTCGGCCGAGACGACAACCCGGTCATTTTACCACCCCGCTGGGGCCAGCACCGCTCCGCCGGAACGATACCCTATGTCACCGAACATCCCGAGCCGACGACCCCGATTAACCATCCCGACAAATTCTCCGAGACAGCTAAAAAGCCCTTCGCTGGATGAGAGGGCCTCGCTCAGCATAGCATGCTGGCCACACGGCATCTGAGGATTCCCTGACGCCAGAAAGGTGGCGGTTTGGCCATCTCCCGGCCGATATCTCCCGAGGCCAAGACCAGACCCAAAGAACAATGCCAACCCCATTCTAGCCCCTCGCCAGGCTGGTGGGCTCGTAACGGCTAGGCGGTAATTAGAGCGTAGCCCGTATCTGGGACTTCGGTCAGAGCTGACCGAACTCTTTGCACCGCGCAAGCACCTCGTGATCCGCCAATGCGTACAGTGTCGGGAAGATGAGCTTGATGATGGTAACTCCAAGACACCTAAGAATTGTCTATCTATGTCTCTCTGTCGCCATTCATTGCCCTTGACTCACCTTGTACATGAGAATACGGCTCACGGAGTCACAGTATTCAAGTGAGTGTTCAGCGCAAGTCGTCAACAAGACACATTTGGCAGTTGTTGCCCCCTAGAGCCGCCGCAGCCACCTATAAGAGACTAGGAGACTTCCGGACAAGGCATCATACAACTAATGAGAGAGTCTGTAGTAAACAAGCTATTGGAAAAGACACTGCCGTACCAGCATTCAGTTCCGTTCACCCACGCAGCGAGCGTATACCTAGTAGCATTTGGCCTTGGCGAAGCTTCAACTTGAAGGTTTTGAATCTCTATCAATGATCAGGCCGTTCGTGGGTGGGATGAAACACTTGCCGGAGTTGAAAGATGAAAATCGACAATGTTGGTATAATTACACACCGCGGCTGTGGGATGATCACGGTTGTAGTGGCGCTCCGCCTCTGCCACCGCAACGGCGCCTTTCCACTCTTCTATGATATACTACACCTCGGCCGAGAAGTTGCCCAAAGATGAAGATGTCGGAGATGGGAAGCTTCCCAGGAGCATGAGTGTAGCAGTGTTTCTTGACGGCAACTTCGACCACTCCGGACGGCCGAATCATCTTGACAACTAGAGGCAACCTGTTTCCCCCTTAGAACTCGAACTCTTTGAGTACTTCCTCCAGCGCCATCTTGGGCTCTGCTTAAACTCTTCGGTTTTCTGCGAAGACGAGCTCGAGTACATGGAGGGTCGTATCCAGAGTTCGTCGAGACCATCACGATCTTCTCCCGCGACGATGTAGAAAACCGTTGCCCATGCGACCATTAGTACGGGAAACTGACTGACGCCGACTTCCTGCAGGGCTCCGAGATGCTTACGAAGTATCCCTCAAGCTTCACGCGCTTCTACCAGCCAAAACAGGGGCTTGGCTGTGAAGCGAACGGCAATTTCTGACCCTCCGGAAGATTGTCTCACACTAGCAAGGGCACACGAACTTCCGGCGGCTACACTAAGGGTAGTCATGTTGCCTCCCAAGATAGAGACAAGCCCCAAGGGACGATGCCCAGCCCCATTCCACCCCCTTGCCAAGCAAAAATGTGCACCATCAGCAGCATGCACACGCCCGGTAAACAACCAGCCGGAACCACTTGCCTCCTGCCCCCGTCAAAGCACGAAAACAAGTTGAGTACAAGTAGAAAGGGCCGCCAAAAACCCAATAATCACCACCGCTCCCCCAAACCCTCCTCAACCTCCCCAAAAACCCCCACACCCTTCACCCCCAACCCCGTAGCCAACCCAACCACCTCCGCCCCAGCAGCCCTCATCCGCCGATACCCATCCGCACCCATCACCCCTCCCACGCCCACAATCCTCACCCTACTACTTCCCTCACCACCAAACCCAGCCTCATCCAACATCCGCCGCAGCGTGGCCACGTTTCCCAGCGCGAGCGGATGCAGTGGACTGCCTGCTAGGCCGCCTATTCCTTCGCCTGGGAGGGCCCGGACTGGGGTGGATTCTGATGATGGTGTGTTTTGTGAGTCTTCTCGGGAGGGATTGAGGAAGAGGAGGCTGTTTCCGAGGGTGTTTGTTGCTGTTAGGAAGGAGATGGGGCATCCATTATCAGAGGAAGAGATGGTCAGGGCAGAGATGAGGTTGGTGAACTGGGTGGTGTAGGTGTAGGGTGGGGTTTTGAGGCCGACTGGGATGCGCGGGACGGTTGGGGTGGTGGTGGTGGTGATGGCGTGTTGGAGGTGGGTGAGGTAGATGGTGAGGGCTTCGCGGGAGTAGGCTGGCGGCGGGTGGTCTGGGATATTGGGGCAGCTGAGGTTGATTTCCATGGCGAGGGGAAAGTGGAGGGTGGGGGCGGCGGTGGCGAGGAGGGCGTAGCTGGCTGCGATGTCTGCGGGGGTGCCGGTTACCGAGACGATGAAGACTTTGCTGGACCTGGCGGGCTGCTCGTAGGAAATGGTCCTGATGAAGGCGAGGTAGCTGGAGAGGGGGTGGGGGCTGTAGCCGAGCGAGTTGAGGCTTGCGTTTTGGGCTGGGCCGGACTGGGCGGCGTCGAAGAAGGCGTATTGGTGTTTTGCGGGGTCGTGGTCGAATCCGTTCAACATCGAGGTCCGGGTGGTGACTGCGCCTGTTGCTGGGCAGGCGTAGAGGCGTCGGAGGTCGTCAAGGGTGGTGGCCCAGGGGCAGGCCGTGTTGATCAGCGAGGGGTGGACCTCCAGCGGGGGAGGAGGCGGGAGTGTCATGCTGTAAAGTCACTTGATCGGTGTGTTTGTGAATGTCTTGCCGTTTGGTGACCGATGTAGGAGACTATCAGGAAGGGAGGTTGTGTGTTGTCCCCGGTTGAGTTGTAGCTGCGGGGCTCTCAAGATAAGAGGATTGGCTCGCGACAACCCCGCTCAAGGATTCAACAAGGCGAGTGATCACGACGAGAATAGACGGGCTCATACACCACAAAACATGTCGTATTGTTCAGAACATATCATCAATTGCCTTGTCAGAGTCTTTTCTGATCAGATCCACCATGCCCTGCGGGTTGTTAGTCGCAAGGACACATTGAGAGACGTCAACGGCAGCTCACCTCGGGCATGATGGGCTTCCCGTCCGCGTCAACCACATAACGGAACGGCATCTGCGTGCTCTCATGGTCGTTGAACTTGAGCTCCGGGTGATCGACGTAGGGGATCTCGTTTACGGGGGCTACGCAGAGTTAGTTGAGACTTCAGGAATACAAAATACTGGCCGGACAACACACTCTTCCCCTGCACCACCAGGCGGGTGACCCTCACTGCGGTGTCGGTGGTCATCTGAACGGGGCCGAGCCGGCGGCCCTCGAAGCCCTTCTTCCGCAGCTCAGACGTCCTGTCTCTAGGGGGGTCGTCTCCTGTGGATGGTCAGCACGAGAAACAAGCTCCTCCCATGGAACGTACCCAGAATGCCGCCGAAGAGAAAGACATCGAACCGGTCTCCGTCCTCTGGCGAGAGATCGCTGGCGGCAGCCGGGTCGAGCAGGCACACGCGCGACTTGTCACTCGCGTACAGCTCCTCGACGCCTCTGGTCTCTGCGGTGAAAGCGGGGATGGCGCTCAGGGCCTCGGGAACCTTGAACTCGGTGGGGAGCGACGACAGAAAGAACTTGGCGCCATTTTCCTGCGACTCGCGGGCGATGGCGAGGTACTCGAACTCGGACCAGGTGCCGAGCTCGGGGTCGAGGTGCTCGACAATGTATGTTTTAGGGGCGGCCATTTTATATTCTGTACGTAAAGGTACTGAAGGATCGTGAAATTTTAGCTCTTAGGTTGGCTGCAGCGAACGAGATCGGTCTGGGCGCGCCGTTGCCAAGTGACTTGGCGACCCGGCGCCGGCAGATCGGCCCCGCTTTGCACCTGCAATTCCGTGGCTTCGCGATCCCGAAAACACCGGCCGTGCTTCTTGCCTCTTCCGCACGCCACGGAGCCCAATGCGGTTGGGGCACGGGCTGACACACCGGTACTTCTGAGCACCAGGTTGTCCCCAAGGCAGCATCAACCAACCTGGAAGCAATCGCCCGCCAGGAATTGCGGCGCCCTATTCAACCCCTGTTCCGGAATACGCGATGGGGCGAGGCCCAGCAGCTCTGCCTTTGTCTGTTGGGCCCGCCAACGTCGTCACGGTGAAACAACCATGTTTGCACCATCAAGCCCCGTCTCCCCTCCCCGTCGTAGCCGCATACACTACCGATTTCTCGCGTGTTAGCAGCGAGTTAGCAGCCGGTCTGGAACCAGTCCCAGAGTTCTCCCTTGCCAATACTTCCCGATCGGGCTAGCCCGGGCGCCAAGCCCCAGCACAGTCGTCAGCGTCCCGCAGGCTCAGGACACTTGTTCCCGCTCTTGCAAGTTGAAACCGCTTGCATCGTTCATTTCTGCCTCTTTCGCCTTTTTTGCTTCCGCCGTCTCTCTTTTTCTCTTTTGTCGACCCCATGACCGCCGCTGGCACCACCACCCGGTAGCCACCACACAGCAATTCCCGCCGCTGCCTCCGATCCTCTTCCTCGTGTTGCCAGCAGTTGGTCCGCCATCTCCGTTCGAACCCGCTCGCGCACGGGGGCACCCACCCACGGCAACACCCACCATGGCGCCCAGTCGCAGTCGGCCATCGGCTGCGGGCTGGAGGCATCTGCCTGCCATCGTCGCCGCCCTCACTCTCTCATGGACCACCCCAGTATCCGCCGCCGGCGAGTCGGCGGGCGATTACTTCGTCCATTCCCTCCCCGGCGCCCCCGAGGGACCCTTGGTGAAGATGCATGCAGGGTAAGCCTCCAATTCCCGGCGCATGGCAATGGCACATGGCAGCCACACACCCGAGAACGAGGCTGACGTGATGGCTCAAGACACATCGAAGTCACCCCCGAACACAATGGCAACATGTTCTTTTGGCACTACCAAAACAAGCACATTGCGAACAAGCAGCGGACCGTCATCTGGCTGAACGGCGGGCCGGGATGCAGCTCCGAGGACGGCGCCCTGATGGAGATTGGGCCCTTCCGAGTCAAGGACGACAAGACGCTGGCCTACAACGAGGGCGCCTGGAACGAGTTTGCCAACGTCATGTTCGTCGACAACCCCGTCGGCACCGGCTACAGCTACGTCGACACCAACGCCTACGTTAGTGAACTGGACGTCATGGCCGACCAGTTCGTCACCTTCCTGGAGAAGTGGTACGCTCTGTTTCCAGAGTACGAACACGACGATGTACGTTTTGCTGCCCACTGGGTCTCCTGTTGTCACCTCTAACCCGACTTGCCAGATCTACATCGCCGGAGAGTCGTACGCCGGCCAGCACATTCCCTATATCGCAAAGCACATCCTGGCCCGCAACAAGCTCCCGAACACCAAGCACCAGTGGAACTTGATGGGTCTGCTCATCGGCAACGGCTGGATCTCGCCGCCCGAGCAGTACGATGCCTACCTCCAGTTCGCTCTCGAGAAAGGCCTGATCAAGAAGGGGAGCGACATTGCCAACAAGCTCGAGGTCCAGCTGCGCATCTGCCAGAAGCAGCTCTCGGTCAGCAAGAGCTACATCGACAACGCGGACTGCGAAAGGATTCTCCAGGACCTGCTCCAGTACACCGCCACGCGCGACGGCAACGGCCAGCTCCAGTGCTTCAACATGTACGACGTCCGCCTCAAGGACACGTACCCGTCCTGCGGCATGAACTGGCCGCCCGACCTGACGAGCGTCACCCCGTACCTCCGCCGCCAGGACGTCATCGACGCCCTCCACGTCAACCCGAACAAGGTCACCGGCTGGGTCGAGTGCAACGGCGCCGTCAGCTCCCACTTCCGCCCCGTCAACTCCAAGCCCTCGATCGATCTCCTCCCCGACATCCTCACCGAGGTCCCCGTCCTGCTCTTCTCGGGCGCCGAAGATCTCATCTGCAACCACCTCGGCACCGAGGCGCTGATCAGCAACATGGCCTGGAACGGCGGCCGCGGCTTCGAGGTGTCGCCCGGCAACTGGGCGCCGCGCCGCGACTGGACCTTTGAGGGCGAGGCCGCCGGCTTCTGGCAGGAGGCCCGCAACCTCACCTACGTCGTCTTCTACAACAGCAGCCACATGGTGCCCTTCGACTACCCGCGCCGCACCCGCGACATGCTCGACCGCTTCATGGGCGTCGACATCAGCTCCATCGGCGGCAAGCCCTCGGACAGCCGCCTCGACGGCGAGAAGGGGCCCGAGACCACCGTCGGCGGCGCCGCCGGCAACGGCACCGCCGACCAGCAGGCTCAGAAGGCCAAGCTGGACGCCGCCAAGTGGGAGGCCTACCGCCGCTCCGGCGAGATCGTCCTCGTCATCGTGTCCGTCGCCGCCGCCGCCTGGGGGTACTTTGTCTGGCGCGACCGCAAGCGCCGGCAGGGTTACCAGGGCCTGGCCGGCGGGGAGAATGGCGCTGCGGGCGCCGGTGGCAGGGGTTTCCGGAACCCGCGCGGCGCGAGCGGCCCGCTGGGGGGGAGGAGGGATATTGAGGCGGGGGATTTCGACGAGACGCAGTTGGATTCGCTGCATGTGCGCTCGCCGATGGAGGAGCAGGGCGCCGTGAGGTACAGTCTTGGAGAGGATGACGACGACGACGATGACGAGGAGGAGCTCAAGGGGAAGGGGAAAGGGAAGGAGAAGGAGAAGGGCGGGGATGGGCATTGATGAAAATCGGGTTGCTTCGGTTTGGTTGGGTCTGGGTTGGTTAGGTTGGCTCGGCTTGGTTGGGTATGGTGTTGGGAGATGTATATTTATGCGTTGGTAGCACTGTACATACCTAGGTCTATGCATGCACGGGAGTTTTGGTGGTTCACTAGACGCCCAGTGGTAGAACGAGAAAAAGACGTGATGCGGATAGACCATATCACTATTGTGGCTGCTTCATCGCCTCTGCCCTGCTAACTCGCCTGGCTCTATCGCCAGTCTATGACCTCGAACTTCGAGGCATGCTACTCAATAATAACTCCGTACTCCGTTCCAAAACAAATGACCTCCGGCTTGCGTGAGAGCATTCCCGTCTCTCCGCCGGTAGAATATTCCCGACCGCCTCGTCTCGGTGCTTCGATGACACACTTGGCTGGATGGTGTGGGCAGGCCGCCTTACAACTGAACAGCATTGTTCATAATCTTGACCTCCTCGCCAGGTTTCTGCTCCTCGTTAGTCATGTCTCTCTCTTTAGGATCGTCAGGGCAGGGCAGACATACGAATGCGGGAAGACCAATGTAGGGGCAGTCGGAGCAGCGGAAGGCGTCGCCCAAGTAGCAGCTGCCGCAGGAGCCTGTCTTGCCCTGGACGGTGAAGTCGAGCTCGTTCAGGTCCTCCGATTTGAGCTTCAGGGTGTTGAGGTCCTTGTCGGCCTTGTCGCGGCGCGCCTTGTCCTCAGCTTCGAGCCGGCTTGCTAGACCGCATGTGCTAGGGGGGGGTGTTAGCTACCGGATCGCGGGGGGAAGAGGTGGGAAGGAGGGAGACATACCAGTCCTTGCACGCGCGCCGCTTCTTGCCCGGCTGGGGCTGGCACTCGGGCGGCTGCTGGATCGGCCGGCGCAGGTCCTCCTCGGTGAGAAGCGTGTCCTCGTCGATGACGTCCTCGTCGTCGTCCACGTCCAGGTCCAAGTCATCGCTGAAATCCACAAACCCCACTCCCGCCGGCGCCGCAGCCACCACGACCGGAGGCGCAGCCACCGCCGGCGCAACAGCCTTCTTCACCCCACCACCATTCTTGTTCTTCCCAAACCTCAACGGCACAACCTCCTCCTC
>FTCU01003095.1_pt1 | contig 21295 bp, 15 predicted proteins | sample 1639521 | NCBI WGS metagenome assembly FTCU01 (sample SAMEA3914864, study PRJEB12502) | metagenome | biome: forest; material: soil | place: USA | collected 2012-03-12 | depth 0.3 m
TCTCTTTGCCGAGGAGGATAAGTCCAAGATTGTCAAGATCGACCGCTGGGGCGCCAACAACAAGGTCGCGCAGTTCAAGACGTCCGAGGACCGCGACGCAGCCATGGATCGCCTCCCCGACGACGTCAAGAACCGCGCTCCCGGCCAGGAGGACCGCTCCAAGCCGCTAGTCAAGATCTTCTCGCCGCCCGCGCGCCAGTTTTCGCGCGGAGGCGCTGGGAACTGGGGCAGCAGCCGCGGCGGCCGGGATGGGGCCACCCCGCAGAGCGGGTACCGCAGCGCTGGCGGCGGAGGTGCTAGCGACAGCGAAGGTGCCGGGCGCCGCGGTGGCCGTGGTGGTGGCCGGGGCGGACGCGGTGGCGAGCGCGGAGGTCGGGGTCGCGGCCCGCGCGGTGGCGCGAAGGGCGAGGGCGCTGCCCCTGCCTCTGCTGCTGAGGCTTAGTAGCCCGGCTTGAAAGGCCGGGCACATCAAAGAGGGGGTATGGATGGCTTGGTGACAATGATGCGCCAACCCCAAGCTTCCTCTTGACGGCCAGCTCACTATCCGCCGGCCCCGGTCAACCAGTCATAAAACTGTTCAACACCACTTCCTCACGCAACCGAACCCAGCACAATACAACCCACCCAACCAACTTACCAAACTCGACCAAACCCGACCCGAACCGTCAACCAATCCCCTTTTCACTTCCAATGTGATGATACTCGGCCCAAGAAGAAGGCCCATTTTCCCTTTCCGCCCAATTTCTTCTTTCTCGTTCAATATTCCTCCCTCCGGAGCGGAGCGCCGGACCCTGGATGGACAAACGAACGAATGGATGGCTTGGGCTTGCGTCCTCGCTTCTGCTTTTTTTCTGGCTTTGGACGTTGGGGGGGTAATTACATACTGACGCGAGGGGGAGAAGCAATGGAGGGAGGGGCAAAAGATCTTTGTTTGTTTTTCTCTCTCTTTCTTTTGCGTTTTGAGAACTTGAGACTTTTTCTCTTTCTCTGCTGCTGCTGCTGCTTTGGCTTCTGGTTCTGCTTTCTGGAACTGGAGTTTTTCTCTCTTCTTTTTCGGTTTAGAGACTGAGTTTGGGTTTGCTTGCTTGGGTTCTTCTGTCGTTTGGGTTCGCTTTGGGGCTTGGGTTTTGGGTTGGGGTTGGGTTGGGCTGAGATGCTGGGTTGGTTGGTTGGTTGGTTGGGGTTGCTTCTGAAATCATTCTCGTTTTTCCGGCCTCGTCCCGTTCTCGTCCCATCCCGTCTGTCCAGGCTGCTCCTTGACTCGGTGCGCTGCGGTGTTCTCTGCTGGGGTGGGTGGTGGTTGTGGGTGGGGCGGATAGAAGCGTGGCGTGTCGCCGCAGCGGTTTGTGCTTTGGGGGGGGAGAAGAGTGTGATAGCGGGGGGTGACGAGGTTGGGTTTTAGGGGTGGGTTTGCTTGGTAGTAAATATTCATTCGCCTTGCCGAGTGCCCGCTGGTTTCACTGGTGTGCTTGAGATGGCATCCTCGCGAAAATGGCGTGACAGCAACAAGATGCACCGAAATTGGGTAGGTTGGCAATCATCATCGTCGAATACCTCGGTAACCCCAAATCTAGGTCAGGTATGGTACAGGTATGGTACAAGTGCAAATCTACTCTACAGACACACTCCGCTCAAGCCCTCGGCTTCATCCCCTTGTGTATCGCCGCCACCCCCCCAGTCAGGTCCTCGTAGCCCTCGCCGGCCACCACAAACCCGGCGTCGACAATCATGTCGCGGAAGTCGCGCTGCGAGGGGAACCGCTCGATGCTCTCGACCAGGTACTGGTAGCTGTCGCGGTCGGCGGCGACGAGCTGGCCGATGAGCGGGATGGCGCGGAACGACCACTCCTTGTAGAGGGCGTTGAAGACGGGGAAGCGGTCGGCCTTGCTGAACTCGAGGCAGGCGAAGACGCCGCCCGGCTTGAGCACGCGGTGGGCCTCGCGCAGGGCCGCGGGGATGTTGCTGAAGTTGCGGATGCCGAAGGCCACGGTGTAGAGGTCGACCGAGGCCGAGGGGATGGACGAGGTGGCCGTGGCCGGGTCGAAGAAGGCCTGTTCTTGGTTGCCGTGCGAATCGTGCGAGGTTGGTTCGACCGGCGAGGGGTAGGGGTGTAGCGGGCGGGTCTGTGCCAGGTTCTCGGCGTTGGCCTCGACAAAGGAGAGCGCGGCTTGCTGGCTGGCTGGGAGGGAGGCGGAGCGCTGCTTGCCGACCGTGAGCATGGCACGGTTGATGTCGGAGATGGTGACGCGCACGGAGGGGTTGCCGTTGAGCACGTGGGCGGTGTGGAGCATGCGGAAGGCGATGTCGCCGGTGCCGCCGGCGATGTCGAGGATGTGTTGGGGGCCGCGGGGGTCGTCGCCCGCGGTGAGAGGGGAGAAGCCGGGGTTGAGCGAGGCAACGAAGTGGTCTCTGTGAGACGGTCAGCGGGATGGCATGCAGGATGTAACGTTAGTGTTGACGCACTTCCATATTCGGTGCCAGCCAAAGGACATGAGGTCGTTCATGCGGTCGTACGACTCGGCGACGCTGGTGAAGACGCCGGCCACACGTTCCCGCTTCTCGCTTTCTGTTACCGTCTCATAGCCGAAATGTGTTGGCCTGGACGGATCGGGAATCGCATATTCGGGGGTTGCGGACGAGGACGGGGAGGAGGAGGGATTCGGATTGGGGGCGAGCGACGGGGGAGTGGTTGAGAACGGTCGTGTCAATCGGGGTTGCTGTCGTAATTGCTGCTGAAGCGCCCTTCGGAGGGCTGTTCGGGCGGCCATGGAGAGCTGTCTAGCACCAGTGCGGCTCTGGAGCACAGCTGTATTCTGTCTGGACTGGACGTGGTTCGGGATCAGCTCATGCATGTGCTCAGGTCCTTGAATTCCGACAGCAAAAATCGGGTCGGCCCGGCCGGTGTGGCTGGCTCTGTGGCTTTCCTCTCGCTTGCCAGCGGATCGCCCCGGTTTTCAGCCTTGTTTGCGGGGTCTGGGGGTCCACTGAGCCCACCAAGCGGCACAATGCACAATGGTGGGGCTGATTTCGGGATTCAAGTCCGTTCATCGATTCCATTTCTTGATCCCGTCGTCAAAGTGCGGGAAACACGTCGTGTGGAACACATACCTGTCTTACTGGGCCTCGGTGTCCCGATTCTGGGGCGACTGGCGCACGGCACGGACAGCGTCGCGGACCAACTTGATGCCGATGGCGGCGAGCAGGGCGGTGATGCTCAAGGAGAGCAGCACGGCGATGAGAATGCGGCCCGAGTATGTCATGGTTCTGGGCCTGAGAAGATGAGCGGGTGGTTGAACTGAGCGGTTTTGGTTTTTTAGATTCTGGTTTGAAGGTTGAGGTGGTACAGATCGGGTGGTCAAGTCGGGTGGTTTTGTTGCTCCAGAAATGGAGTTGACAGCAAGGTGCTGGAAGGTGGTCGGTTACTTCAGACGGTGCACATGTACCACTCCAGCACCGGCACCACTGGTCGTCGCAATCCCAGCCAAAGCACTTGCATTCGCTCGCTCGCTCTCTATTTGTCTAGACTCTCGCGCCCGCCCGCAAACTCGCCCAGGTCGTACTCGTCGGGGTATCTCTCGAGCTGGCTCTTCAGCTCGCCCATCTGCCTCTCCAGGTCCGGCGTCAGCTCCTCGTAAATGTCCTCAAACATGGTGCGGATAGGCGGCTTCTTCTCGCGCTCGGCCTCGGAGAAGGCCTTGAGCACGTCGCGCCGGATGCTCTCGCGCGCCTCCTTCTCCTTGTGCTCGTCCCAGCAGCCCTTGGCCTCCATCCACTTGCGCAGCCGCGAGATGGGGTTATCGCGCCGCTTCCAGTCCTCCACCTCGACCTTGGCCCGGTACGCAAACGAGTCGTCCGACGTGCTGTGATGGCTGACCCGGTACGTCATGGCCTCGATCAGCACGGGCTTGCCGCCGTCCTGCAGCGCCAGCTCACGCGCCTTCTTCATCGTCTCCCGCACCGCCCAGAAGTCGTTGCCGTCCACGCGGATCGTCTCAATGCCGTACCCCAGCCCGCGGCTGGCGATGCCGTCGCCGCGGTACTGCTCCAGCGTCGGCGTCGAGATGGCGTAGCCGTTGTTGCGGCAGATGAAGATGACCGGGCACGACCGCGTCGCCGCGATGTTCAACGCCGCGTGGAAGTCGCCCTCGCTGGCCGCGCCCTCGCCAAAGTACGCCGCCACTACCCTCGGCGGGATGCCGGGGTCCTGCATCCGCTGGATCTTGAGCGCGTACGCCGCCCCGGACGCCTGCGGAAGCTGTGTCGCGAGGGGCGAAGAGATGGTGTGCTGTGAGAGGGCGAGTCAGCACATCAAATCAAAACTATCAAACCTTCAGCAGAGGCACCCACGATATTCAGCTCCCGGCTGCCGTAGTGCACCGGCATGTTCCTGCCCTTCCCGGGGTCCTTCTGGTTCGCAAACAGCTGGTTCATGAAATCGCCCAGCGTGAACCCGCGCTGCTTGAACACGCCCTGCTCGCGGTACTGGCAGAACACGACGTCCTCCGGAGCCAGAGCCGACGCCGTCCCGACCGACACGGCCTCCTCGCCCGCCGACACCATGTAGAAGCTCAGGCGGCCCTGGCGCTGGGCGTCAAACATGATCAGGTCCATGATGGACACGGTGAGCATGTCGCGGTACAGCTTGACCACCTCCTCGTCGGCGAGGTCGGGCGCAAAGTCCGGGTCCACGGCGACGCCGTTCTGGTCGACGGCGCGGTACGTCGCCAGCGCCGGGTACGTCGACGGCTGCTCGAACCGCAGCTGGTTGCTGAAGGCCGACTTGACCGCCCCGGGGAACATGACGTGCTTGGAGTCGGGGCGTTGTGAGATGGAGCCGGCATGTCGGCGGTGTTGTGGCTGGCTGAAGGAAGACTGGAGGAGCGAGGCAAAGGGAGGGTGTTGTTGGGCGCCGCGACAGCGCGACAGCAACGCCGAGGAAGGGCGGGAGAGCCTCGTTCTCTTCATTTGCGGCGAGGAGGACTTTGTTGGGCAAGGAACGATTGGGTGAAGTGGGAGAGATCAAGATGTCCTCACATGGTCTTCAATTGAGGGAAAGGAGAGAGTTGTCTCTGGGAAACGGCGCCAAAGGAGGTCAGCTGGGAGGCAGACTCGGGGGGTTGCTGGGGTCAATCGACGTCACTTGTGCCGACGCCAGCCGGGGATTTGTCCAGAGGTCTTGGCGTTCAGGGGTTTTGGGGGCTCGCCCAGGCGCCCCAGGCCCCACCTCGGCCCAAGAGCAACCAACGCCGGCCCGGCAAGCAGCGAAGTCAACAACCTACCTATGGACACACTGGAAACAAACAGCAACTGTACGGTGGCAGGTCCACGACGTCGGTCCGGCGCGCCCAAGGGCATAGCGGTGTATGAATCATAATATTGCCGGCCAACCCTATAGATAGTCCTCCGGCTCCTGCTGCCTCTCTCCCAGAAAGTTGATACGCTCTGCGATAGAGCGTATGCGAAACATGACAGGCCGGCGGAGGTCCTATAATATGTCCGCTGCGTCGCCCCAGTACTCTTTCTGCTCGTCTGACATGACCTTATACGTCTTGTCCTCATCGTCTTGGCCAGGCGCGTAGTTCTCCTCTCTCTCTCTCGTGACGGCGAACCCTGTCGCGTAGGAATCTTCCCCTCGCGGGCTAGAAAATACCAGCTGCCGTCGGGCGCGCACGGATGGAATTCCACGAGGAGGTGCCGCATATTTTTGGGCTGAAAAGTGGGCGTTGACAGTGTCGAAGTCGGCGGCTGGCTCCCTGCACGGGAGGGGCGCGTCAGGCTGGTTGTTGAGGGACAGAGGCATTTTCGCCTCGAGCCGGCACTGGCCAAAGCCATGAATGATCCCGGGGTCTTGGTGTGCATTGTAGGCGCGGACGATTTCCAAGAGGGAATGAAGGATGGCGTCTTTGTGTTGGGACGCCATTGTGAAGATCGAGGTTGGTGTTGGGGGGATGAAGGCAACGGGGCGGGGGAGTTACTCAACCATGGCTGCTGGTGCTAGGTCAGACGCTGAAACCATTGCGCAGCTATTACACCGCACCTGATAGCCGGGAATGAGTGCTTGCCTAACATGTACATGTGTTTGCAAGGCTTGTGTTGAGCAAATGCAACCCAGAAGAGTTGAGAGTAGGCATATGCAAGGAGAAGATGCAGGGCAATGTGAGTGTCAGATATTGTCACTGACAGTGGAATGTGCTCAAACTCAGAGAACAAAGCGTGCTGGGCCTGCATCTGAAAAGATGCCAATTGTGGACAGATGCTAGGTCCCCTTGATTAAGGCCTCCTCCCGAAGGATAAAATGCGACTGGAACACAAACCGTCCCAGACTCTCTCATAGACGGTTTACAATCAAAGCAGCGTCTGTGGTCAGGCTAGTCCTGCTGGCCCGGGTTGAGTCCGACCCTTTGCGCACACTTAATGCAGAGAGACAACGAGTTATACAGCCATATTTCGAGCAAGCCAAAAACTGACACCGCACTTGCTCACATCTGAGGCATTCTAGTTGAGAGCAGCGAGGAGCAGAGAGAAACGAGGACATAAAATGGGAAAGAAAGAAGAGAGAGCGGTACCTTAAGAAGAGAGGCAAGAAGAGAAGCAAGAAGAGAGGTAAGAAGAGAGGAAAGAAAAAAGGAAGAAGAGAGGTGGGCACTTATCTTCAAATCTATGCTGTGTCCTCTAGTACAATGGAGATAATGGAAAAGGGCACTTGTCCACCACTGTTCACTGTTTGTTGTTGTGCTCTCTGTTGTCTGTCTCTTCAGGGTGTGTGAGTCTCTTCCCTCACTCGGAAATTGTGAAATTTGTGGACCGGCGATGATGCAAGTCGTTCCTGAAGAGGCCCGTGTCATCCCTGCGTAATGGCACAGCGGCCAGGCCCAGTCTTGCCGGAGCTGGCACAGGGGTGCGGATTGTCGGCTGCTCACGTTGACTTTAGCGTAGACCCACGTCAACCGGGGAGCCGCCAACCAACGCACTGACATCAAACAGCGGGGAGTCCCAACGCATGGAACGCACCATCGGCCTCACCACCGGATCCATCTCCACCAGCCAAACGCCAACCAACCACCAACCGCCAACCGCCTCTGCCTGATTCGGTACCTAGACCCGCCGCGCCCGCCATCCCCATCCCGAGACCGTCTTCAAGCCATCGTAAACCCCGACGAGCACCGCAGCACCAACCGCAGCACCACCGCACACCGCAACACCGCCCGCGCCGGTCCATGAGTGAATCGTGTTTCCATCTCCGCCTCCTTCCATCCGAACCTCCGCCCGCCTGCCTCTCGATGGCGTAATCCATGGCAGAACGACGCACTGCAAATCCGCGGTCAAGATCGGTTCTCGATAACGACCCAGCGCCCCTGCCTCCGCTTCTGCTGTCTTCACAAAGCGAAACTGCTGCTGCACCTGCAACGCCCTCTCCTCCTGCTTCTCCTCCTGCAGCGCACGCTTCCACCAACACGTCACCGACCGCTGTCACTGCTCCTGACTCCCTCCAACCTTCTCCATCTACTGCCACTCCTACAAGGTACAACATCCCCTTCTCTGCCTCTGGTGACCTTTCTTTTCCCTTCTCCCTCTCCGACTTCTTCTATCGCATCCCCGGTCCATCGAGGTTCGGCACTCAATCCGCTTGTCGTTTGGTTCCCTTGTCCAGCCGAGGAAGCGACCCTCGTCTCCGTGCTTCGCTGCGAAACCCGGAATCCGCCCGCAAACCCGAGTTCTACTCCACAGCCGGCGAGGGCGAAAAATAAAATAAAATAAGAGAAGAGAGGCACGAACGACCAGGAGACTTGCAACGGCCTCCACAGTCGCTCGTTTTGCTGCCCCGTTCGCCGGTGGTCGAATTGCCTTGGGCCGTGACGAGTGCAAGGAACCCAAGGAAACCTGAACCGACTTCACTACCCGGCCCCACAGGCCTGGACAACGAATGTTCGCTTCCGCAGCCGGACACTGGACAACTTGACCACGACCTCCCTTGCGGGTGCCAACACAACCTTCGGCGACCAGGACCTCTGCACTTTTTCCTATACCATCTTCTCATCGCCTGCAGTCGACTCCATGACGGGCAGGTTCTGAGCACATATTTACTCATGTCGTCCAGGGTCACCCGCTCGTCCGCCCGTCAAGCAGCGAGCCAAGCAGCGTCCTCGATTCCATCCACCGCCTCCGCTCTGCCTGTACCGCCGCCTCAGCCGATCCTGCCGACCCCGACGCCGGCGCCGAGCGCTCGGAAGCGCAAGACCAATACCAGCGCAGCGCAGGGTGGTACCGAGTCACCCTCGTCCGCTCGCAAGACCAAGCGTCAACGGGTGGCAGAAGCGTCCCCCCCGCCGCAGCAACCCACCGTACCGGCCGCGACTCCATCTTCCGTAACACGCCACAGGAAGGGCAAGGCTCCCGCGACCATGTCGAGTCCAGGGTGCGTCGCCGCAGACTATCACCAAAACAAAACGAGTGGCACAAAAATGCTGATGATGGTCGCCAACAGAACCCCAGCAGGTCCTGCTAACCCCTCAGAGCACACACCCTCGGCATCGTCCAGCCGGCGATCCAGCCGAAACAAGAAGACTCTGCCAAGTTCTCGAGGTATGTCGACGTCGCTGCCTGGCGTACTCCCCGTCCAGAATCTTACACAGCCGTTTCCAGATGAACCAGCGGCCCCCACCCCCGGCTCGAGTCGGCGATCAAAGCGGGTTTCCAGCGAGGCACAAGACCAGGATATCGTGATGAGCGGCACTGACGAACACGAGAAAGCGGCTGCGGCTGCAGCTCCGCCACCACCACCGCCGCCTCCCCCCGAGGATAGATTTCCCGAAGATAGTGACGAGAATGACGAGGACGAGGAGGCCTTGCGCCGCTACGACGACGACGATATGGATCCCTTTGGCGGCTTTGGTGGACCTGGAGGCTCGGTTCCCGGGCTCACCAGTACCCTCCGGACGCTGACCGGCATGGTGTCGAGCACCACTGCGAGGCTTCGGGACATACTGAACAACCTCCGACAGAAGGATGACCCCACCATGCAGCTCATCGCCTTGCAGGAACTCTCCGAGCTCCTGCTGATCCACAACGAGGATACCCTCTCCGGGCACTTTTCGCCCGATTCGTTTGTGAAGGAGTTGGTCTCCCTGATGCAGCCAAACGAGCTCACCGGGGAGGAGAACCCGGAGATTATGCTCCTGGCCTGCCGCTGTCTTGCCAACCTCATGGAGGCCCTGCCCGCCAGCACATCTAATGTTGTCTACGGCCACGCAGTCCCCATCCTCTGCCAGAAGCTGCTCGAGATCTCGTTTATCGACCTGGCCGAGCAAGCTCTCAGCACCCTTGAGAAGATCTCGATCGAGTACCCTTCGAGCATCGTCCGGGAAGGTGGCCTGACTGCCTGCCTCTCCTACCTAGAGTTTTTTGCAACTAGCACGCAGCGTGTTGCCGTCACCACCGCTGCCAACTGCTGCCAGAACCTCGACCAAGACTCATTCCCCGTCGTCCGCGATGTCATGCCGATTTTGCTCAATGTTCTCGGAAGCAACGACCAAAAGGTCGTCGAGAAGGGCTCCCTCTGCGTCACCCGGATCGTCGAGAGCTTCCGGTTTCACCCGCAGAAGCTGGAGGAGCTGATCAGTGTCGATCTGCTCAAGGCCATCCTTCGCCTACTGGTTCCGGGCAGCACCAATCTGATTGGGGCGCATATTCACACGCAGTTCCTCCGGGTCCTCGCCTTCGCCGCACGCGCGAGCCCACGCTTGTCGGCCGAGCTGTTCAAGATGAACGTGGTAGAGACGCTCTATCAGATCTTGACGGGCGTATCGCCCCCGAGCGGCGATGACGATCTCGCCTCGAAGCTGGACAGCGTTCTTATCATGCAGGCACTTATCCACCGCCCGCGGGATCAGATCATCGAGACGCTCAACGTTATCTGCGAGCTCCTGCCAAACCTGCCAAGGTCGGCTGACCCTACCTCGGGCGACCTCCCCGATCTAGGTTCACCAGTCGAGCCCATCACGCCGTCCTCTCTCGGGCCTCCTCGTAGGAAGACGACGAACGAGAAGCGGGTCGAGCTGCTGGAAACCTGCAAGGACGAAGTGCGGCGATTCTCCATGATCCTCTTCCCCACCCTCACCGACGCCTACTCGAGCACCGTCAACTTGAATGTCCGCCAAAAGGTGTTGACGGCCCAACTCAAAATGCTGTCAAACCTGGACGAGCAGATCCTCGTTGACGCTCTGAAACCGGTCTCATACGCGTCCTTCTTGGCCGCCATCATTTCCCAACAGGACCACCCCTCCTTGGTTCTTTTCGCCATACATGCCACCGACTTGTTGATGACGCGTTTGGCCGGCGTCTATCAGTACCAGCTTTACCGTGAGGGCGTAATCGCGGAGATTACCAAGCTCTCAATTCAAGAAGCCGAGTCGAAGCCGAAGCCTCCGACCAAGGCTGAATCCCCGGAGCCGGCCGCGCAGCCCGAGACCGAGGCCGAGCCAGTGTCCAACAGGTCTTCTGCAGAGCCCGCCGACGAGGCGTCGGACCACGAAGAGTCTGATGCCGAGGACGAAGACAACGAGGGAATTGATGAGGAGGATGAGGACCGCTCGCACCACACCTCCGACGAGGAAGACGACGAGGACCACGAGAACGAAAACGAAGACGAGCACAACGTTGACGACATGTCGGCATCTCCAGTTAGCTCCGAGGGCTCCACAATGTCCATCACTGGGCCTCCTGGTCGCTTCGTATCGTCCGACGTTCCGTCCACGAGGACGAGAATCATCGAGACCGCCAAGAAGTTCCTCGAGGTGCATGAAAACGAAAAGGAAGGGATGGCCATGAAGAACAAGGCGACCGAGATCCTTGACAACCTGTCGGCCTTGGCCACCGAAATTGAGAACTTCTACCTCCGCCGCACCTTCCCGTCGCCCGTTCCTCTCGAGAATGGCGCAGAACTTTTCAAGCGCCTGGCATCTTACTTTGACTCGGACGTGCTGGAGAGTGTCACGAGCGCCGAGCTGCTGGCATCGGGCGTTGTCCGTGTCCTCGAAGAGGTCATTAGCAACCCGGACGAGCAGCTCGCTGTTGCGGCGCAGTCGGCATTCCTCCAAGTTTTTATGGGATACACGGTCAAGTCGAAGCCCAAGACGGCCACGGCGGATTCGCCCGCCACGCCGCTCAGCGTGTTGATCCACAAACTTCAAGATCTGCTAAGCAGGTCTGAACACTTTGAGGTCCTCACCGTGCATCATCATTCCTTCGATAGCAATCGGAGCAGTGCGGCGTCGATGCTTGCGAAGCAGATCCGGCTGAAGTTGGTCGCTGACGATGATTCGGACATTCCCCGGCATTACCGAAACATAATGGTTTCGATTCATGCCATAACAACTTTCAAATCCCTCGACGACTATCTTAGGCCACGAATCAGCCTGTCAGATCGCCCCCGCGGGTCGAAACGGGATGCGGTCTCGAGAGCGCTAGCTGTTATGGCTAGCTCAGGCTTGCCCATGAGCGCGGCCGCAGCCAGGCTCATGGACCGGTCGTTGCTCCCCTCCGGGTTCTCCAGCCCAGCTCCGCCCCCTCCCCCTCCGGCTGCTGCCTCCTCGCAGCCATCAGGCTCGCGGTCAGCGCGGAAGTCCAAGTCCAAGTCTGAACCGGGTCAAGATGGCCCCGCGACTCCAGAAGCGTCTTCGTCGAGGGAAAAGGCTGTGCTGCGTCGGTCCACGCGCCGTCAAGCGGTGTCAGAGGATATGCCTTCCCACCCGCCGCCTGACGACGAGGACGACCTGGGAAATGCCCTCGAATGCGCCGATGAGAAGCAGCTATCGGACGATGAAGACATGGGCGATGACAGCGCCCTTGATGTGGTCCGCGACGTCGACGAGGGGATGGAAGACGCGCCAACGCCCGACCCCTCGGCCGTGAACCTGGAGGTTGTAGCTGGAGGCAAGGTCACCGCCCGCAAGGAGGACGGAACTCGGGTTCCGACGCCATCACGGAGCCAGAGCCGCTCCACGGCGTCTCTACCTAGCCGCACCAGTGCGTTGACTGCGGCCCTGCAAGGCACTCCGACGCCTGCTGCGTCATCGCGACCAATGTCGTATGCTGCTGCGATCCAGGCGGTACCTCAGGATTGGCACATTGAGTTCAGCATTGATGGCAAAGTCGTGCCCAACGAGACCACCATTTACCGGGCCGTCCACAGCTCTGCAAAGACCACTGATGACCATTTTGGGCGGAACGTTTGGTCGGCCGTGCATCCCATCAAGTTTCGGCGCGTCCCGGGCCCTCCTCCTCCAGAGACGGCCGCGTTTGGCACCACCACCGATGCAGGGGCAGAGGCTGAAGAAGGCGGCACGCCCGGCTCCATGGCCAAGTTTCCAGTCACGGCGTCGATCCTCCGCTTGCTGCGGAAGTTGCACGACCTCAACGCCAACATTGACGATGTTCTTGTCGAGAACCAGGCGACGCTTAGGATCAACGTCGAGCCCCTATCGCAGTTCGTCAACACCAAACTCACGGCCAAGTTGAACCGGCAGTTGGAGGAGCCGCTCATCGTCGCGAGCAACTGCCTCCCGAGCTGGAGCGAGGACCTGGCGAGACTCTACCCCTTCCTGTTTCCGTTTGAGACGCGCCATCTCTTCCTGCAATCCACCTCATTCGGCTATGCCAGATCTATGAGCCGCTGGCAAAATGCTCAGTCGCAGGAAGAGGCGAGGCGCGACCGCCGGGACGAGAGGCCGTTCCTCGGAAGGCTGCAGCGGCAAAAGGTGCGGATTTCTCGTGCCAAGATCTTGGAGTCGGCCGTGAAAGTTATGGAACTCTACGGCGCTTCGCAGAGCATCCTGGAGGTCGAGTACTTTGACGAAGTGGGCACCGGGTTGGGCCCCACGCTCGAGTTCTACTCGAATGTGTCGAAGGAGTTCTGCAAGAAGAAGCTCAAGCTCTGGCGCGACAACGAGCCCGACGGGAACGACGAGTTTGTCTCTGGGCCGAACGGGCTCTTCCCACGGCCGATCAGCGAAGAGTTTGCCAGCTCCGAGGAGGGCGAGAAGATCCTACAGCTCTACAAGATGCTCGGCAAGTTTGTCGCGCGGTCCATGATCGACTCCAGGATTATCGATGTCAACCTGAACCCCATCTTCTTCCGCATTGGTGATGAGTCGACCGCCGTTCGCCCGTCTCTTGGGGCGGTCAAGTCGGTGGATCCGGTCGTTGCGAGGTCGCTCATGGTGGTCAAGAAGTTCGCGCTGGCCAAGAAGGAGATCGACGAGGACCCTAACCGGAGCGCGGCACAAAAGGTGGCGGATACCGAGAATATCGTGCTCGACAACATCCGGATCGACGACTTGTATCTCGACTTCACGCTGCCGGGCTACCCGGAGATCGAGCTAATCCCCGACGGATCGCAGACCCAAGTGACCATCAACAATGTTGACCTCTATCTGGAGCGGGTGATCGACATGACGTTGGGCAGCGGGGTCCGTCGGCAGGTGGACGCCTTCCGCGCGGGTTTCTCGCAGGTGTTCCCGTACTCGGCGCTGAGCGCTTTCACGCCGGACGAGCTCTGCACGCTGTTTGGGCGGGTCGAGGAGGATTGGTCACTTGAGAGTAAGTCTCTGACTATGCTGTATTCATTCTGTGGTTGGTACGCGTACCAATGATGGATGATTGCTAACTTTTACTGCTACTAGCTCTTATGGATTCTGTCAAGGCGGACCACGGATACAACATGGACAGCAAGACGGTCAAGAACTTGCTGCAGGCCATGAGCGAGTTTGTGCCGACGCAGCGCCGCGACTTCTTGCAGTTTACCACTGGCAGCCCGAAGCTGCCCATCGGCGGTAGGCCCCCCCCTCCTTTCCTTCCCAGGATGCCGGGTTCAAGGTGTGCATGATAACTAACTAACATGATATGGCAGGCTTCCGCAAGCTGACGCCCATGTTCACGGTGGTCTGCAAGCCGAGCGAGGCGCCATACACGTCGGACGACTACCTGCCCAGCGTCATGACGTGCGTCAACTACCTCAAGCTGCCGGACTACTCGGACATTGAGATGCTGCGCAAGCGGCTGTTTACGGCGATCAAGGAGGGCCAGGGGGCTTTCCATCTCTCTTGATCGGGCTTGGGCCTGCTTGAGATTGGTGTCGTTTTGAGCTTGGAAGGGAGTGAGAGATTGAGAGAGACATGGCATGGGATGATGGGCATGGGATGGGATAGGGTGGGAAATGGGTCATTATTTTATTTTTTATGGGGTCGAGTCTGCGAGGATTGCACTTAGTTGGTGTTGTTGGTTGTTATTATCATGTCAGTCTGCTTGTTTGCTTTTGCCTTTTCTTCCTTCCGGTTTTTCTCTCCTCTCTTTCTTTTGACTCGGCTGTTTCTTCTCTGCTCTGCTTTCCTCTGCTGCTTGAGGCACTTGGCGAGTTGGGTGGTGAAGGTGGGATCTGGCGGGGGCTGCATGCATGCATGGACTTGGCGTGGTGGGCATATTCTGGGAGGGGATCGCACAGTTTTTTCTTGGTACGACATGGTGGAAAAGGGGATATCAACGACAGGGGGTTGGGGGGACAAACATTCATGATGACGATGGGAGAGATGGTGGTGGGTGGTTGGAGGGACGTGGTCTGAGTGAGAGGGTTATGTATTGTTCGGATCGGGTTTCGGCCTGTGGGTGTGTGTGTGTGTGTGCCTTGTGGAACTTCTTTTCGAGGCTGGGGTTGGCTGGCCGTCTGTCGATGGCTGGCCTGGTCATGAAATCATTGCTTTTGGTAGCTTACTTCTTTCTTCTTCCGCTTTTCGTTCTTTTTTCATCTACTTATCTAGACTGGCAAATGGCAATGGCACTGGGTTGTTAGACTGAAATCAGTGGACGGTGTGGATGTGCGGAGTGAGTGGGTGAGGATGTTGGTGTTTAGGGGGCGATGCATCTAAGTGTGTTTTGCTGGTTGGTGGGCTCGTGGGGAAGCGATGGTTTGTTCGTTGCTGCTTTTCGGTTTCCTTTTCTTTCTCTTCGCCCATTCCATGAAAAGTACCTGAATTTTGTTGAATATCTCAAGAGAACGAACTGCTAGTGTTGATTGACATGATAGTATAACCTGCAACTGTGGTTGTTTGTTTACTTGTTGATATATCTGCTCATAGGTTGTCTCGAAGTTCTGGGGCCTATCACGACCTTACGATAGGGAGCCAACACCATCCGCATCCCCGCTCTCCCGTAAATACGCCGCCACCACGGCCGTCTGAAAGACGTCGTGTACCGCCCCCTGATTATCCGCATGCGTGACTACCGCAGTCAGCTTGACACCGACGCCAGACCCTGCTGTCTTCTCCTCCAAGATCAGATTCTTCACATTAATGGTGCCTATTCCGTACGCGAACAGCCTCTCGTTGCCCGCGTACAGCGCGCCATTGTCCTGACAGTCAGCGGCGCAGAAGGTGCGCTGGGGCCCCATGACGAACGTCCACCATCCTTGGCTGTACAGGTTGACGCCCGTCGAGTTGCGCACGATCTGGTACAGGCCCATACGACACTGCGCGTCGGCGGGCGCGCACCAGCTAAAGTCTGGATCGCTCGGCCAGAGGGGCGCGCTGGACCACGGCGCCGGCGGGTAGTAGGTCGTGCCGTTGCCCTGCCAGTGCGATGTCTCGGCTTCCATCAGGCCGACGAAGACGTCGCGCGCGCCATGGATGTTGACCTGGTACAGTTCATGGTGCTCGGCGCCCAGCCCCAGCATCCAGGTGCCTGGGCCGCGGGCCTCGATCAGGAACCCGCCCGCGGGGCTCGCCAGCGGCGTGCTGCCCCCGCCGTCGAGGTCCATATCCCCGCTCCACGCCCACGTGTGCTCCCAGTATGACGACGAGGAGGCAGTCAGGTGCGCGGCGAGGCGCGCCGCGTTGCAGGTGGCCGGCTTGGCGCAGTTGTTCCACAGCTTGGACCCCTTGGCCCCCCCGACGCGGAAGTGGCAGAAGAAGAAGGCCACGTCGCCCGGCTGGGCGCCCGCCATGTTGACCTCGACAAGCACCGCGCCTGGGAGCACGTCGTTGACGGTGAAGACAAAGTCGTGCAGCTGCGCGACGCCGACGTCGCCGGGGTTGCCGACGCGGATCATGGGCCGCGGCTTGCTCGTGTCCTTGAACTTGTCGCCCGTCGCGCTGAGCTGCGTGAAGGCCTCACCCACCAGGCGGCTGCCGGGCGGGACGATGACGGTGTCGCCGAGCAGGTAGATGCCGTACGGGAAGTAGACGACCTTGCCGACCGACTCGTTCAGGATGGCCTGGATGTGGGCCGCGTCGTCGGTCGCGCCGTCACCCAGCACCGGGTGCGCGGGCACGTTCTTGACATTGACGACCTGCGCGACGTCAAACTCGGCATACGTTGGCTCGGTAACCGTATGGTAGAAGCCCGTAGCGTTGACGAGCGCGTCGGGCCGGGACACGGTTATCTTCTGGCCGGCTAGGCGTTGCGGGCTTGTCGAGATGCGGTTGTAGACGCCGCCACGGATCCAGGCAGTGCCAGGCTGAATCGAGCCCGTCAGGACCGCAGATGTGCCCACTTTGACGGTCTATTTGTGACAGCAACCCTCGTTATTAGTATCTTGTCTGGTCTACCTCCAGATGAGATGCATGACAGACTTACTGCCAGGACTGAAGCATCAACGAGCACATTCTCGGCGACAATGGAGCTCTGCGCAGATGATGTCGTCGGCGCGTTCACCAAGACCTCCGTGTCTGTGGCCGTCGTGTCGATCAGGTTCAGGAGGCCGTTGCCGCCGCTCGTGGTGTCGATCCCCGTCGAGCAGCCGACGAATCGCAGAGCCTGCGCCGTCACATGGACCGCGCTCGTGATCTTGACGCCCGTCGTGACATCTGAGTTGGCGGAAAGTCAGCTATCTCTTCTTCATCGAAAGGGAAGGAGGACGGCGCAGAAAGGCGACGGCGGTACTTTTAAACAGGATATTCTTCAGATGGACCTGCGTGACCGACAGCGCAATGCCCGTACCGCCGCCGACAATTTCTAGCTCGTTGTACAGCAGCTGCGTGCACTGGCCGGGCGTCACGAGGCCCGTGTGGCCCGCGGCGCCGATGGGCATGCGAAACATCACGTTGGACAGCTGGCTGGCCTGGCTGACCCCCCACTCCAGGATGGTAATGGTCTTGCGCGGCACGGCCGTAGTGTCTAGCACCAGGTGTCTGAGGCCGTGGAAGAAGGCCGCCAGGCCGGTGTAGCGCGGGTCGTGGCCGATGATGAGATAGGTGCCCGTAAAGTTAGAAGCCGCGTGGATCACGGGCCGGTTGGTTGGGTCGCCCATCAGGATGGTTCCAACTCGGTTGGTGACGGTGCTACTAACGGAGTAGGTGCCCGAGGGAAAGTAGACGACGGCGGGCTGGCCGGTCATGCCGAACTGGCTGCCTTTCGCACGGCTGCCGCTGCTGTCGCCCGTGTCGATGGCCCGCTGGATGGCAGCAGTGTCGTCGGTAGTGCCGTCGCCCTTAGCGCCGTAGTCCCGGACATTGCGGAAGACGGTCCAGTTCTTACCGTTCGCAATAGTCGGACTCGTCCCGTCATGCTTGATGTCGGCATACCAATAGCCCGTTGCTCGGCCAGCCGTGTGACGCTTCGCGGCCACATGGTCGACCGCTTGCGCAAGAGCAACAAGGATGAGGCCTGTGAGGAATCTCATGACAGCAAGATCAAATCAAGAGCACACCTAGTCGCTGGACCACCACCAAATGGGAGGAAGCAATTGCCCGTCTAGCAAGGCATCCTATCCTATTATATACACCGAAGTAGTGGTAACGTTCAGTTAGCTAGCTACTGCACCGGCCCGCGGCATTTCCGATCGAAGTCGGATTCCGCTCCGGAAACTCCGGGGAAATGGGATGTATGTGTATGTTCTGGAGTGGAGGCGACGAGATGGTTTATACAGATTAACGCAATCTACGTACGGTACCAAGGAGCCTGGGCTCCTGGGGTAGATTCAGCCTTCAGGTGGACGACACAATGGAAGCTCACCCCACCTTTGAGCGGTGGAATTTGTAGGTCCCAAGCTTTTGATTGGGTGTGTCGCCACAGTGCTGGTGCTGACGGGGTGATGTCATGTTCCTTGCAGGGGGTTTAATGACATGGTGCGTGCTGGGGGGCTCGGGGGGCTGATCGCGCCAAGACTGCCCCACCGACGCGTTGACCGACGCGTTTGGGTGATGCCCGGGACTTGTGAGTCGAGTCTGTGACCACTGACTGCCCGAGAAAGACCACCTCAAACAGCAAAAGATTGTTCTGGCAACCAGCCTGTCCATCGAACGACTGACGACACTGTCACGTTGAACTGCGCCAAGTATTACAACAAAATACGGATTTGGTGACTTTTTGGCTGGCATCTACCGAGACAACAGTCAGACAACCCACGATTCCACAACCATCCCTCCCACAGGGCCTGACCCTGCCAGTGCTGCCACCCTGGTCGACCACCCGAACAGCAACGACCACAACCACATTGTCACATCATCAACAACATCAAACACCCAAATACAAAGAACCAGAGCAATCGAGATGGCCAGGAGAAAAGCTCCCGCCTCCACGGCCCCTCTCCCAGCCACAAGCTCCGCGCCCGCGCCGGCCCCGACCCGAGCGACAAAAACATACGAGTCCACCCCCGTCTTGCACCAAGCCACCTTTCCCCCGCGCCGGAAGATAGTTCGGACATATGGCCGCCGGTCGCTTCCTGCCGGGCTGGGACAGTTGTCAACAACTAGCACGCCGGGTTCCGAGAGGCTGAGGCGGAGCTTGAGGCAGCAGACATTGACCCAGATTGATTATGTGCGGTCTTCGTCGGGGCTGGCTGAGGAGGCCGACGGGGGTTTGAGAGAACCCAGTTTGGAAGAGGAGGAAGAGATGGAGGGGCTGGAGCTGGACGAGGTCTTGGCGGGGGCACAGAGCAAGAAACAGAAAGTGAGGATACAGGAGACGGCGCCGGAAAAGAAGAAGAACGAGAGGAGGTCCAAGAGGAGAAAGACGATGGGAGATACACCCACCCCAACGGCGCCCTCGTTGCAACGGAAGGGGTCGAGTTTCTATACCCAGACCTTGACGCAGTTTCTGGGAACTTCGACGGCGAAGCTGGAGGATGATGGGTTGAGGATGGATGACGAAGAGCAGACCGAGGAAGCACACGACCTGCCGCTGCCGGGGCCATCCACACCAGCTAAGCGGCCCAAGCCGGCCACTAAAGGGAAGGGGAAGGCCGTGGCACCCGTCCCCTCCACACCCAGCCACCAGCGCATCAAGGTCGACCTCGACGAGGTCCCCTCCTCGCAGCCGACCCCATTCACCCCAATGCTGGGTTACAGCCCCATCGCGACCTACCGGTCGCCGTTGACGCAAAAGTCGACAAACGTCGATGCCCCGCTCCCGACGGTGGAAACAATATCGAAACTGCCGCGGAACCTGGTCATCCAGGACAGCTACAGCATGGGCAGCAGCTCGGGATTCTCGTCTTCGGCCCCTGAAACCCCGAAAAGGGAGGAGCAGACACCTTCTCAAGAACCGAAGAGGGAACCTCTGGCTGAGATACCGGTCGCGAGTCTGGAGCTCGGCGTGGGCTCAACTCCGACTGGTGAGACTCCCACGGCGAGGAGAAAGAGGATGTTTTTCGAAATCCCAGACTCGGAAGACGAGCTGGAGAGTATTGCGTCGACTCCTTTCAGAACACGCTCGACACAGCAGACGCCCCTCAAGCAGGAAGTCCTTGCCGACGATTTCGAAATCGCAGTGGATCCGGGTTCTGCCTCACGGTCTGTCGGTGCTGCAGCTTCGGAGCCTCCTGCGAGCCTGGGGAGGTCGGACAAGGAGAATGGGTCCCCCGCGGTCAAGGTCTGGGATGAGGAGACTGCCAGCGAGGGCGAGGAGCCCGATACCCCAACTCCAAGGTTGGGAAGGAAATCTCAGACGGTTGGGCGTGAGGCGAGAGTGAGCCAGGTCAGCCCCAACTCTGCCTCCCAATTCTGGACAGGGTCTTTGGAGAATGTTGGCGAGATACGGGAATCAGGCCAGGCTTCGAACCACTCTTCAGCCGACCTGGAGGCGCCGGAACAATCAACATCCAACGAAGAGGGCCCAAGCACACCGACGCCCGCCCCACGTCCATCGCAATTCCATGGCACCATGGGCGGATCGACTGGGAGGGTCCGCGTGGCGACTCCCCAACCGGAGGAGGATGCGGAGGAAACAGCCAGTGAGGCGGAGGAGGAGTACGTCCCGACCTCGATCCTTCGGAAGCCCACTTCCAAGAAGGCGCAAACCAGCAACGGCAGTCAACGCAGCTCTACGCCTAAAATCAGCACTTCAAAGTCGCCAACTGACAAAGCACCCGGCACGCCCACACCGGGAGTCCGACGAGTTCAGATTGCGTTGCCCCCGCCGTCCACCGCCGAGGAAGTCGAGGAAGTCTACAAGGAGACCCCGAGAAAGCCACACAAGTCCTCGCCCGTTTACCAGCGACACACCCAAGCCAGGTCTCAGTATTACAGCCAGGGCCTTGAGAGTCAGCGTGTCCCGATGGAGGTTATTCGCGCCCTCGGGCCGCAGACGGACCGCTCGGACATCCTCATCTCGATCCCCGCGGACATTGTCGACGAGATTGTCAAAGGCACTAGGGACCACGAGTTTCGAGATTACCGATTCCCTGTCCAGGTCTCGCGCTGCTGGATTTACACGGCCGGCCCCTCAGGCGAGGTGAAATACATGACCACGATCGGTCGGGCCCAGGAGCCGGGGCAGATTGACAGCACCAGCGGCGTCGGCAACGCCGAGTTCAACGCCGGCACGTCTGCCCACAAGCTTGCACACAAGCTTCTGCAGGTGTACCAACTCAACAACCCGGTGCCGCTGGAGGACATGGCAGACAACGGGCTAGGAGACGGACCGCCGCAGAGGTACCGGTACATCCCCCCGGCCATCGTGGGGCAGTTACTCGCAAATCTACGGTGCCCTCTGTTCGCCGAGGATGACGAAAATCAGGATATGGACGAAGATGACGACATCCAAGAGGAGGAGGACGAAGCCGACAAAACGTCCGTGACCATCTCCCAAGAACTCGCAGAACAGATCCGCAGCGACATCGTCCACTCGACGCAGCTCCAGTCGAGCGAGCGCCGCCCCCAGCACCGCGACGAACCAGAGGAAGACATGATCCCCGCCAGCCAAAGCCCGCTCATCACCCGCTCCACGACCACAACCATCACAACCACCACCACCACCACCTTCACCCGCCCACCGGTCCCACCAACCCGCTCCAGCCAGCGCCGCCGCA
>FTCU01000433.1_pt1 | contig 21291 bp, 12 predicted proteins | sample 1639521 | NCBI WGS metagenome assembly FTCU01 (sample SAMEA3914864, study PRJEB12502) | metagenome | biome: forest; material: soil | place: USA | collected 2012-03-12 | depth 0.3 m
CTTCTCTCTTCTCTCTTCTCTCTTCTCTCTTCTCTCTTCTCTCTTCTCTCTTCTCTCTTCTCTCTTCTCTCTTCTCTCTTCTCTCTTCTCTCCTCTCTCCTCTCTCCTCTCTCCTCTCTCCTCTCTCCTACATTTCTATTTTTCTTCTATTTTTCTTTTTCCTATTTTTCTTCTCTTTTTCTTTATCCTGAATTTTTCCTCCCTGCTATGTAACTGATTTTCTCTTCCTCTCTATGTTCAGTTCTTGTCCCTCCAGAGCCCAGTTTGGGGTTAGCCAGACAGCCCACCTGCAGGTTCTTGCCCGGCAGGTCCGCCCATTGCCGGAGGAGAGTCAGCCCCACCAGCATTCAGGAACCTCCAGACACGCAGTTTTCTCAATCCCGCAAACACATGCATGTGTAATTCTCATCTGCAGTTCATCGATCACACGTCTTGCTGTTGGCGTTGGCGGCCGTTGGGCTGTGTCAAACTGTGGCCGCTGGGCCACAGAAAACCAGCCGCATGCTCCAGAGCCTTTGTCGCACTTCCCGGGCGACCCAGCCCATTTTCGGTCCTCTTCTCGTCCTCGACCGCGCTCAAAGGTGACAGTCGACGGACTCGCAGGACGGAGAGCCTGGAGCAGTACAAGTAGTTCGACCGGTGCCTTGGCTCGTCAACGGTGATGATAGCACAAGGGATAAAACGCCGGGTGGTCGCAAAACACGCAGAATATCACACAGTCGCACCTCAAGACTCGAATCACGCGACAAGCGAAAATGCAGAAATGTAGGTGGCCATGGTTTCCCCCAGCCCCATAGACCGACGGTCTCGGCGAACGGCTTGGAATATGGCATCTCCTAAATCATCCGGTTCGCCTCGCTCAAGCCTTTGACAGCGAACGAGACTCCCCAGAGTTCGGTCAATCTGGGACCTGTCGGGTGGAAATTGACATCACGAAGAGTAGATGGCTCCTTGGTTCACCGAACTGCCGCAGCAATCGACCCTGACCACCGAAGTGGCAGAGGATCGCTGGGCACAGATCCGTGAAGAGGAAAAGAAAAGAAGAGGAAGAAACTTTGGAATCGGTTTGCTGAAATAGGCCAGAAAATTTTGGAAAGTGGGGTCCCACAGCAGCAGCCTTGCGCGCATGCTGGGCTCTGTTTGGCTGCTGCGAACTTTACCGTGCTTGGCAGCAGTGGGTTCGGGCCAGCCTCGCGTTGCGTCCAGCAAGCCAAACTGGGCGACTCATCTTGGCCGGCTTCTCTCAACGTCAACATCATCCTTCCTCCCATCACCACCCAACTCAACGTCGACGGGCGCATCTCATCAAAATGGACGCCGCCTCGATTGAAGAGATTAACAAGGTCCGCCTGGCAATGGGCATGAAGCCCTTGCCGGTCCCGGGAGCCGCGCCGACCCGAAAGGAGGCAACCCCCGAACCCGAGACAGGCGACGACGGAAAGCCAGTCAGCACCCTCGACTCCCGCGAAGCCGCCTCTTACGAGAATTACCGAAAAGCCCAGGAAGCCGAAGATGCGAAACGGAAACGCGAACAAAAAGCGGCCGCCATCAAGAAGGCGCGCGAGCTGGCCCAGCGATCCGCCATTGTCGAGGGCAAAGGCTTAGCCGACGACGAGGACGAAGGGGATGTCAAATCATGGCTCAAGAACCAGAAGAAGCGCCAAAAGAAGATCGAGGTTGCGCGGAAAGCCGATGCGGAGAAGGCTGCCGCCGAAGCCTCCCGCGTCGCCGAGCACACTGCGGCAGATCTGGCGGGTGTCAAGGTGGCCCACGACATGGCCACCTTTTTCGACGGCGACGACCAGATTCTCACTCTAAAGGACACGGGCGTCCTCGAAAATGAGGATGAAGGCGACGAGCTTGAAAACCTGGCGCTCCGCGAACAGGAGAGCTTGGAGGAGAGGCTCAACCTCAAAAAGAAGAAGCCCGTCTACGACCCAAATGATGTCGACGAAACCGGCGAGATCGGCCTATTGTCAAAGTACGACGAAGAAATTCACGGAAAGAAGAGGAAGGCGTTCACGCTGGACTCGGCAGCAGCTTCGACAGAGCTCGCCGATATTCTCGAGGCACCTGTCCAGCGGAGGAAGCATCAGGTCGTGGATATGGGTGTTCTCGGTTGGTCGTCCCGCACTGCGCACAGCGACAACTCTGGAGCTACGCTAACCAAACCTCTAACAGAAGACGCGCCCGCGCCAATCTCGGATTATCTGGACGCGTCAGAAGTCAAAGTCAAAAAACCTAAGAAGAAGAAGTCAAAGTCGACAAGGCAACGCCGAGCAGACGACGACGACTTTCTGTTCCCCGGGGATACGGCTGAGGGCGATCCTGAGCAAGAAATGGACATCGACTCTGGTGCCGTCTTTACCAAGAAAAGGAAAGTAGTCGACGATAGCTTCGTGGATGATGAGGACCTCCAATCATCCCTGGCTCTTCAACGAAGAGAGGCACTGAAGAAGCGGAAAAAGATGCGACCAGAGGACATCGCGAGGCAGCTCCGAGAAGAAGTCGAGAACCAGAAAGGAGAGGGCGAAGAAGACAAGGGCATCGTCATGGACGAGATCAGCCGGTTCGTCGACGGCTTGCGCGCTGAGCCAGAAGAAGAAGACCGCAAACCGCGGAAGATCAAGTCCGAAGAAGGCGTCACGGCCACGCATGACGAGTCCGCCTCGGAAGACGAAGAGATGCACGACGCCAACCACCAACCCGCGTCACGCGCAGCCAGTCCCGTCGAGTATGTCCCGGCGACGGGTGTGGAGGAGGAAAAGACGGTCGGCCAAGGCATGGGCGCCACCCTCGCCCTGCTCCGCGACAGGTCGCTCATCGAAGAGGGCAAGGGCGCCGAGATCAACGACAAGTTCCGTCAGCGGCAGCGCTTCCTCAACGAGCTGCGCCGTCGCATGGACCTGTTTGATCAGGAGACGCGCGCCCAGCGCGAGCGGGACCGGACCAGCGGACGCCTCGACCGCATGTCGGCGCGCGAGCGCGAGGACTGGCAGCGCCAGCAGAACACGATGCGCGACCAGCACCAGTCGCGGGTTGTCGACCAGCTGTTCCGCGAGGGGTACCGGCCGGACGTGGAGCTCAAGTATTTCGACGGGGACGGCCGCAGCCTCGACGCCAAGGAGGCGTTCAAGGAGCTATCTCACCAGTTCCACGGCAAAGGCAGCGGCAAGGGCAAGACGGACAAGAGGCTAAAAAAGCTGGCCGAAGAGAAGAGGAGGATGGCGCAAAGCATGCTGGATGCCAGCCAGAATGTGGGCATGAGCTCGGCGGCATCGCACCAGACCAAGAAGAGGCGGGAGGCAGGTGTGCGGTTGGCTTGAGGAAGGTTGGGGACCCAGGACGGACGATCTCAACAAAGGTGCAGACTTCCTCTATCTCTGAATATATGGCGTTTGGCTTGTACTGACACGGTGTGAGCTAGTGTCGAGCTGAGGTAAGGCGTAGAGGGAGGTCTGCACGCTGTGGACTCCCTGTTTCCGCTGTCGTGCTCTGTGTGTGTGAGATGTTGCGCCCTCCATTCCCACCTGTCAGTGACATGCCCTCCGTCACCTGTGACATACACCCTGCGAGCGATTGAGTCCAACGAGGGCTCAAAGCAGCCTGCTCTTTGCTAAGCTGTAGCTCTTTGATAAGCTGTGGCGAGAGAGTCGCCCCGAAAGGTCTCCGAGATGCCCTATGCCTGGCACCGGGAGGAATACTTTCGTCACGTTTTACAAACGGTGTATATAATTCACTGTAGAAAGCGTGACATTGCAATATATAAAAATTCATGTCTCTTTTGCTGCTCTGAGCGGGTCTCGGTGCGGATCCCGTCAGACTGTTGCGAGCAAAAGCTTGCTGCGGTGTTGACAAAACATCCCACCAACGAATTCCCATCCCGAAACTTGGAAGCTCCCCAACACCGGCCCACCTCCCATCTTCCCAACCCACAAGCACAACCGCGACCGCCGCAATGTCCGAAACAACCTCAGCCCTGGTGGTCACCACCAGCATAATATCCTTCATCTCGGGTTTCGGCCTCGGCGTCTACGCGATCCGCGGCTGGCTCGTGTCGCCGGACCTGGCCGCCGAGCGCGAGGCCAACCTCAACGACCCCATCGAGAGCGACGAATCCGACATTGACGAGGAGCAGACCCTGCTCGACCACGCCCCCAACTGGGCCAACGGGCCCGACGCCGACCGCCGTCAGGGCTTGCGCGCCTCGGCTGCCGCCGCACCACCACCGCGGCCGGGCCCCGGGCTCCAGTTCGACCCGAGCGAGGAGTGCAAGCTGGTGCTGGTGGTCAGGACGGACCTGGGCATGACCAAGGGTAGGTCGACTCCGCTCCAAGCCCGGGGCACTTCCAACCCTCGGGCTGTTCCAGCAGACTGACTAACCGAACCGTCCCGACAGGCAAAATCGCCGCCCAAGCCTCGCACGCAACCCTCGCGTGCTACAAGACGCTCCTCCGCGCCGCGCAACTCGCCCCGCAGTCCACCGAGGCCAAGATCCTGCGGCAGTGGGAGCGCGCCGGGCAGGCCAAGATCGCGGTGCAGGTCAAGAGCGAGGACGAGCTGCTCGAGCTCATGGGCAAGGCGCGCAGCCTCGGGGTCACGGCCGAGGTGATCGCCGACGCCGGGCGCACGCAGATCGCGTCGGGAAGCCGCACCGTGCTGGGCGTCGGGCCTGCGCCGAAGAGCCTGGTGGATGCTGTCACTGGGGGGTTGAAGCTCCTCTGAGGTCTATTTTGGGCAAGGGGGTGGGTGGACGAAAGGAAAATAAAGGGATGGCATGGCGGCGCATATCGGGTTGGTCTGGTCTCAATGGGTGGTAGAGCATTTGGCGTTTAGAGTTGCAAGGCCTATGTGATCATTTGAGGATCTGGGGTATGGTTTGGTTTTCTGTGCCGGATATGCTAACCAAACGACACCGTGTTGACACGTTCTACATACACATACATATGGTCGAAGGCGAGGCGGAGATGGCGAAGGACCGGCGGGGCCACCGAGCATGACCCATGCCATGATCTGTATTAGGGTATCATTCTCTTCTACTCCTTCCGGGCAAACCTCGACAGCGCCGGGCCCAACTCGGCCTGGCGCTCCTTGTGCCGCTCGTCTTTCTTCTCCTGCATCTCCTTGTACATCTCCTCGGCCTTGAGCCGCTTCTCGTCGATAATGTTCTTCTTGCGTTGCTTGCGCAGGTACTTCTTGAGCGCACCGTTCTTCCCCCGGGCCCGATTCCGGATTTCCTCGGCAATGTCCACGGCCGGGGCGTCCAAGTCCCGGTCGGCCTTGCGCTGCGCCTCGGAGCGCAGGTCGAGGTTGCCGATGAAGTTGGGGTCGAGCGCAATCATCTCGGGCCGCAGCTTGTTGAGCAGGCCCTTGACTTCGCCCTCCTGCCGCTGCTTCTTGGTCTCGAGCGGGTTCACCTCGAGCGCGTCGTAGTTGGCCTCGCCGGCCCCTGGGATGATGATGGACGAGAAGCCTTGCGTGTGGCCGATGCCGAGGGCATCCTCGAACGGACACCAGCGCACCCGCTCGATCGACTGACCCTCACCGCCCCAGGCCATGTACGGGCTCTGCACCTTTTCTTGGACGGGCTTCTCCTTGGAGAAGAGGCCCTTCCAGACCGTCGCCTTGGTCCCCCACCCAACGGCCGTGAGACCCGTGTCTGATATCGCGACCGACGACGCTGGTGACCTGGTGAAGTAGCTGGACACAGCCTCCTTGAAGTTCCGGACGTCCCAAATGGCCATTCTATTGTCCTGCCCTGCCGACACCATGTACCGCCCTTCCCGGTCCACGGCGAGCGACCGTACGGGCCCTCGATGGGCGAGGAGTTTGACCAAGGGGTCTGGCGAGTTGGGCGACCATAATGTGACGGTGCCGTTCTGCTGGCCGACGTGCAGAATGGCGTTGTAGGGATTGTGTGTGAGCGAGACCGGGGTTCCGAGCTTGGTGGAGATCTCGGTGACGATCTGGCCGGTCGACGTGTCTTGGTACTTTAATTGACCGCTGATGCTCTGGAGGACGTCAGTCATGATTTGCCGCGAAGCTACCGTCTCTCGGGTCACTTACCAATGTCGCTAGCAGAAAATGGTAGGGCAGAAACTCCATGTGTGAGACCTCGACGTGCTTCTTGAGGCAGTGGAGCTCAACGCCGTTGGCATCATAGATGTAGACATACTTCTTCTGAGCCACGGCAAAGAACTGGTTGTTATGGAGGAAGCGGGCGTCCCGGACGGTCTCTCCCAGCTGCAGCTCGCACCCCAGCTTGCCCTCGCGCCAGTCCATGGTCGCGATGTGGCCCTTCCTCCCGGCCAGGATGAGGTCCCGGCCGTTTCTGCTGTACTCGCACACATACGGCCCCAACGCGTCGAGCTTGAGCTCGAACTTCTTCTGCGCCACGTCGACGCCAACCTCGCGCTGAATGTCGTCCTGGCGCACCTTGTAGGTCCGCTCGAGCTCCGTCTCGGCCTCCAGGAATCCCGATGAGTTTTCGAGCAGAATCTCGGCCTCTTTGGCCTTGAGGGCGGCCGTCTTGTACTTTGTTTCGAGATTGGTGAGGTTGCGCCGCAACTTCTTGTCCTTGACGCTCTTGACATCGATGCGGCGGCCGCGCCCGTATGCTGCTTGTGCCTGTCGTTGACGGCGGATGCGCTCCAACTCGGTCTTGGAGCGGAACTCGGTTCGGGCATTGTTGACGGCCAACGCCCCGTTGGGCTGCTCAACCCTAGCCAGGGGAGCGTCGACGGTGTCTATTGTGTCCATGTTGTTGGTGTGGCTGCCGTCGTCCCTGGATCAACAGATTGGCGGATTGGCAGATTGGCGACTGGTTCAGCACGGCAACTCGAGGCAAGCAACTCGAGACTCGCGGCGCTTGATCCAAACTTTTGAGCCGGGCCCACTAAAAAGTTTGAGATCCCGCATTGGATTGGCCGCACAAGGCAGCGATAAGATATCGCCCACAAGTCAAAAAAAGGGACGAATGCCCCGCCATCACCACTATTCAACTGTTCACCACTGAACCCCCCCCGGCAACCCGCTTACACGTTCCCTCAAGAGTGTGCATTTGCTGCATTTCTCCTTCTTCTTTTTGCTACAGCTCACTGTCGGCCAAAGTGGCGTCCCTTCCCTACCGATTCAAAGCCGGCGGCGACGGAAAGATGCCGAGCGCAGAGAGCGGGGGTCACTCCCACAGGGCCACGACCAAGGTGTCGCACAAGTCCTTCAAGTCGAGAAAGTCGACCAAGGGTCAACTGCGCGATGCTGCAAAAGGTGCGTATGAGTCACACCGGGACTCTCCCGGGCACAGGCCAGCAATCTCTTGATTTTATTGATTTATTTTTGGAGAGAGAGAGAGAGAGAGCGAGAGATTATCATTGTCTATAAATCACGACCCCGCCATCCGCTGACGTTTTCTCCCTTCAGGCCGCATCGCAGGCGAAAAGGGACAGCGCAAGACCCCCCACCAGCAAGTCATGTCGAAGCTCGACCGTCGGAACCAGGCCAAGCAGCGCCAGCTGCAGAAGGCACGCGACCACCAAAATGAGACGTCCGTTTTCGCCGGCAAGGACGGCGCCCCGCGAAACGTTGCCGTCATTCCCCTCTGTGCCGACACCGACGCCGCTGCAGCCATCCAGGCCCTGAACGGGAGCGTTGACCTCAACACCGAGGTGCACGAGGGATGTCTGCGGGTCCCGGTAGACAGGTTCAAGCAAAAGCTGCAGTACATCCCCCTGAAGAGGGATCTCACCGCCTGTCTGGACGCCGCCCGGGTTGCCGACTTCATCGTCCTTGTTCTCTCGGCCGAGGTGGAGGTGGACGAGTTGGGCGAGTTGATCCTGCGGAGCGTCGAGAGCCAGGGCATGTCGACTCTCTTCACTGTCGTCCAAGGGTTGAACAAGGTCGAACCCGCCAAACAGAGGCTCTCGGTGGTCGCGTCGCTTAAATCATTCATCACGCACTTCCACCCCGAGCAGGAGAAGATCTACAGCCTCGACAACCGTCAAGAGTGCTCGAACTTGATGCGGTCATTATGCAGCACCACACCCAAGGGCATTCGGTGGAGAGAGGAACGGAGCTGGATGTTGGTCGAGGACATTGAGTGGGCCACCTCGGGGCTGGCGCCGACCGTGCTCACCGGTGTCGTCAGGGGCAAGGGGCTCAATGCCGACCGATTGGTGCAAGTGGGCGATTGGGGCACGTTCCAAATCGAAAAGATCACAGCCGCACCCCTTGCGCCACGGAAAAAGAGGGGAGAGGATACCATGACTGTGGATGATGCTCCGGCGGAGGAAACACTCGGGGAGCCGACTGAGGATCAGGATGGCCTCGATGGACTCGCGCCCGAAGAGGCTGAGATGGACGACGAGGATGACAACATGGACGCCGAAACGACCATGACGACCTCGAAGAAAGGTGTGCTGTTGGATGACCACCACTACTTTTCAGACGACGACCAGGTCGAGGAACTGCACATGCCCAAGAAGGTCCCCAAAGGCACATCAAAGTACCAGGCCGCATGGTTTCTGGACGACGCCGAGGTTTCCGATTCGGGCTCCGACTTGGAAGACTACGACATGGAAGACGCCGAAAGTGACGACGACGAGGCACGGCCAGAGGACGGCATGGAGGGTCTTGCCGGTGATGCCATGACAGAGGCGGGGCCATCAGAGTACCCTCAATCAGTCGCCTTCATCGAGCCCGATGAGGATGAGGATGCGAGGGCGCTGGAAGCCTACCGGAAGAGCAAACGGACAGAGGCCGAGGACGATCTGGAGTTCCCCGACGAAGTCGAGCTTCACCCCGGCGTGCTCGCCCGAGAGCGGCTGGCCAAGTACAGAGGCCTCAAGAGTGTCAGGACAAGCCCATGGCTGGAGGACGAGGATCGTGCGTACGAGCCGGAAGAGTGGCAGCGGCTGCTGCGGATTCCCGACTACCAAGCTTCCCGCATCCGGGCGTCCCGCGAGGCTTTGGTTGGCGGTGTGGCTCCTGGGACCCGCGTACACGTCTACATCAAGGGGGTACCGGTCGCTGTTCAGAAGTCGTATGACCCAGCCCGGCCGGTCACCCTCTTCTCCCTGTTGAGGCACGAGCAGAAGCGGACTGCCGTCAACGTCCTAATCAATCTCAGCTCGGACTCCACAACGTCGATCAAGGCGAAGGAGGAGCTGATTGTTCAGTACGGCCCGAGGAGGTTTGTCATCAACCCCCTATTCTCGCAGGGCGGCAACACAGAGAACGACGTGCACAAGTACTGCCGCTACCTGCACCCTGGCCAGTCGGCTGTGGCGACATTCATGGGGCCAGTCACATGGGGCTCCGTGCCGGCGCTCTTTTTCAAGCGGACCGCCCCGGACGCCGAGATGGTCGAAGACGAGGAAGGCCCCAAGTTGCCCCTGACGCTGGTTGCCACGGGAACCACTCTTGCGCCGTCAACGGCGCGTGTCGTTGCCAAGCGGGCCATCCTGACGGGCCACCCGTACCACATCCACAAGAAGATCGTCACGATCCGGTACATGTTCTTCAACCGGGAGGATGTGGAGTGGTTCAAGGCACTGCCACTGTGGACCAGGAGAGGCCGCAGCGGATACTTCAAGGAAGCGCTCGGCACCCACGGGTACTTCAAGGCGACCTTTGACGGGCGGATCAACCCGCAGGACTCGATTGGTGTCAGCTTGTATAAGCGGGTGTGGCCGCGCAACGCCCAGCCGCTGGAGGGCCTGTTGCTCGACCCGGCACTTGTCCAAGAGATGTCAGGGGACGCGATGGATGCGGATGTTGAGTAAAGCGAAGGCTAAAGGCTCACTCATAGACTAGCCCAAACCGGGCTTATGACGGCGTTTGGGAATAATGATACATTTACGGCCAGGGTGCCTTCCCTTCCTCCCCGGCACCGCAGTGATGGCGTCGTTGTCTTTTTCGCCCGGAGTCGGCCACTACCTTCCCTTAAGCACTCCCCCCCAACGCCTCTAACCCCGGCGTCGGCCTAGGCCCGCCGGCCGCCCTCCGGGCCTGCTCGGCACCGCTCGCCCGCCAGGCACTCAGGATCAGAGTCTCGATATGATCCACACCAACCCCCTTCTTGACCTGCGCGAACACCGTCGGCCCGCCCTCCCTCATCTTGCGCGCATCCGCCTCCATCACAGCCAGATCCGCCCCCACCGCCTCGGCCAGATCTGTCTTATTCACAATCAGCAGATCGCTCTGCGTGATCCCCGGCCCGCCCTTGCGCGGCACCTTGTCCCCGCCCGCGACGTCGATGACGTAGATGATGTAGTCGGCCAGCTCGCGCGAGTAGTTGGCGGCGAGGTTGTCCCCGCCGGACTCGATCAGCAGCAGGTCCGTGTCGAACTGGGCGTGCAGGTCCTCGAGCGCCGCCAGGTTGGCCGAGATGTCCTCGCGCACGGCGGCGTGCGGGCAGCCGCCCGTCTCGATGGCGCGGATGCGGGAGGGGGGCAGCGCCTGGTGGCGGGTGAGGAACTCGGCGTCCTCGCGCGTGAAGATGTCGTTGGTTACGGCGGCGAGGGAGTACGCCTTGCGCAGGCGCTGGGAGAGGGCGAGCATGAGGGCGGTCTTGCCGGAGCCGACGGGACTGCAGGGTTGGGGGGGAAGGTGTTAGTTGGTGAGGTGGGTGGCACGGGCTTGGGATGGGGTTTCCTGTCTGACTTACCCGCCAATGCCGACGGTGAAGGCGCGGTCGGCCCAGTCACGGCCGTCGCTCAGCGGCAGCTCCCGGCCCAGGTAGCTCCCCGGCCCGTCGAGGATCTCGTGGCTGTGGCCATGCTCGGCGGCGTTGAAGGTAGTGTCGTGCGAGTGCGAGTGCGAGTGCACGCTGTCGTGGGAGTGGGTGGCGCCGGACATGGTAAGGGGTGTGTAGGTAGACTTGGCAATGGGAATTGGATGTTGGGAGCAGGTTCGAAGATGGGAATGTGTGTGTGAGTGGAACATGCTTGGAGGGGCGGAAGGAGGGGCATCCTGGGCCCCTCCAGTGTGGGGGTCAGCCGGGGCTTATCAGTGGAGTTGAGATCCGATGATCTAACCCCAACCCGTCACTCTTTGCTTCCAGGTTGCAACTGCACCTCCTCAACCACACTCGCTTGCCGGATCTGCTTCCCCGCGTCTTGCTCCGAGCAGGATTCAGCCATGCATCAACCCGCTCCCAACGTCCCGTCTCTGGCGGCTCTTGGCAGGTCAGCGACCATCCATCCTGACGCACGACAGACTGCATATAAACGTGCTCATTTCTGCTCCCTCGGGGCCATCTGCTCCATCTGCCCCGTCACGTTGGTGCCTCTCCTCCATCCTCTCTCGACTAGTGGCCCAGTATTCGTTGGAGAACACAGTGAAGCAGCTTGCCAGCGAAAGCCATTCAACTTGCTCATCCAACATGACGGTCTCACCTCGGACTCGGACGAACTGGTCAGGGTGACGGGCAAGTTGCTTCCGCTGCTGCTTTGGCTTGTCTCTCAACGGGCAGCATCATGAAGCAAAGTCCGAGGTCGAGCCCGAGGCCTGCCTGCTCGAGTGCTTGACAGCTCCTCAAGATGGATAAATAGGAGCAACCTGCCCGCCGTAGCATCTTCATCTGTCTTCTCGTTCCCACCTCCTTTTCTCAGCATCCTTTGTCGGCTGATTCATTTTGCTTGCGAAGTCTTTGTTTACGCCCCCTGAAATAACCCCTGAAATAGTCCCCTTGTTCTGGTGTATGATCCAGGAAGTTCCTCTACACTTCTGTTCTCATGATGATGTCTGCCATTTCGACTGCCACCGCAAGCCTGACGCTCTTGTTATGCTCACTCTTCATCGACCCTGCTGCTGGGGGCCTCCTCTGCCAAGGGGCAGACAACAGCACAGCCGCTCCTCCCAAACTTAACCCGCGCCGCATTGGCGTCCTCCTCCCACGAGCCTTCTCGGTGCTCGACGTCTTCGGGCCCCTGGAGATTCTCCAGGCGCTCTCCCGGCAAACCCAGCTCGAGCTCTCCCTCCTCGGACGCACTCTCGACCCCGCAACCACCCAGCCGGTGAGCGCTGCTATGAACAGGTTCAACTCCTCCTTCTTCCCGACCGTGGTCCCGACACACACCTACGCCGACAACCCGCCCATCGACGTGTTGATCATCCCCGGCGGGGCGGCAGCAAGAAGTCCAGATTTGGGACCCGAGATCGAGTATATCAAGAAAGTATTTCCCAGCCTCGAGTATCTGGTTACCATCTGCACCGGCGCGGGGATTGCGGCCCAAGCTGGCGTGTTAGATGGCCATCGGGCGACCACAAACAAGGCGGCGTGGGATACCATGGTAGCCATGGGACCGAAAGTGAAATGGTGAGCCCTTTACAAACTCAGGGACTCCCCCCTCGGTGAAAGAACATTACCAACAGCAACCAGGGTCTCGCCAGCTCGCTGGGTTGAGGATGGCAAAGTCTGGAGCTCCTCAGGGGTGAGTTATCCCTCCTATCTCAAGACGAGCCCTACCCTTGCGAAATGGATCATAGAAGCAGCCATAAGCTCACATCCAAGCAGGTAACGGCAGGCATGGACCTAGCATTTGAGTTTGTCAAGCAAAAGTACGACAACGGCGCCGCCATTGCGGAGTCTGCCGCTGGCGCCATGGAGCACACCATCATCACCGACTGGCGTGATGACCCCTGGGCCGACCACTTCCACGTCCCGCCACAGAATTAGCTCTGCTCTCGACTCCTGGTTATTTCTTTTTCCCTAGAAAAAGTCTCTCGCATAACAGGGCGGGTGTATCCAGCCAGGGCACACTTTTGACTGCTTTCTGGGCTCACATTGTTAGGAGCATTGCATGGCAGTGTCTGAATGTCAGGGGAACATATGGGACCAGAGCTGTAAACCACTTCTTGGTTAAGCGGTTTGGCATATTCTGACGTCTTCTTATCTCTGCCCTTGCTTAGACTTCGCCTTCTTCCCTGCTCTGATTTGTTTGAGCTCTGCGCGGAGGAAAGGGAAGCGCCCTTTTGCGAGATTCTCATCGACGCGTCCACAACCTCATCTAGAAACCAGAAGTCTTCAGGTGCAAATTTTGGAAGGAAACGATGGCAGCTCGAGGGTTGGTGGGCCAGTCCACATCCACGGCATTACATATTGCTGCCTGCCATGGTTCTCGGCTTCTTGTTGTGGGCGGTGGTGGTGGTGATGGTGGGTGAGTCCGCCTTGAGGAAAGACCTCGCCGCGAGGCGCACGAAGCGTTCGGCCTGCCGAAAGTCCGGTTCAGCGCCCTGTCTCACCTTTTCGGACTGCAGCATGCAAGCCACGTCGAAAAGAGGGCCGCCGAGAGCTTTCGTGAAGTAGTAAAACCAGAGTGTATCTGGAGACGCGTTGGGCGCCCGATGGAGATTCTCCTCATCCATCAAGTTCCTCCACGTTGTAAGCCAACGGTCGAAGTCGCGCCGTGTGAGGGTTTTCTTCTCGGTTGCTTTCAGGGCGGCCAGGTGTTGCTCAAGCCTGGTCCGAATGGCATCACGGATTTCATCTGACGTCGGGGCAATGCTCTTGAGGCTGGTGTACCATGCGCGAAGGTTGCCGTGCCTGTCGTAGTGGCCGTTCTGGAGAGTGGCGGACACGGTTGTCTTCATGTAGGCTCGGGCATTGGCGAGGTGGGATTTCTGTTCCTCCCAAGCCTTCTGCGGGCCTTCGAACTGGCGTCTGATCTCCAGCATGATGATCGGGCCGTAAGCTTTGAAGTACTCGTCGACTTCCTTTTCGGCCTTCTTGATTCTTGCAGCCGGTGAGTACCCAACTGGGCCATTCACTTCGTCGTCTTCGCTGGTGTGGAGGGTGCTCGCAGCAGTGGACGCCCCGGGCCTGTTGTCGGTGAACTCGGCCGAGGAAACGTCCTTTGGGCTGATCCCTAGTTTGGCCGCATTTTCCCTCGTCTTGCGCAAGCGGGTCATGATCTTGAACACATCGTAGTGTGGTGGCTTGGAGAGAAGCTCCGTTTGGCCTTCGAAGTAGTCGAAAAGTTCGTACCCGCGCATGGTGGCTTCGAAGTCGCGGTGCCAGTTGGCCCAGTCAGCTCGGTCGGTCAACAGAATGGCCACTTTAGTGTTTGTGTTGGCAACGGAAAACATTGGACTGCTAGCTGTTGATGAGGTGGCTTGGTCTTTCTTCCGCCAGGGTGTTTGATGCTGTTGCTTGGGTGCTGTTGCTCGACGGTGGCTTCTGCTCTCAGCTGTGGGATGTACCAAGACTCTGGGTTTTGAGAACGCTGACAGAGACAAAACTACCGCAAATGCCACACGCTTGAGGAGACTGATGGGCGTGGATGGCTTCAGTTGACCATGTTTTTCTTCAAGGCTGTGGTTGTTTGTCAAGCGAAAGTGTCTGGCTCAGGGGCGAGATGTGTGGCGCACTCACTGCCGTGGCTCACCCACTCGGCAGCAGCAGCTACCCGCCTGGGCGGGCCAAAGTCGCACACTCTGCAGTGACTCTGATGTCTTCCGTGGATTCACGAACGCTGCGTACCTAAGATCAGGGACATATCTGAGCTACGGCGTAATCTGCAATACAATGATTGTACGATGCCTTGATCCCGGTTGGCGCGCATGACGAGGAAATAAAAACAATACTGCGAAGAAAAGAAAAGAATACAACAGAGCAAGAGAGATAGAGGGGTGAGGCATACGCCGTAGCCCCTGAGCGACAAAGAGGTATGGATGCCAAACAGGAGCCATCATGCCGGAGCTCCCAATAAACGCAGACCAGACCAACATGACTCCAACATCCCAAACAAAAGTCCCAGCCCTGCGGCTCTGAAAGCGCAGCTCTGCCTCTCCTGTCGCCCATGCGACATGGGTGGTAGCGACAGACCAAGGGGCGGGATCTTCTCGCCCAAGTACTCGACCACCAACGACTTCAACATCACCGCCACATCAAATGACAGCGCTCTCCCTTCCGACTCACACCCTTGCCCGCTATCCTAAGCAGACCCGACGGACCCCCTCTTCCCCTCCCCTGCTTGCTGCTGCGCGACAGCAGGCCCCTCGCCAACCCTCAACAACTTGAACACCCCCTCCCACGAGTCCACATTTACATGCGCATACCCCCTTCCCTCATTCTTCTGCTCCCGGTACCACTCCACCGTCGGCACGAACTGATACCGCATGTACTCGGTATCCCAACCCGAGCGGTTCCTCGCGAGCCGCGCCTCCTCATACAACCGGTTCACGCACCTCGACCGGGCCGCCACACCGCCGCGGCCGTGAGGCTTGGTGGTGCCACGGGGCGGGTGGAAGATGATACGCGTGTCCTCATCCTCTTCCTCCTCGTCCTCGTCTTTCGCGGGGTCCAGGGGCGGGGTGGTGGTGGTGGCGTCGTCGATGTCCATGGGGTCGCCGGAATCGACGAACAGGGCCGAGTTGGCGTGGCTCGAAGATGGTGATGGGGACAAGGCAGCATTTCCGTTGTTGTCTTCGCTGTCGAGGCTTAGGATGACGCGACGGTAACCCTTAGTTTCCATGAGGCGTTCCGGGGCGGGCACGAAGTGGCGGAGGTCGCCGAGGAGGCGGCGGAGAAAGAGGAGCGTGACGTCGATCGGGGATTGCGCGTCGCAGTCGGCTGGCCAGTCCCATCCGCCGTACCAAACCTGATCAAGCCAGGTGCCGTTGTTCTTAGCGCCGCTGTTCTCGCGGATGAACTGGATGAGCTGGCGCTGCATGAATATGAGGTCCTTCTCGGCAGGGGGGCCACGCGGATAACGGGTTCGTGCGGCCGGGTCCCAGATGATGAGTTCGCAGCGCCGGTAGGGCTTCATGTGCGGGTTGACCGGGCGGTAGATGCCAAGCCAGGGGTATCGCATAAGGGGCCTCGCGGCGGGAGGGTTGTCGGGATCCCATTCCTTGTCAATGGTGTAGAAGAAGCCGACGTAGGTGTTGTACCCGTGAGCGGGCCTGACGCGGGCATTCTTGTCGCCCTTGTAGCAGGCACCGAACGGGAACGTAAAGTTGAACCAGTCATGGAACCTGGCCCATTTCGCCGTGAAATCCCCAAAGTACTCAGCCATCTGCAAATCCAGCCATGAGATAGGATACTTGAACATCATCCACTGGAGCCGGAAACCATCCAAAACGGTCAGGCCATCCATATGCTCTTTGGCAAAGCAGTTTGGGTCCTCCTGTGAAATCAGATTGCTCCGGAACGACCAGCGCCCTTGTTCGACCATGCTGACCTCGTGGGGCGCGTTGGCCGAAGCCTGCAGACGGTTCTCACTCGCATCCGCCTCTGACGCCTCAACCTGTTCGTTCATTTCCTGAAGAACCTCCAGGACTGCGTCAGGATCGTTCAGCGTGACCTTGGAGTATTTGGGTATGCGGGCGCGCAATTCTCCCCGCCTGCAGCCGTGCATCTTGATTGACTGGCTCGAGCCGATGACATGAAACTTGCGGAACTGGTCAGCCCGCAGCGTCGACCACCAGCCAAACCAGTTGACCAGGCTTTGCTCGTCGTTGGGGTCGATGGACGAGTCAGCGTAGACGAGCGAACTGCTATCCTCGTCATGGGCGAAGGGACCGGCCTGCAGTGTCCGGGTGAGGTGCAGGTCGGCTGCTATCTCAGCTGCTGCGTACCGAGAGTCACACTCCTCTTTGCTTAGCCCACCGAGATTAGCCTCCATCTCAGGGAGCATGTCGCCCGGAGAGTCCCACAGATCTTGCCGGGCGTGGTTCCTCTCCTCGGCCAACTCGAACAGGTAATCGTGAATGTTGTAGGCGGTAATGAGGCGGAAGCCAAAGTTCCCGGCCCGGTTCTTGAAAAACCACTTGAGAAACTCAAGAGAGCGCAGAGGCTCGGACACCAGGAAGCTGGGGGTGAGAAGGATGGCGGTACGGTAAGGAAACAGCCGCGTTAGGCGCATGTCCCCCGGAGGCAACTCGGGCGCCGAGATAGACGGGTAGAGCGGTAGGCCGTGAACTGGCTCAGAGAAACACCAATACTCGTCGTTCCTGGTGATCAGATACTTGGAGAGATTCGGAAACCGGCGCATGCTCCACGCTAGCGTCTCGTGTATGATGACCACGCCGGGATTGTGATCGACCCACGCTCGGAACGCATCCCAACCTCCTGCATGGTGGCTCGTGAAGATCTGGCAGGTCGGGTTGCTCGCACGCAGCCAGTGGTAGAGTGCCAACAGAACCTCCCTTCTCGAATTGGGAATCGCCAGGAAGAAGTTGTCGACGGCAGGCGGTCTCGATACTGCGGGGAGCAGATTTTTGTAGTCGAAACCAAAAAGCCGTTTGATTATGAGCTCCCGCGCGTAGCAGTCATCCCTGCTCTGCGTTTCCGGCTTCGGATCACCAGCACTTGGTTTGGCTTCGGATAAGGGAGCCAATGGTGGCAGCATCGAGGTTGGCTTGCAGCCGTCCACCGAGGCAAAAATCATGTACCTCAGGGTGGCCCCCGAGGGGCTGGCCGGATCTTGGCCGAGTGAGATTGACTTCCACTCCTCGCACTTGGTCGGGAACACCAAGACATTGTACTCTGCCTCGCCGCAGTAGAGACCAAGCAAGCCGTCTGCCAGGTACCGTTCAACCTGCTCCAGTGCCGATTCGTTGTCTTGCGAGATTATGGTCCCGCTTGCCAGTGGCTCTTGCACCAGTGAGCTCAGCTTGATTTCCAGTGTCTTTGCGAAGCATGTATGAGTGAACTCCAGCGACTTCTTCGCTAAGAAATCCGCAAGCCATGCACGTCGGCTCGCTGATTCGCGTGGGAGTCCGTTGAAAATGACCCCAACGGAGGACTGGCCGAGTATCAACTGTTTACCCGTGCTCTGGCTCTCCTGCACCGGGGGCACCTCGCCGGTCTCGTTCAAGCTGAGCCTCTGTGGGGGAGGGGGCGATCTCAGGGAAGCTCTCTGGCGAATAGGAACGTCAATATCCATCTGCTCCGGCTCATGGACGAGAGCAGACGAGTCGTCGTCTCCGAAGAACCGAACAGACTTCCTTTTTTTCCTGGGAGGCTGCGCGCCTGAGTTGTCCACCGTCGCCCTAGAGCTGATGAGTGCGGATGCCTGCCGAGGCCCGGCTGCTTCCAGACCCGTCCCTACAGGCGGTGATAACTGCGTCGGACTCAAGACGGAAGCCGTAGAGTTAGATCCACCCAAAGGCCGGCCCGTCCGGAGCTCGAAGAGATTCACTTTCGAAATATCAGGGGCAGCATCTTCCTTGTCCCGGCTTTTCAACTGGGCTAGTCTGCGGAAGCGGACCTTCGAGAACAATTTTGGCTGTTTGCTCGTATCAGACATTACGTCCTTGAGGCTGGACCGTTGCTTTCTCATTTTGCCGCTGGTGAATATATTCCCCGTTGGCTGCGTAGTGCTCTTCTTCGCCGTGAGGTTCTTGCGGGCCCCAAGGTTTGAGTTGGTCGGGGGTGCGCCCGGAGTCAAAATCGAAAGTCTTGGTTTTGATTTGGGCACCGCGTCCGTCGTGGTGGATGTTCTGCCAGGCCTTCTTGCTGTTCCCTGGTAACCGGTTGTTTGCAGCGGCGCTGTTTGCCTTTGCTCTTTGCTTGTGGCAGAGGGCGCTTCCGTTTGCTGTTTTGGGCCAATATTGTGCGGCCTAGCTTCGTTCCGCAGCTGGTTGCTGCGGGCAGCCGAAGTCGTGATTGGTGTGACTTCAGGTCGAGAAGTAGAACCCCCTTTGGAAATCCTCTGCTGATTTTGGGGCAGCGCCGTTGGCATAGTCTCCGAGACTGAAAGCTCGATACCAGGTTCTTCCTCACTGGCCTCGTCTTCATCGCTTGATTCATCAACAAGGGTGGGGGCGGTTAAAGGCAGACCCAGCTTCTTCCGTTTAACGTTTCGGCGGCGATGGCGACCTTCCTTTTCCTTCTTGGCCTGATCCAGCGCGTCGTTGAATTTCTGAATATTGAAGAGTTCAAGTTCGCCAGTGGCATGTTTGGCCTTGTCCTCCTCCCACATAGCCTTGAGCTCATCGCCGAGGTTCGACTCTAGCTCCCAAGTGCTCTCGTGGAGTTGGAAGCCAGTCCATTGTACTAAGTAATACGTTTTGCCATCGAACTGGTCCTCAGCCAAGATGTCTTCAACCCCGAATTCCTGGTCGGGGTCATGTCCTGACACGGTGGACGTCAGGGAGATGTTATCATCGCTTTCGTCTCCATCCGGCGAGATAGCGTCAAATGAGGTGGCGGGGACGCTCTTGAACATGTTGGATAATGCGAGAGCCCAAGTCCAAGCCGGACTTGGAGAAATTCAATCAGTCAGATTGCTGGGCTCGCGGGGATGAACGAGACCAGATATTCAAATTCAACCGACCGCTCACTACTCGCCTGCGCGCACTCAGGTGCCGAACCGTTTTCTGTTGATAGATGGCCAGCGCCTGGGTGGGCGACAAGCATGGATGCGCGTAGGTTGTGCTGTAAGTTGGCTAGGAACGGACTTCGTGCCGATGCATTTCGAGTGGAATGAGCGGCCGATCCTTGCGGGGAAAACAAATTTGAGGACTCGACAGGCGCTCGTTCCACCTAGTTCTTTCCGTCCTGATGTCGGGCTAAAGTTTGCTTTGACTTTCGGGGTTGTCTTCGTGCACCGGCGTGACCGACCGCGGACTCGACTCGCGAGCCGAGATCTGGATGTAATGGTGCCTGCAACCTGAGATCAAGATGACCCAATTATCAACATGAGTCCCCATGACCGAGCTCACAGAATCCGTGCTTACACGACCTCGGCGCGCTCGCACCATGAGAAAATGAAATCGGTCGGTGAATGGGTTTTCCGTTAATCCGAGCGGCTGACGGTCGAAGGAAGGTGTTCGTTTGATTGAGCAACACCTAACTTTATTCTGTTCTTGAGGGTGAGTGAGGTGACAGGTCTGGGGCGAGAGGTTGGGTCTGGATAAGGTTAGATTGGAGTTCAGTGGAAGTTTAAGTCGACCAGGGCAACCACAGCTTGCTTGGGGGGTTCAATTTCAACAAGGCAGATTTGCAGCCAATCAGCTAACCGCATACATCTCTCAACTCTTTTGTGCCTTCCAAGCCGCTTCCGGGGAATGCATTCTCACAGCATGGGTCGACGAGACAAGATGCAAAAAGCGCCGGATTTGGTCATCAGTCTGGGCTAATCCGATCGACAGCCGCCAACCGTAGGTAGCTCTCAGCATCCGTTTCTTTGTCCGATAGGGCTGTGCCTGATGTGCAAGCCCTTTGTTTCACCGTTGCCTAATTTGTTGCGTACTCCTTTCCAAGGCGGCCACTTTAGAACCGGACGCACGTGATGGTTTCTCTCTGATGCTCTGGCAGTTTCTGCTCCCTCGGGAATCTAAAAGATGACAAGGGCATCGAGCATAAGTAGCGTGCCGCTGGGCTCCGTGACCACAGTGTCGAAGACGGCCCCAGTTTTTGCTGTTTCCTCGTGTTTTGTGCTGAGCATAGCCAACCCTTGCCTCGGATCGACTGTGCTTTTCCAAAGCCCCTGGCACCGCCACTCGCCGTCAGCTGCAGCGGGCGAACCAACGACCCACCAATCCTCCATGAAGGCGCACCGACCATCCTCCTGACTCTCCTTGACCAGACCATCAATCAGCCCTGCACTCAACCACCAACACATCGCCGTTTCACGGGACTCTCCGACCTCATTTCGCTCATAATTTCCCACCGCCGCCATGGCCAACGACGAGTACGATGTAAGGCTCTCTCCTCGGCTGCTCCCGTTATTATCTGCGCGCGTGCACTGCGCTAACCCGAGCTGCTTGGATAGTTCCTATTCAAAGGTGCCTAGATTCCCCTCCCCTCCGAGACCCGACACAATGCGCCGATGCGCCCTCCCTCCCCTCCGTCGCGCGAGCACACCCGACTGACCATACGCCGTTTCTTACTAGTGGTGCTGATCGGAGACTCGGGTGTCGGAAAGTCGAACCTGCTCAGCCGATTCACGCGCAATGAGTTCAACCTAGACTCCAAGTCGACCATCGGCGTCGAGTTCGCCACGAGGTCGATCCAGATCGACAACAAGACGATCAAGGCACAGATTTGGGATACCGCCGGCCAGGAACGGTACCGCGCCATCACCTCGGCCTACTATCGGGGCGCCGTCGGTGCGCTGCTCGTCTACGATATCAGCAAGAGCCTCTCGTTCGAGAACGTGACCCGGTGGTTGAAGGAACTGCGCGACCATGCCGACAGCAACATCGTCATCATGCTCGTGGGCAACAAGACCGATCAGCGGCACCTGAGGGCTGTGCCGACAGAGGATGGCAAGACCTTTGCCAGTACGTTCCGACCCGGCGATTGGGAACAGTGGCGGCCGAGAACAGAGCTGACAGTTATCA
>FTCU01002229.1_pt1 | contig 21282 bp, 24 predicted proteins | sample 1639521 | NCBI WGS metagenome assembly FTCU01 (sample SAMEA3914864, study PRJEB12502) | metagenome | biome: forest; material: soil | place: USA | collected 2012-03-12 | depth 0.3 m
ACCTGGAGCCTCATCCAGATGTAGAACTTCCTCTGGTGCCACTCCAGGCGCTTGATGTCGGCAGCCGTGAGCTCGCCGAGCGCGTGGTAGATGTAGAAGAGACAGGCGCGGCGGAGATCCATCAGCAGCTCGGCTTCCTTTCCGGAGAGCTCGCTGCCCAGCTCCTTTTTTAGGTAGGAGTCTTTTAGGAAGGTGATGTCTGGGACCCATTTTGTGGTGGCGAACTTCTCTTGCTCCCAGGCTGGTGCTTCTTGCACGGGGGCGTTGCCGATGGACTGGTACACGAAGTCTTCGATGGCGATGACCGGTGAGCGGGCGGCTTCGTGGCCGTTTGTTGAGTCATCAGCAACGGTGATCGAAGTGGTCATGGTTTGGGAGTCGAGATGCTCCAACTCGGTGTAGGCCTTGAAGGCGTGGCCGGGGATGGTGCTCACATCATGGGCAACCCACAGCTTCCGAATCGATCTGGGCACCTTGGGAGTTCCGAGAGTGCTGCCTGCGCCCGGAACTGCGCTATACGCGGCTTGGAACACGGAATCGAATGTTGTCGGGTGAACAACGTGACTATGCTGGTGGTGTTTCGGCATCGTCGCTGCGGAGTCGGCCACCGTAAAGGACGTCACCGACTGCTTGCTTCGGGCGCGAATGGATTTCAGGTTTTGGAAAATCGGGCCGTGAGAGATGCCCGCAGACCTCAGAGTAGCGTAGAGATCGCGGGGACTGATGCGGATCCGGTACGCGGAATCGTCTAGGGGTTGACTAATGTTCCGTGTTGCTCCATGCGGTCTTACTCCCTTTGTTTCCAGCTCGTCATCAGGTAAGTGTTCGACAACAATAAGCCCTTTGCAGTGGTCGGTCCATTTGTTCTCTGAACTGACTGACTGAACCAGAAACTCGGACCAGCCCTTTGTATCAAGTGCTCGCTCTCCGCACGGTCGAAGTGAAAGTTGCAGCTCGATGCCGTCGCTTGTTTCTGGGACCATCAAAGCGTTGAGTATGTCGACATCCCGCAGCTGGTAGCCTCGAATCTTCTTTTCGCCGAATTGCTGGGCAAACAGATATGATGCTCCTTCGATGGCCATCGACAAGTACCCCGCGGCGGGATAAATGATGTTATTCTGGACGACGTGATCTCGCACCCAGGGGACATCGTTGATGCGCACAAAGTGCCTCCACGACGGAGCATTCGTATTGGTCCCGGGCACTAGAGACCCCAGCAGATCATGCGGTTCCTCGTGGCGGTTGCGCAAAGCTTTGTTTGCTCTGGGTTCGATCCAATGCCGCGTCTGGTGGTTCCAGGGGTAGCGAGGCAGATCGTGCAAGACCTTCAAACCGTCCTTCCCATATGGAAAATTGACAGCAGCAAGGTTGACCGCGTAGCCTTTCTGGATAAGAGCTCCAACCAGAGCGTGCATCGTGTCGACGGCGCTCTGCTTCCTGATCAAGCAACTTGCGTATGGGATCGTCACGTCCCTGAAGTTGGCCATGCTCATGATGTCCTGGATGGGCCCCGATAGCGCCGCGTGAGGTCCAACCTCAACAACCATGTCGACTGAAGGCTCGCGGCCGGCCTCCTCAAAGCACATGCTGCGGAAAGCCTCGACGAATCGAACCGGGCCGGTGAGGCTCCGCACCCAATGTGCAGGGCTGCCGATTTCTTGGACGTCATCCAACCGAGTTCCTGTCGCGGGTGATGAGAAGACCAAGTCGAGATGGTCCTGCGCGGGTCGGACCTTGTTCTCCATCGAGGCGTAGTAAGCGTCAGCGACTGCTTCCATGTGATGGGAGTGCCAGGCGGCGTCGACTTTGAGGCGGCGGGCAAAGATGTTGTCCTGCTTCAGCAACGCTTCAAGCTGGTCCAGGCCAGAGACATCGCCGGAGACGGTGATGCTGGTGGGACTGTTCTCGCAGGCCAGGACCACTTTCCCGTTGGACACCTGGGAGATGTACTTTTGGCCGGCTGCAGCACCCAACCCGACGGCAACCATCCCGCCCTTCCTGGCAAACTGACGGTTTGACTCCGAGGCCAGGCCTCCTCGGGCGAATGCAATGGCCATGGCGGAGGCGAGATCAAGGGCGCCAGCGGCGTATGCGGCAGCGATCTCTCCGCTCGAGTGGCTGGTCACAGCCGTCGGGTTGATTCCCCAGGCCCGCAGCAGCTGTGTCAGAGCAATCTGCACGGCAACACAAACGGGGGTGCTGTAGTCGAGCTGGCTGACTCGTGAGGTGTCCTGGTCACGGCCGAGCTCCTCTGCAACACGAGTTAGCATGGCCAAGGTTGTGGATGTAATAGGAAGTCAACATACCGATCATGTTCCAGGTGGCGCCCAATTTCTTGAGCTCAACATTGCAGTCCAGCAAAGCCGCGTTGAAGACGGGATAGACATCGATGAGCTCGCGCCCCATGGCCCACCACTGGGCGCCCTGGCCGGTGTATACGAATCCCAGCCTTGGGGAATCCCCTTTTTTGACGGATTTCACTTTGCCAGACTCAATGGTTTTGACCAAGTCTGCAATGTTGGTCGCGGCAAGGGTCGAGATCCACGGGAAGAGCGAGCGGCGGTGGCCCAGCGTGTAAGCCAAGTTGTCGAGAAGCGAGGTCTCCTCGGTCGTCTTGGACGCCAAGAGGTACTGTTTTAAATGATCGGCCATTGCTCGAGTCGCTCTCTCATCCTTGCCGCTGAGGATGAAAACCCGGGAGCGGAGAATATGGGCGGCGTCGCTGTTCCTCCTCGAGAGGCTGTTGGCATACCCGTTCGGGCCGTTTGTGCCATTGCTGCCATTGGAGCCATTCGTATGCCCATTGGTGGAGGTGGTATCGGAGGAAGAAGCCAGGAAGGAGCATGAATCCTGCATGATGACATGGGCATTGGACCCGCCATACCCAAAGTTGTTGATGGACGCCCGCCGGACGCCTTCGCGCTCTGGCCACGGCTCAAGCCCGGTAGGGACCTGTCAGGCAGCCAGGTCAGATTCATTGCTCGGCAAATTACACGGATGAGATAGATGGAACCAACCTTGAGTTTCCACTCCTCGAGATGCAGCTTTGCGTTCGGCTTCTCGAAATTGATGCTCGGGGGGATCTGCCCCTTTTCCAACGCCAAGGCCACCTTGATGATGGCCGCAACACCGCTCGCCGTTTCGGTGTGGCCAATGTTCGTTTTTATCGAACCAATCCTGAGAGGTTGTTGGTCCGTTCTGGAGTCCTTGAACACCGAAGCGATGGCCGAAACCTCGATGGGATCTCCCGTCGGTGTCCCTGTGCCGTGCGCCTCGAAGTAGGTCGTCTGCGCCGGGTCGAGGCCAGCTCGCCGGTAGCAGTCGCGAATCAAGGCCTCCTGTGCCTCCCCGCTCGGGGTGGTGATGGTTTCGGTTTTCCCGTCCTGGTTGATGCCGCTTTCGTTAATGATGGCTCGGATCGGATCCCCGTCTCGGAGAGCATCGTCAAGCCGTTTCAAGATCACGGTCGCGGAGCCTTCCCCGCGCCCGTACCCATTAGCTCGGCTGTCAAAAGCATACGACTTGCCGTCCTTTGAAATCAGCCTGCAGACCGTTAGCATATGGCAGATTGACAGTTTTCGAAACGGGAGACTCGCGTCATGGACGACATTGCCAGGAACATGTCCGGGTTAAACATCAAATTCGCACCGCCCACAATGGCCATGTTCGACTCCCCTGTCCGCAGAGTCTGACACCCTTGATGCAGGGCTGTGAGCGTCGTTGAACAGCCAGTGTCTACTGACATGCTGGGGCCGCGCAGGTCAAAGAAGTGGGAGAGTCGATTGGACGCCATGGCTGCGCCGGTGCCCATGAGGAGAAACCGGGGTAACGCGTCTGGGTCCCTCACGAGACTCTCGTGGTAGTCCCGAAAAAATGAACCCGCAAAGACCGACGTATTGGAGCCCGCCACATCTTGTAGTGTGATGCCAGCTGTGGTTTTGTTAGTCTGCATCTCGGTACACTGGGTGTTCCGATATCATACCGCTTTCGAGAGCTTCGTATGTCGACTCCAGCTGCAGCCTAAACTGAGGATCTAGTGCCTGTCTATCATCAGATATTATCCTTCTTTGTTGGTGTAGCGGAACCCACAGCTGCTGTTTCGGCGGAAAGGTTGAAGAAGTTGGCATCAAACAGGCCAATATCCTCGTTGAGGAAGTGGCCTCCGACAACATTCGTCTGCGTCACCCCGGTCAGCACTTGAATCTGCTTCCAGGAGTTCTAAACACACAAAACTCACTCCATTCAGCTTCTCAAAATTTGGGTGGTAAAAGCCGTCGATGTTGAACCGGTCCTTGGGGATCTCGGACCACGCACTTCGCCCCTCGGCCACGAGATTCCACAACTTCTCGGGGCTGTCGACGTCGCCAGCGAATCGACAGCTCATGCCAACAATGGCAATGGGGGTGTTGGTAGCCATGGTGACTTTCTCTTGGTTTTCCGATTCACTTCAGGTTGCGATACGACCAAGCGCTGTTGAAAGCGCGATGCAGGGCGAACGCAATTCTCGGTAGAGTCGAGAGTGCTGTGTGACAACCCGGCATTGGAGGCGCACCTTGAACAGAATATATATGCCGGCCTGTCGAATCTTCCTTGCTCGACCCTGAGTTCGGCAGTTAATCTGTCAAAAAGAGACATGTCTGGTGTGAGCATGGCCTGAAAAGATCTTCATCAGGGCCAGCCCATCGTGTTACGCGCCAGCCGTTCAAGCACCCATCGACTCCTGAACGAGCAGTGATGGTCGGACTCGTGCCAACACCCTCAGCCATTGCGGAACTGTTTCTGTAAAGTATTCGCCCAAGATACTCCGGCCTCGCGAAAACGCCCACCAATTCCGACTAGGCTGCTTATCTGGATGTTAATTAGGGAGAGGGGTAATTATGCGTCAGCTTGACAAGGCCAGGTCCCGCAGGAGGTGAGTGTTCCAGCACCCTGATAATGCACGTCACTTTCCAGTCTAGGCAATATAAGATATGCATGACCTCCTCCCTCCCTTCGTTGAAGCCGGCGGGTCGCCGAGTGGGCGCCGACCCGCTCCGACAAAAAACTCCGGGACCCGGACCCGTGGCCCACTTATTAGTCGGCCCGGGTCGGCATCTAAAGAGCAAAAGCAGTATTTCTTGGTCATGGTGGGGGTCAGCAAGCGGAGCATCTCCCCTATTGGTTGTAGGATCAGCGCGGTGCATTCGACTATTGGATCCTTTCTGAGTTGCTTCTGTGGGACGGAGGAGGCCCTATCAACGTCGAGCGCCAGGTTCGCCAGGCTGCTGGCTGTTGGTTGCTCGCTCCTTTGCAAAGTTGACGAGAATGAGATAGGATCGGCACTTGCCGGCGGGACGGCGATGATCCTTGACGGTTGACGAATGATGAGTGCATTAGGGGGACTTGGCGTGCCGATCTGTGCAGCAGCCCAACATTTGACCTGTCGGCTCTCATGTTTGGGGCACCCGCGCCTGGCACAGTCCGTGATTGCGGATTCCTTGCCTGTTTGGTGTTCTGGACGTGCATCACGGCACTCAAACCACAGATGACCGCATGTGTACGACGCGATCGGAATCTCACAGTGTACAGATCAAGGGAGTACGACTCTAGTGCTGTGCAGCCCTTGGGCATCAACACACAAGAAACGAGCCGATTCGGGTTCTCCAGCCAAACGGCGCTCTGCAAAGCTCCGGTCTAGAGGATGACAAGCCGTTGCCAGCCCCCGAAATTGTGGTGAGAAGAACGAGGAAGCACACCTGAGTCAGGGATCCTCAGCCCGGCCTTTTCCCCCTATTCCAGTGAGACCTGAGTTATGAGAGATCTGTAACGGAGCGTCGCCTAAGTGCTGCAAAACCTCGCCTCTTGTGGAAGGGCGTCCCGATCGTTTGCTTGCCCTGTGACGTTTCCCTCCCCTGTACAGTGCCGGGCCCGGGGTGTCAAGCTGATCGGTGGCTTGGATCGGCTCGACCCGGACCCGTTGAACAAGACGCCGCAGCCAATCGAAAGCGTTCCGCAAAAGGCATCTTGATCTAAGCCTTGGGGATCTCGGGAAAGGCGCATCGCCCGCATCCGAGACGGGCAAGGGGCTGCCGATCGGGCTTGATTCTCTTCTGCAGGCGGCGGAGCCAACGGCCAACGGTGGGCGCAAACAGCAAAGGTCGATATCATAGGCCAACTTCATCACACAGTCTCGCACAGGCTTGGGCGGAACATGAGCCGGCCGAAACCTATCGGCCCTTGCGCGGATCACGGCACACAGTCCGAAGCGGAGCACAACCAGCTCCCCGGAGTCACCCATATTGCAGTTTGCAACTATTCGTTGTTTTCACCGACGTCGTAGTGCATGCCTGCATGTATGCCGTGCGATTGATCATGTCACAAATTCGCGAACCTCTCCGGAGCACTTCTTCCACTCCCTCCCATCCGCCTCGGCCCCTGGGCCCTCCTCCCCCTTTTCCTGACCCTCAGTGACAGGCTTCGATCGCAACCCAACGAGACTTAAAGACCTCACTAAACCCTTATCTTCTAGTTTAGCATCCCTCTAACCACAATTTCGAAGCTCAACCTCCGGCATCCCCACCCAAAATGGTCACCCTCGAGCAGATGCGCGCCTCCAACGCGCGCATCCCAGAGTGTCTCCCCGCGGGCCTCGTCGCCGTCTTTGTCGGCGGCACCAGCGGCATCGGGGAGACCACCATGAAGCAGTTTGCCAAGCACACCGTCCAGCCGTGCATCTACTTTGTCGGCCGCTCCGAGCGAGCTGCGGCGCGCATCTTGGTCGAGCTGAGCTCGCTCAACCCGGCCGGGCGGTACTTCTTCATCCGCGCCGACCTCTCGCTGCTCCGCAACGTCGACGACGTTTGCCGCGAGATCCAGAACCGCGAGCCCCTAATCAACCTGCTCTTCCTCACACCCGGCACCATGATCACAGGCAAAGGTACCCCCCAAAACCATCCACCCACCTTCCCAACCCTCTCCCTTCTAACAAAAGTCTTCCAAAGAAACCTCCGAGTCCCTCTACTACCCCACCGCAATAACCTACTACGCCCGCATCCGCCTGATAGTAAACCTCCTCCCCTTCCTACAAAAAGCCCCCGCCCTCCGACGCATCGTAACCGTCTTCGGCGGCACCAAAGAAGGACCCCTCTACACCTCTGACCTCTCCGGCCGCGCCCTGCACCCATCAAAGACCAACAAAACCAGCACCAGCACCACGACCGCCCAGCTCCAGCTGCGCGCCCACACCGCCTCGCTGACCACCCTCGCCCTCGAGTCCCTGGCCTTTGAGGCCCCCGACGTCAGCTTCGTGCACTCTTTCCCGGGGCTGGTTCGCACCAACCTCGCGCGCGACGTGCGTGCTGCGTCGGCGTTGGGGCTGGTCAAGGCTGTGTTTAGGGTTGTTGGGCCGAGCGTGACGGTGCCGGTTGCCGAGGCCGGGGAACGGCAGCTCTTCCTCGCGACGACGGGGCGGTTTCCTGCAAGGATGAATGTCCATGGTTCTGGGGTGGTGGTTGTGGGTGTGGGTTTGCCGGCTGGGGCGAGGGTTGCGAGGGGGAGTGATGCAAGGGTGGGGAGCGGGGTGTACTCGGTGGGCGTGGACGGGGAGGCGCAGGGGGAGAAGGTGGAGGAGGCGGTGCAGGGGTTGAGGGATGGGGATTGGGTTCGAGGGGTGTGGTTGCATACTGTGGGGGAGTTTGTGAGGGTGACGGGGTCGGAGTTTGTGTGACGGTGGGCAGGGAGGTGGTGGGAAAGGGGTGGTGGGATAGGGGTGGTGGGATAGGGGTGTTGGGATAGGGGTTCCCGGACGCGCCAAGCCGCTCGTTCTGTTTCTTTTTTTCCTTTTTCGTGCTCGAGTCGCTCAGGAGGTGAGTGACACGGGAGGAGTTCTTTGGACGCCGGGATGTTGGATGATACCGAGTCCCCGGGATTGGGATACCCGGTGCGACGGACTACGGTGGTACGCGAGGTTTCTCGTGCTGTCTATTTTTTGTTTCTTATGATAGCCCATCACGCTTGACTTTTCTGGAACCAGAGTTGTTGTTGGTGTTACAGCCGCGGTAACTTAGCATTTATTAATAGTTCATTGACCCTATCCACGCCCACACCACTAGGCCGTTGGGTCACTGGATCTCGTCATGCATCACCCGAAGGGTTGTTTTGGAACAGAGACAGAGTCTTCACAGCGAATTCAGCTTTCCCGAGGATTTCTAGCAGCTTGTGTGGCGTTGTTGTTGACACGAGTGGTGGTCTTCATGAAGAGGCCCCTCTTCATTCCGGAAGCGGGAGATAAAGGATGAAGAAAAATGAGAGTGGGGGAAAAGAAACGAATCCCATGTCCGGCGACATACAAGTCGGAAGGCCGTCGAAGAACAGACAACGTATACAACTACCTATCTATGCATTTTCATCTTCGATGTATCAATCACATCCTCGCACGCCATGAGCCGGTGCGTTTCCGCGCAGCCTCTATCCTCACCCAACCCACAGCCGCCGTGGCCCCAGCCATGCAGCCGCCAACCATGAGAGCCATTCCCATATAGTCCCTCGGGGCTCTGGAGACGCCATGGTCTTGAACTAGAAGACCAGCCAAAGGTATACCGGCCATTGTAGCCGCCCCCTGCACCATGTACATGATCCCTGACACACGAGGAAGTTCCTCAATGCCAAATAGCTCGATCAGAGCCGGCGAGAACAGGCTGACGTATGCGCTCGCAAACAAGCCGTAGAGCACAGTAAACACGATGAACAACGACCTGCTCACCCCCTCATTTTCGGCTCCGACCAGCGTGCTGGGTATCCAGAAGGCAAAGATCGCTACGGCGCTGATAAAAGTCGTCATGAAGAAGGCGTTCAGTCGGCCGACCTTGTCCGCAACAAATCCCACGCCCGACTTGCCAATGGCATTGCACGCGTTGCTGAGGGCGGCCAGGTTGGCACCAGTGGTGTCGCTCCAGCCCAGCGATTTAGCGTACGAGACGGTGAAGATAACGGGCGTGTAGTAGATGGCGCTTTGCAACACCGCACCCAATGCCTGAGCAAGAAACCGGCGTTGCTTGACGGTGGTCCAGGATGGCAGTGGAATCCGCCAGAGTCGCTGCAGTCCGGAGGAGCCTGCCTTCTCTTCCCCACGAGGCGGTGCTATCGCTGCCGGTGCCCAACGGAGGGCCAGCCCAGACAGGCAAAGCAGGCCTGTTGACAGCGCGCCTGTGAGACGCAGGGTATCGCGAAAACCCAGCTTGTCAACACAAGCGGTCAGGACCGGGGCCCACACGAGCCCGCCGACACCGCTCCCCGCAGACATGATCCCCATCGCGACCGCCCTCCGTTTCCCGAACCACGTAGGCGTCACCACCACCGACGGCATAAAAGCAAAGCTCGCCCCAATTCCCACAAGCAACCCCTGCGCCAACTGAAAGTGCCACAGCGCCGTGCCAAAGCTAGCAAGCACGTGCGCGAGCCCAAACACCACGCCCCCGGCGCAAACCACCAGGCGCGGGCTAAACGTCTTGGCCCAGCCAACGGTAATCGGCGCTCCAAAAGTGAGAAGGGACGCAGACAGGCTGCCGATGAGGTCGATCTCGGCGGGCGTGGCGCCCGCGAAGGGATTGCCGGTGTCGGCGGCCATGGACTCGTAGAGGGCTTGGTAGACGCCGAAGCCGAAGAGGAGGCCGCCGGCGGTGAAGTTGATTAGGAAGGCGGCGGCGAGGATGAGGAGGGATTGGCTGTGCGGCGAGATAGGGTGTTAGTTGACGTGCTGGCGAAGAGCTTTGTCTACAGGGCTGGTCTGTGTTGGTTGCTCCGGGAGGCGGTTGTGCACTTACCGTCTAGAAACCGCCGGGCTTTCACCCGAGGGAGGAGCGGATTCGGCCGGCTCATCGGCGACGGGCGGTTCTGGTTGTGAAGAAGACATGGCGGAGGCGGGAGCTTTCGCGAACGACGGGCGGCGAAGACGGCGCCGGGGGCACGGCACCCCGAAGGCGCGAGGAAGACCGAGAAAAGGGAAGTAGAAGTCACCGCAGGTGCATTGGATGTAATTCAGAGCATGTTGCTGTCCAAATAGACTCATACAAGGTGGAATGGGCGCGAAACAGAACAGTTTAGGCCTGGTTGATCAACCGCCAACGGAGAAGGGGAAGAAAAAAAAAGAACCAATGACTCACGTCACCTGTGTTTCCTTTTCTGGTTGAACTCGGCGCTAACATGCATGCCGGACAACCGAGTCGCCATCGTGACCCCGGCAATAAGCAAGACGCTGTTGTTTTGGCCCCGCTGAGACGCCAGACGCCCATGTCGGCGTCTTGAATTGTCGCCATGTCGCACCCGAGAGGCCGGGGGCTCAAGACGCGGACGTGAGAGCTTGGCTCGGCAGCCATCGGCCGGCGGCCCACTTCATCGAGTCACGTCCGCGCCCTGTACAGAACATCTATCTCCCTCCGGCTGCACTCTTGCCCCTCCACCCCTCACCCCAAACCCCAAACCTTCACCTCCCCCAACAACCCCTAAACCATCCAACCCCCCTCGCCCAACATGACCTCCCACCACCTCTCAAACCTCACCACAACCCTCCGCTCCATCCGCGCAACCCCGCACACCCTCTCCCTCCTCCAAACCCTGCACACCCAAGCCCTCACCGAACCCCCCTACCTAAGCGTCGACGCCCAACCCCAATCCGCAGCCCTCGACCGCTTCGTGGCCCTCGAACCAGACAAGTGCGCCCTAGTCTACCTGCTCCTCCGCGCGAGCGGCGCGCGCTTCGCCGTCGAGGCCGGCACCTCCTTCGGCGTGTCCACCATCTACCTGGCGCTGGCCGTCAGCCAGAACGCGCTGGCGCAGGGCGCGGGCGCGCAGGGCAAGGTCATTGCGACGGAGAACGAGCCGAGTAAGGCTGCGCGGGCAAGGGAGCATTGGGCTGCGGCGGGGGATGGGGTGCAGGAGTGGATTGAGTTGCGGGAGGGGGATTTGAGGGAGACGTTGAGGGTGGATTTGCCTGAGACGGTGGATTTTTTGCTGCTTGATAGTAGGTTCTTTTCTTGTCCCTGGTGGTGGAGGGGTGTGCGTTGCTGCTGACATGCCGTGTTGCTAGTCTGGTCTGCGCTGGCGTTGCCGACGCTGCTGCTGGTGAAGCCGCACCTGCGGGTTGGGGCTATGGTTGTGGTGGACAATTATGAGGCGAGTCGCGAGGGGTATCGCGAGCTCGCTTCTTACTTGGAGGATCCGACGAACGGGTTCAGAAGCACCACGGCTCCTTACCAGGGGGGGTTGCACATTGCTGTGTATCTGGGTTCCGCTTAGGGGAGAGATTTCGAGATTCGAGGAGGGCCGCTGGCTGCAAGGACTTGCCATAACGCCTGAATGATCTCAGGAATATCACGACTAAGCCACTCTCTTGTACTGCATCCAGTACGATGCCCATAGCTTGCTCTATCCCAGAGTCATCCCACTATCATGCTCGCTCATAACACCTTCAAAACTCAAAAGAGCCATACCCTCACCACCCAACGCCCCGACCGCTCCACAATGAAATGCCACAACCCTCCTTTCACATGCCCCCCGAACCCAGCTGGAAGCATACCTTACTCCCATCCATCTATCCCCCTCCACACACCCCACTAAAACAAGTCACCACCACCATAGAACTGTCCACCCATCCAACCCCTCCCCGCAAAACACCACCCTCCACTCCAAAACAAACCTAAAAACAACCCTTCAAAACAAACCCCCCCTCCCACTCAAAGCAGACAACATCAACGCCGCCTCCTGCTCCTTCCTCAGCTGCTCATCCGGACACCCCCACGCCTCCACAGCCCCCTCCACCACCGGCACCGGCACCGGCACCGACAACGGGACAGGCACTGCATGTTGCCGCCGCTGCGCCCCGTGAAAAAACCCTCCCGGCCCAACCCCGATTTCTAACCCCACTGGAGATGGGACTGGAACGGGACCATACCCGTAAACCCCGACCCCAAACGCTGCGGCGTTCTCTTTCTCAGACTCAAGACCTTCCCGCTGGTGGTGATTATGGTGCTGCTGCCGCTGCTCTTGCTGCTGCTGATAATGATGATGGTGGCGTTTCTGATGATGCTGACGCATCCAAGCAGGCGGGTAGCCTAACCAGCTTGAACCGGGATCGGTCAGGGAGAAGGGGTTCTTGCTGTGGTTGTTGCCAGGGTTGTTGGTGTTGGTATGAGAGGGAGAAGGGAAGACAGGGCTGGCGACGTTGGAGGGTATGCCTGTGTGCGGGGCGGGGAATGCCAGTGGGGGTTCTATGGGTGGTGGTCTTGTCGGTGGGTGGTGTTGTGGTTGGTGGTGTTGTGGGTGTTGTTTCTCCTGTTGAGGGTAGGTGGGGAGGTGGTAATGGTGAGTCTGTATTTGATGCGGATGTTGCTGCTGCGGGTGAATAGTGTTGTAGTGGTGGTGCTGCGGCTGGTGAGGCTGCGGCTGGTTGTGAGTGTGCTGGGGTGGCAAAAACATCTTGAGCGGCGGGAGGCGCTGCGGCGTTGCGGGTCGCGAGGCTTCTTGATGCATTTGCGCAATGAGCCGGTCTGTTTCGCGGAAGCCGTCCTCTATGGCCTTGTCGAAGGCCGATATTTGAGGCTCTGACTTCGGAGGCGGGACATGGTCCTGGTACTGGGGAGGTTGGGATGGTGTTGGAGTGGGCGACGGCAACCGCCGAGCTTTGGGCACTGGCGGGGGCCGGGCGATAGTTGGGGAGGCAGGCGTCGATACAGTCTGTACCTCGCCTGCGTCATTGATCGAGACGCGCGTCTCGACGCCGCGGATGACGCGCCATGTGACTGCTTGTTTCCGCTTCCGACTCTTGACCGCTGCAGAGATGGAGTTGTCGCTGTTGGTGACTGGCCCGTCCGCTTGTAGGGGTTTATGCAGTGGCGAGGATGCTGGGATCGCCGGCTCCAGTTTTCCCATCCAAAGATCAGGCATTTCCACGGTGCGAACCGGCGTCGGCATATTCTGGGACTCGAGCGCCGCGGGGGCCGACTTTCGAGGCCTTTTCGTCTTCGGCTTAGCAGTGCTTGACTGAGGTGAGGTGACCACAGATGCAGGTGGACTCCTGCCAGTGATGCGCTGAAGGTCCTCGGTGATCTTCCAAACAAGGTATGCTCCGTTGAGCTTATGGTCCCGAACGGATGCCGGACGTTTCGCATCAGGGTTGAGTTTCGGTTCCTTCGGTTCCTTCGGGACCTTGGCCACCCTCTTAGACCCAACCTTTGACGACAGAGGCAGCGAAGGAGGCGGCATGTCGTCCAGCATCGACGGTTCTTGCCCTTCCTCCTGGATAGGCAATCCAGTCCCTTCTCGTTTCTGGTCGCCCACCAACCCATCGCTCTCCCTGCTTTTCTTAGCCGTCTTCTCCGTGCCATCCTTCCGCTTGGTCGGCTCCGCGCCACTTTGCCTCCGCGACAACTTGGCCATCTTCTGCTTCTCTTCCTCGGAAAGTGCCGTACCAGGAGGCAGCCACAGAGCAGGCTTCCTCTCCTGCAGGTCACCAACCCAAGCGTCGCAATCCCACTGGACCCAGTAGTCGATAACATCTGCCCAGACACTCTCGGGTGGCTTTGTCAAGTTGACAAACACCACCTTACCACCACGGTCATGAACAGCTTTTGCAAACTCCTTGACAAGCACCTTGAGGCCGTGGACGCGCATGCTAGTCCCCAAGATCAGGAGCATGTCTGGACCCAGCGACAGATCGTGCTGGACGAGCGGGCTGATGAGGTGGGCGTGGGGGTGGTCTTCGCCGTAGAGGACGATGTCGGGTCGCAGCTTGCCCACGCCCAGGGCCCGCTTCCCTCTCTCCTCCCGAGCGGCGGTCGCGCCGGCGCAGTGTGGGCATGTCGGCTGTCGCCCTGCTAGGGTATCGGCCAGTCGCGTTTCCTCGTCCCATGAGGCGGTTCGAGCGCAGACAAAACAGCGGAGCTCTGCCAGAGAGCCGTGCAGGAATACGCATTCGACCCCGCGATTGGGGGCTGGTGGTGCTGATGGTTGTGATGAAGGGGGGGCAGTCGAGGATGGAATGTCTTCTGGGGTCGGCCCGTCGGAGGCTGCTTGTGACAGTTGGACGGCTGGTCCAGCGTTATCTCCCCCCTCGCTTTCGGGGGGTCCATGTTGGGAGTTTTCCGGTTGGGGATCCCCTTGCTGTTCCTCGTCCGGTTGTGATGCTTGGCTCGCGTCTGGGGCGCCTTCGGGACCTTTCGTTGCACCTTTCACGGCAGTAGAGCTGCGCCCAGCCCGGACGGAGAAGCGATATCGACTTCCAACTCCCAGCGATAACGAAGTACTGAGGCCCACTCGTTCTTCCAACTGGTCGATATTTTGCGTGTAGCATCTCACCAGCTTCCTCGTGTCGCGGAGCACACTGACAAAGCGGTGGCTGCTGGTGGGCTCGGCGGTCTTCACCTTGTCGCGGAGCGTCGAGACGAAAGTGTAGAAGACCGACGTCTTGAGCGGGCAGGCCCAAATCTGGGCGTCGAACAAATCTCGACCCTTCATAATGGGGAGCGAGGCTCGAGACGATGTGAAAGACGTTTGTGACGAAAGAAGCGGAGTGGACACGGATGAGGGCTCCTCGCTCTCGGAGCGAGAGGAAGCGGTGTCTTGGTCAGACGGGCAGTTTGATGACTCCTGGTAGGGGTCAAATGTCACCGGCGGCGGTGATGACAGAGGCGAGGAGCTCCCTGGGAGCGTGTCGAGAAGGTGTGGCCTAGGGCGGGGGTGCGGAGTGCCGAGCAAGAGGCCGGGGGGAGAAGACGGAAAGTGGTCGTGGGGGCTCAGCAGAACCGGCTCAGGTTTAAGGGTTGGGTTGTCTATTGGGCTCTGACAGACTTCGGGACCTAACAGGCGTATCATCGGCAGTTCGGGGCCCTGGACAGGAATCACAATAGGGGAAGCCGAGGCCGCTTCGTCCTTCATGATCGTGTCTTGGCGCGACTGTGGCGTGTCGTTCTCGGGCATTTGAGAATGCGGCCAAGGCAGAAGGCCATCCGGCAGGATGAGGCGACTCGGATCTGGGACGTTGTCTTGCCCTGCTTCGGAGGTACGTGCTTTTGCAGCTGCCGCACGCAGACCCGGAAATGGCACCCCCGGGGACTCGGCCCCTTGGCTAGCGAGATCCGAGCCGTCATGTTGTCTCCGTTGTCGCTTCGCCGGCCTCTGGTCGATTGACGCGTCAGATGTGTCGGCATCGCTGTCGCCACCCGCCTGTTGCTGGGCCGTGTCGAACTGGGCCTGGATCAACGAGTACAAGCCATTCTCGGAGCGGAAGTCCTGCAACAGGGTCAGCTGGGAGAAGAAGCGTGTCGGGGAGAGACCGGGGCGCGTCGTACCGGAATGCCCGAGTTGGTGCTGATGCCGGCGCCGGTGACGACGACGACCTTGCGTGCCTTCCAAAGCGCATTCGCAATCTCTTGTAACAATGGGCCGCAGCCCGGCTCAACGTGGGTTGTCGGCATCGTGTTCAGACAGTCAATTGAAGCAGCATTGGGAGAGGCGGAACAGGACACCGGAGGGACAGCGGATTGCTACCAAAAACAAGTCGGGGAGCGGTTATGGTGTCATTGTTCGCGAAGAGGTGATGATGACCGAGTGACCGCGTCGTTTGGTGCTGCGGGTGTCTGCACAGGGCGAGGATTCGAGTGTCAACTCAATCGCGTCCGGGGTCGTCGGTGGTCGATCAGCGTCCTCGGCGGCGATGTTGTCGAAGTCGGTTCTGTCGTTTTGAAGACGCGTTCGAAATCAGACCACGGCGGGGCGCGCGGTGATTCAGGTAACTGCGCGCGCAACGAGTCTGGCGAGGGTGTTTTGAAGATGGCAGCGGCGCATTGGAACACGACAGCGTCGGGAGAAGGGGTGATTTGGGCCGTGGCTCCGCACAAGTGTCTGGTGGCCGCTGTTGAAGCTTGCAGAAAGTGGACGGGCTCAGTCGCGGTGGATACGACGCGCTCTTCGGGCCTGTTCAAGGGCACAGGGAAGCACACAGCGGCATCCCCTGCCGTGGCGTCGTGCCAAGACCTGGGGTCAAGTACACGGGAATCCTAACAACAGGCTCCAGCAGGGGTACAGTCCTGTTCTGCAGGATCATCTGTTTGTGGCTAAAGATGTCTACTGTCCCGTGCTTCCCCTCCCTTTTTTCTTTCTGTTTTTGACTCTGAACAGCGTGAATTCTGTCCAAATCTCTTGGAACAACACGACATGAACCCGGGGCCCGCAGGTGCCAAGACGGCCCCACTCAGCCGCCGTCCCAGGGCTTGGCCCCACAGAACCAGCGGGGGCTTCTGGAAGGTCAGTCTGTTCGGCAAGGGGCAAGGGGCTTTGATGGATTTTGACATTTTGTCTTTTGTTTTCTGTACAAGATACTGCATTTATTGACTTCCCAACAAGACTGCTCATCCGCAGTCGGGCTCGTCGCCAGCTCCTCCCACTTGAACCTCCGAGTTCCGCCCGTAGACCCCGCCGTCGAGAATGACGCCCTCGTTGTCCTCCTGGTCATCCTGCACCCTCCGCCACCGTGTAGCCCTGTCCTTCCTCCCCTCCAGCTCGGCTCCCTCGCCCGTGGGGTCGTAGACCGGCCGGATCAAGCCGGCCAACAACGGATTCTTGCTGAACGCACCTCCCTGTCCGCCGTTGTCGTTCGTTCTCCCCGACACCGTGACGCCCCCGGCGGTGTCGTCACCTTCCTCCACCTCATCCGGACTTGGCGGCCGCTCCACCTTGGCCATCTTCTTGAACACCTTCCTCCCCGACAAATCAATGCTCACCACCTGCTGCCGCTTCTCATACTCAGGCTTCGCATTCCACTCCATCTCGCGCAGCAGCTTCTGCTGCCTCTTGAGCGCGAGCGCCCGCTCCTCGGGGCTCGCCCACATGCCGCCGGCGTCGGTGACGTCAAAGTCGGCCGCCTCGTCGCGCACCGTCGTGCGCTTGGCATTCTGCGCCTGGAAGCCGAGCAGCCGGTCGCGGTGCTGCAGCGCCATGGCCTCGGCCACGGTGAGGTCCTCGTTGTCCACGCCCGGCCGCATGAAGGGGCGTGGCGTGCCGGCCACGTCGGCACGCTTGTGCGCCTCCCGGTCGAGCGCCATCTTCTCGCGCCCGCGCTCTGCTTTGAGCTCCTTGATCATGTTTTGGACCTCGGTGGAGGTGAGGAGCGGCTCGCCGCAGAAGGTGCAGGGTCCGAGCCCTTCTTTGATGCAGATTACTTTGCCGCAGCGCAGGCAGTTTGGCGCGGCCTCGAGGAGGGGGTGGCGCGTTGCGACGCAGTTGCAGCGCCGGGCGGCGAGGGAGGAGGCGCTGTTGGATGTGTGGGATGGGTTGGTCGTGATCTCGAGGGCGCGGATGGCCTGGTCGAAGTCGCTGAGCGCCGTCGAGGTCCCGTGCATCGGGACGCCGCCTGTGATGGACACTTTGGTGCTCGCGGTGCTCATTCGGGACGAGGATGGGCCGGGGGTGGAGGTGCGGGACACGGGGTTTGATTTGGGCTTTGGCTTGGACTTGGGGAGGCCGAGGTCTGACACGAGGGTCCCTGCCACGGACGGGGGAGGTTTCGACGGCTGGGGAGGCGGGGTTGCTGCCTTTGGGGGCGCCAGGTTCCCGCGATGGGCATTGCTGTTGGACGGCGTAGATGTGCCCGACTTCCCTGACATGTATTCTAACGTCTGATCCTTTTTGTTGTAGACCTTCCCTGGCGCGAGCTCGAACGATGCGACTTGACGCGGCGGCGGGGTATGGATAGCCGGCTTCTTCTTCTTTGGGCGGCCGCGGTTCTTCGGAACGCCGTCCGTCTCGGAGTTCTGGGCCGAGCTGGGCGCGGTGTGTGTGGCGGGCGCGGCGGGCACGGTCCGCGGAGGTGGCAGCGCGACGGGCTTCGGATCGGCGCGGCGGGCGTTGAAGGTGGAAATAAAGTCGATGACCTGCGGCTCGTCGCCCAGCATTTCCCGGAAGTGGGCGGCCGCGTCGGCCTTGGACAGGGTGGCGGCATATTCGAGCACCTGCTGCAGCCCGTCCTCGGGCAGCGGTAGTAGCTGGAAAAGCTGTTCTTTTGACATTGTGTGCAAGTCAATATGTGGTGTCGTGATTTTTCCTGCCCGGAAAGCTGTCGAGTTGGAAGTCGGAGCTGTGAAGCTGGAAGTGAAGGTCCCAGGTCGGGATCTGGATGTGGGGGTGAACGGCGGCCCCACCGTGCCACACCAGCACAATGACTCCCTGCCGCAGCGGCAAGCTCCCGCTTTTCCCCACTTCCCATCTCTCTCCTCCACACCATCTCGCTCACCCTCACTGGCCTCAAACAAACATCTCGAGAAGCCACCGCGACAGCCAAAACCCCAAAGCGCTGCCGCCCTCAGCTTCAAGTCACAACCTGCTGCCAACGGCTCAACATCTGAGGCGTCGTCGGCATTCCTACATCCAATAAATCTCGCCTTCTTTGCACTTGTTCCCCAGCCCGCTGCCCGCCTTTCTTCTCCCAGTGTCTGTCTGACTGTCTGGCTGTCTGCGGAAGAACAAGATCGCGCCACAAAACGCCCCTGGTCCAGCTTATCTCGCGCCACTTGACCGGCTGCCCTAGCCACACTGCCCCGGCTGCCCTCTTTGAATGCCCCTATCTCCGACGCTAATGAATCCCCAGATCACCGTTGATCCGACCCCGTTCTATCAGGAAAAGCCAAACTTGGCGTGTTCCTTCTGCCGCCGCCTCTGACGAGGTGGCTGGGCGTATTGAGCTTGGGACTCACATTGCTCGATTCGGGTTGATTTGAGTCTGTTTTGCGCTGGCCTTTTCGGGCATCGACTTTAGGCCGCTTGGAGCTCTAGGACGTGGCGTTGGCTGATGCCCGATCAATATTACCGTCTCTTCGAATCGGCAATGCCAGGACCACCACGGGAACCCGCCGGACGCATATCAGCAAACAAACCACGGCCGACATGCCGTGCTGGGTTAGGATCCTTACCCTACACAGGAGGTGGGACGAGCCGTGTTGGGATGTAACCGTTCCCCACGCCATTGGCCAATGGGGCGTGTGTTCCTGGCCAGGTGGGTAGACCGTGGAGCAGGGTAGCAAGCAACGTCGTCGTCGTGCACCCATCTCCGGCTCCCATTGGGCCTCGCCAAGGATCTCTCACTGCCCCGGCCTGCCATCTCAACACGACTTCCTAATCAGACACCGAATTCTCCCAGAGCATGGCAGCACCCCACATGAAGCGACGGCAGCATGTGCAGGACGGCTTGCCATGCATCGGCAGCCGTATAAGTTACGTTACACCCGGGTTTCTGGAACCGCCGATCTATCTCCACGTAGCAGCACCACACTCTTTTGGTCTCTCCTCTAGCTTTCCAAAATGGCGAGACTGAACCTTCTCCACGTGGCCGTGGCGGCGAGCAGCCTCAGCGGTGTCCTCGGCGGCACTTGCGGCTCTAACAAGTGCCAGTCGCTGAAGAACGAGCTGTCTTGCTCGACGCTCGCGCAATCCGGCACGGCCGACGGGTGCTGCGTCGAGACCTTCGGCGGTCTCGTGGTCTCGACCCAGTTCTGGGATACCTACACCGGCCTCGAGTCCAAGGGGCAGCTCCTCCCCAAGGACACCTTCACGCTGCACGGCCTCTGGCCCGACTTCTGCAACGGATCGTACACCCAGTACTGCGACCTGAACCGCCAGTACGACCCCCACCCGTCCCCCAACACCACCACCGGGACCGCCAGCGGCACTCCCGTCCCGCCCTACAGCGGCGCGACCGTGGACACCTTCCTCACCGCCCTCGGCGCCCCGGGCCAGAAGCTCCTCGAGTGGATGAACAAGTACTGGATCGCCCAGGCCCAGCCCAACACCGAGTTCTGGGCCCACGAGTTCTCCAAGCACGCCACGTGCTTCAGCACCTTTTCCCCTTCGTGCTTCTCCGAGTCGGACCTCAAGAAGCACAACGACCTGCTGGTCTTCTTCCAGGTCGCCGCCGAGTACTTCAAGCGGCTGCCCACCTACGACTGGCTGGCCGCCAAGTCGATCAAGCCCAGCAACTCGACCAGCTACACGCTCTCGGACCTCCAGTCGGCCCTGGCCGCCGGCCACGGCGCCGTCCCCTACATCGGCTGCTCGGGTGCCAGGTACAACGAGACGGCGGCCGGCAAGGGCTCGCTCGACAACGGCCGCACCCAGTTCACCGAGGTGTGGTACTACTACCACTCGTACGGCCAGGTGCAGTCGGGCAAGGGCAAGCCGGTCGAGGCCAACATCAACGGCGGCAGCATCAGCAGCTGCGCCAAGGCCCCCAAGGCCGTGTGGTACTATGAGCGCACCGCAGGGTCGGAGAGGCACGTTTGAAGGCACCTGCTGTAATCAGTCGGCGGTGGCAGAGCAGAAGACAGTATTACTTAATGAATTAATCAATCAGAGATGCCTCCTCGGTCTCAGCCACGCTTCCGTCCGTCTCTTGAGTCTTTGACATGTCTTGCAGATTCTCACACGACTCTCAAAACGTCGACACCATCTCCCAACCTAAAATCTTGACACAAGTCTCACAAAAAGTCAACACATAAGTCTCACGAAATCTTAAAACATGTCTCTCCAAATCTCTGATCCAAATCTGACAAATCCAACCTCCCTCACGGGCAGCAAACCCCACCCCTCTCCCGACGTCTCTAATACCCCCTCCCCCGATCAACCCGATTGACCAACTCCCTCCCCCCCGCCAACCGCCCCAAATTCTCCCCCAACACCCCCAGCACCCTCTCAAAATACTTAGTCGTCGCCCCCGAAACATGCGGCGTGATAATCACATTCTTCGCCCCCCACAACCGATGCCCATCCGGCAACGGCTCCGGATCCGTCACATCCAGCGCCGCGCCCCTGACCAGTCCCCCCTCCAGCGCCTCAACCAACCCCTCCGTATCCACCACCGGCCCGCGCGCCACATTCGACACAAACGTCCTACCCCTGCCGGCAGCAGCAAGAACCTCAAACTCCGCCTTACCGAGAAGATGTGTCGTCCGCGCCGTCAACGGCGTAGCAACAACAAGTAAATCCAGTCCCGACCCAAGGAAGGCATGCAATTCTGCGGGCGTGCCGCCCGAGAACCATTTCGTCGGGAGGGTGCCCTCTGCGTCGCCTAGCCCGGGAGGCGTCCAGGCGTGGTCGCGCCGCGAGTCGGGGGTTGCGCGCGGGTGGAGGGTGTACGCGTGCACCGACATGCCCATTGCTGTCGCGAGGCGGGCGGTTTGTCGGCCGATGCTGCCGTAGCCTAGGATTCCGCTGGGTGGCGGGTGGGGGGGGTTAGGATGGATGGGATGGGGAGGGAGGTAAGGG
>FTCU01000293.1_pt1 | contig 21219 bp, 16 predicted proteins | sample 1639521 | NCBI WGS metagenome assembly FTCU01 (sample SAMEA3914864, study PRJEB12502) | metagenome | biome: forest; material: soil | place: USA | collected 2012-03-12 | depth 0.3 m
CTGGCTCCAGTTGCGTTGCTGCAGGCGATTGAGCTTACCCAGCTTCGTTGCCTTGCTGAGTGGGTCCGTCCAGCTGCTGGTCTTGGCGTTGGCCATTCGGCGGAAAGCGGGTCTCCTTCAAGTCATCATCATTCCTCCTCGATCAACGAAACAAACAACAACAGAGTGACCGAACGGCAACAACTGAACGGCTGCAATCATTCCGGAATCCAGAATTCCCGAGAGCACGATCACTGATTATCAGGATTCTACATTTATTTTGCGACTCAAAATTATGGACATGGATGGTGAAACCCCTGATGACCTCCCGTGAGGTCTTTGCCCTTCACGCCCCAAGGAAATAGGACACGAACCCGTACCCGCGGTTGCGGATATCCGCAACTATGTTCTTGCACCAGCCAAGTTCCTCTGCGCTTTGGAGCCCGCCCGCCGCAAATATTTCATACGCGGTTCGGAGCGGAAGAGACACCGACGTCGGGCCAAACAGCTTCATCCCGTCCTGCATCAAGTACTCAATGCTTTGGCAGATCATCACGGAAAGCCTCTTTGCTTCGTTGGCATGCGCCGCCGTGGATCCGTGGGAGGCCCGGAGCTCGTCAATGTTGGTCAGGCAAATCGCCCGAAACGCCCAGAAATGGGTCAGGGCATTCGCCACTGTGATGTTCTGGAACCAGATGTGCTGTCTGCGGCCGTCATTTGATGGCAGAAACCAAAAGAGCGGAGACGACGCTGAGGCTGAGGCGTGAAAAGCATCGGCCCATGAGTCCAGCCGGCCAAGCACGGCCGCGAAGTTGTTCAGAGCCTCTTCAGCGACAGCTCCGGCGCCTTCCGCATCGATCCGTTCCAGGATCGCGGGTATCGCAGCAGCCTCGCTCATGAGCGCTTGCATGGGCGAGGGTGCCGTTTCACGGAACGGTATGGTTCGCCACTCCTTCATGGCGAGGAAGGACGACTTCCTCGAGAGGAAAGCCAACACAACCTGCCAACCCACCATTAGTTGGATCCATGCGACAAGCCTTCAAGGCTTCAAGTGGTCTTACCAGCGCCGGCCTCGCCCCAACGAAAAGCCTGTGGGGAATACCGGACGCGTACACCTCGGGCCGAGAGAGCTGCATCAGCTCTGCAAGACCCTGCAGGTGTGCAGTCCAACTGGAGAGCGACGTGACGTGGTAGAGTTCGGCCAGGAGCAGGCACATCACCGCCGCCGCAATCGTGACCGGGAAGTCGCTGTAGGGAGATCGAAGCGCCTTGTTGACCGAGATGAGGGCCTGGTTGTATGCCTCGAGGCCATCTGAGATCGGAAAACTGCGCTGCGGGCCCCTGCTCAGGATAGACACGGCGAAGGCCCGGACTGCCGAGGCCAGGGCTGTGTCGGTGTCATTGCCGACAAGCTCGGGGAGAACCTCCACCCACGATCCGCAGATTCGGGGTGATGGCTCAACAGTGTTGCCCGGGACGCTGGCTTCACCCTCTGGCACGTAGTTGTCAATGATTGTCGTCATCATATCACGAAGAGGAACCCCCGTTGAGGGACAGATAGGCCGGGCACCTGGCCCGACCTGGGTTTCGTCGGTTTGGGGATGGAGGGGATCGCCAATTCGTCGTGCTGCTGTATGGCGAGCCTTCTCCTTGCGGCCATGACGACTGGCCTGGGACACAAAAACCCAGTCCACTGGATATCCAGGACAGTCGAGTCCGCGGCGGCGACACTGGGTGCATGCCGGCTTCTCCCCGTCGCACTGTTCGAGATCTCTCGTCAGTTCTGGACTAACAGGGGGAGAAGAAACTCACGCTGATTTTCCCTTTTCTGCAGGCTTGACAGATAGTCCTCTGCTTGACCTTCATGGTGTCAAGTCCCGGCTTCCCCGGCAGACTCTCGAACTTCAGCGAGTTCCGGTGGGACCCGGGAAGTGCGGGCAGAGCGCATATCTTCCTTCAGCTTGGCGGCTTTTGCTGCTACTTGAGGAATAGCCGTGTCAGACAGATCGGGGCCTGCGTCGGCGGTTGTCTTACTTACATACAACGACGTCGTGTTGTCCCCGCTCATCTGATATTCCTCCCGTTCCAAACTAACCGCATGTGGCGGCAAATCCCGCCAAGACTTGCCGCATGGGAGTTCTGGACCACAGCGACTAGCATGATGCAACCGGCCGCCCCAGTTCCATACCTACCTTGTGATGTTGGTGCTGTTGCCGCAGGGGCGCCGCGTGCCAGAGCTTTTGGTCGCGGATTCATCTAGACTTTTGGGGCACGCCATGCAAATGAAAGTCCTTGTGAGTTGACGTAATGATGCCATGGCTTACAAAACGAGGGACCGGGAGCGGGCACTCATACGGGGGAGGAGATTGAAAAGTATATAGGGTCCATCTCGACCTCACTTGTCTGGTCCTCTTTAATACTACCATAACTCTTCACTTCCGTCCTCTCTCCTTCCAACGTACAGTCTCAACCGACACAATGGCTCCCGTAATCAACTTCGACGCTCCCTTGGAGATCACCCACATCGGCACAGCCACGGCAATCATCCATGTCAACGGCGTCAACATCCTCACAGACCCCGTGTTCTCTCAGGCGGGCCACGAGTGGGACATGGGAATCGCCATCCTCAAGAGCACCGAGACACCAGCCTTGGGCCTCGCCGACCTCCCGCCCATTGACGCGGTCCTCCTCAGCCACGAAGACCACCCTGACAACCTCGACGAGATCGGCCGTGCGACGCTAGATGGCCGACACGTCTTCACGACGGCTGATGGCGCAAGGAAGCTGGCGCCGCGGCCGGGTGTGAAGGCCATCGCGCCGTGGTACGTTTCCTTTTCCTGACTTCCCTTTCCTTAACTCAAGGCTCCCAGATGGATGGCTGTTGACATACCTAGGGAAACCCTCCCCCTTAGAATCGGCAACACACAGTTCTCCATCACCGGCACGCCCTGCGAACACCTTCCCGGCGGTGAAGTGGTAGGCTTCATCATCGCGGCCCCCTCCTTCGGCACCACCGCCGGCAAGCCCAACGCCATCTACTTTTCGGGCGACACCATCTACCTGCCCGAGCTGGCCAAGATGCGGGAGAAGTTCCGTACGCAGCTCTCCCATCCCCCGTTTTCTTGTTGCGTTACGAGACTAACACTGACCGTGAACCCATGCAAAGACATCTCGGTCGCGCTCCTGAACCTGGGCAGGGCCACGGCGCCGTTGCCGAGCGGGCCGCTGCAGATCACCATGGACGGCGCGCAGGGGGCGCGCCTGTTCCGGGAGATTGGCGCCGAAGTGTTGGTGCCCATGCACTTTGGCTCGTTTAAACATTTCCTTGAGCCGAGGGATGAGATGGAGAGGGCGCTGGAGAGCGAGGGGGACAAGGTGGTGTGGTTGAAGCCGGGGGTGAAGACGAAGCTTGCTTGAAGCGAGTCGTCCGGTTACGGTCACGGGTGCTGAGGGCACTCACGCATACTCTATTATGCTGTGATGGGAAGTACAATTCGAAGGGGGGATGATTTGTGGCACCAGCATTCTTCGCCGCAAGGTGTACAAGTCAGCAGCGCTAGTTATCGACCTCTTTAAGGTTTCCTCTTTGGGAACTTGTAGGCGCCTCGAAGAAACTGCCGAATCCAGAAATCACTTCCTCTTCAGCCTACCAAGAGCATGGATGGACAGCACTCATCTTGGCCTCACGGAATGGCCACAAGACCGTGGCGCAGCTTCTTGTCGACAAAGGGGCAGTCAACACGTCCACACGTCTTGACAGACACATACAAGGTACCTACCTAACCAACTCCACAACCACACCCACAAGTCCACCAGAACTACCTACGCCTAGGGAGTGGCTGAAAATACAGTGTTCAAGATTCAGGAATATTGTTGCACACTGTGCTGGCTCAGCTCTCTCCCCGTTGTGGGCGTTGGGGGCCATTCTGTTGGCCTTGGCCCGACGAGTCGAGTGCTTCAGGGATGGGCTTGGTCATGCTCCGATCGTTTCCCCTCCGTGAAGCTAAGACGACGGCAGCATTTCTGGCCAGTCCGGCAGCCAATGGCTTCCTGTGGTGCCGTCCCGGTGTCCCGTGCCTCTTTGTTGACGCGGTCACTCGTTGCCGTCCCCAACGCCATGGCCCCGTTCGTGTCACAAACTTCAGGTAGGGTGGCTGCGTCGGCAAACACAGCCAGGCCACCTACCTTATGCTCGCGGCCCTCATCTCTCGGCACCACCCGTGACGATTGCAAGGCGCAGCGCAGGGGGCCGAGGTCAAGCCCAGCGCCTAAAATAGATGGCGTATGAGGCGGTCGAGGAAGAGGCAAAACATTTACTGTTGGTTGTTTGGCGGCCGATTGGGTTTCAAGGTTGGTCGTTGGCAAGGGCTCGTAAGTAGGTGTTGGTCGTTGAGAAGGCCTCGTACTTAGGTATTGGTCGTTGGTAAGGCCTCGTGGCGGTGGCGGTAAGGGGTACGATGCACACCACAGGCGCGAACAAACAGCCCCCGAAGGATTTTCAAAGCTTGTCAACAAGAGTCAAGTTTCAGGAAATCATTGACTTCTTCGCTACTGGCAACTAACCGCATAGCACAATACAACCAAAGTGATGCGCTCTTGAGATACTTTGGTTGAAAGCCACAAAGTGAAAAGGTCTACATCGACACGAACATAGGTACCTGTATAGCTTAAACAGTACAATAATGCCTCCTCCCAAGCACCTACCTCGCCTGCCCCGGTGGCTGGCAGCTAGCCACTGCGCCCCCAACAGACACTCGCCGCCATCAGAGAGGTCCAGTGGCGATTTCGTCCTCCAGCAGCAGCCAACGTCCTGCTCCCGTCTTCCTGCTACCATCCCGCCACATCCTGCCCGTTTCCGCCGACCCAAGCCATCGGTTGGCCCCCGGCCAGTTGTCCGGTATGTCTCAGACTCTCCCCGAGCCTGTCCAGGTCTCGCCAGTTTCAGCACCTTGCTCTCCTAGAAACTGCGCCGGCAAAAGTGTTGCAGGTTAGGCCGGTGGCCGGGCTAGAGGCGAGGGTGAAGGGTGAACGATGGCCACCGCAATAGCCTGAGGGGCGTTGTTGGGCTTGTGGAAGTGAATGGGGAGTGATCTGCTGCTGGCTAGATTCAGATATGTATATAAACCTCTTGTCACGCTGTCTTGGAAGCTTCTTCCGACCCTCGACAGACATTCATCAGTTCCCGATCATTCCAACCCCTTTCAACCGAACAACCCCCGATACCTTTGGAGCTGGACTCCCAACTCTAACAACCCGCCCTTTGACCTGGTGTCATTCATTCTTTTCTCTCTCTTCTCTTGATCAAGACTCCGTGTTACCGACTTCTTCGACAACCGTCGATCTAAAACCAGTAAGGCAGACGCCCGCAAACGTCCCCTGATCTACCATGACAAGTAACTGTGTCACTGACCGTTGTAGAAAGAAAGGAAGACTTGTTCCTTTGAACTCAACATGTGCACTTTTTACTACGTCAAGTACTCCTGCGAGCACAGAGTAAAGAAAAAGGCTCGGAGGACGGCGGCAACCCGTTGCGCCCGTGGCGACTTCAAATGCAAAACGTGGGACAACATCCCAGCTTCGTATACCGAAGACGACCCTGATTGGTGCCCGACGTGCCGCGAGTTCGAAGACTCGGTGGTCGACTATAACGCACACCCTCACGCTGCTCGACAGGCTCATTCGTCTCGTTCCAACGTTGGCTCTGGTTCTGGTTCTGGTGCTCAACGCGCCTCTGCGCCTCGTTCTGGTGGTCACGGCGGGGTTGGTTCGAGGAACACCGCCGGGCAAAGTTCCATGCGCCATCATGGCTAACAGTGACGGCTGGACCGTCTCGAGCTGAACGCCAGAATCTGGAGATGTTTTTGGCGTTCGAGGTTATCCGATGACAGGGGCCCAGCAGGCTCTGATCCCTGGTCAAGGGCGACGCGCAGTCTAGCGAAGCAGGTCTTGTTGCTAGACGTCCACTCATTTACATTTGCGGCTAGCGGGCTAGCCATAGCAGGTAGCAATTCAGAAAGATGTAAACTCTGCAGCACAAGCGAGATGACGACAGTGAATCGTGGAACTTGTATGAATGTGATAATCAACATAGAATCGAATCGTGACACCTCTCTCCGTACCGAGGGTCCGAATCATTCCAGAAACTCTTTCTGTTCCAGACTCCCCGGCTAGTCCCAATCACCCCGCTCGCGGATCCTACGGTTGTAGTACGATCTCAGCCGCTCCGAAAGCTCGCTAACGTCGAAGACGGCCTGCCCGTCCTCGTCGAGCTCGTCTCGCGCCACGAGCTTCACGATCGGCGGGTCGACGTCGTCCGCCTGGACGCGCCAGCTGAGGCGGAACTCAAAAAACTGCACTACGTAGATACTATTATCCCCGGAGTCCCAGTACGCGTCAATCGCATGGCCTTCCCGGCCGTACTGGTCCTTCCACCACCCCGTTTCGAAGTCCAAGTTAACGTCGAGGTCGTTGATAAGGGCGCCCTCGTGGTGTTCCTCGAGGAGGGCTACGTCGACCATCTGGTGTACGGGGGCGTCCGGGCCGAGGAGCGCGCTGAGGGCGCCCCCCATGACGGGTCGCAAGACAGCCATGTGGGCGTCGCGGTGGGGTTCGAGCCCGTCGCAGTGCGTGCCCGGGGGCGGGTTGTACGGCGGGGGGGCTACCGCGTCCGGGCGCAGCGCGAAGGGCAGCCGGATCGGCACCAGCAGCTGGTACCGGCGCGGGCTGTCCGGGTCGTAGCGAGCGGTGGCAGGAGGAGATGCGTCCTCTCTGCTCTCCCCGCGGACGTTGAAGACCAACTTGACCGGCTCCGACTGGAGGGGCGGCTCGTCGAGACCGCCAGGGGCAGCCACCGGGCGGACCATGAGCTGTTCTTCGTCTGGCTCGGCGTCGGACCCAGTACGGGCGGGCAGGTTGGGAGGGGGGCACATGGCTGGCGATTTGCAGAGGTTGAGCACAACGAGGCGAATGTAATGCTTGTTGCGGTGTCGAAGGTCCCTGATACCAATGTAGGTCAGGTCGTAGGTACGAAAGGAAGAGAAGTACCAAACTGTTGCCTTTGTCGCCTTGCATCATTACTTATAACCAACTGGCCATGGGGGCGTCCTTGAAAGTGGGCGACGTCCGACCATCACCACACCCAATCACGCCCGCCGGAACGAGACGCAGGCTGCAGCATGGTTGCCGCAAAGGAGCTCATCCAATCACGCCGCTCGGGAAGCCGTCCTTGCTGACGTCGCCTTCGGCCCCCACCGGCAACCCCCGGGCTCTGCCATGAGAATTGAGGCTCTGCGCCCCGGCTCTGAGGTTCATGAATGGTTCCCGCAAGTGTGAAGCCAATCACCGCCCTCGCCTTGATAACCGGCCGTGTCCCTGAGTGCCCCTGAGCGCGTGGCACGAGTTGCTGCAGCCCCCTTGCAGAACCAACTCAGGTTGCCGGCCCGAGTGCAGCCATCTTCGTCGAAGCAACCATGCCAAGATGCATCTAGGTATAGTACGGATATGACCGACTGCGATATTGGATCGCACGACGGTTCGGCGAGGTGGACGCCTGTGTGTGCCGAGAGATGGCCGTCAGGGGAGGTGTATACAAAAGCGTACGGATGTTTTGATTGACGGCCGCGCAGAATCAGGCCCCGATGGATTGGGCGAATCTGATGATCTCTTTCGGCCAAGCACCTGCATGCAGGTCGTCACACAGTGGGCCAACTGCATACAACAGACCGCTGGCCGGTTCTCGGCGGGGTCACTCTCGAGCCGCCAGCTTGACAACTCCGAGATTGTGCCCACCACCGGTAGTTGGCACGATGGAAGCCGTTGGGGCTGCATCGGCCATCCTCGGCCTGCTTGGGTTCGCCGCATCGGCCGTTTCCAAGATCTACGACGTCTACAGCGCATACAAGGATGCGTCCGAGATTGTGTTTCGAACAACCCGCGACTTGCGCGACTTGTCGAACATCCTGGAGCAGATCCTCGATATTGTCAACGAGAGCCGGCCCGGGAGCGATGAAGGCCACGCTCAGGTCTTGGAGGACCTGTTGACAAGAGACGGTACGCTCGTGGCTGCTTGTCGCACCGAGATTGACAGCATTCTGAATCTGCTGGATGGCACTCGGCGCCTCACATGGCCTCTTCGAAAGAAGGACATTGAGAGACACCTGAAGAATATCGAGAGCTTGAAGGGTCAGCTTGGATTGGCCGTCCAGTCACAGTCAATGCAAGTGTTCCTCGAGTTAATCTCTCACAGGTAGTATGTAAATACTCCAAACAATCACTGACGCTGTAAATAGGGCGACACTACTGGGAATCGAGCGGGTCCTAGCGTCACAGACCTCCCTGCTCGAAAATCACATTCAGGACGGAGCTGGGCGGAAGGCCCTCGAGTGGCTGAACGCCCCAGATGCCTGGCGAAATCTGAGAAACGCCATTGAAAAACGACAGCCGGGGACCGGAGAGTGGCTCATCTCTTCTCCGGAGTTTCATACCTGGCTTTCCTCACCTCAGTTTCTCTGGGTGACGGGTATCCCAGGCGCTGGAAAGACTATCCTCAGCTCGACCGTCATCGCGACGTTGCTGTGCCGGCATGAGGGGTCCGACAATGCTGTGGTGTTCTGCTATTTCGATTTTCAGGACACGTCGAAGCAGAAACCCGAAACTCTGTTACGGGCCGTCTTGGCCCAGTTGGCGACGCGCAACTCGGACGCTCTGAATTGTCTTGTAGAGTGGCACGGTAAATGCACCAACTCGCGAGAGCCATCGTCTGACGAGCTCCTCGAGGCCGTGACGTTTTCCCTGTCCCTGTTTCCCAGAACCTTCATCGTGGTGGACGCTGTCGATGAGTGTTCGGACCGGCGCGCGGTTTCAAAGCTCTTGCGAGCTCTGTCAGGGCTTCCGGACACCCATCTTGTCGCTTTCAGTCGGCGAGAGACGGATATCGAACTGGTGTTTCAAGGTGTCGCCCACGAGATTGCGTTGACCACAGCGGCCGTTGACAACGACATCGCCATGTATGTGAAACACAGGATGAAAGCCTCAGACGACATGGCGTTCTGGGCTCCAGAGGACAAAGCAAAGGTGCAAGACAACCTGACATCCAGGGCTGATGGCATGTAAGTTCGCGCCATTGGGCAACCCCCTAATTGACCAGCTTCCAGAGTCAGTACCGAGTATCTAATGCTAAATGGTTTCTAGGTTCCGTTGGGCACAATGTCAACTCGACACTCTCGAGTTCTGCAGCAGCTCCGAGGAGATCGACCAGGTATTGGAGTCGCTCCCCAACGGCCTCCCGGCAACCTACGAGCGGATTCTGGCCCGCGTCGATGAAAGACAATTCAGAAACGTCTGGCTTGTCCTCTTGTCCCTCGCGTTTGCAGCTCGTCCTTTGACCATTGACCAAGTGGCCAACCTGCTTCGCATCGACCCTCGCCTCAAACTGCCCACCAAGAAGATCACCATTTATCACAGTCGTCTCTTGGCTGCCTGCTCGAGCCTAGTCTCCACGTTCTCCAGCACTGGGGACCTCAAGGCGGTCTCGGGTTCGCCCAAGGCTTATCTGCGCCTCGCCTACCTCTCGGTGAAGGAATACCTCCTCTCGGAAGAAATCAAACGAAGCTCGGTCGGTGCTTTTTGGATGTCCCGCGGCTTGGGAAACCGTGTGATGGCGGAGCTCTGCATCAGTTGCCTGCTTCAGAATGACAATGTCCTGTCTTTTGGGCGCCAGACGCTCGATACATTTCCCCTCACGACCTATGCAGCCGAAAGCTGGGAGCTGCATGTGGGGGAGGCAAATGATGAAGCCGGCGGACGAGAGTTGCTCGACCGTCTCCTTTTCTCGTTCGTGCACGAATCATCACTGGACGTCCACCTTAACCGGCTTCGTGTTTCCGGCGGCACTTTTCACATCAAAACCTCCGCTGGGATGGTGAGGTTTGGCCCCCCTTGGTATGACGCTGCTATCCCGCCTTCAGTCGTCCATTCGGAGATCGAGCCCGAACTTCGAGCCCTTGTCACCAGAATTTGGGGATCGACCCTCTCGATGGCTACGAGGCATAATCTCTGGAGAACAGTCGAGGCGATCCTTCGCGCACGGCAGCCTTCCCAAGCCGAGATGGATGACGCCATGTCCGTGGGTTTGGAATCACACGCATACGATGCCCTGGAATCACTTGTCGCTTTCGGAAAGGCCGATGTCAATTCACGCAGCGGATTTGGAGAGGCCTTGACGTTACTGGAACGATGTGAGACACCGCGAAGCGTCCGCTGGTTGGTGGCTCACGGCGCTGTCATACACCCTGATCCTCGTTTTCGCCATCCACTTCACACGCTGTGCTCCGGTACCACCAGATTGAATCTGGGGCATCCTAGTGCGACGGCCCGAGATGATGTGGTGGCATGCTTGCTGGAACTGGGGGCCGACCCGGACACGGCTTTTGAATACCGATACGGTTCCCGGCCTGGGGTGTGGCTCTCCACCCCGTTGCAACAGGCTGCTTACGACGGAGAGCTTAACTTGGTGGGAATACTATTGGATAACGGTGCAACTATCAATCTCGTGCAGGGCAGGGTGGGATCTGGTCTGCACGCTGCGGCCATTGGCGGTCGCGATATTGTCTTCCGCCATCTCCTCGCCAAGGGAGCCGATATTCACGCTGTCGGCGACCAGTACGGATCTGTGCTCTGGGCTGCTGGATATGGCGGGAGCAAGGACATTGTCAAGACTTGTCTTGAGCAAGGTCTGTGCTGGGACGAGTTCATCGACGTGAAGCTCGAAGGTACCCGGGGCCGCGAGTGGAAGACGCTCGACTGCGATACCCAAGAGCAGCTCATTACCCGGGTTATCAAAGTTTCCAAAGAGCGTCATTCTAGCTTGGCTGAAGCCATACTGCACGGGATGGTGAGCCTGGATGAGGCAATACAGCTTGGGAGATCCTTTGGTATCGACGACGAGGTGCTCGATGAGCTAGGAAGAACTAGAACCTGGGAGGCCCCTGACTCACCTCGATTACGGCTCCGGGGGAAGAAACTTACGGTGCTGTGGAACTATCCTTTCCAAGTGAAGCCTGATCTTTAGGAACATGTGGATAAGGTAGCTATGGCATCGGTCGATGGCTCAAAGAATTGAAAAGAGTCGAGCCTTCTCGAGTGAACCTTGTGCCTGTGAATCGATAGTCTCATCGGTTACATGAGTCTCTACTGTCACTGTCCATCCGCCACAACCCCCGCAGCTTTCACTGCGTCCCCCTCCGCCCTCGGTTTCCCCTTCTCCTCCCTCACTTTCAAGCCCTCCATCCCCGCCACCACCCCCGTAAATGGACACACTCCCGCGGGCGCGGGCGCGGGCGCCTCTCGCCCAGGAATAGGACACGCCGTAGCATCGCTAGCATCCGACTCCTCATCATCGTGCGCGAGCACCTTCTTGCCGTGCAGGTAGCCCTCCTTCTCGACGATGCCGGCGTAGTCCACGCCGTCGGTAAACTCCTCGCCGTCGTGCACATACCACTTGGTGAACAGGTCGTTCTGGATCCAGATGACCTTGCCGAGGGCCTTGACGACGGCGATCTTCTTGGGGAGGGGCAGCCGCGGGTGCGAGAGGATCGCCTCGCTCAGGATGTCCTGGATGACGGCGAGCCCGGCGCCGATGTGGATGTACTCGATGTGGAGGGGGTGGGTGCGGCCTATGCCGGTGTGCATCATTCTGGGTCTCATTGTCAGTTCCGACCTCTCGTCATTGGTTTCTAGGCTTGGAGGAATGGCGCACCCGACTTTGTCCAGATACTCCCAAAACTCCATCTGGGTCGGGTCAGAGCAGAGCTTCTTGAGATAGGCGCGTAGGAACATCTTGCGATGCAGGATCTGCGGGGACATCTCGTCCGGCTCTTCGTCCATAGGGCCCTCAAAGGCGGTGCTCCGCGTGTGGAAAGCGCGCGCCGTGATGTCATATTGCAGCAGCTTGCGGTAGACGATGTTGACGACGGCGGGAATGAGGGCTTGTATGTATTTGGAGCCTGATCGGAGGGCTTCGATATCGCCTGAAGGGTTGAATTGGTTAGTTGTTGGGATGAAACCCGAAAAGGATCCCGAAGACTGACTGGCGCCAAAGTCGAGGAATGAGTGCAGATAGCGAATTCGCGCTTCAAGGTCGGTGTATAACGACTTGCGGTCGATATGCTGCATCGGTCGGGTTCTTGCTGTCGACATGGTGGATGATTTGGTAGGGTATCACGGGCAGGGTTGTTGGTGGGTGGTACCGTCGGGGGAGGATTCAGGGGTATGTTCAGGGGTAAGGGTGAAGTGTGAGTGGATCCGAGATGGATTGTCTGAGTGACCGACTTTTTCAACAAGACTGAACGGAAAGAGGATTTATGGCGTTGGCATGCTGTGGCAGGACGAATCTGTGAGCTTTTGAAGCTGGGTCAGATAGAAATCGCGTCGTACCTGCAAGTTGGCAGCAGTGGTGTGAGCATGACACGCGAGCTGTGGTGGTCTGATCCAAGAAAAACATCGAACCACGCTTGTTCCTCAACTTTCCCGACTCTCTGATTGGTTACCGCTCGTTTGTTCAGCCATATCGAGCAAGAAAACAACATACGACTTGTGAGTAAACCCGGCCATCCTTGCAACCGGGTTTCCCCGTCTCCAACTCAAATTTCTAGTGCTTTGTGACTCAAGGCTCTCGAGAGGGCTGAAGACCGCAGCCCTCGCGCCCAACCTGGATCCATGCTGGTTTCAAGAATGCTGGTTTCAAGATGGAGAACGTAGGACCGACATCCCAAGAGGATATCGATGCACACCAGGGCTGAGAGAGTGCGGCTGCGATCGAGATACAGACTCAAGGCGAACCAGGTTTTGGAGCCAAGAGACTCATCGAACTCGGGATTAACATTACTAGCGGTTCAGTTTGTATCTGATCAATGTCAACACCCTTCCCCCCTCCGCTCCAAGCTCTCTCCTTCGTCCTCCTCGTTCGATCCCACCCGCCGTACCGCCCCGCACACCCCTGTCATCACCAAATCTCCTGCGTCGAGTAGCCCAATTTGACGGGATCAGTGCCCTTAGGCGACAAAGACCTCGGCGCGCTTCTTCACCGGAAGACCGCTGTACTGCTGGATGCAGGTATCGAAGCTGGAGCCCAGCGAGCTGCCGTCAGACTCGATGTCCTTGGACACGGTCTGGGCGGTATCGATGAGAAAGAGTACAATATGCTAGCGATTTGTTTGGCCAGTCAGCACGTGCGTGGTGTGCTCGCGGGCGAAGAGATATGAGTGCGAACACGCCAGGTGTAGGTACTTACATCCACCACACTCTCGAGGTTGCGAAGGGAAGCAGAGACCGGCGGGCCGATGATAGGAACTGAGGTCAAGATATTGGCCTTGCCAATCAAAATGTTGAGCAGCTGCTGGGTGACGTGGTAAAACTGCAGAATGCTTAGCCGAGTGCTTGGGAGAGCGTGCATTGGGGGGGGCAGTACTGTGCGGAAAGAGTTATAGACAAGGAGGGCGTCGGCGTCTGCTGTAATTTTGGGAGTTCCAGACGACTGAGAGACGAAGACCGTGCCAGTCGACACCATTTGGGTGAATCCTGTAATGAGAGTCTGCGCCAGGTTAGTCAGCTGTTCCTTGTTTAGGAGTGTGAGCGGAAGAGCATACCGGGAACGGGCCCTGGCCGATGACGATCAAGGGGGCGTTGACAATGGTGATGCTCTGGGCAACGGGTTGGAGGTCTTGCGCTTGTTTGGTCAGCGCGCTGAGGCTATCAGCGATCTGAGTCGGCGTGAGGGCGGCCAGGACAGGCGCCGCAATCAACGCGGCACCGATGACGAGGGAGCGCAGGGAAACCATCTTGGCGGTTGCTGGAAGTTTGTTCGAGACACCTGATGCTTTGAGAGCAAGTAGTTGAGTGAAGTCTGTGAAGTGAGCTGTGAGGATGATGGATGGGGAATGCTGGGCTTGGTCGGAGGGCAGGCAGGCTTTTGTAGATGAACGGATGGCGCAGACTCGCAGACTCAGTTACCCTCGACGAGGCCAATCGATATGGGTAGTTGAGAGTCGGACCGACCGTCGATGTCTTCGGAATGCGGCTGACACGAGATCACTGTGATCCCGGGACAGCTGAAGGTTGAGCATCGGGAGCTAGCCATGAAAGGGACAAGAGATTGTATGCCATCAGCCCACATCGTCGGGCGTCGATCAGCGGTGAGAAGACCAAAGAGCTTCTCAGTCCTCTGCTTCGGTCATAGAATGCTAGAGTTTTCTGTGAAAAGCACCCCATCAACTCCACAGGCCCCTGTCAGAATGGGTAGATCAGCAGCCGGGGTTAAGAGATACTCTGCTGCAGGGGCCGAAGATCGCCGAGTTGGCTGGCAGGGATTTGAGACAACCAGGTAACTAGCGCTCTTCAAGTCTCCATCACATCACGCTTAGCATCCCCCGAGCCCCTTTCTCACCGTGAGACTCTGAAGTCGTCTTTTGTTGCACGATCGAGTCGGCGAGCTACCAAAACATGAAACGAGGTATCATGATGGGCGTGGACCGGATGTGTTCGGCAAGGTTGAGTCACTAGGGAAAGCCGAGCATTCAATGACCCCCCACCTCCCCAAGGTTGTCTCCTCATTTCAAGACGATGCTTCGCTAGCTCTGTCGCCGAGTCTCGGATCACGGCCGATCCCGCCTCGCGCCGCCGGTCCGGTTTGGATCTACCGCTAGTTCGCGTGATGATTGCTTGTCCGCAACCACGCGGCTTGCGTCTTGAGGTGAGTTGGTACTAGCGCAAATGACCTGGGTTCTTCCTTTGCTACATGCAGACTCTCCATGGCGCACCCCGTTGGCCGAGAATGACAGTTCCTCTCCGCATTAGGGCTAAGGGGATGGAGAGTGGTCTCATTTTTGCACATCTTTGCCCGAGAGCAACCAAATATAACTACACGGAGTCTTGAGCGCTGATTGGTTGGGGCGGGAATGAAGCATCACCCAACTCATCAGTGCCAAGGAATGACGGTTCAGGGGTGTGTTCACCAAGAAGACATATCACATCGCCATGTCTTCTCACGTGTCTCTGTGTCGAACAACTGATCACATAGTGCCCGATGCTGCCCGACGGCCCACAGTCCAATTGGCAACACACGCGCACAGCGCGGCTGTTGGTGCTGCCTTGAGTTCGCCATGCTGAGGAGATCATCGGCATTGATACACTTCGTCACCTCGTGCTGCTCTGGATAATGCCATCTTGCGGGATTTACAACTGGCATGTGTAGCCAAGAGCACCGATCTGGCTTCACCGTCGCTCTCGCGCGGTTTTGGTTACAGCGTGTATCTCAGGCGGCGGACCTCGGCCTCGTAGAAGACGGGTATTGCCGCTTGATCTAGGATAATCACCGCGAGACGAGTTGCGGAGGCGCGTTGTATCTTGAGGTCCAGGAAACAGCAAGGCATGGGAGCCGGATTATTGACTTGCCCTCGTTCCCCGTTCGACATCGCCTGGAAGCTGGATGAGGGTGGGTTGTCTTCTCACAATCGGACAAGACAGCGTGGTAAGTTTACCCCCCCCCCTATCATAACTCTCCGCAAATGGGAATGGCTAAGAACATGTAGCTTATTTGTCACTGAGCAGCCCAAAAGCGGCAGAGCCGGCAACATGCTTCGCAACGGGAACTGAATGGCGCTTTCTGTGAAGGCGCACCTCGTGGTGGCATGCAGTTCTTGCCCGACAACCATTTGAAGGGCCACAATGTCCCTTCTAGATGTCAAGCTGAGAGCCAAGTCGTTCCGCCAGTCAGTCAAACGTGGCTCCTTCCGATACCTCAAATCCAGGGCCAGAAGTCGAACCCAAGGCCGTCCAACAGAGTGAAGTGTCAACCACACCCACCTTTGAACAACAAGCTCCCCGACTGTAACGCTCGAGTTTCAACTTCCACCATCACGCTTATCTGCTTTTCTTGCTTTCTAGTTAATCACTGTGTCTGCTTCATCCAAACTACTCATCTTCCAGCACTTCTTACGCCATGGAGATCCCATCCGCCATCCCTGCCGACGCGCTGGTCCTGGTGACCAACGGGACGCAGCCGATCCAGCTGCAAGTCATCAAGCAGCTCCTCCGGTCCGGCTGCCGCGTTCGGGCCACGACCAGCTCGAACGAAGACGGGTACTGGCTGGACAATCAGTTTCAGATGGACAAACACTCGGGCAGATTCGAGCATGTCAAGCTCGTTCCCAACAACGTCGTTGGGGGGTTGCTGTACCAAGATGTGGTGAAGGGCGTGTCTGCCATCGTCCACAGCCCGACTCTCATCAGCCTCCTCAGCCCGCTGAAAGTGGTGTGGGCCGTGGCGGCCGAGAGCGTGCTCAGCATGCTGGATGCCGCGCGGGCCGAGCAGTCGGTGCAGGCGCTCGTCTACACCAGCTCCATCGTGGCGGTGACGCCGCTCATGCCCGACGGGGACCGCCTCGTCACTGAGAATTCCTGGAACGCCAAGGACGCCATCTTGGCGATGAGCGGCCAGCAGGACGCGCACCTTGTTCGCAGCTCGGCCTTGACCTACGCCGAGCAGGCGCTGTGGCAGTGGGTCAATAAGAACTCGCCGGCCTTCAAGGTCAATGTCATCTGCCCGTCAAACCTCATCGGCCAGAACTATGCGCCCGAGCACACCTCGGAGTGGAAGAACTGGATTTTTGAGCTGTACCAGACAGGTCAAGCCAGCGAGGTGATTCCCGGCGCAGGCCCTACCCAAGCTCGTGAGTTTTCCACCTCACCCGATTTGTTGTACCCCAACGAGTTACTGACGCTGGAGGGGGCAGACTGGTACGTTGACGTCGCCGATGTGGCACTGCTGCACGTGGCGGCGATCTTCGATCCCGAAATCGAGAATGACCGAATCCAAGCCTGGGGGTGCCATCGGGACTGGAACGACGCGATCACGGTGCTGAGGAATCTGGGGCCCGGCAACCCAGATGTGACGCAGCCCTTTTTCATCGGCCACGACGGAGTGCAGCGCGGCCGGCTGTACACCAGGTTTGCGCGGGCGTCGGAGATTCTGAAGCGGTGGAACGGGGGCGGCGGCTGGAAGCCGTTTGAGTTGACGATTGCTGAGAGCGTCGAGACGTTCCAGCAGATGGGCTATCATGTGATGGGCGGGATCAAGGGGTAGATGGAGGGAGTTGGTGTCTGTTGTCTATTTTGTCAGTTGAGTAGCGAACACCGGATAGCAGTATCGTTCAGCAGTTCAAGCAGAAGCCTTTGAAAACAACCCTTCCCAGCTCTCCTCCATTGCTGTTGTCGTGGGCTGCATTGTCTCAGCACGTCTGAGCCGGACAACTGGCAATGCCTCGGTCACGGGCGGCCGAGGTCGTGGGAACAAAGATCAGCAGCAAGGGTGTTTGAGGTCAGAAACCCATGGCGTAATCGGATTTCAAATAGAATCATGTCCAACAATGGCCTCAGCAGGCTCATCTGTGCGCCAATTCCCCCGTGAGGCTTTCAGATGCGAGAATATCTCAGCATCACAAGGGTTCACTCGGGGTGGCGCACCCGCTCCCCCACCGACTCCGAGGACGTCTCAGAAGGTGAGCGTGTGACAAGAGTCCAAAAGTAAGAGCAACACAAAGAGCCGCAAGCCCTCCCACGTCACCACCCAGTGCACCCGTCGGCATTACCCCAAAAAATCTTCAACCAACGTGACGGCAGCCACGAATTCAAGGTTCACCCCACTCCTCTCCCACTCACCCATCGCGGTGCCTTGCAGTTGTGTGTTTCCAGCTCTCTGGGCGGTGGCAAAAGGCCGCAGCAGCGATGCAGCACCAAGCCAGCAGGAACGAGACCCTGGAAGCCTGGGCCTGCCAGAGAAGCAGAAAGGGGAGCGTGAGCTGCTGCCCCGTGCTGCCCCGTGGGCCGTGGGCCTGGACCCCGGCACCCTGCGCTGGCGGGCTGCGTTGGGCTTCGTGGGCCCAGTGGGCTCATGGGGCAGGCCCGAAGGCTCCAGGTGACCAATCGACCAATGACTGTGTGGGGGTTGTAAGAGCAATTCGGGGCCGGCCAATAGGCTGACGGCGATAACCATGTCTCTCCCCCGCGGAGGGGAAAGCGGGAATGCAGGATGCATGCGGGCCTGGAGGCTGGCGAGAGCAGCCAAAGAGGGCTGAGCTCGTCTGTGTGTGCCTGAGGTGCTTGTCTTATCTCGGGTTCCCCCTCCAACAGCCCCTCCAACCGGGTAAAGCTCTGGCAGGTACGTACTGTCTTTCGGTGTTGCTGCTCACCGCAAGGGTGTTTCTGGGCGCGTGTTCCGGAGAGTGGTGGCGCGTTTTTCTGGCGGCGGGATGGTCGCCCAAGCCTCGGGAAAGATAAGCGGAGTTTGACTCAACCGTTTATCAGAGATCTGCCTGCAGTGGTGCACCGGCTGCGTGTCGCTGCAGCGTCCCGTTATCGCACGGCAGCTTTTATATCTCGCGATCCCCGCGCCGTGTTTCTTCTCCTCGATCGATCCCATCCCGGCGCCAGTGTGTCACGAACCCTTCTTCTCCGTCTCGAACTTTCCCTGATCCCGGAACACTTGGAAAGCCAGTGGAATTCGTCCGAGCTGTTCGGAACTGCATCTTTTTCGCACCTCAGCTTTGTGGATCCAGCTTCGTTTCCACCGCAACCATGGTGCGTCCCCCCTGCGAGCGACGCCAAACCGTGATGACATGCGATTGACGATTTCTTGGCAGGCCGCCTTCATCTCCCAGTCGGCGATTGTGAGCACCTCCAACCCCAGTGACGATGTCCGGTAGCGGTTGGCTCATTCATGGGGTAGCTTCAAAAATACTTTGCGCTCGACCAGAAGGGCAGCATCATCGCTGAGTACATCTGGTGAGCTTGGTTTCGCATGTTTCTGCAGGGGCGTGATGAGCTGACACGTGCTCCAGGATCGACTCAGAGGGTGGCACCCGGTCCAAGTCGAGGGTAAGCATTCCGCTCAGAGGCGACCAGTTGGGCGCCCGTCTCTAACCTCGGCTTTTGCGCAGACCCTCCCCGAGAAGGAGGACGGGTACAAGCCCGATGATCTGCCCATCTGGAACTTCGACGGCTCGTCGACGGGCCAAGCCCCCGGCGACAACTCGGACGTCTACCTTAAGCCCGTCGCTGTCTACCCGGACCCGACCCGCCTCGGCAAGAACATCCTGGTGCTCTCCGAGTGCTGGGGCGCCGATGGCACTCCCAACAAGTACAACTACCGCCACGAGACGGCCAAGCTGATGGAGGCGCACGCCGAGCACGAGCCCTGGTTCGGCCTCGAGCAGGAGTACACCCTGTTGGATCTCAACGACCGGCCGTACGGATGGTAGGTGGCCGTCTCTCTGAGGCGTTTTTGGTCGGCGAGAGAGAATTTTGTGTTGACGTTGAATTAGGCCCCAAAACGGCTACCCGGCGCCCCAGGGTCCGTACTACTGCGGTGTCGGCGCCGGCAAGGTTGTGCAGCGTGACATCGTCGAGGCGCATTACCGCGCGTGCCTGTACGCCGGCATCAAGATCTCGGGGACCAACGCCGAGGTACGTCACCACGCGGACTGAGATTGAATTTTGTGATTAAGCAGCGGCTGACGTGGCTCCAATTTAGGTGATGCGTATGTCGATTTGCAACCCGCTTTGTTTACCGTTGCCCTGCTAACACTCCACCAGCCGCCCAGTGGGAGTTCCAGGTTGGACCTTGCGTCGGCATTTCCAGTGAGTCACAACGCAGCACCCGCCCTTGGACTCGTTGACTGACCTTCCGTAGTGGGCGATGAGCTCTGGCTGGCCCGCTTCCTCCTCCACCGCATTGCCGAGGACTTCGGCGTCAAGGTCTCGGTGCACCCCAAGCCCATCCCGGGCGACTGGAACGGCGCAGGCCTGCACTCCAACTTCTCGACCAAGCTGATGCGCGAGGAGGGCGGCATGAAGCACATCGAGGAGGCCATCGCCAAGCTCGGCACCCGCCACCGCGAGCACATTGCCGTCTACGGCGAGGACAACGAAAAGCGCCTTACGGGCCGCCACGAGACGGGCTCCATCGACCAGTTCACATACGGCGTCGCCAACCGCGGCGCGTCTATCCGCATCCCGCGTGAGTGCGCCGCTAAGGGCTACGGCTACTTTGAGGATCGCCGCCCGGCGTCCAACGCCGACCCGTACCAGATTACGGGCATTATTATGGAGACGTATGTTAATATTCAGTTCTTCCCTTTCTTGGCGTCTCTGACCGAGTGCTGACTGTTTGGTAGCGTCTTTGGGCCTGTCTAAGCCGACTGCTGGCCAGCCTCTTTGGCGGTGTTGGATTGTGCGCTGGAATTTGGGAGGAGTTGCCGGTGTTGGGAATCATGGATTTGGGACATGTCGGGATACTGAGCAGGGGCTCGGGCCAGGGTTTGTGTTTGTAGATTCTAGGACCCGGGGTGATGCCATCGCCGCGGTTAGTCTTGTGGAGCAGGTAGTAAAGGATTGTTTAACAATTCACGCTGGGCTTGGGATGTGATGTGATGCTTGAGGTCATGCTCTTACTATGCAGCACCATGGCAATAAGATGCCTCATGCTGGATTCATGTCGTGCAGAGTGATTCAGTGCAAAGTGAATACTCTCGTACAGGAGTTTAGTTCTAGTTCTTTATCCCAAAGCCCCAATCACAGTACCCACCCAAGTTATTGATTCTGGAGGTTTTATAAGTTACACTACACAAATCATACTGGGATTGAGCAGCAGCTTTGAATTCTAATAGTGTGGTTACGAGAAAACTTCTTGAAGTAGGCAAGGTAAACGTATGCGTTGAAACAAGGAAAACATCTGATGCAAGCTTGGCCTGAGAAGGTCAAGTTCCAACTTGAAGCCGCCCCTTTTCTCCTCCCAAACCATGCCTCGCACAACGCCAGCCATGTGCACAACCTAACACCTACTATAAACCGCATCACCATTACCCCGCTTAACGGCCACACCACTTCATGTCACAACTACTCACCTACCCCGGCCCACCTCCACTCACCATCCACCGCCCCGCCTCCCAACACTCTCCACCCGAAACCCAATCTTCTCCATCCCGCCCACGTCCAGCACGCCCCGCCCGTCAAAGACCCAGTGCGGCCGGTTCATGTGGTAGTAGATCTTGCGCCAGTCCACGCGCGGCTTGGGCGTGTTGTGTGCACTGCGGCTGCTGCTGCTGCCCGGGCCGAAGCCTGCTTTGCCGGTAGTGGACTCGAGGGCGCAGTCTGGGCAGGTTGCGGGGCAGGGGGGGAGGGGGTGGAGGC
>FTCU01002708.1_pt1 | contig 21072 bp, 28 predicted proteins | sample 1639521 | NCBI WGS metagenome assembly FTCU01 (sample SAMEA3914864, study PRJEB12502) | metagenome | biome: forest; material: soil | place: USA | collected 2012-03-12 | depth 0.3 m
CCGACATGTAGCTTAGGGTTGGGGTTAGCGCACAGGCCACCCCCACCACGTCCACATCGCGGGGCCGTGGCGCCCCACCATCTTGCACACTTCGTGCTTCATCAATTCATCACATATAGACCTAAGGTCGCCCACCGCACGGCCTGTGATATCAGGGCCGCCTTATGGGCCAGCCTGTGACATGTAATGCTTCTCTTTTCTCCCTAAAATAGTTAAGTGTAGCTGTTATCAATACTAGGCGCTAAAGAAACACAATCTGTTTTATAAGACAACACTAACCCAGGGCCAAGAATTCAAACATCCAGTATACCCTCATCCCCTGCTTAGGCGCCGCCAAAGACCAAAAGGCTATAAACATTGACTCTGCCAAAGCTATACCGGCGCAGCAGTTCCTAGCCATAGTGAACAGGGAACTCGGCCACAACCATGACGCTTACATTTTCGGGGCCGGCGCCAGCCTCACCCATCAGCCGCAGGACCTCACAGGGCGTCCGCCCCGTGGCAAGGACATCATCCACCACCAGCACCTGATGCCGAAAGACTGCGAGGAGAACTGACTGCAGGGACATAATCTGATAGAAACTCTTTATAGCATTACTACAGAAATGTAATTCCTTACGACGCTAGAGGGATTTCAAGGAGTCTTGCTATTGCCACCTTCCTGCACCATTATAGATGCCTTATTACTCCGAGTTGCCGCACCACCGCAGCATGTTCTGAATCCTTTCCGACTTGGCGATGGCCAGACGAATCTTTGAAACCCTAAGTTAGCAAAGCGTCTTTTTTTCTTATTGATAGAGGTCACTTACTCTCTTGCCGTACACGTAGAGGAATAGACCGTAGAGGCAACCGACCACGTGAATGGAGCCAATGACGAAGAACACGTTGATGGGACCATGTTTGGTAAGCCAGTCGTTCACAAAGAACGAGAGGGCGAAACTCGATACGGCCTTGACCAGAGTGACCGCAGCGTAGGCATCCTGAGCGTGCTTTCGGTGGCAGTCCAACAGGTACGTGTTCGACACGAGCGACATGATGGCGCCGGCGAAGGCGGAGAGGCCGAAGAAGAAGATAGGCGCAAACCAGTGGATTCGGTAGTGAATGGAGAGGCCGAATCCCCAGAATCCAGCAGCGCCGGTGATCAATGCCGGGATACATAGGATGTTGCGGAACTCGGGCTCGTAGATGCCGCCGTTCTTTCCAGCCATGTAGGTCACGAGCCAGTCGGCGACGGGTCCGGGGATGAAGTTGCCGATGATATTGCCTATAAAGGGAGACAGAACCGTGAGACCAATGGCGCCGGTCGTGAAGTTGTACGGCGCGACAGCAAAGATCTGGGCGAGACTGACGGAGATGGCAGCGGCGAAGGCAACGGTCAGACCGTAGGAGTAGGCGGCCCAGTGGACGGCGGGAAGGATCAAAGTGACGAACGGGGAGAGCACGGCGCGCAGATAGTTCTCGTTGCTGAACTTCCCGTTGTAGATCTTGAGGCCCTGCACCCAGGTCTTGCGCTTCTCCTCCGTCTGAGGCGCCTCCGGGTCCTGGGTTCCGATAGAAGTCGCAGCTGAGCTCTCAACAGCACGTTTTTCATTCTCACCGGTTGGAGGCTGACCCTTGATGGACTGGCTTTCCACCTTGGTGTCCTCATCCGAGTCTTCCTGCGCTAGGTTCTCGTGGACGTCTGTGTCGAACTTCTTCGGGCGATTGTATGTTGTCTCGGGGATGAGGAAGAAGAGGAGCGTGATGTACACAGACATGAAAATGACGCTGGAAAAACGTTAGTCGAGGCGAGGATGTCAGGGGGAACTTGGGTCGTACGCATATCGGAACGCCCACTCATAACCTTGACCCTGAACAATCTGGCTTGCCAGTACTTGGCCCAGTGCATTGCCTCCCGAGAGTCCGAGGTGCCACAGGGCGAGGTGGAAGCCGCGCTGGTGGACGAAGAAGAGATCTCCAACGCTTGAGCTGACGAGATACTGGAGGCCGCTCACACAAGCACCCCAGAAGAAGCGGCCTGCGTAGATGTAGCGCATGTCTCTGGGGTTTGACAGAAGGACGCTGTACCCGATGATGCCAATGATGCCAAGCCCAAGGAAGACGGGGCGCTTCCCATACATGCGAGCCAGGGGAGTGGTGGTGATACTCGCGATACCGAGGGCCAGCATTAAGAAGCTGACCGAGCGAGACAGCTGCGTCATGGTCGTGCCGATCTGCGCGGCCATGACCTTGTGGGACGGGTTGAGGAAGAAGGCCGTGCCAGAGGAGAGGCCGCTGCCGATGGCCAGGAACCAGCTGTGGAATAGCTTATACCGCTCCGGCCAGTCTGTGAGGCTTCAAAGTCAGCAACCAGATCAATCCTCCAGATTTCAGAGAGTTACTACGTACTCAGAGGGTCGTTGGGCGAGTCAGACGGCTGCGGCACAAGGATGATGCCCGCGTGGCGACCGGTGCCCGTCTTGAGGCCGACGGTCTTGATGCGCGACTCTTCATTTTCTCGCTCGATGTAGACAGTCCCCGGGACCTTCTCGTCAGACTTGGGTTCCAACACCCAGAGACCCATTGTGATCGAAAGGCGCTTGATAGCTTGGGCTCAAATGGAAAGATGATAGGAGAACGGATGAGGATGACCTCGGAGCGGCGCCCTGTACGAAGACGATGATGGTGGGTGAGGGTCGGGAACAAATGCAAGTCTGTCGCGATATCCATGTGTATACATCTCTCACACAAAAAGGCCTTGTAGACAACGCAGTGATGCTTGCTTTTGTCCATCTCCGTGGTTGGCAGCGAGCCCCGGCGGCTCAAGTCGCTGCCCATGAAGCGCTAGCAATGACGCAAGAATTGGCATCAATCATCTCAGAGCAATGACCGAGAATCAGCGATATTTGACAGACCTGGCGGTGGAAATGCCATGCGTACCGCCCGGAGATCTGGAACCACGACCGGGCTAGAACCAGAGCGTTGGAAACGAAAGGCGTTGCCGAATCGAGTAACGCCGAGGGGCTATACACGGCCCCCATCATTTGCGGAGTTCGGACATATCGATGCCTGCTAGTTAGTTAGCCCCTTGAAGGGACCTTTTGTTCCTCGGCTATGCCAATACCTTCGCTGATGAGTGATCGATGGCGCCACTGCGCCGGCCGTCGAGACTGGCCCAATGACCCAGTCCAGCTCCAATGCCCATTGCTTCAGAAACACAGAATTTGATTTTGAGAACCATTCGTGATCATGACAAGTTCAACTCGATACCGAAAGTGAAAACACTGACCATCTCACTCCTGACTAACGCTTTCATCTGTGCTGGCATGTGGCCGGTGTTATGCTTCCGACACTTGCGGTCTTCGGCCCTTGGTGTTGTGATTTCAGTTCATGTACCATTTGAAAGGGAAACTAGAATGCGTATTTCACCCATAATTGGAATGCTGGGTGTATTTCGAGGACTCTGTTCACTGTTTACTTGATGTAGGAGCCGAGTGGCAGTCCCTTCGCCTCATTCGGGGCAAGCCCATCACCAAAGTATCTGAACCGGTTCCTCGAATGGTGCTTATATACAAAATCCTCGTATCGCGGCTGTTTGAGGGCCTCAAGAAAGTGGTTGACAGATCCGGGCCAAGGGCCTGGCGGGACAGAGTCGCTGGTCAGCTTCAAAAACAAAGACAGCGGTGGGTGGTATGGGTAAAGACACTTACCGATAATTGGACCGTCAGCCGAGCCGTTCTTGTACCTGTTTCGCGAAGTCAGCTTGAGAACCAAGTCATGATGCCTCTTCAACATAGTGTCGAGACGTTCTGTGGTACGTACCAACTTGTGCAGGCCCCTGACCACGTCATGCCTTTCATGAACTCATCCTTCCACGTGTTGAACTCTTCAGTGGCCTCCTCAGTGACAACTACATATCTCAAGTCTTGCGTCTGAAGTTTCTGGATGAACGCCAGAGCAAAGTCGACCTGGCGTTCGATCGCAGGGATGAGCGAGCCGTTACTGATTGGCGAGTTCGGTCCCGTAGTCACTGCATATGTTCATCAGTAGGAGTGCCTGGAAACGACAAGAGAATGAGCTCACAGAAGTAGTTGGGCATCGACGGCACTGCGACGGATAAGTATGCGCGGGCACCCTTCTCGGCCCATTCTTCCTGCAGGTTGACGCCTCGCAAACCCACAATGGGAAATCGAGGAACGTAAGAGGTCTCGTAGCCAGTGGCCGTGATGATGACATCGACTTCGTGCAATTTGCCGTCCGCCGTCTGAACGCCCACTTCCGTGACGCGCAAAATGCCCGATGTCTCGACCATCACGTTCTTTTCTCTCAGGGCCTCGAGATATCCATGCCCGGGCGTGACCCTTCGGCAACCCAGCGGAAACTTCGGGATGAGCTTCTGGCAAAGCTCCTCGTCGTTGCCCAGCCTTTCGCGCATGGACCTGGAGACGTTCTGAAAGCCAAGTTTCTGCGCCCCGGATTCCTTGAAAAAGGCTGGGAACCTCGCGTTCATGCCGTGCTCAATGTCCTGGCGGTATTGCAGGAAGTACGCCGGGTCGTCACGGAATCGGCGTTTTTCGTCCTCGCTGTACGTGGTGGTTCTGCCATGAGCGGCGAATTGACCAGCAAATTCGGTAGCAATCCAGGACGGAGAACGGTGGAAACTGATGAGTTTCTCGACAACTGTGACGCCAGGGTTAAGAGAAGAGAGGATACTCCAAAGACGGCTGTAGCTTACCTGGTTGAATTGTCGGCACAACCTGAATCGCAGACGCGCCAGATCCGATCACTGCGACCTTCTTCCCGGTGAGGTCGAGATTGTCATCCCAGTGTGCGGTGTGCACCAAGGTTCCCTGGAAGTCATGGAGCCCTTTGATGGCCGGCCATTTCCAGTTGCTGCCAAGGACATTTGTGAGCTTTTCCGATGGCCCCTGACGGAAGGGAACGGATATCTGTCGCCAGACACGTACTTGAGAACACCGCCGCAATTGATGAACACCTCAGCCACATGGACATGGACCTCGCCAGTGGCTAGATTCTCGACTGAAATTCTCCAGACCGCTGCTGTATCGTCCCATTCAGCGCCTGTGATGCGGTGTCCGAATTTCGTGTGATCGTAGACGCCGTATTCGCGAGCAAGCTTCTGGTAGTACTGCGCAATCTCCTGGCCACTGGCATAGACCTTGCTCCAATCGGGATTCCTGTCGAATGATTAGTACAGGACATGAACGCAAGGTAATTACTACGATTCAGGAGGCACATACCCTGCCCAAGTGAAGGAGTAGCAGTGTGCGGGCACGTCACACGAGACGCCTGGGTAGGTGGACTCAAGCCAGGTGCCTCCTGCGTCGGGATTCTTCTCGTAAATGGTGAAAGACACGTTCTCGAGCGCCTTAACCAGATATGTGAAGGCGATTCCAGCTATACCGGCGCCTAGGACGACGACCCGGATGGGCTTGGGCTCGTTGACATAATGGTCTGCAAGAATGTCGCTGTCGGGCGTTTTCCAGTCTTTGGTCGACATGTTGGCACCGTGCTGACTCTGTCACCCGCAAGTACCTTTTGACGAGATGTTCGCCATAGGAGGGACATCTCAACGATTAAGAGGATATGCGACTTGGCTCTTCCGGCGGGTAATGGAACCGCTAGTGTTGCCTTGCATTGGCTGAGATGCTAGGCTGGGAACGCATCGGGCTGTTCCCGGCGTCAGGGACCCAGAGAAACGTGCCTTGCGGCTATCCCTGTCGACATACACTAAGATCAGAAGAGGAAGCGCCGTTGTGGGGGAAGGGACCATGCCACATGGGAGGAATGGCGCGCCGCGCCAGGGATGTCGTGATCCAGGCTAGCGCGATCGCTGCTCCTTCGTGCCACTTCGGCAGTTCGGCGATGGGCTCAAGACCCACGTCGATGTCGCCATCGGGACCCTGAAGGTGATCATTGAGCTTTCGCTGGCACCTTCGCCCGAGGCTGCCATCACCAGAATCGATGATAATAATGGAGGAGGGGAGATGGTCTCACACGGGGATAAGCGTGTGGTGTTGCCGTGATTCCCAATTGGTTTCGCTGTCAGTCCCATATCAATTTGCAACAAGATGCCTTTCGACATTCCGGCCGACGATCCCCTCTTCAAGGAAGCTCGGGACAAAGTTGTCATTCTCACGGGTTTGTCTCCCCAACATTTGATTTCAGCCTGCTCTTTGTATTGACTGGTGTATCTAGGTGGCGCGACCGGCATCGGAGAGGCCACGTATGAGCCAGCCAGCATTTCCGGACTGAGGGCTGATTACTGACGAGACTGCTCGGCAGACTACGACTACTCGTCGAATTAGGGGCCAAAGTGTCATTCCTTGACACCAATGGCGCTGCTAGCGAGAAGCTCGAGGCCGATTTGGGAGGGTAGGTACCTTATTGATATCCTGTCAGCCCGCCATCAAGGCTGTCCCTGACTCACCAACGCTTCCAGAAACGCCGTCTTCTTCCACGGTTCCGTTCTCAACTGGGAGGACCAGCGCAACGTGTTTGAAAAAATGGTAGAAAAGCACGGTCGTGTAGATGTTGTGCTCAGCAATGCCGGCATCGACGAGGTGGCCGAGGATGCCTTCGTGGACACGTTTGACGATGAGGGCAAACTGAAGTCGCCAACACTCGTGGTCCTCGACGTCAACATCCGCGGCGCCATATACACTACCAAGTTGGCGCTCAGCTACTTTCGTCGCCTTGGTATCAAGGGGTCTCTCGTGCTGACGGGCTCCGCGGCCTCATACCTCGACACGCCCGGCATCCCAGTCTACAACGCCTCAAAGCACGGTGTCATTGGGCTGGTTCGATCGCTCCGCGACACTCTCCAAGAGGAAGGTTTGATCAGGGCCAATGTCGTTGCACCATGGTTCACGCTCACGCCATTCACGGCGAAGGTCGCCCGTGTCTGGCAGGAGAAGGGGCTTCCTGTGAACACGCCAGCGCAGGTCGCGCGAGCGATTATTTATCTGGCGCTGAATCGCGACTATCACGGAAAGTCAATCTATGTGTCGAATGGTAGGTACACCGAGCTGGAGGAAGCGGTCCAGGCGTCCAGGAACATATGGCTGGGTGAGCAGAACACTGCTTGGGTTGACCAGAGAAAGGCGGTCAAGATCAAGCTTGGTAAACAGGACGAATAAGAGGCAGCTACTCTTTCTAGTAGACAAGCAATCGAGAGGCGTGAATGTTGCGCTCAGAACCAGCTGTCCTTGAAATGGAAAGCTCTATCATCATGATCTTTCGGCCGTATTAATTCATTGCCCGTCCAGCACCTGCCTGAGCAATCTGGAAAACGCCACCGGCTGCTGGACATGAGTGATGTGCCCAGCGTCTGGTACCACCACGACCTTACTTCCCGCTTGGGCGGCAAGCCCCTTCGTCTCCTCGATCACGGGTACCGCATCTTCTTCCCCAGTCACGAACAAGGTCTTGGATCCGTCGCCGTGCTCCTTGATAGCGGCGGCGTGTGGCCAAAGATCCAGCGTCCTCAACGACGCCACGCTGGCAATATAGCCTTGGAGGGACTGAGCCCCAACCTTGTTTGCGATGCTGGCCACCAGGTCCGCGTTTGCGGCCCTCCACTGGGCATTGAACCACCTGTCGACACTTTGCCTTGCCAGCGCCGGTACTCCTTGTGCCTGAGCTAGCGCGATACGATCATCCCAGACCTTGTCGTCTCCTGGAGAGGTATTTGCGCGGGTGCCAACGATGACGAAGTGACGGAATCGATTGGCGTGTGAAGAAGCCAGGGCGACGCCAATACCGCCTCCGATGCTGAGGCCGATGAACGCCTCCGCCTGCTCGATGCCGAGATGATCTAGAAGCTTGACCACATCCGAAGCCAAGTCATCGATCGTGTGACCGGCCTCGTAGTCAAAGTTTGCCGTCGGAGAGAGGGGAGACTGGCCATGAAACCGTATGTCGTAACGCACGATGGTGTAATCGGCGGAGAACTCCTCAACAAAGCTGTCCCATAGCCAGGTGGCAGCCGAGAGAGAGTGGGAAAGTACGATGACTGGCTTCCCCGGGACGAGAGGAAGGCCTGATGTGATAGTGTAGAAGAGCTGGATCTCCGGTGCCGCTGATACGGACACGAAGCCACTTGAGTTGGTTGATGACATGGTGCAAGAGCAAGAAGATGTGGTTCTGACTTCTGAGTAGAAGAGAGCGTTGAAAGCTCATGAGATAATGCGCAGACTGATCCACCCATTCATTATATTTGTGCTCTCTTGGACCATACTGGGACCACTGACCCGATCTTAGTGTGCTGTCACGGGTCGGCGATGCTACTCTGGGTTTGGCGACCTCGCGTCATCGACCGTTCCATGAAAGCTCCGGAACCCCACAGCTGCAGCTCCGAGATGCATTACGAACAACGTGGAACCTTATTATGCCAAGGTCCCTTTGTCACCATAAATTTGGAAATGTGCATCGTCAGCAGCAGCTCCTTCTCCTAAACCGAAAAAATCAATCCTGGAAGCCACGGGTCAGCTCAATGTTGGATGAAAAACCTGCCGTTCCGAATCCGCGACTTACCACCTCGCGACGTCCACAGCGTCTGGCGCCCCGGCGCCGAGGGGCAAGCTGAAATCGGGTGAAGGCGGAGAGCCGTCTTCCAGGTAGTACTGATTCACGACTCCCGGGAACGGAAGATTGCTGTCTAGGCCGTTCGATGGATCCAGACTCAGCCCAGTTCCCACGGTGCTCAAGTCGTCGTAGTGGAACTCGGTTTCCAACAGTCTGGTGAGCGGTCAGCTTTGGATCTGGAACGCAGTCGTCTTTAAAATGAACATACTCTCTGAAATGGGACATGGTGATGTCGCTTGAAACGCGTAGACCGGGCACGGGTGTACCGAATGGTTCAGCGGCCAAGACGGACGAGGTTGATGCCGAGGATGATAAAGCGCCGCCAGAATGGACAGGCTGGCTTATCTGCATATGGGCCTGCAAGGTTTCAAAAAGCCGATGGGTCAAGGACGCGCTGATCCATAGCTGGCTGAATTCGTAAAGGATGTGCAGACATTGCGAATATTTGGTCTGCGCGTCACGGCGCACCTCTTCGCGTGGTGACTGTCCTTCGATGAGAAAGAAGATGAGACAATTGTAAAGAGACACTGTCCTGAAGATGGCCAGACTGGTTAGCTGGTCCCCTGTGAGAACAATGTTGGGCTGTTAGAGATGGTCAGTCATACAATTGGCCCGTGAAACGCAGGATGTGATTGTGCGCCCTTGCGTTGCGAAGAATCTTGCTGATCATGGTTGCGGCAGCGATGCCGCGAGCTTGGCAATAGAGCCTCTCAGCCTCGGCTCGGCCGTTGGATGGGCGGAGAACTGCCTTTTCCCTGAACCGAAGCATAACGTTCGTGCTTCGTCAGGGGGTGTCAGGGCCACCCCTCAACATCGTGGAGCTTTTAGGTACTCACAAGTACAGAACATGAAGAAATCCTGGATAGAATTCGTGACTTTGAACATCATCAACATCGTATTTCGAGATGGCAGGAAGTTCATCCATCCACTGCCGGCAGAGTTGAATGCCGTGGTCGTTGTAGTCGTCTGGGAAGGCGATTTTCACGCCGCGAGAGCCTGGAGGTGCCGGTCGTTGCCCGGCCTGCCAGAGGAATGAGAGATGCGATTCCCTCTCTGAAATTGACCTAGTCAGAGTCTGCTGAAGGCTTGGAGTGACGAAGCAAGCCGTGTGGACGTGGTGCAGGGTCTCCGCGACCTTGATTACTTGGATCGAAAATGACACCTCGACTGGCTCGTACCTCCAGCGCCGCAGCTGGCCGGGGACAGACGGCTCCTCATCGAAATCTTCCACGGAAAGGGGCTGGACATCAAACTCTTCCAGGGACAGGAGACATGGGAGCCCATGAGCTACTGCGACGGCGACGTCGCGGTTCTTGGTGCTCTGTTAGATCAGGCTTCCAGGCAGGCTCGGGATCAACTTACGAAGCATGTCCACCATATTCGCTTCCAGATCCGGGCTAGAACGATGTCATCCTTGGGGTAATGGTCCCTGGTTCGATGAGAATTTTCGGGCCTCAACAATGCCAGTGATTCCACTTACCATCGGTGCATTCCTAAGCTTTGGGCTGTGTTGATCGCGTCCACAGCGCAGGATCTCATGTTCCTCCCTCCGTCGTCCTTCTTGTCCCACCACCATGTCAGAAGCAACAACGACTGTATTCGAACAAGTTGATTGCGCTCATAGCCCGTGTCCAGCAGAGCCTATTAGAGGTTTCCGTTAGCCACCAACTTGAAGGTATGTACTTGCACCAACGAATGCTCAGGCCAAGGGATATTCGGCATGCTTACCCTGGTCGCCTTGTAAAATCGTTGCGCACTGCCTTGATTTGTCCCCCGCTTGTCCAGCAACGCCGGATTCCGGCAAGCACGTGAAGCAGTGGTGAAGATTGCAAAGAGCAGCAGACGACTTGGATGACCGTTGCTGTAGAAAGTCGACAAGAACTCGGCGCGGTTGATGACCGGTGCAGTTGGATGCACGTCTGAAAAGAATGCTTCCACGAGATCTTCTTGAAGCTTCCGCGGGGGTAAATCGAATACTCCCTTCGCCTTGAGATATTCCATGTCGGCCCAGTCCAGTTCTGTGACTTGCTTCTCCAAGTCGAGTGTTGAGCGGATAGACATGTTGACATCGATTGGTCGAACGGCGGAGCCGTGGTAGCCTTGGCCATCCCACGATGTGTGACTGTCCAACCCGCTCCCGCCCTGATGTCCGTTCATGGGGTTTCGTTGTTGCTGCTTTTGGAAGGACGGAGCGTAGGAACCCAGCGTGTCCTTAACGTAGGCCTCGAATCGATCCAGAGGCATAGACGGAGCAGCAGGAGGCTCCGCCGGGCCTTGAATCGTGGCATATGGCGGGGACAGTTGTCCGGTGGCGGCTGCCATATTTTTACTCAAACTCCCACGGCTTGCGCTCACTCGTAAGTTCTCCATCCCGGGACTCACGCCTGGAGGGATGTAAGAGGCAGATGCAGATGTGATGCTCAGAATCTCAGCAGGATACCTTTGTTCTTCTCGTACCATGGTCGCCGTCATCATTTCATTTGCGTCCCAAGGGAGTTCTCCTGCGTCCTCGGACGGAGGTGTTGTGAGAACGGGTCCGGCGATGGGCAGCTCGCCACAACGGGCTTGCTCACGGGAGACATCCTGCAGTGGCTCATCTTGACTGGATGCGGAGAAACAGACGTGTTAGCAGAAGCAACGTGTGGTGAAGACGCTTGCAAAAATCCTATGTGCAGATGACGGGTACTGACCTTCGCCAACTGGATGTGGGATCAACATTCAGTTGAAGAGACGCATTGAGGTTGTTTCTTGATCGGCCATCGACATGAGTTCTGAAATAAAAATCCAATCAGGCAAGAACTTGCGCATGAAACATGAAGCTGACACGAGTCTCTTAACGCATCGACTCACCGACATGTGTCTCCCGAGGCCACGCAGTTCTGTGAGATGGCTTGAAAGTCAGACGCAAAGGCGAAAGTCGTAAAGGGAACTCCGAATACTGACGCTACAAGGGCTCCGTCCCTCGGTTGCCGAGCCTGCGAGCTCGCGTGTTACTTTCCCACCAGAGCTCGGCGATAGGGATGCAAGGGACTGGACATACCCCCATCGCATTTTACCTTCCTCTCGTGGCACCTCTTGCAAGCGCCAGGGCCGAGCTTCCTCTTCTTCGCGAACGAGGCCTGATCAACATGCACCAAATTGAGACCCGACATGGCGAGAAGTGTGACGAGTTGAGAGACAGATGATCTCCTTTGGGATGCTTCTGACCCCAGACCCGTCACTGAGCCTGGTACAGCTCCTCGAATCAGGGCTTCAAGCACGCCATCCTCGCTATCCAAGCATCATGGAGGCTACTGTCGGGGCTAAGCAAGCGCCTCACGATCCCCCCTGACACTTGCTTAGCCCCGACGTGGAGGTACGGGAATAAGGCCATTGTGCGGATGCGACATGATTGTCAGGGGAACCCCCTGCTGCAGGAGCCCCCGAGGTGGGGCGTTAACCGTGGGGTCCTCGGCGGTGCCCCTTTAGGCTTAACGCCGGCCCCCTTCCCGGGCTCTCGGTGATCCATGACCGTCATATCGGACATCAAATGCCGATGGCGCTGGAGGTATGTATGGACACGGGAAGAGGGCAAAGCATGGGAATGAAACCCGACGAGCTTCTCAAGGCAGGACGCAGATAGCACCACGTCGCGTTCCTTAAAATTATCCAGTCGCCCAATTTGTCCCAGGCGGGAGAGCCACAGCACGCAATCACGCATCAATATGGCTGACGGAGAGGGCGCCCCTTCTGCCTCTGCCTCGGCAAACGCCGCCGGACAAGACAGCGGCAACAAATTGGTCATCGTGATTGTAGGCGCTGGGCTCGGTGGCCTCCTCGCCGCCATCGGGCTCGCCCTCGATGGCCATCGGATCACGATTCTCGAACAGGCTGCCAGTTTCGGCGAGGTCGGTGCTGGCATGCGCATCCCGCCCAATTGCTTCAAGATTCTACGCCGCTGGGGTGTCAACACGACGTATCTCAAGAAGACGCATTCCAATGGCAACCGCTTCGTCCGCTATGACAATGGTGCCCTGCTGGCTGACATGCCGCACGGAGTGCCGGAGCTGGATTTTGGGGGCAGCTACTTGATGGTCCATCGAGCTGACTACCATACGGTGTTGCTGGAGAGAGCACTGGAACTCGGAGTCGTGATACGGGCCGGAAACCGGGTGGAAGACTATGACTGGGACGTGCCGGCCGCCATTCTCCAAGGTGGCGAGACGGTGCGCGGCGACCTCGTGGTTGTTGCAGACGGTAAAGCAACCCCTTGAAATCCTGAACTCGGCGCTGACAAGATATCAGGCGTGCAAAGCAGCGCAAGGGCTGAGTTCCAGGGCCATGAGCTGCCCCCGACTGACACGGGCGACATCGTATACCGCATACTGATCCCGGGCCATGAGCTCCTGTCAGACCCCGAGATGCGAGATCTCATCTCCCAACCGTGGGTGACCTCGTGGTGCGGCCCAGAGGCCCACGTTATTGGGTACCCCGTGCGAGGAGGAGAGGTCTACAATGTCGTCTTCTGCTGCTCCAAGACTTCGATGCAGGACCGCCCTTTCCAGCCGGGCGAGAACAAGTTGGTCATTTCGGACAACTCTGAGCTGCTGCGGCGGTTCGCGGGCTGGGAATCGCGCGTGCAGAAGCTGATAGCGCTATCTGGAAAAGTATATGCGTCCTCCTGAGGCTCTGAGCGTTGTGTTTCTGTCTGCTAATCATCATCTCACCCGTAGGATTTCCTCAAGTGGCGCCTATACGACCTGGACCTCGTGGACAACTGGGTCCATAGAAGCGGCAAGGCGGTTCTCCTGGGAGACGCGGTTCACCCGATGCTGCCGTACATGTCGTCCGGCGCGGCCATGGCTTGCGAGGATGCAGCCGTGCTGCGGAAGATGCTCTCTGGGACCACGAGGCAGTCTCTTGCCGGGAGACTGCACAAGTATCACGCCCTCCGACAGCCCCGGGCATCAAAGGTACAGAAAGCCGGCAGGGTGCTTCAGGAGGCGTATCATCTACCGGACGGGGAAGGGCAACGGGAGAGAGACATCTGGATCACGAAGGACGACGAGAAGAACCCGATATACTGGGGTCACAAGGAGAGGAGAGACTGGCTGTTTGGACACGACGCAGAGGACATTCAGGTAGTCGAGTAGCAGCAAGATTCAGAGAGTCGAATAGAGAGAATATCGTCAATTCTGAGACAAACTCCTTTGCATAGTCGAGAATCATGGAAGCAGGCCAGCCCTCTGCGGCCGAGCCCGTGCTCCCAGTGAGCATGGGGTTAATGTCAAGTTCCGTCATGTCGGCGATACTTATTTCGTCAAGATCCCGCAATCGGCCTCGGTATCTCTCAGATAGAACTGCGCTATTAGTTAGACAACTCTCTTCGGACTTCACCTGTTTGCGATCTGACCTGATGTTGAGGTGATCATTCCTACCATCATCATCTCATGTCACTCCTCCAGCACACCATTGCGTCCGTCACCTTGCCTTCCCCTCCAATGGCCGACTTTACCCGGTACTCGAGCGGTCCTGCGCCGGAATGGGTCCAGTTCGAGAAGACTTGGAAGCGTCCAGCATCACCGGCGGCCGCCACCCTCGAAGAACGTCGCGACCTGGCAAACGCCAGGACTGCGAAGCTGTTCGCTGATGTCCTCAGTCGTCCGGGTAAGAATAAGGAATTCCAAAAGCATCATAATCTGGCCTGATCTCCCACTATCGTGCAGCTCGCATTGAGAAATCCCTTGGACTAACTATTCCTTTCAGATGCTGGCTTGGATGTCGCTGATTTCGACATCCCTACCACCAACGGCGTCCGCATTCCCATCCGCCTGTACAAACCCCATCAAGGCAGTTCTTCTCCTCTAGACACCCAAGTAGGCTTGCCTCTGTACATCTCGTTCCATGGCGGCGGCTATCACCTTGGCAGCCTCGAGACGGAGGACCCCTTCTGTCGTCAAATCGCACTCAGCACAGGTGCAGTGGTCTTGAACGTCAACTACCGCCACACACCTGCGTGGACGTTCCCAGCCCCTGTCGACGACGCATGGTCAGCCTTTAGCTGGGTTGCGGCGAATGGGGCCCTCCACGGCATTGACCTGGAGAGAATCTTCGTCGGGGGAGTCAGTGCCGGTGCCAGCCTGGCCATTTCCGTAGCTCGTCGGGCACTGGGGCAGCATGATGCCTCGATCCCTCGCGTTCGGGGCCTCGTTCTCGGCACCCCGTCCACCGTCCATCCAGACCACTTCCCGGTGGAACTGCTCCAGGGGAGTCGCAGCTCGCTGGAGACCAATGCAGATGCGCCTTTCCTCAACACGGCTATCATCAGGTCGTTTTTGGACCTGTACAAACCTGATCCCACGGACCCGAACGTTTCGCCGCTTCTTCTGCCCTCGACTGAGTTTCTCGGACTGTGTCCGGTGTCACTGCACATCGCTGGTCTTGATCCGCTTCGTGACGAGGGTCTTTTGATGGAGGAAAAGTTGAGGGCTGCTGGGTAAGTGCCACGCGGATCCTTGATGACCGTGAACTGCAAAAGATGGTGCAACTAACATGATTCATCGGGTCATTTCAGGGTCGAGACCACGTTGCACGTCTATCCCGGAGTGCCTCACGCCTTCATGTCTCTTCCCACCTTGCCCTCGGCACAGAAGTGGCGTGCTGGCATGCAGCAAGACTTGAGGGGCTGGATGGAGTAGGGAGCAATGGATAGGAGATCGCGGAAAAGATCAAAGAACTCATGAACAATCTTCTATGTGCTTGAATGGTCTCAATTTACATGCTGTGTGTTCCTCCATCAACATAGATTCGCGCACCCGTAACGTAGTCACTCGCAGCACTCGCGAGGAATACCGCAACACCCTTGAAATCACTCGGCTTGCCCCAGCGGCCCGCGGGCACCGTCTTGACAATGCGGGCACTTGCTTCCGCGTCCCCGAAGCTGCGTGCGGACATGGGCGTGTGTATCCAACTAAGAGCAATGCGATCAGCTACCTGACGAGAAGGACCCGTGCGGAATGGCTTACCCTGGGTACAGCACGTTAACCTGGATGTTATACACGGCAAGCTCGTTGGCCGGAGAGTTTGTAAGCTGTCCGACGGCCGCTTTGACGGGGCCGTAGACGGAGAATCTTGTCATGGCCTTTTCAGCCGCGATGGACGCAATGTTGATGATCTTTCCGCCTTGTCCGCGCTCTGCCAAGTGCCGGCCGATGAGCTGGGACAGAACGTATACAGCATGGTAATGGATTTGAACGACCTTTTGCGTGAGATGTCAGCTGAGGTTCTGTTCATGTTGGGTGCATGTTTGGAAATGTTGGTATGAAAATTCACATCGAACTCACCAGCTCCCGATGGGCGTCGGTCTCGTCAAGAATGGGCACAAACCCGCCACTTATTCCGGCGACATTGCACAGGATGTCGACGGTCCTCCCGTCACGCTCAAGAACATCTTTCACCGTCTCGCGGATTGCGTCGGGAGATGCAAGGTCACAATCGTAAGTGTCCACGCGTCGGCCTGTCGACTTGGCCAGCTGCTGGGGAAAATCCGATACCTCCCCAGGAATCTGGATGATGATGTCGGCACCCGCCTCCGCAAGACCAAGTGCGATGCCGCTGCCGATGCCCCCGTTGCCGCCCGTGACTAGGGCAGTCTTGCCCGCCAGATCGAAGAGGGATGGTGTAGGGGTTGTCTCGCCAAGGCAGACATTGGGAACTGCTGGGAAATGATCATCCAACGGGAACGAGGCCATGGTGGGAATTCGCAATGCAGAACGCAGTTGACTGCTGTTTGGTATGCACGACTCCCAACCGCCCGCATGTCAGGGCGCCTTTGGCCAGCACGTTCTAGGGGGCCCAAGCCCGAGGTATGGCGTGATTCATGCCGTGTAGCGCGTGCGGGAGCATCCCATGGGCCAGATTCCGAAAAGGGAGAGCGCCGAACCGCTAGCCCATGTCTTGAGACGGGACGGGGCGCAAAGCTGGTCCTTGAACGCCGCCGTTTTAAGTAACGCCGGCTGGTTGGTACCTGTCGCCGGGACGCCAGAGACACGGAGAAGTCTTGGGCAGCAGCTGAGATCACGATACGAATTGCATCAGCGTCAAGAAAAGTGTGCGATATAAAGTGATTGGCAGCTGTAGCTGAAAATTACTTTGCTGTGTACAATTCTTTCTTTACAGCAGTACTATTCGTTTTTATCTCAGAGGTCGCCATGTCTTTCATCGTTTGGGCCATCATTCTGGTCGCGCTGGTGGGGGTCTTGGGCCTGAGAGCATCGGGCTCGGGCTTGCTACCAGGACCACCGGGCCTCCCCTTGATCGGGAACTGGAGCGAGCTCCGTGGGAAAAAGCTGTATCTGGTACTTACGGAATGGGCCAGGCGATATGGTGACTTTTACTCCTACCGTGTCGGCCGCAACTCCCTGTTCGTGGTCAGCAGCGTGGCTGCCTTTGACGAGCTCTTCGCCAAGAAGGGGTCCTTGTACAACTCCAGACCGTCGACCTCGGCGATGGCCCATAGGGTCACTGGTGACTCTCGCGGAGTTACACTGCCATATGGCGAGCCTTGGAGGGCAGGTGAACTCGCGAGCCCTGGAGCCGGCGCTCAAGTTGATCTGACGCGATTGCTAGGCCCGGAGAAGAGTCCTGCAGACAATCTTGAGCGGCCAGAACTCCAAGATATTCCTGCCGTATCAGGAGTTCGAGAGCAGGGCCGTTCTGGTCAATCTCGCCGCTCGACCAGAGACATTCTACCATGAGGCGGCAAGATACTCGAGCAGTGTTACCTTCAGCATGCTGTAAGTGAAGGCCACCTCTCTCGCTTGGTGTCTCGACGCATGCTCATCAGGCGGTTGAAATAGCCTTGGAGCCCGCTTTGAAACTTCCGATGCAGTCGTCCCAAGAAAGATTCGAGACGAAAAGATGCTGTTCTGGCAGCGTGAGTGAACAAGGCCCCAGGCTGGCTGCAACGATCATGCTGAGATGTCTTAGATCTTTCCCCTGGCTCCTGGATCACGGACTGGCTGCCCTTCCTCGACTACCTTCCTGCGCCGCTTGCACCGTGGAGGAAGAGAGCCGACTGGATGCACGATCGCTGGCACAGCTTCTTTTCCGTCTTCTTCGACCGCATGAACGACCGCTACAAGAGGGGCATCGCGCAGGACTGCTTTCTCGCCCGCTTCCTCGCTGAACCCGACGTCGGGCGCTGGAGCCACGTGGACTCTGTCGGCATCGTCGCCGAGATACTGTCTGCCGGTACCGAGACGACCATCGCATCTGTGCATTGGTTCTTTCGCGGGGCCATCTTCTTCCCCGAGGCGATGAAACTCGCCCAGCAAGAGCTCGACGAGGTCGTCGGGCGCGACAGGCTGCCGCAGTGGGAGGACCGCCCCAATTTGCCCTACGTCGAGGCCCTCATCCAGGAGCTGCACCGCTGGTCATCCCTCTCGCCTCTTGCTGTGCCGCACGCCACGACCGATGCGGACTCGTACAGGGGTGTCAAGGTGCCTAGAGGAGCGACTGTCATCGCCAACACCTACGCAGCGCACCACGACGCCGGCACGTATCCTCGTCCCGAGAAGTTCGTACCTGCGAGGTTTCTTCCCGCGGACCACCCATGGCACGACGCCGAGCTCGCGACACTGCAGAAGCATTATGCCTTTGGAGTCGGCCGACGAGCCTGTCCCGGCCTGCAAGTCGCCAACGCGAGCCTTTTCATCGTCATCAGCCGAGTGCTTTGGGGATTTGACATCAGGGTTGCGCCTTCCGGACCACCCCGGTTCGAAACAAGTGAGCAAGCCCAGAAGACGGTTTTTACGTGCCTCGTCCGCTAACATTAGTACCTGAAGCGGCCTCTCCCTTGGTGGTTGCGCCGGCGCCTTTCGACTGCTCGGTGACCGTGCGAGATGAGAAGGCAAAGGAGTTGATCGCGAGGGAGGCTGCGACTCTCACCCCTCCGCAGGGTCTGGAGTCTGCATCCGTTTACGATGGGCTTGTGATGGATTGGGTCAAACAACACCCTCTGTGAGGGATCGTTGATGGTACTCTGAAGGGTGCAGCCTCGAGCACCCGAGGTCCACTCGATGCCTGGACGGGGTCAACTCACGCTAGAGCGGGCTGGGCTTGCCGTATTACCAGAGATCATCGGCGGGCAGCTGCTGGGCACGGGGTGGGAGAACGGGCAATCGTGCAGAAGACGATGTGAAGAGCATGCATGCTGCCTCGCTCATGCATGAGACTGACAAGGGACGGGCGTCCCAAGCTGGGCGAAGCTAGATGACGGGTGTGCCAACAGCGCACAGCTCGACTTCAGTGTCAGCAACCAATTGTGTGGATCAGAAGGTCACAGCTGAGCTGCCAGAGGCTGCCAAACCCGGCCCACGTTTGCCGGGAATGATGTACAAGATGGTGCTCGGCAGCGTTGATGGTTGCGTCGACGGTGCACTTCACCGGTTGAACTGGCCACTGCTGCCCAACAGGAGGGGCATTTTGCGAGTCCGTGCAGATGATGTGTTTTGAGCATGCTGCATCCATCATGGATGATTTTGGGGACAGGACGTCCAATCAGTATGCGCATCCCCGCTTTTTGGGTGCACCTCGAGCACCAGAGCACGCACAGGACTGCGGCCCACGCCAACTGCATAAGCCTCAGAGCGGTTCATCCGTCAGAGGGTGTTGTTGGTCGCGCTGTGCATATGGCTCAGCCAACCCGGAGGCAGAGAGGTTGTGAATCTCAGCTCACCGAGCGGGCTGCACTGCATCCACTTGCCAATAGTGCGAGCCGGAAGCCGCTGCCCTTGCCGAAATCCCGGTCGAAAGTGCAGAACTGGCGCCTCATGCCGCACGCAGCCTGCTCAAGCCGAGTGAATGAAGGATAACCCGATGGGCTTCACACCCTCTCTGCCGCTCGACGCAGCCACCTGGCTTGTGAACGGGCCTCCTGCTCAATCAACATGGACGCTGCCTAACTTGCACCAAGCCGGCATCAGCATCAGCACTAGCAACATCACTAGCACGCGCGTCAGCCCCGGACCGGCACTTCCACACTCCCTAAGCATCCGTACCAGCGCCAGGCCACACAAGGCCGGACAGAAAAGGAACGTTTCGGAAGCACACGGTCCTCGTACATTCCTCCAGGCAATTTCTGTTAAACAGGACGAATATTACTCAGCAAGTGGCAGCGCCACGGTCCGAGGTCTTCATCACAGTCAGCGTTCCAGGCTGGAGGACTACACGCCACAGTTACCTACAGACAAGCTGCTTTCTCACGTACAACAATGCTAGGTTAAGTTCTGTAACGACTACTCGATTTCCGACCCGAATGCAGGGTTTAAGAACTGTTTACAATATAAGACTGGGTTTTTAGAATATCTAAAGAGGAGAGATTGCTATAACGATACAACTTTAGGTTGCTATCAGCACTTTTTCAGGTACCTAGCTAAGAAAGATTTAGGTAGTGCATTAGATAAGGAGCTAGCATTACTACTTAAGTAACTTTTAGGCAGCTTGCAGGTAGTTAACGACTTAAAGGGAGTAGGTACCTTCGCCTAGATTAACAACTAGTTAACCGGAATTAGGAAAGCTGTCTAGAGAGTGTTGAAAATTAGAGTTAAGGTTTGCAGCTATTAATACTAGATTTAAAGTATCGTTGCAGCATTTTCAGCATTATACTATAGATTAAGGTACTCCTTCCCCTACCTCCTTTCCCTTCTCTGCCTGCCCCTACACCTTCCTATTTGCAACTGCTACCCTTTACTTTTCACAACCGATCTAGAGCTCGAAATTTTCTCATATGCTATAGATTAAGGTGCTCCGTCCCCTACCTACCTTTCTTTCTCTGCCTGCCCTACGCCTTCCTACTCCTCCTCCTCCTAGACTTTTGTCAGAGTCGCTAGCGATGCTCGGAATTACATTGCATATTTGTGACGAATCACGACCCAACCAGGCTTGCTCCTGAGAGGGTTCAGCGGAGGTACGGTGACGGGTTGCTGTTTGGATGGATTCGGGGAAGCCAAAAGGTTCCCAACAAGATGTTTCAGTCACAACACAATGTAGAGGCTGCGTAGCTTGCACTGAACTGTGACTTTTAATTGACAACTGGTGACCTCCCAGAGCTCACCAGAACGAGTGACTATAGCTGTATATATACACGATGGATCATTCTTTCACCGTGATCCTCCCTTTCATGGATCACGTCCAACTGGTGATCCCTTCTTTCACGGATCACGCCCCAACTGGTGATCCTGTCACCAACGGATCGCCAACTTCCTTGGCGACCTCCTGGGATCACTGCGTCGAGCGTGATCCTCCTCTGATTGGCTCCACTAGCGATTGGCTGTCAGCGTGCCCTGCATGCGGGCTGTGTCCCCCAGGGCCGCCTTTCTGGCCGGTCCGTGACAATATTATAGTACCTTCGGAAGAACCGTTTGTAACGGTCCTAGGAGTATATTGCAACTATCTAATAACGACTCTACAAGTATAACTAAGCTTGAAGAAAGGAAAGGAAAGAAG